>Ga0256410_1002891_pt1 | contig 11029 bp, 8 predicted proteins | sample PhyWR1_FD_185983 | JGI IMG/M metagenome (GOLD analysis project Ga0256410, IMG submission 185983) | Leaf surface microbial communities from wheat plants in UC Gill Tract Community Farm, Albany, California, United States - DLSL W.R1 | ecosystem: Host-associated > Plants > Phyllosphere >... | reverse complement strand
GTGGTACCTCACGGATTTCCCCTGAGGCACCGGTACCGGTAGTCAAGGTCGAGCAAATCGAAGACCGTCCAGGTGGCGCTGCCAACGTTGCCCTTAATATCGCCGCCCTCGGCGCTCCGGCCTCGCTGGTCGGTGTGACCGGCGACGATGAAGCCGCCGACAGCTTGGCCAACAGCCTGCGCGGTGCCGGCGTGCGTGCGCTGTTCCAGCGCATCGCCCATCAGCCGACCATCGTCAAGCTGCGGGTCATGAGCCGTCACCAGCAGTTGCTGCGAATCGATTTCGAAGAGCCCTTCGCCACCGACGCCCTGGCCCTCAGCGATCAGGTCGACGAACTGCTCGAAGGCATCAAGGTGCTGGTGCTGTCCGACTACGGCAAAGGCGCGTTGAAGAACCACCAAATGCTGATCCAGGCCGCCAAAGCCAAGGGCATCCCCGTATTGGCCGATCCCAAGGGCAAGGACTTCTCGATTTATCGAGGTGCCAGCCTGATCACGCCGAATCTCAGCGAGTTCGAAGCTATCGTCGGCGGTTGTGCCGATGAGCACGACTTGGTGAGCAAGGGCGCCACGCTGATGGCCGACCTTGATCTGGGCGCCTTGCTGGTCACCCGTGGCGAGCACGGCATGACCCTGCTGCGCCCCGGCCACCCGGCGATGCACCTGCCGGCGCGGGCCCGTGAAGTGTTCGATGTTACCGGCGCCGGCGACACAGTGATCTCCACCCTGGCCGCGTCCATCGCCGCTGGCGAAGAACTGCCCCACGCGGTGGCCCTGGCCAATCTGGCGGCGGGCATCGTGGTCGGCAAGTTGGGCACCGCGGCCATCAGTGCTCCGGAATTGCGTCGCGCGATCCAGCGTTCCGAAGGCTCGGAGCGAGGTGTGCTGAGCATCGAGCAATTGTTGCTGGCGATTGATGACGCCCGTGCCCACAACGAAAGCATTGTGTTCACCAACGGCTGCTTCGACATCCTCCACGCTGGTCATGTGACGTACCTGGAGCAAGCCCGCGCCCAAGGCGATCGTCTGATCGTCGCGGTCAATGACGATGCGTCGGTCAGCCGTCTGAAGGGCCCCGGCCGTCCGATCAATAGCGTCGACCGGCGCATGGCGGTCCTGGCCGGTTTGGGCGCGGTGGACTGGGTGATCAGCTTCCCTGAAGCGACCCCTGAAAATCTGTTGGCCCAGGTCAAACCCGATGTGCTGGTCAAGGGCGGCGACTACTCCGTCGACCAGGTGGTCGGCGCCGATATCGTCAGCGCCTACGGCGGTACGGTCAAAGTGCTGGGCCTGGTGGAGAACAGCTCGACCACGGCAATCGTCGAGAAGATCCGCAACAATGAATAAGGCTGAACCGTTGGTTTTGATCACCGGGGGCGCGGGCTTTATCGGCTCGCACCTGGTCGATGCACTGCTTGCCAAAGGCTATGCCGTGCGGGTGCTGGATAATCTGTCCACCGGCAAACGCAGCAACCTGCCCCTGCACAATCCGCGCGTGGAGCTGCTCGAAGGCGATGTGGCCGACGCCGAACTGGTGGGTCAGGCTGCCCTCGGCGCGACGGCGGTCGTACACCTGGCCGCCGTGGCCTCGGTGCAGGCCTCGGTGGACGACCCGGTCAGCACGCACCAGAGCAATTTCGTCGGCACCTTGAATGTGTGCGAAGCCATGCGCAAGGCCGGGGTCAAACGCGTGGTGTTTGCGTCCAGCGCGGCGGTGTATGGCAACAATGGCGAAGGGGCCTCGATCGACGAAGAGACCACCAAGGCGCCGCTGACGCCCTACGCGTCCGACAAGTTGGCCGGCGAATACTACTTTGATTTCTACCGTCGCCAGCATGGTCTGGAGCCGGTGATGTTCCGTTTCTTCAATATCTTCGGGCCGCGTCAGGACCCGTCCTCGCCGTACTCCGGTGTAATCAGCATCTTCTGCGAACGTGCCCAGCAGGGCCTGCCCATCAGCGTGTTCGGTGATGGCGAGCAGACTCGCGATTTCATGTACGTGGAAGACCTGGTGGACGTATTGGTGCAGGCCATCGAAGCGCCGGATGCGCCGCTGGGTGCGATCAACGTGGGCTGGAACCGCACCACCACCCTCAAGCAGGTCTTGCAGGCATTGGAAGAAGCGGTGGGCTCGTTGCCCGCCGTGACTTACGGGCCGGCGCGTTCGGGAGATATCCGACATTCGCGGGCGAACAACCAGCGGTTGCTGGCCAGCTTCACCCTGCCTGAACCCACGCCGTTGAAGGTCGGTTTGCAGCGCCTGCTTAACGGCTGAATCCTGTGGCCAGTACGCTAATTGCTTGATTAGCGGCTGGCCTTTTTCCTCGGCACAATCTTGCCCAGCATCCGCCGCGCTTTGCCGGTCAGGCGTTTGAGTTTCGATTCTTTCTCCGGCTGCGCCAGCCCCTGCTGGCGCAGCCAATCCTTCCAGCGAATCCGTTCTTCTCGCACCACCCAGCCGTCCTGCTGGGCGAAGCTCTCCGCCAGGAACAGGCCCCGTGTGCTGGCCGGGTGCAGTTGGTCTTTCTTGACTGTGTACAGCTCGGCCAAGGGCTGGCCGTCCTTGAGCGGCATCAGGTACAGGTCAGGGCGTTGTCGGTTAAGGCGTGCCACCAACTGGTCGCCTTCCAGGCGCTCATCCACATGGAACAGGCTCAGGGACTTGGCTTCCTTGGGCACTTCCAGGCGCAGGTCGTAAATCAATTGCAGCGAGGCGGTGGGCAGGTGCACATAGGCCCGTGGGCGTTCGATCAACTGGGTGGTGGCGCAGCGGACCGGGCGCGCGGCGCCGGACAATGGGCTGAGGCGAAACGGCAGCGCTTCGCGGTAATGCAGGGCGGCGGAGTAGGGCGCCGGCAGCCAGGTATCGTTGAAGCGCCCGCCGAGCCAGCCTTCGGGGGTTTCCAGCAGGCACTCTTCGGCGATTTCCTGGATGGCGGTGTGCAGCGGCAGGTTCAATTCGTGAGCCGGGACGTAGCCGGAAATCAGCTTGAGCACCACGTCGCCCCGGTCCTGGCGGCGCTGGCGCACCAGCACCCAATAATCGCGGTTCTGCCAGTGCAAGGTCAGACGCACCGAGACCCCAAGGTTGGCCAGCTCCACCGCGAAGCGCTCGGCGTCCGGCACATCCACCGGTTTGCGCCGTTGCAGGGTCTGGGCGAAATTGAGCGGCATGCCGACGCTCTGGTAACTCAGGCCTTCGGGGGTGGCTTCAACGTGCAGCGGCAGTGTCTTGAAGTTGCTGGGGTTTTTTCTTATGAGCGTGCGCGGCATGTCGGCTCCTTCTTGCGACGGGGTCGGCCGCGTGGGCGGCATCAGCGTTGACGAATGACCTGGGCAGCGGTCGCCACGTTATGGGCCAGGTGCAGCGGGTTAATGGTCCCGACAATAGCACTGGCGACGCCCGTTTGCGCAAACAACAAGGTGAAACTGGCGCGTATTGGATCCATTCCGGGTTCCAGGCAGACATGGCCGCTGGCCAAGGCTTTTTTGACCAGGATGCCCTTGCCGTGGGTCGCTGCATAATCAATGACGGCTTTCTCTGCCTGTTCGTTCAGATTGTAGGTGACCATCGCGCAGTCGCCTTGCTCCAGGGCCTTCAAGCCGCCTTCGACGGTTTTGCCGGAGAAACCGAAACCGCGAATCTTGCCCTCTTGCTTGAGCTGCGCCAGGGTCTGGTACACCTCGCAGTCGTTGAGGATGTGCAAGTCGTTGCCGTCGGAATGCACCAGTACCAGGTCGATAAAATCCGTTTCAAGTCGTTTCAAGCTGCGTTCTATCGACATGCGCGTATGCGCTGCACTGAAATCGTGACGGGAGACACCCGCTTCGAACTCTTCACCCACCTTGCTGACGATCACCCAGTCCTGGCGCTGACCACGCAACATCGGCCCCAGGCGTTCTTCACTCATGCCATAGGCCGGCGCGGTGTCGATCAGGTTGATCCCCAGCTCGCGAGCCTGGCGCAACAGCATGCGCGCCTCGTCATCCCCTGGAATCTGAAAGCCGTTGGGGTATTTCACCCCTTGATCGCGCCCCAGTTTGACGGTGCCCAGGCCCAGCGGCGAAACAAGCAGGCCGGTGTTGCCCAGCGGGCGATGCAGGTCGTGCAGGGTCGGCAGGCTCATGGCAACAGGGTCTCCCAGACGGGTACGCCGAGGGCGGGTTTGGGCAACTCCGGCAGCGGTTGCGTGGGGCCTGGCTGGATGCCATCGCGTTCCAGGCTGTGCAGCACGCGGTCGGCGAAATCTGGCGCCAGGGCCAATTTGGTCGGCCAGCCCACCAGCAGGCGGCCCTGTTCGGCGAGGAAAGCGTTATCGGGACGGCTCAGGCCCGACTGCAGCGGTTCGGCACGGTCGACTCGCAGGGTGGCCCAGCGGGTCTGGTGCATGTCGATCCAGGGCAGCAAATGCGCCAGCTCTTTCTGTGCTGTGGCGATTTGTGCTTCCGGTGTGCGCGCCACGCCATCGGCCTCGGCGATGTCGCCGCCCATGTACCACACCCATTCGCCATTGGCGGCCGGGTGCGTGGTGATGGTCAGGCGCGGCTTGGTGCCGCCGCCCAGGCAATGGGCATACAGCGGCTTCAGGCCGGGGCCCTTGGCGAGGATCATATGCAGTGGCCGCGTCTGCATGGCCGGCTGGCTCAAGCCCAGGGCACTGAGCAAGTCGGCAGTGCCGGCGCCCGCGCTCAATACGATGCGTTGGGCGCGAATCTCGCGGCCGTCCACCTTCAGGCCCACCAAGGTGCCACCGTCCTGCAGCGGTTCGATGTGTTGCCCGGCGAGCAGGCTGTCACCGCCCAGTTGTGCCAGGCGCTCGATCACGCTGGGCACGTCCACCACCAGTTCGGCCAGGCGATAGACCTTGCCTTTGAAGCGCTTGTCTTGCAGAGCCGGCGGCAAATCGTCGCCTTTGACCTGATCCACACGGCCACGCACAGCCTTGCTGGCGAAGAAGCTGGTGAGATTGCCGGCGAGGGTGCCGGGGGACCACAGGTAGTGCGCCTGGGACAGTACGCGCACCCCGGACAGGTCCAGCTCGCCGCTGCCGGCCAGGGCCTCGCGCCAGCGGCGCGGCATGTCGGCGATGGCTTCGGAGGCGCCGGTGAGGGCGCCGTGCAGGGCGTATTTAGCGCCGCCGTGAATGATCCCCTGGGACTTCACACTTTGTCCGCCGCCGAGGGTGGCGCTTTCCACCAGCACCGTGGAAAACCCCTGGCGGCGCAGGCGCGCGTTGAGCCAGAGGCCGGCAACCCCGGCGCCGACAATCAGAACGTCGGTGGAAATAGGCATGCGCGCGGGACCTCTGCGTTGGAAATGGGCGCCTAGTATAGCGCGCTGCGCTGCCTCATCAGTGCGACACGTTGGCCGCGACTCAATGCCCAGCCGTTTTCGAGAACAGCTGAATCACCACCACCCCCAGCACAATCAGGCCCATGCCCAGCATCGCCGGCAGGTCGAGCTTCTGCCCGTAGATAAACAGCGCCGCCACGCTGACCATCACGATCCCCATCCCGGCCCACACGGCATAGGCCACGCCCACCGGCACCGTGCGCACCACCAGGGTCAGCATCCAGAACGCCACGCCGTAGCCGACGATCACCAACAGCAGTGGGATCGGCGTGCTCCAGCCCTTAATGGCTTTCATGGATACCGTGGCGATCACTTCCGAGCAGATGGCGATGGCCAGGTAGCAGTAGGCGGCATTCATAGGTCAATCCTCGGCGTAGGGCGGGTCAATAGGCCGGCATTTTAGCGGCTGCTTAGATGGGGTAAAGTCATTACCTATCAGTATGAGAGATAGGTTGCTCCATGAGCGTTCAATGGAATCTGGAACAAATGCGCTTATTTGTGAACGTTGCCGAGCAGCGTTCTTTTTCGGCGGTGGCGCGGGGGCAGCGCAAGGCGCAGTCGGCGGTCAGCAGTGGGATTGCAATGCTGGAGGCTGACCTGGGCGTGAGCTTGTTCGAACGCAGCAGCGGCCGCCAGCCGCGGCTGACCGAAGCCGGCGCGGTGTTGCTCGAAGAGGCCCGGGAAGTGTTGCGCCAGTGCGAACGCCTTAACGGTCGTGCCTTGTCATTGATGCGCGGCGAAGAAGCCTGCCTGCGCCTGGCTCAGGACGAGGCCATGCTGTACCAGCCAGTGCTCGACAGCCTGGACGCCTTGGCCGGGCAATTTCCCAATCTGGAAGTGCAGCTTTCCAGTGCAGCCCAGGGCGATGTCGCACGCAAATTGGTGGAGCGCAAGGCTGACCTGGGCATGCTGTTCTATCACGATCAAATCCCCGAAGCGCTGGAGCGCCGCGTGGTGGGCAGTGTGGAGATGGTCACGGTCTGCGGGCGCCACCACCCGCTGGCGGCGCAGAATCGTGTGGATTGTCAGGGCCTGGCGCAATACCGTCAGTTGCTGATGTCGACCCAGACCAGTGTCTACCCCGGCAGTGAAGCCGCCAGCCCGCAGGTCTGGCGGGCCGACAGCTTCTACGTGCTGGCCGAATGGCTGATCCGTGGCCTGGGTTGGGCCTGGCTGCCCCGGCACGTGGTGCAATACCCCGCGTATCAGAACCTGATGGTCGAACTCGACAGTGAATGGACCCCGCCAGCGCTGGTGGTGGAGCTGGTCTGGCGGCGCGATGAACCCCTGGGGCCCGCCGCGAGATTTCTCGCCGAACGTTTTGCCGAGTGCCTGCGGGCGATTGACTGAAAAAGCCGATAAACTCCGCCGCCATGAATAGAACTCTCTACACCTGCCTGTTTTACCTGGCGCTGCCATTGGTGGCTTTACGTCTGTGGCTGCGCGCGCGCAAGGCGCCGGCCTATGCCCAGCGCGTGGGCGAGCGGTTTTCCTACGGTTTGCCGGCGATGCAGCCGGGCGGGATCTGGGTGCACGCCGTCTCGGTGGGCGAAAGCATCGCGGCTGCGCCCATGGTGCGCGGGTTGCTGGCGCGTTATCCGGACTTGCCGATCACGCTCACCTGCATGACGCCCACCGGCTCCGAGCGTATCCAGGCCCTGTTCGCCAACGAGCCGCGCATCCAGCACTGCTATTTGCCCTATGACGTGCCGTGCGCGGCCAAGCGTTTTCTGAATCGCGTGCAGCCGAAACTGGCGGTGATCATGGAAACCGAGCTGTGGCCCAACCATATTCACGCCTGCGCCCAGCGCGGCATTCCGGTGGCGCTGGCCAATGCGCGGCTGTCGGCGCGTTCGGCCAAGGGCTATGGGCGCTTCGCCAAGTTGACCGCACCGATGTTGTCCGAGATGAGCCTGCTTGCGGTGCAGACGCAGGCCGAGGCCCAGCGTTTCCTGAGCCTGGGCGCACGCCCTGAGACCGTGGAAGTGACGGGTTCGATCAAGTTCGACCTGACCATCGACCCGCAGTTGCCGGCCCGCGCCGCCGCGCTGCGTGCGCAATGGGGTGCCACTGAGCGGCCGGTGTGGATCGCCGCCAGCACCCACGCCGGCGAAGATGAAGTGGTACTTGCCGCCCATCGTCAACTGCTCGACAGCTACCCCAATGCGTTGTTGATCCTGGTGCCGCGCCATCAGGAACGCTTCGGGTCGATGTTCGATCTATGCCAGCAGCAAGGCTTCGCCACGGTTCGGCGCTCCAGCGGCGAGCCCGTCACGGCGCAGACGTCGGTGCTGCTGGGCGACACCATGGGGGAGTTGCTGTTTCTGTACGCCCTGGCCGACAGTGCTTTCGTCGGCGGTAGCCTGGTGGCGACCGGAGGGCACAACCCATTGGAGCCGGCAGCGTTGGCGCTGCCGGTGATCATGGGGCCGCATGTGTTCAACTTCCTCGAAATCACCGCGATGATGCGCGAAGCCGGTGCGTTGCGCGAAGTGGATGACGCCGAAGGGTTGGCCGAAGCCGTGCGGCAGTTGTTCGAGCTGCCCCAGGATGCCCGCAAAATGGCGCAGGCGGGGCTCAAGGTGATGCAGGCCAACCAGGGCGCGCTTGAGCGCTTGCTCAATGGTTTGGGCAGATTGATCGCGATTTAAAGGGCGAAAGGGGCTTGCCCTTGATGACGATCTGTCAGGCCAAATAGTGTTGGCTGTCTTGCGCTATCGGGGGCAAGTCGAATCGTCGCACCGCCCCTCCCACATGATCAAGCCCCTCACACATGATTTAGCAGCGTGATTAATTATTCGGGCGGGCCTTGAGCTGTTCGGCGGCGGCCTTGGCCAGGTCCGGCGGCAGGAAGTCGCGGTCCGGGTTGTAGTCAGCCTTGAGGTAGCGCGCCAGGTCCTGCAGATCCCCAGGGTTCAACGTGCCCGCGGCCTGCTTCAAACGCAGGTTGTCGAGGATGTAGTCGTAGCGGCTGTTGTTGTAGTTGCGTACGGAGGCATAGAGCTGGCGCTGGGCGTCGAGCACGTCGACGATATTGCGCGTACCCACCTGATAGCCGATTTCCGTGGCTTCCACCGCGCTCTGGTTGGAGATGATCGACTGGCGGCGCGCCTGTACCTGTTCCACATCAGTGTTAACCGCGCGGTGCAGGTTGCGTGTGTTTTCCACCACCTGGCGGCGCAAGCCTTCGCGTTGCTGCTCGGTCTGGCCCAGGCGCGAGTACGACTCGCGGACCTGCGAGCTGGTCAGGCCGCCGCTGTAGATCGGGATATTCAGGCGCAGGCCGATGGTGCGTTGTTCCACATCGCCGCGATAGGGCGTGCCGAAGGCATTCGGGTTGCTGAACCCCAGCGCATCGTTATCGCCTTTTTCGTATTGCGCCACTGCGTCCAAGGTTGGCGCGTGACCGGCCTTGCGCTGCTTGAGGACTTCCTCGGCGGCGGTGACGGCATAGTTGCTGGCCAGCAGGTTGAGGTTCTGGCGCCCGGCGGTCTCGACCCAGGCCTTGGCGTCGTTCGGCAGCGGCGGCAACACCGGCAGCGTGTGGACAATGCCCTGGATCGAGTTGTACTGACGGTTGGTCAGGGTGATCAATGCTTCAAACGCATCTTCTACCTGACGCTGCGCCAGAATCCGGTTGGCCCGCGCGGTGTCGTAGCTGGCTTGGGATTGCAGCACGTCAGTCTTGTCCGACAGGCCCACGTCGAAGCGCTCGTTGGACTGATCAAGTTGGCGTTTGAAGGCGTTCTCTTCGGCCTTGGTCGAGGCCAGGTTGTCCTGGGCGCGCAGCACGGCGAAGTAGTTCTCTGCGCTCTGCAGAATCAGGTTCTGTTCGGTGGCCGACAGTTGCAGCGCTGCCTGTTCATTGGTGGCTTCAGCCGCCTGCAACTGGAACCAACGGTCGGCGCGGAACAGCGGCTGGCTGAGGGTCGCGCGCCAGGAGTGGGCATCGCGGTTGGCGGTGGCGGCCGGTGTGTCGATCTGGGTGCGTACATTGTTGATGTCGGCGCCGCCGGAGAGGTTCGGCAGCAAGCCGGCGCGGGCCTGAGGCACCACTTCTTTTTGCGCGCCGTATTGGGCGCGGGCGGCGGCCAGGTCGGCGTTGTTATCCACCGCTTCCTGATAGACGCTGACCAGGTCGGTTCTGGCGGACAAGGGCGCTTCAGCTGCCCAGACCATTCCGTTGGTCGCACAAGACACGGCAATAGCCAGTGAGAGTTTGCGCAGCATGAGGCGATCCTTGAATAAATATTACGGTGATAATTCGACGGCCAAGGCTACGGCGGCTGTTTCAGAGCGTCAAGCCTTGGGCAGTAGCCGAGTGTAGTGGCGCCGACCCGACGCAACAATCCTGCAATCATGCCATTCATCACGCTGAAAGCAGCACCATTGGCAATTTGCCCATTCCATGGTCTAGACTGGCCGCGTTCTTGTCGGGGTGCCTTGTTGGAAGGCTGAGATCGGTAAATACCGGATCCCGTTGAACCTGATCAGGTTAGCGCCTGCGTAGGGAACAAGATTTCTCGTCACCCGGCGAGTCCTCTTGTGCTTCGTCCGGGATGTTGTTCGTTTACCGAGCAGCCCTCGTGCGCCAAGCACAGCACTGGTTCCAGTGCGTCCATCCGTCACAGGTTCGCTCCGACAAACATCCACCGCCTGGATAAGTTGGAGAGCCCGTGATGACTACAAAACTAAAAAATACCGTGCATTTGAGTGAATCGGCCAAAGTCGACTCTGGCTCCGTGCAGCCGTTTACCCGCTCGCAAAAAATCTACGTGCAGGGCACTCGCCCGGATATCCGCGTCCCCATGCGCGAAATCAGCCTGGACGTGACCCCCACCGATTTCGGCGGTGAAATCAACGCCCCTGTCACCGTGTACGACACCTCGGGCCCCTACACCGACCCCAATGTGATCATCGATGTGCGCAAAGGCTTGGCCGATGTGCGTTCGCCGTGGATCGAATCCCGTGGCGACACCGAGCGGCTGGCCGGCCTGACCTCGCATTTCGGCCAGCAGCGCCTGAGCGATGCCGAGCTGACCGCCCTGCGCTTTGCCCATGTGAAGAACCCGCGCCGCGCCAAGGCCGGTGCCAACGTCACCCAGATGCACTACGCGCGCAAAGGCATCATCACCGCCGAGATGGAATACGTCGCTATCCGCGAGAACATGAAGCTCGAAGAGGCCCGGGCCAGTGGCTTGCTCGACCAGCAGCACGCCGGCCACAGTTTCGGCGCCAGCGTGCCGAAGATCATCACCCCGGAATTCGTGCGCGAAGAAATCGCCCGTGGCCGCGCAATCATTCCGGCCAACATCAACCACACCGAACTGGAGCCGATGATCATCGGCCGTAACTTCCTAGTGAAGATCAACGGCAATATCGGCAACAGCGCCCTGGGTTCGTCCATCGAAGAAGAAGTGGCGAAACTCACCTGGGGCATCCGCTGGGGCTCGGACACGGTGATGGACTTGTCCACCGGCAAACACATCCATGAAACCCGCGAGTGGATCATCCGCAACTCGCCGGTGCCGATCGGTACCGTGCCGATCTACCAGGCCCTGGAAAAAGTCGGCGGCGTCGCCGAAGACCTGACCTGGGAGCTGTTCCGCGACACCCTGATCGAGCAGGCCGAGCAGGGCGTCGACTACTTCACCATCCACGCCGGCGTGTTGCTGCG
>Ga0256410_1002882_pt1 | contig 11058 bp, 9 predicted proteins | sample PhyWR1_FD_185983 | JGI IMG/M metagenome (GOLD analysis project Ga0256410, IMG submission 185983) | Leaf surface microbial communities from wheat plants in UC Gill Tract Community Farm, Albany, California, United States - DLSL W.R1 | ecosystem: Host-associated > Plants > Phyllosphere >... | reverse complement strand
TCAAGACGATCTGCCACAGCGGCAAGAAGGCGACCATGACCGTGCGCGTGGACGAACATGGCCATGCCGTGCAGGACGGCCCGCAGGTGGAGATCGGCGGCAACGAGCGCTACGTGTCGGTCAGCCGCGCCGAGTTCAAGAAGATCACCCGTGGCGAGGGGCGGATCGATCCGGCGCAGGCACCGCTGCCGCTGTAGGGCATGGCATCCAGCCGTTTACAAGTGGACGGCTACCTGCCTAGGCTGCGGCAACGTCTGCTGCCGAACTGGAAGTCCGCCATGCGTTCCGCCCTGCTGTTGATTCCCCTGTTGTTCCTGCCTGTACTTGCCGTCGCCTCCGGCCAAGGGCCCGCCGCTCCGCTGGATGATGCGGCACTGCTTGGCGCCGGATTCCTGGACGGGCATCCAGACATGAAGTTCCGGCAGTGGGGCATGGATGCGCTGCAACGCGGAGACGCCGAAGCGGCGATGGACAACTTCCGCAAGGCTGCCCGCTACGCCGACAAGCCTGCGCAGGGGCTGCTGGGCGAGATGTACTGGTACGGTGTCAAACGTGCTGCGGACCCGGTCATGGCCTTTGCGTGGATGGATGTCGCGGCCGAGCGCGGATACCCGTTGATGCTCGAGCTGCGCGACAAGTACTGGGCAGCACTGCCGTTGGAACAGCACGATATCGCACGAGCGCAGGCGCTGCGGCTGCGCGATGAGTACGGCGATGCAGCGGCTCGCCCACGCCTGGCCGCGGAGCTGCAGCGGGGCAAGCGTGCGATGACCGGGAGCCGGACCGGCTCACTGTCCAACAACGTCGACATCGTCTACATGGATGGAGGCGTGAGCCGAACCATCAAGGCCGACCGCCTCTACGATCCCACGTACTGGGATCCAGACCGCTATCAGCGCTGGCAGGACGAGAACTGGATGAAAATACGTCGCGGCACCGTGGAAGTCGGCCTGCCGACCCAGACGCCACCTCCAGCGGCAACCGAGGGCAAGCCATAACCCAAGGTGCCGGCAGCAAGCCGGCACCCTGCATCACTCAGTACAGCGTGCGCTCCGGCGCACCAGCCGGCGGCGGCGTGTACTGGTACAGCCAGGTTTCGGTGAGGGTCTTGCCGCCACTGCGCAGGTACAGGCGGATGTCGATCTGCTCGCTGCTGCCCTCCGGCGGCACCAGGTCGAACATCGCGCGGTAGCCCTTGATCTCACGCAACGGCCGCGCCGAGACGATCTCCACCCGGCCACGGCTGGTTTCGACAACGGCTTCGACGTCGGCCTTGTCGATCAGGCTGGCCAGTTCGCCGCCTTCGAAGTCGACCGCAAAGCGCCACGAGAAGTACTCGCGCTTCTTGCCGATCACCCCGCCCAGGCCGGTGCGGCTGGCAACGCAATGGGCCAGCGGCGTATGCGCCGGCGGCTGTGCGCCCCAGTACAGCCGGTAGCCGACCAGCAGTTCCTGGCCCGGCTGCGGCTTTTCCTTCGGGTTCCAGAAGGCCACGATGTTGTCGAAGGTTTCATCGACGGTGGGAATCTCCACCAGCTGCACCGAGCCCTCGCCCCAGTCGCCCTTCGGCTCCACCCACAGGCACGGACGCTTCTCGTAGAACACGCCGTCGTCCTGGTAATGGTCGAAGTTGCGGTCACGCTGCAGCAGGCCAAAGCCACGCGGGTTGCGGTCGACGAACATGTTGAAGCGCAGGTTGCGCGGGTTGACCAGCGGCCGCCAGATCCATTCACCAGCGCCGGTCCACAGCGACAGGCCGTCGGTATCGTGGATCTCCGGGCGCCAGTCCCAGCCCATGCGGCGGTCGTTCTCGCCTACCTGGTACATGCTGGTGCACGGGGCGATGCCCAGCCGCTCGATGGTTTTGCGCGGGTACAACGCGCTGTCGATGTCCATCAGCAGCACATCGCCGTTGGTGACGGCGAAGCGGTAGGCACCGGCCACGCTGGGCGAATCCAGCAGCGCATAGACGATGATGGTGTCCGAGTCGGCCGCAGGCTGTTCCAGGTAATAGGCGATGAAGTCGGGGAATTCCTCCGGCTTGCCCATGCCGGTGTCGATGGCCAGGCCACGCGCGGACTGTCCGTACTGGCCTTCCTTGCCCACTGCGCGGAAGTAGCTGGCACCCAGGAACGCGGCGAAATCGCGGTCGGTGTCCTTGCGGGTGTTCAGCCGGAACCCGGCAAAGCCGAGGTCGGCCGGCAGCTCACCATTCTTCAACCCGCTCTTGCCGTAATTGAACGCGGCGCCGTCATAGGCCAGTTCCTGCGCCTTGCCGTCGACCACGTCGTACATGCGCACGGGCGAATGGAAGTACAGACCCAGGTGGAAGAACTTGGCCTGGAACTTACCCGGCTGGTCGGCCCACAGGGCATGGTCCTGGCGGTAGCCGATCGACTGGTACTGATCCCAGTCCAGCGCCTCCAGCTTGCCCGGCAGCACCCGCTTGTGGCTTTGGTAGGGCGCCTGTGCCAGCGCGCGCGCCTGGCCCTTCAGGGTGGCGAAATCGAACGGCTGCGGCTGGCCAAGCCGGCGCAGCCCAAGCTGGCCACTCTTGCTGGCCGCGCAGGCCGGCAGTGACGGCAGGCCGAAGGCGGCCAGGGCCAGGGAGGCATTGCGGATGAAGTCGCGTCGTTGCATGCAGGCGCGGGAGCAAAGGAAAGGTCGGCCATCATAGGCAGACAAACGTTAACGGGCAGCGGTGGACTCGATACCCTGTTCAGCCTGCGCCAATGCCGCAAGGCGGGCATCAAGCTCGTGCAGGGCCGGTGCCTGCGGACCGCGCTGGGCCAGCAGCAGCTGCCGTGCCTCGGCCAGCACGGTGCGGGCCTGCGCGATCTGGCCGGCCTGCTGCAGGACCTGCCCCTGTGCCAGCAGCGCCTGCGGCAGCAGGGCGACGTGATCCGGTTGGCGCCAGATCGCCACCGCACGGGCATAGTGCGCTGCCGCCGCCGAGGCGTCGCCGCTGGCGCTGGCCCATTTCCCCAGGGCGAACTCGCCGTAGCCGATCTCGCGATGGTCCGGGCCCAGGGCGCCGAGCAGCTGTGCCTGCACCTGCCGCAGTTCCTGGCCCGCCAGCGCCTGCTGGCCACGCTGCAGGGCCAGCAGCGCGCGTGCGCGGCGGACCACCAGTGCCTCCGGGTGGCGCGGTCCCCATGCCTCCTGTGCCGCCTGCCAGGCCAGCTCCAGCTCGGCCGCTGCCGCCTGCGTGTCGCCCTGCCGGGCCAGCACATCGCCCAGCTGGCGATGCAGGCTGATCACCTGCGGGCTGCTGGCATCGGCGCGTTGGCCGAGCAGGGCCAGCGCCTGCCGGTACCCCGCCAGCGCGGCCGGCAGGCGTCCGGCGGTGGCGTCCAGGGCGGCCAGATCGGCCAGTGATTCAGCACGCCCGAAGCGCTCGACCATCCCCTGGTGGCGCAGCGCCAGCGCCTGCTGGAACGAACGTCGCGCCGCATCGGCGTCACCCAGTTGGGCCTGGCACCGTCCAAGCTGGCTGTGGAACTCAGCCACCGCCGCCGGCAATGCCGCCGCCTGGCTGGCCGCCAGCGGTTGCAGTGGCTGCAGGTGCGCCAGGCACTCGCGTCCGCGACCGAGCATGCGCAGTGCGCGCCCGCGCTGGGTAACCGCCTCGATCTGCAGCGCCGGCGGCACCTCGCCCACCTCCTGCAGCAGCCGGCGCTGCTGGTCCAGGGTCTGCAGCGCCAGCTGATAGTCGCCCAGGCCGATGCGCAGGCGGCCGATCACCCCTTGCAGCTCGGCCAGCGCCAGCGGCTGGTCAGCCAGTTCGGCTTCGCCCCGTTGCTGGCCGGTGGCCAGCAGCTGCGGCACGTCGAAATGGCCGTGGCGCTGGCTGGCCGCCTTGTCGAACAGGCCAACAGTGAAATCCTGCATGGCCTGCGCACGCGCCATTTCCGCCCGCGCCTGGCGCAACTGCCACAGGGCGAAGGACGTGGTCCCCAGCAGGGCCAGCGCGGCCAGCCCGGCCAGCGCCACGCCCCAGCGATGGCGGCCCACGTACTTTCGCACCCGGTAACCCACGCCCGGCGGACGCGCCTGGATCGGCTGCCCCTGCAGGTAGCGGCGCAGGTCGCCGGCCAGTGCTTCGGCCGAGGTGTAGCGCTGCTGCGGGTCTTTCTGCAGGGCCTTTTCCAGCAGCACGTCCAGATCGCCACGCAGTCGCTTGGCCTGCCGCAGCAGCGCCCGTCTCGGTGCCCCCGGCTCGGCGGCCAGCCGTTGCAGCAGCGCCGAGGCACGCGGTGCCTGCACATCCAGGATCGAGCGCTCCCATTCCGCGTCACTGTGCCGGCGCAGGCGATAGGGCTTGTGCCCGGTGACCACCTCGAACAGCACCACGCCCAGCGAATAGACATCGGTCAGGGTCGTCACCGCCTCGCCACGCACCTGCTCCGGCGCGGCGTAGTGCAGGGTGAACGCGCGGATTTCGGTAGCCGGATGGGCCGCGTTCGGATCGTCGTGGTCGAGCAGCTTGGCGATGCCGAAGTCGAGCAGTTTCACCGTGCCATCGGCGCGTACCAGGATGTTGGAGGGCTTCAGGTCGCGGTGCACCACCAGGTTCGCATGCGCATGGCTGACCACCGCGCAGACCTGCAGCATCAGCTGCAGCCGCGTTTCCAGCGGCGGTTGCAGGCGCCGGCAGTAGTCGCTGATCGGCTCGCCTTCCACGTAGTCCAGCGCCAGGTAGGGCTGCCCGTGTTGGTCCACCCCGGCGTCCAGCAGCTGTGCCAGGTGCGGGTGCTGCAGGCGGGCCAGGATCTGCCGCTCGCGGCCGAAGCGCTGGCGCAGGCCGGGATCGGCGACGCCACTGCGCAGCAGCTTCAGTGCGACCTGGCGCTGGTACAGGCCATCGCAGCGCTCGGCCAGCCAGACCTCGCCCATGCCGCCTTCGCCGAGCGGATGCAGCAGCCGATACGGCCCAACCTCGCTTCCGGCGCGGCCTGGCGGCGTAGCCGTCCACAAGGGCTGGGCCATGAACTCGTGGCTGTCGGCTTCCTGCTGCAGCAGGCGTTCCAGTTCGCGGCCCAGCGTCGGGTCCTGCGCACTCACGCGCTGCAGGCGCAGCTGGCGGGCGGCGGGTGCCAGCTCCAGCAGCTGGTCCAGCCAGGACGACAATTGCTGCCAGCGGGCGGTATCCATGGTGTGGGTGGCGGCGACTCAGTCGCTGCGCATCGCGGCCAGCAGGAACAGCCGCGCTTTCTGCCAGTCGCGGCGGATGCTGCGCTCCGAGCGCTGGCTCAGTTCGGCGATCTCCAGTTCGGACAAGCCGGCGAAGTAGCGCAGCTCCACCACCTTGGCCAGGTGCGCATCGACGGCCTGCAGGCGTTCCAATGCAACATCGAGGGCCAGCAGATCCTCGTCCAGGCGCACGCCGCTGCTGCTGTTCTCGGGAATCTCGGCCACCCGCTTGAGGTCGCCACCGCGCTTGCGCGCCAGCCGGTTGCGCGCGTAATCGACGACCACGCTGCGCATCGCCGACGCCGCATAGGCGAAGAAGTGGGCACGGTCCTCGAAGCGCGCCGCACCGCGGCTGCCCAGCAGTTTCAGGTAGGACTCGTGGACCAGCGAGGTCGCATCCAGGGTGCGTCCCTGCTGCCCGGCCAGCTGCCGCCGGGCCATGCTGTGCAGTTCCTGGTACAGGGTGGTCAGCACACGGTCGAGCGCGGCGCGGTCGCCACCGCGCGCAGCATCCAGCCATACGGTGATATCCGGGCCTTCGTCCATCGCCAACGCTCCCCCGCAGCAGATGTCGGCTGGACTATAGCGCTGCACGTGTGCAGCGCATGAAGACGTTCAGCGCTGGCAGCGACTGCACCACACGCTTGCCCGCTGGCCGATCATGGCGTGCTTGAGCGGGCGGCCGCAGCCGGGGCACGGCAGGCCATCGCGGCCATAGACCAGCAGCTCCTGCTCGAAGTAGCCCGGCGCGCCGTCGGGGCTGATGAAATCGCGCAGGGTGGTGCCACCGCGGGTGATGGCGTAGTCCAGCGTTTCCTTCACTGCCGTGGCCAGCCGCCGATAGCGCTCGCGGGTGACCTTGCCGGCCTCGCGCAGCGGGCTGATCCCCGCCTTGTACAGGCTCTCGGCGGCGTAGATGTTGCCCACCCCGACCACCACCGCCTGGTCCATCAGGAAGGTCTTCACCGGCGCGCTGCGGCCGCGGCTGCGGGCAAACAGGTAGTCGCCGTCGAAGGCGTCGTCCAGCGGCTCCGGGCCCAGCCCCTGCAGCAGCGGATGGATCTCGCCGGCCGGCTGCCAGAGCAGGCTGCCGAAGCGGCGCGGGTCGTTGAAGCGCAGCAGGCGTCCGTTGTCCAGGCTGATGTCCACATGGTCGTGCGCACGCAACGGGGTGTCGCCGGGCAGCACGCGCAGGCTGCCGGACATGCCCAGGTGCAGCACGGCGCTGCCGATGGCGGTATCCAGCAGCAGGTACTTGGCGCGGCGGCGCACCTCTTCGATGCGCTGGCCGGGCAGCAGCTCGGCCACTTCCGGTGGAATCGGCCAACGCAGGTCGGCACGGCGCAGGATCACCCCGTGCACGTGGCGGCCCTGCAGGTGTGGCGCCAGGCCACGGCGGGTGGTTTCTACTTCGGGCAGTTCGGGCATGGGACGATTCTATGCCCGCTCAGCGCGGCGGTGCAGCCAGTTCCCGTGCATCCAGGAATCCGTCACCGTTGGCGTCCTGCTTGTGGAAGCGCTGCACGATCACCTGCCGCTGCTGTTCGCGGGTGATGGCCCTGCCCTTGCCGCCGGGCAGTTCGTCGGCGGTCAGCACGCCATCGCCGTTGCGGTCCATGCGATCGAAGGCATACAGCATCCACTGCAGGTACTCGGCTTCACTGACCTTGCCGTCGCCATCGCTGTCCATGCGCTGCAGGTAACTGGCAGTGTTGCTGACCTGGGCCTGCACGGCAGGTGCGCACACGGCGGCCAGCAGCAATGCCGTCAGCGCAGCCCTCATCCGCCCACCAGGGTGTAGCCCTTCAGTCGCGCGGCATAGGCCTGCAGCGCGGCGATGCCGCTTTCCTCGGCCTCGCGGCACCAGGCCTGCAGTTGACGCAGGCGCTCGGCGGCATCGTGGCCGCGTGCTTCCAGCAGCGTTGCCAGGCGCGCGCGATATTCCACCAGGGTGCGGATGCGCGGGCGCTGGGCGACCCATTCGCTGAGCTGGGCGCGGCTGTCCGGCTTCAACCAGCGGCCGTCGTTGACCAGGCCACGGCGCAGCCGGCGCGGCAGCAACCGGCGCAGCTTGGCACCCGCGTATCGCGCTTCTTCGCGCAATGCCGGCATGAACACGTTGCGCTGGTAGTCGGTCATCGCCTGGAAGCGATGCGACAGCAGTGCCTTCAGGGTATCGGCGTCGGGCACGGCGATGTTCGGGCGCACGTCCATGGCCGGCGCGACACGCAGGACCTTGGCCAGGCGCAATGCCTGCAGCAGGCGGATCGCACTCCAGCCGATGTCGAATTCCCAGCGCCGCATCGCAAAGCGCGCCGAGCTGGGGAACGCATGGTGGTTGTTGTGCAGTTCCTCGCCACCAATCCAGAACGCCCACGGCGTCAGGTTGGTGGAGGTGTCGGCCGACTCGTAGTTGCGATAGCCCCACCAGTGGCCCAGGCCATTGACCACCCCGGCGGCCCAGAACGGGATCCACGCCATCTGGATCGCCCACAGGGCGACGCCCGGAAGGCCGAACAGCACCGTATTGATGGCAAACAGCAGCACCGGGCCGAGGGTTGCATACGGGGTGTACAGGCGGCGCTCGATCGCGTCGTCCGGAGTGCCGCGACCGTACTGTTCGATGTCCTCACGCATGCCGCGTGCTTCGCGGTACAGCTCCACGCCGCGCCAGAACACCTGGCCGATGCCACGGGTAACGGGGCTGTGCGGGTCGTCCTCGGTTTCCACCTTGGCGTGGTGCTTGCGATGGATCGCCACCCACTCCTTGGTGATCATCGAGGTGGTCAGCCAGGTCCAGAAGCGGAAGAAGTGCGCGACCACCGGGTGGAAGTCCACGCCCCGGTGCGCCTGGCTGCGGTGCAGGTAGAGCGTGACCGAGAAGATCGTGAGCTGGGTGAAGACCAGCAGCACCAGGGCCAGCTGCCACCAGCCCAGGCCCAGTACGCCACCGGTCAGCAGGGACATCAGGGCATCAGGCATGGCGACTCTCCAGAGCGACACAGGTATGGAAGACATCATGGGCGTTTGCGTTGCAAACTGCACCTTGCACCGCTGGATTGGCAGCGCCATTCCGTGGCTTCGTTCACAGTTGGGGACCCGTGTTGTCGACCCTTGATCCGCGCATCCGCGCCGTAGACCCCGCCCCATCCGCCGGGGACCTGCCGCCCTTGATCGAACTGGACCGCGCCAGCGTGATGCGCGGCCAGGTGAAGGTCCTGCACGGGCTGAGCCTGCGCATCGCGCAGGGCCAGCACACCGCCCTGCTCGGCCCCAATGGCTGTGGCAAGTCCACCTTCATCAAGCTGATCACCCGCGAGCTGTACCCGTTGGCGCAGGCCGACGGCACGGTGGCGGTGAAGGTGCTGGGGCAGAACCGCTGGCAGGTCGACCGGCTGCGTTCGCAGCTGGGCATCGTCACCGGTGACCTCAGCAGCAACCTGGCCGACATGCCGGGGCTGACGGTGGAGCAGGCGGTGCTGTCGGGGTTCTTCGCCAGCTACATGGTGCCGGCCTTCCGCGAGGTCACCACCGATATGCGCATGCGGGTGGGCGAGACCCTGGCGATGACCGGTGCGTCGGGCCTGCGTGAGCGTGCCTACGCCGAACTGTCGGCCGGCGAGACCCGCCGCGTGCTGATCGCCCGCGCGCTGGTCAACCGGCCGCAGGCGCTGCTGCTGGATGAACCCTCCACCGGGCTGGACCTGGTCGCCCGGCAGCAGTTGATCGCCACCATGCGCGTGCTTGCGCAGCAGGGCATCACCCTGGTGCTGGTCACCCACCACATCGAGGAAGTGATTCCCGAGATCGAGCGCGTGGTGCTGCTGCGCGACGGCCGCGTGGTGGCCGATGGAGCGCGCGCCGAGCTGCTGCGCGACGAACCGCTGTCGGCCGTGTTCGGCGGCGCGATCACGGTGGTGGAACAGGAAGGACGGCTGACCGCGTACGCGGGGTGACACCGCGTCTGTGGCGGGCCGGACGTCCGGCCCGCCACGCCCTGCTTCAGAACCGCAACGCCAGCGCGCGCGACTCGATGGGCGCCATCCGGCTCTGGTCCTGCAGCTGCAGGTCGCGCAGTTCATAGGGCGCACCGAAGCCGGCAGGCAACGCGGCCTGGTCGAAGGGCAGTACCAGCGCGCCGCGGCCCGGGCCATCGAACCACGCTGCGGCATGCGCCTGCGCCACCGGCTGCAACTGGCCGTTGGCTGCGGTGGCATACAGGGTGCCGCGCGCCTCGTAGCGGCCGGCGGCGGCCACCTGCAACGGCAGACTGACCTGGCGGCTGGCCGGGTCGGGGGCGGCCTGGCCGGTGAAGCGTGCGGTTGGCCGCGCCACGGCGAAGGCGACCTTGCCATCGCGCAGCACGCCGTCGGCCTGGGCGAACACCTGCAGTTCCCACAGGCCCTGCGTGTTGCTGGCCTCGGCCGGAATCCTTACCTGTGCACGCAGGCTGCCATCGGTGGTGCGCAGCAACCGCTGCGGCCAGCTGCGGCCATCGGGTGCGACCAGCAGCGCTTCGCCGCCGAGGCTGCCACGCCGTGCACGCAACGCCGCCGCGCTGGCCCCGTCTTCCAGCAGACGCGCCTGCAGCTGCACGTTGCCTCCGGCCAGCACCTGCGCCTGGCTGGCCTGCACTTCCAACCGCAGCGGGCTGTTGGGCTCCAGCACCTGCACCACATAGCGGCCCTGCGCCTGCGCGCTCTGCAGGCGGTAAACACCGGCCGCGCTGGTGGTACCGGTGCGCAGCATGCTGCTGCCATCGCCGACCGGCATGCCCGCATCCTGCAGCTGGCGTGCGTCGACACTGCGCGCGACGCTGCTGCGCCCCGCCGGATCACGTACCTGCAGCGAGCTTGCCGGCAGCGCGCGGGCGCCCGGCGCTGGGCTGAGCTGGATCACCGCATCCGGTGCGCTCAGGGGCAGTTCCAGGCCGCGCTGCAGTTCGGCAGCGTCGACCTGCTGCCAGTAGCTGCGGCTGATGGCGGCCTGGGGACCGGGAGCCTGCAGTGGCTGCGCCGGGTCCAGCGCCCAGGCGAAGGCCAGCGGCGCGTGCTCGCTTTCATCGGCCGGCAGCGGCGCGGCAACCAGGCCGGCGGGAATCTGGTCGCCAGCGGCAACACGCAGCGGCTGCGCGGCCTGCGCCGATGCAGTGGAAAGGACCGCCAGCACGGCGGCAGCCAGCAAGGTGGAATGGATCGTCATGGTCATCTCCCTCACTGGGTCAGGTCGTTGCGCAGGATGCCGCCGAGGCCGAAGCACTCACGGCGGCTCTGGTTGTGGCTGAGCGGCTCGGCGCCCTGGGTGCGCGCCTTGTCGGTGAACCACAGCGTGCCGGCCGCCTTCTGGCTGCTGCACTCCAGGAAACCGTCCGAGCACGACGACAGCCAGTTCTGGGTGAACTCCAGGCCGACATTGGCGGAGTAGCCGCCGCAGTAGCTGTTGCTGTCCCACACCGCCGATTCGACATCGCTGCCGACCACTGCGCGGAACGGCTTGGGCAGGGCCGGACGGCCGGCGGTGCCGTACAGGTTCTGCGCGTTGTAGGTGGCCATGTGCCCCACCTGCTGCATGCGCACGGCATCGTTCTTGTAGCCCAGCAGCCAGCCCAGCGAGGTCTCGAAGGTGTTGCCGTTGAGCACGGCGTCGGCCAGCGGCGTACCTGCCGAGGAGGGCGCCAGCGCAGTGACCTTGCGCAGCCGGTTGATGATCTTCGGGTAGCGGCTGTCGTAGGTGGGGTTGGACAGGATCCAGCGCATCACGTTGCCGCCGTTGGAATGGGTGATCACCACCAGCTGGGTGATGCCCCGGCTGTCGATGAAGCCGGTGAGCTGGTTGGCCAGGCAGCCGGCCGCTTCCGGCTTCCAC
>Ga0256410_1002881_pt1 | contig 11058 bp, 9 predicted proteins | sample PhyWR1_FD_185983 | JGI IMG/M metagenome (GOLD analysis project Ga0256410, IMG submission 185983) | Leaf surface microbial communities from wheat plants in UC Gill Tract Community Farm, Albany, California, United States - DLSL W.R1 | ecosystem: Host-associated > Plants > Phyllosphere >... | reverse complement strand
GGATGTGAGCAAGCACTCCTTGCAGCTCATCCAGGGAATTGTAACCAATCACTAACTGGCCTTTTCCCTTCTTTCCGTGGCGGATCTGCACCGCAGAGCCCAGCCGCTCAGCCAGACGCTGTTCGAGCCTGGCAATGTCCGGATCGGTTTTAACAGGTTCCGCAGGCTCCTGTTTGCCACTCAACCACTGGCGAACCAGGGCTTCGGTCTGACGTACTGTCAGGCCGCGTGCGACAACGTGTCGCGCCCCTTCAACCTGCTGAGTGTCAGGCAAACCGAGCAGTGCCCGTGCGTGGCCCATTTCCAGGTCGCCGTGGGACAGCATGGTCTTGATCACTTCCGGCAAGGAAATCAATCGCAACAAGTTGGTCACAGACACCCGGGACTTGCCCACAGCGTCGGCCACCTGTTGTTGAGTCAGCTGGAACTCTTGCTGCAAGCGCTGCAACGCGACGGCTTCTTCAATCGGATTGAGGTCTTCGCGCTGGATGTTCTCGATCAGCGCCATGGCGATTGCGGTTTCATCCGGCACGTCTTTGACCATCGCCGGGATGGTGTCCTTGCCAGCCTGCTGGCTGGCGCGCCAGCGACGCTCACCGGCGATGATCTCGAAGCGGTTGCCTTCGATCGGGCGCACCACGATCGGTTGCATCACGCCCTGACTGCGGATCGAGCTGGCCAGTTCTTCAAGCGCCTGCGGATCCATGTCGCGACGAGGCTGGTACTTGCCGCGCTGGATCAAGTCCAGGGGCAGGTGCTGCAGCTCGCTTTGATCAACCTTGACCGCTTGCTCTTCCAGCGAGCTGACCGTAGGACCGCTCAGGAGTGCATCCAGTCCGCGTCCGAGACCTCGTTTCTTGACGGCCATGGAAATTCCTTAAGTTGGCTGAGGCGTGCGGGTAGAACGACGTTGACGACGAACCAGCTCGCCCGCCAGGGCAAGGTAAGCAATCGCGCCACGGGAATTTTTGTCGTAGGCCAATGCAGGCATGCCGTAGCTCGGTGCTTCGGCCAGACGAATGTTGCGCGGGATGACCGTGTCGTAAAGCTGCTCGCCGAAGTGTTCCTTGAGCTGCGCCGATACATCGTTCATCAGGCTCAAGCGCGGGTCATACATGGTCCGCAACAGGCCTTCGATCTTCAGATTCGGGTTCAGCAGCTCGGCGATGCGCTTGATGTTATCCACAAGGTCGCTCAAGCCTTCGAGTGCGAAGTACTCGCACTGCATGGGGATAATGACCCCATCGGCAGCCACCAGAGCATTCAGGGTCAACATCGACAGCGACGGCGGGCAATCGATCAGGATGTAATCGTAGCTCTCGCGAACCGGTGCCAGGGCCGTGCGCAGGCGGCTTTCCTTCATCTGCATTTCGAGCAGCACGACTTCGGCTGCCGTCAGGTCGCGGTTGGCCGGCAGAAGCTGGTAACCACCGTGCTCGGACACGTGCATGGCTTGAGCCAGGTCGCATTCGCCGATCAACAGGTCGTAGACCGAATTCTCGAGACCGTGTTTATCCACACCGCTACCCATGGTGGCGTTGCCCTGTGGATCTAGGTCGATCAGCAGCACGCGGCGCTTGGTCGCGACCAGCGATGCTGCGAGGTTGATACAGGTGGTGGTTTTACCCACACCACCCTTTTGGTTCGCTATTGCGAATACCTTAGCCATTCTTGCTTGCGTTCCCAATCATGCCGTGCGGCGCAGTATCAGCAGATGGCGTTGGCCTTGGCAACCCGGAACGGTCAAGGCGTGTTCGCTATCTAGACGAAAATCAGACGGCAATGCTACCAGCTCATCGGCCGGATGAACGCCCTTCATTGCCAACCAGCGGGTTTCGCTGTTGCCCAGGTGACGGGTCCAGTTGCTGAAATTCTCCATGCTGCTGAAAGCCCTGGAAACAATTCCGTTGAAAGGCTGCTCAGGCTGGAACTCTTCGACGCGACTGTGGATAACTTGCAGGTTATCCAGCTTCAGCTCGAGTTTTACCTGGGTCAGGAAACGGGTTTTCTTGCCGTTGCTGTCCAGACAGGTCACTTGCGACTCGGGAAACAGGATCGCCAGGGGAATGCCCGGCATGCCGCCGCCACTGCCCACATCCAGCCAACGGCCATTTTCGATGAAGGGCATCACGCTCAGACTGTCGAGCAAATGGCGCGACACCATTTCGTCCGGGTTACGCACAGCCGTGAGGTTGTAGGCCTTGTTCCATTTGATCAACAGGGCCAGATAACCCAGCAATTGCTGATGCTGGCTTTCGGTCAGTGCAACGCCCAACTGGCGTGCACCTGTGGATAACTCTTCGGCGTGTTGTGCGGTTACCAGCGAACTCAAGCGTTTTGCTCCAACGTGCGGCCAGCGCCGCGCTTTTTCAGGTGAATCATCAACAGGGAAATCGCCGCGGGGGTCACACCCGGGATACGCGAAGCCTGGCCCAGGGTCTCGGGACGTGTTGCGCCCAACTTGCTCTGAATCTCTTTCGACAGGCCGGAGATGGTCGTGTAATCGATATCCACAGGCAGCTTGGTGTTTTCACTGGCACGCAGACGGGCAATTTCGTCTTGTTGACGATCGATATAACCGGCGTACTTGGTTTTGATCTCAACCTGTTCAGCAACCAGCGGGTCTTCTGCGCCCTGCCCGGTTACTTCAACCAGACCGGCGTAATCGATTTCGGGGCGGGTCAGCAGGTTGAGCAAATTGTATTCATGGGTCAGCGGCGTGCCGAACTTGGCAGCAATGGCATCACCCTGCTCGGTACCCGGACGAACCCAGGTGCTTTTGAGGCGCTGTTCTTCCTGCGCGATGCTTTCGCGCTTGGTGCAGAAAGCCGCCCAACGAGCGTCGTCGACCAGGCCCAGTTCGCGGCCTTTTTCGGTCAAACGCATGTCTGCGTTGTCTTCGCGCAGGATCAGGCGGTATTCGGCACGGGAAGTGAACATCCGGTACGGTTCTTGAGTACCCAGGGTTATCAGGTCGTCGACCAACACTCCGATGTACGCCTCATCACGACGCGGGCACCAGCTTTCCTTGCCCTGTGCGAGCAATGCCGCGTTGGCGCCAGCCAGCAAACCCTGGGCGCCGGCTTCTTCGTAACCGGTGGTGCCGTTGATTTGCCCGGCAAAGAACAAACCGCCGATCACTTTGGTTTCGAGGCTGTACTTCAGGTCACGCGGGTCGAAGTAGTCGTACTCGATGGCATAGCCCGGGCGCACGATATGGGCGTTTTCCATACCGCGAATCGATTGCACGATCTGGATTTGCACGTCGAACGGCAAGGATGTCGAGATCCCGTTCGGGTACAGCTCGTGGGTGGTCAAACCTTCCGGCTCGATAAACACCTGATGGCTTTCCTTGTCGGCAAAGCGGTGGATCTTGTCTTCGATCGAGGGGCAATAACGCGGGCCGATACCTTCGATCACACCCGAGTACATCGGCGAACGATCAAGGTTGGACGCGATGATTTCATGAGTCCGGGCGTTGGTATGGGTGATCCAGCAACTGACCTGGGCCGGGTGCTGTTCTTTGTTGCCCATGAACGACATGACGGGGATCGGTGTATCGCCCGGTTGCTCGGTCATGACCGAGAAATCCACAGAGCGGCCATCGATACGCGGCGGTGTACCGGTTTTCAGGCGGCCGACTCGTAGAGGCAGTTCACGCAGACGGTGTGCCAGGGCGATCGAAGGTGGATCACCGGCACGGCCGCCCGAGTAATTCTGCATCCCGATGTGGATAAGTCCACCGAGGAAGGTGCCTGTAGTCAAAACCACGGCATCGGCCATGAAACGCAGGCCCATCTGGGTCACTACGCCACGGACTTGATCCTGTTCAACGATCAGGTCATCAGCTGCCTGTTGAAATATCCACAGGTTGGGCTGGTTTTCGAGAATTTCGCGTATCGCCGCCTTGTACAGAATGCGGTCGGCCTGTGCACGGGTTGCCCGCACTGCCGGGCCTTTACGGCCATTGAGTACGCGGAACTGAATGCCGCCTTTATCGGTGGCAATCGCCATCGCGCCGCCAAGGGCGTCGATTTCTTTAACCAGATGGCTTTTACCAATCCCGCCAATCGCAGGATTGCAGCTCATTTGCCCGAGGGTTTCCACGTTGTGGGTCAACAGCAGGGTTTTTACGCCCATGCGTGCTGAAGCAAGTGCAGCCTCGGTTCCGGCGTGACCGCCGCCGATGACGATCACTGCAAAACGGGAAGGGAAATTCACCACGCACCTCGTGCCTGTTACTAGGGGTTTTTTGGATAGACCGCGAAGTATAGGGACTTCGCCCTTCTTAAAGAACCCTTTGCACAAAATTTAACCAACTGTGGATAAGGGCAAGATAGATAAATAAATAGAGAAGAAATTTATAAAGCTTTGTTTTTATGTTTATTTCTACTGAGGCACATTTCTGTGGATAGATTGCTACAGGCTATATTTTACGTACTGTACAGAGATTCAAAAGTCTGTGGTTATGCACCGATGAGGGATTGGGATAAGTGGTTTAAGCCTGTGGGTAAAACAGATGGTTATCCACAAGGGGGGTTATCTTCAGTTTTCAGGCCTACTTACCCACTGACCTGAAGGGCAGTTATACACAGGGCTTATTCCAGTGTTTTGGTGTTTTTTGACCCATAAATACGCAGCCGAAAACCGCTTGCAGGTGTAATCCAGCAAGCGGTCGGACGATCGGTCAGTGGTTGAGCGGATAAACGGTAGCAACCAGGCCCGTCAGACGGGGGTTTGCAGCCAGCCTGTGGGGGATGCCTTTAGCCTGTGGGTAATTCCGATAGCGGCCAGAAACACTTCATCGTGGGAAGTGATGACCAAGGCTCCCGAGTTCTGATTGAGCATGCTTTGCAGTGCAAGAATCGAAGGCAGATCCAGATGATTGGCGGCTTCATCGAGCAATAGCAAGTGCGGTGGGGTTTGGACATACAACAGGCTGGCCATTGCGGTTTTCAAGCGTTCAACACCACTGACCCTATGGCATAGCAGGTTGATCCGGTTGGTATTGAGGCCCAATTGCGCTAGCCGGGTACGCAATTGACCTTCATTCAGTTGCCGGTTGAGTGACTGCAGTTGATCTAGAACTAAGCGATCAGCTGCCAGTATTCCGAGATTCTGATCCAGATACGCGGTGCTGACGAAGGAACGTGCCTGGCCAACACTCTGTGCAAGATCGATTCTCCGCAGCCGTTTGGCTGCTGCAAGACCATTCATTGGCCACGGGCGAGCGCGGGAGATGGTGCGTAGGTGCTTTGGGTATTGCGGCAGGCGAGACAGGGTATCAATTGAAGGTTGGGGTAAGAGCGGACGCAGATTACGGCAGGGCACTTAGGCAAATAAAAATTCGCATTTGTTGCCTTGGTGCGCTCGAACCAGCGCCACGATGGAACCTGCATTGTGTGAGTTTAAAATGAAGATAAATCGTATTCGTTCTGAGGATAAATCCTATTTAAAAAATAAATAATTCATATTAACTTTTAACAGTTCTTTCTATTACAGATTATATGAATATACCTCGATAAGTTTCTGAAGATATATTGACTGAGTGATAGAAAGCGTACACGTGATGACAGTTTTAATGTTTCTTAATGTATCAGTTGCTCTGAGAAAGATAAAAACGATCGAGCTTACCTATCAGGGAATCAGAAAATGAACATCCAAGAAATACCAGTCATAGAGTATTCGGATTTTTCAACCAGTAACTTTCAAGCTAGTCAATTTATAGAAGTCCTTAAAAATTTTGGGCATCTTCATATAATCAATATTACTGATCCCGTATTTGTTAATGGTGCTGTGCATCTAAAGCGTGTTGCGCGACAACTGTTTGAATTATCATACGAACATAAAATGTCACTCTATATTGGAGACTCTAAGGGGCATCGAGGATACGTCCCAGTCACTGAAAAAGGACAATATTCAGACGAAAAAGATCGAGTTTACGAGGCATTTGATATTGGTTTTACAGGAAAATCAAACTGGATTCTAAGCGGAGAAAATCGCTATCCAGAGCAGATTCCGGATGCAGCCAAAGTTATCGATGAATACTTTGATTTTTCCCTTGCTCTCGGACGCGCCATCACCTCACGTCTCATATCACACTATGATCATCACGGTATCAGGGCTATTGATGCTACCCGTTGTCCTGCAAGCCAGCTCAGGCTGATCCACTATCTTCCGTGTGAACCAGAAGAGCTCCGGTTGGCATCAAGCATGGGGGCTCATACTGATTACGAACTTTTTACTCTTATGTTGCAGGATTCCCCAGGGCTATTTTACAAGAAAAATGAGGATTGGCAGGCCGTTCCTGCAATGCGGAACTCGCTTTTACTGATTGCTGGTGATGTTCTGGAAATTTTATCAGGCGGTGAAATTAAATCACTCATTCACCGAGTAGTAGCTAATGGTGATGAACGATACAGCTTCCCATTTTTCATGAATTTAAATCCGGACATGCAACTAAAGCGAGTTGGTGCGCCCGATTTTAATATTGGAAGCCATCTTATTTCGCAGTTGACCCGAGATTTCCCATATCTTCGCAACAAAGTTGACGCTACTTACAATCCTGACTTTGAGGAAAATAATAATGAGGCGCTTTGAGAATAAGAGAGTAATTGTGACAGGAGGAGCAAGCGGGATTGGTGAAGCTACCGCAAAACGATTTGCATCTGAGGGCGCAAGAGTTGCTGTTATTGATATAAATGCAGCGCCATTTACCGATCAAACGCACCAAAAGCATGGCGTCGAAATATTCCTAGCTTGCGATGTTTGTTGTAAAAAATCTGTTGCTGACGCTTTTTCTGTCATTCGTGAATGCTGGAGCAGTGTCGATATCTTGATAAATAATGCAGGCATCAGTATCCGTCACCATAGTTTCAGAAGCATTTCATCCGTAGCCTGGAATAGAGTGATAGATACTAACCTCAATGGACTATTCAACGTTAGCAAGGCAGCTTTGGAGATCATGCAGGAAGGTGTAATTATCAATACGGCATCTGTGAATGCTTTGGGAGCGTTTCCTCACTACGCCGACTACAACGCATCGAAAGGGGCGATCATCTCACTTACCCGTACTATGGCTGTCGAACTCGCCCCTAAAATACGTGTCGTCTCAATATCGCCCGGCGCAGTCCTCACACCCATGCAGCTCGCCGAATATACTTCAGAAATGATTGAAGATGTAAATAAGGGCATTCCATTGGGGAGGCATGCTCGGCCTGACGAAATTGCAGCCATGACTGCATTCCTTTGCTCTGATGAGGCGGCGTTTATAACTGGACAAAATTTTATAATTGACGGGGGGGAAACAGTCAAATGATTATTCGTAAAAAATTTATAGAGACAGTTGATATCTCTGGATGGGCAGATGAGATAAAGGCGTGCGCAAATTTACTCAATCCTTACCAACGCTTTGAGCATTTCACCGACTTGGCGGAAGAGTGTTTGCAACGGGTCAACACCTATAAATACCCTGAATTAATAAATTTTCGAAAAGGGAGAAATACCAACGGGGTCTTACTCATCAAGGGGGCGTTGCTTGATGAAAATTTACCCCCCACAATTGATAACATTGATGAACTTATCGATCGCAAGAATACTTACTACAGCGAATTTTATTTAATGATGCTGTCTCGCTTCCTCGGCGAACCTTTCAGCTACCGACAAGAAAGGAATGGAACCATAATTCACAATATGAGACCAAAGCGGGGTAACGAAAGAGAGATATCTTCAGATAGTTCAGAGATTCTACTCGACTTGCATAATGAAAATATCTACCACCCGGTTTACCCAGACTATCTTCTTTTTTGTGGGTTACGTAAAGATCCGGCAGGAAAAGCTAAAACAATCGTTGTGAGTGTTGAAGATTTTTATAACAATATCTCTCCCGATGATATACCTATCTTGCGCAGCAAGCGATTCAGGACCAGTATTGACTTCAACTTTGGTAATACTCTGGCAGAGCGGGGGTCTGGGGTTTTAATTCAGGTGCTTTTTGGCCCTGCGGATAGACCATTTATCGCTTACGACGATGAATATATTGCTGGCATAGATGCAGAATCACAGGCGACCTTAAATAGGTTGCGGACCCTATTGCACAATACGTTGTATGGTTTTGAACTGGAGCAAGGGGAAATTCTCCTACTGGATAACCTTCGTACTCTCCATGGAAGAACCGCGTTTAAGGCGCGCTATGATGGTACCGATCGATGGATGCAGCGGGTTTTAGTTACCCGAGATATCAGGAAAGCCGCTATACAGCTCGGCAACAGCTCAAGAGTGACCGATTGGGTATATTCGCCAAGCCAGGTTCTCGATTTTGTGGATAGAAAAGCATGAGCCATTTTACAGACTGGAAGGCAATCGGAATAATGCTGCTGATTCCACTGATATGGGGAACTGGTTTTCCGTTGACCCATAACGCCGTGTCTGATGTTGAACCTGGCGTTTATATCTTTGGGAGATACCTGATAGCGTTACTAGTTATCACACCATTTGCACTTAAATCTGGGATTAGAATTTCAATAAAAACACTTATTGCTAGTGTGATTATTGGGTGCATGCAGATGGGATCGGCTTTTTTTCAGGCGAAAGCTCTTCAAACCATCAGTTCAGCCGAAACAGCCTTTTGTGTATGCCTGAGTGCAGCGATAATTGCTGTATATGAATTTTGTTACTATCGGCGCATTCCTGTAGGTGATGCAATTGCCGTAGTGTTATCACTTATTGGTGTGGCTCTCATGTCTGGTCTGCACCTTGATGGCCTCGGCACTGGTTATATATATGGTTTGATGGCCGCTTTTTGTATATCGGCAGCCATAATTATCACAGGATTTCTCTCTCGGCTACTTGATATAAGCCGCTTTACTTTAGTATTTTGGCAGTTACTGGCAGGCACATTGATTATGAGTTACTGGCCAGCAGCACATGGACTTAGTGGCATGTTCAAGATGCATGTGATCCTGGCTGTGCTTTTCGCTGGTGTCTTCGTTTCCGCGGTATGTCTATTCATCCAGATGACCTGGCAACGTAGAATAACAGACACCCAAACGGCACTTATTTTTAACATGGATCTGGTTTTTGCCTCCTTGTTTGGTTTGATTAATGGTGAATCGATTTCTATCTGGCAGGCTTCGGGGTGCATCATGATGCTGTTAGCTATCTCTGCAACACCTGTTACGCAGATGCTTGAAAAAAATAAAATGTCGGTGTAACAGGTTTGACCTTTTCGTGCTTGCCGCTCAGCCAGCAGCGCCAGACCATCCCCCCGGTCAGAAACACGTCCAGGTGTCCTGGCTTGAATAATTTTAAGGCAGTGTCGGTGAGTGCCATCTTCTACTTGTGTATGTCCAGGTAGAAGATAGAGCTGGTTGGGTATGACAACAAATGGCTATCAGTGTTTATTCGGGCTTCATAGCTATTTGTGAACTTTGACGGATGTCCACGGCACTCTGGTCATTTACCGATACAAAAGCTGGAGAAAATCCTCCCCAGTAGATCATCGGAGCTGAATGCCCCGGTAATCTCGCCAAGGGAATGTTGCGCCTGACGCAGATCCTCGGCCAGCAATTCCCCTGCACCCGCCAGGGTCAGTTGTGCCCTGCCGTGCTCAAGTGCATGGCTGGCGTGCTGCAATGCCTCCAGATGGCGTCGGCGTGCGCTGAAGCTGCTCTCAGAGGTCTGCTCATAGCCCATGCAGGCCTTGAGGTGTTCTCTCAGCAGGTCCAGGCCCTCTGTAGATCTGGCACTCAGGCTGATGGTCACATGGCCATCTTCGCTGACTTCCAGGGCAATGTTCTCGCCGCTCAGATCAGCCTTGTTACGGATCAAGGTCACTTTCGCCGGATCAGGACGCTGCTCAAGAAACTCTGGCCACAGGGCAAATGGGTCATCAGCCTCAGGGGCGGTGGCATCGACCACCAGCAATACCCGATCAGCTTCGCCAATAGCCTTGAGGGCTCGCTGCACGCCGATTTTTTCCACATGATCGTCGGTGTCACGCAGTCCGGCCGTGTCGACCACGTGCAACGGCATGCCATCGATGTGGATATGTTCGCGCAGTACATCACGGGTGGTACCGGCAATCTCGGTCACGATTGCCGCTTCACGCCCGGCCAGGGCATTGAGCAGGCTCGATTTGCCGGCGTTGGGGCGCCCGGCAATCACTACCGTCATGCCGTCGCGCAGCAAGGCACCTTGCCCGGCTTCGCGCTGTACGGTGGATAACTCTTCGCGAACCTTGTCGAGCATACCGAGCACATGGCCATCCGCGAGGAAGTCGATTTCTTCTTCCGGGAAATCAATCGCCGCTTCCACATAGATACGCAAACTGATCAATTGCTCGGTCAAGTTATGCACACGCTGTGAAAAAGCGCCCTGCAAGGAGCGCAATGCGTTACGCGCAGCCTGTGCAGAACTTGCCTCGATCAGGTCAGCGATTGCCTCGGCCTGGGCCAGGTCGAGCTTGTCATTCAAAAATGCCCGCTCGCTGAATTCCCCCGGTCGGGCCAAACGGCAGCCCAACTGGATGCAGCGCTGCAGCAGCATATCGAGGACGATCGGACCGCCGTGGCCTTGCAGTTCCAGGACATCTTCACCGGTAAATGAATTAGGACCGGGGAAATACAGCGCAATGCCCTCATCGAGCACTTCACGGTTTTCGCCGTAAAAAGGGCCGTAATGGGCATAACGCGGTTTGAGCTCACGCTCACTGAACGCTTTGGCCGCGACACTGGCGAGGGGCCCGGAAATACGTACGATCCCCACACCACCTCGGCCCTGGGCAGTCGCTACTGCGGCAATAGTCTCAGCCGGAACACTCATAAACAGGCCTCAAAACAAAAGTGACGGATAGCAAAACGCCCCACTAGGGGGCGTTTTGAGTGGTGCGTATCAGAGTAAGTTACTCAGCTGCTTTTTTGGTAGCTGCTTCAACTTTACGCGTGATGTACCACTGTTGAGCGATGGACAGGCAGTTGTTCACAACCCAGTACAGCACCAGACCAGCCGGGAACCACAGGAAGAAGAAGGTGAAGATGATTGGCATCAGCTTCATCACCT
>Ga0256410_1002874_pt1 | contig 11080 bp, 7 predicted proteins | sample PhyWR1_FD_185983 | JGI IMG/M metagenome (GOLD analysis project Ga0256410, IMG submission 185983) | Leaf surface microbial communities from wheat plants in UC Gill Tract Community Farm, Albany, California, United States - DLSL W.R1 | ecosystem: Host-associated > Plants > Phyllosphere >... | reverse complement strand
GAGCTGATGTGCAAACGCTCGGTCAGCCGCACCGCATTCGGCAAGCCGTTGGCTCGGCTGGGCGGCAACATCGACAAGATCGCCGACTCACGCATGGAGATCGACATGGCGCGCCTGCTGACCCTGAAAGCGGCGTACATGATGGACACCGTGGGCAATAAAGTGGCGAAAAGCGAGATCGCGCAGATCAAGGTGGTCGCGCCGAATGTGGCCCTCAAGGTGATCGACCGCGCGATCCAGATGCACGGCGGTGCCGGTGTTTCCAACGATTTCCCGCTGGCCTACATGTACGCCATGCAACGCACCCTGCGTCTGGCCGACGGCCCGGACGAAGTGCACCGCGCGGCGATCGGCAAGTTCGAGATCGGCAAGTATGTGCCCAAGGAGATGATGCGCGGCGGGCAGTAGTACCGCGTCGCCTGCAATCGGGAGCAAGCCCCCTCGCACATTTTGACTGTATTCACAGGTCAGAATGTGGGAGGGGGCTTGCTCCCGATGAGGCCAGTACCGACACCACAAACCCCCAAGCCTCAGTACACCCAGACCTCCACCCGCCGATTCTTGATCCGCCCCTCATCCGCCGTATTCGCCGCCACCGGCATCTGCGCGCCAAACCCGCGAATATCGCGCAGCACCACGCCGTTTTTCACCAGTTCCCTGCGCACGGCCATCGCCCGCAACTTCGACAGCAACGCTGCGCGCTGCGGATCATTCTTGGCATCGCCGAACCCCACCAGGGTCACCTGCTTGTCGAGCTTGCCGTGGTCTTTCAGATACGCCACCACCCGCAGCACATCCTGACGCGCCTTGGTGTCCAGGCTGGCGCTGCCTTCCTCGAAACGAAAATTCACGCTCAGGCGCTGGGCATCGCGGGCAATGGCTTGATAGTCCGCAGGCATCGACGCGCGCGGCTGCACGGCCATGGCCTGCACCTGCTGGGCAATAAAACCGTTGGCCGCGACGATTGCCTGGCCCTGGCGGCTCTGGGCAAAATCCACCAGTGCCCTGGCCCAGGGGTTGTGGCTCTTCGGCGGCAGGTAAAAGAACAGGCGCCGAGACAGCGGGTAATCCTCGGTGGCAATCAGGCTGTTGAGCGGCAACATCGGTTGTGAGTCGCCATCGGCAATCGCCACCGCCTTGGCCTGGCGTATGTAGGGCAGGCCGATAAAACCGATGCCCTGAGGGTCGCGGCTGACTGCATCGGACAATGCTTCGCTGGACTCGAAACGCCGCGCGCTGGAGGCCAGCGGTTTACCGCGCCGGTTCAGCACCAGTTCCTTGAACGTGTCATAGGTGCCGGACTGGTCATCCCGGGCATACAAATGGACAGCCCCGCCGATGCCGCCCAGGTCTTCCCAGGTGCTGATCTCGCCGTTGAAGAGCTGCGCCAGTTGCTCGGTGTCGAGGGTGTTCAGCGGGTTGAGCGGGTTAACGATGATGGCCAGGCCGTCGATGGCGATCACCTGCTCGGCTTCGGGGCTTTTCAGGTCGCCTGATGGTTCAAGGTCCACCAGCTCACTGTCCTTGATCGGGCGGGACGCCGCCGCCAGGTCTGCGCTGGCTTTTTTCAGCGCGGCAAAACCGGTGCTGGAGCCATGGGCCGCCACCTCGATGGTCACGCTCTTGCCCTGGCGCGTCTTGGCGACCACGCGCTGCTCGTTCGGCCCGTCGCCCGGCTCTATGTGTACGCGTTGCATGCCCTCATGCTCCAGCAAGCCCTTCACCAGGGCCGGGCCCAGCGCTGCGCCGATGGTGTTGGAGCCCTGAATGCGCAGGGCGGGGCCGTGCTCGGGTACGGGCAGTTGAGCCGACACGGCAACCAGAGGGAAGAGGGTCAAAAGAAACAGAACGCGCAGCATCATGCCGACACCTTCAAAGAGAGTGCGACGAGATTAAGTCAGGCAGTTTGCAGAAATATGACCGCGAGGCCCGGTCAAGCTGCGCAAGGAATAAGCGCAGATACCCTGTGGCGAGCAGGCTTGTCCTGCGTTGGGCTGCGCAGCAGCCCCAAAACCAGGCGCTGAGCCGTATCAGGTACACCGCGGTTTGCTGGATTGGGGGCCGCTTCGCCCCCCAACGCGGGGCAAGCCCGCTCGCCACAATAAGCCCGCTCGCCACAAAGCCTCCCGCATTTGAAACTAAGGCGCGTCAGCCTGACTGCCGGGATGTGCCCGGACAAACGCCGGATGCTGCGCCGCCAGCGCCGATACCCGCTGAATTCGCGGATACGCCTCCAACGACACCTTGAAGCGCTGCGCGGCATATACCTGCGGAATCAGAAACACATCCGCCAGCCCAGGCTGCTCGCCCAGACAATACCCTTCATCGCCAATCAACTGCTCCACCGCCGCCAATCCCTGGCTGACCCAATGGCCGATCCATTCCAGCAATTGCGCCTCATCGTGCCCCCACTGCCGCAGCAGGTTCTGGGTACTGGAGTTATGCAGCGGATGAATATCGCAGCCGATAATCGACGCCACCGCACGCGCGTGGGCACGGGTCGCCAGATTCGTGGACAGCAACGGCACCTGCGGATAGCGCTCCTCCAGGTACTCGATGATCGCCGGTGACTGAATCAGCAGTTCGCCGTCATCCGTGCGCAACGCCGGGACGCGCCCTTGCGGGTTGATCGCAAGGTACTCGGGCTGATGGTTCGCACCGCCCGGCGGCACCAGCAGATTGATCGGCACCGCATTGAACGTCAGGCCTTTGAGCGCCAACGCGATACGCACCCGGTAGGACGAGGTCGAACGGTAGTAAGTATAAAGTTGCATCGCCCTGCCCTCTCAGCGCGCCGCGATCACAGTACCCCGGCATTCACCGAACCCGATGGACGCAAACCCGTCACGGCGGCAGCGCGCGCGCAGGATGATTTCATCACCGTCTTCGAGGAATTTGCGCACCTCACCATTCGGCAACTCGACCACCTGCTTGCCGCCTTCGGTCATCTCCAGCAGGCTGCCGAACTGCCCTGCCTGGGGCCCGGACAAGGTGCCTGAACCGAACAGGTCACCGGCCTGCAACTGGCAACCGTTGACGCTGTGATGCGCCACCAACTGCGCCACGGTCCAGTACATGTGCAGGCTGTTACTCAGGGCCAGGCGATGCGCCGGCAGATCCTGCTCGCGCATCGCCTGGGTGAGCAGCAGCACTTCGAGTTCGATATCCAGCGCCCCGGCGGCTTGATCGCGGGTGTCCAGCAGGTAGGACAGCGGTTGTGGGTCGCCTTCAGGCCGTGGCGGCTGCGCCTTGCGGAATGGCTCCAGCGCTTCCACCGTCACCACCCAGGGCGAAATCGTGGTGATGAAGCTTTTCGACAAAAACGGCCCCAGCGGCTGGTACTCCCAGGCCTGAATATCCCGCGCCGACCAGTCGTTGAGCAGGCAGAAACCGCCGATATGCTCGGCCGCATCGCCAATGGCAATCGCGTCGCCCATGGCATTGCCCTGGCCGATCCAGATGCCCAGCTCCAGTTCGTAATCGAGCCGCGCACAGGGGCCGAAAACCGGTTCGCTGTGGCCTGCCGGCAAGGTCTGGCCTTTGGGGCGACGCACCTCGGTGCCCGACGGGCGAATGGTCGACGCACGGCCGTGATAGCCGATAGGCACGTACTTGTAATTGGGCATCAGTGGGCTGTCGGGGCGGAACAGTTTGCCGACGTTCTGCGCGTGTTCGATGCCGACGTAGAAGTCGGTGTAGTCGTTGATCCTGGCCGGCACGTGCATCTGACAGTCGGCGGCGCGATGCAGCACCTGGGCTTCACGCGCCTGCAGCGAGCTGCCTTCGGCCAGCAGCGCCAGCAGGCGCTCACGCAGCGCCACACGCGGGCCACGGCCGAGTTCGAAAAAGGCATTCAACTGGCCGCCAGCGGTGGCCTCGACCGCGCGGCGGGCCTGGCCTTCGAAAGCATCCAGGGCGGCGTGCAGATCGAGAATGCAGTCACCAATCGCCACGCCACTGCGCGGGGCAGAACCGTTGATGCTGAACACGCCCAGGGGCAGGTTTTGCAACGGGAAATCAGGGTGACCGTTGGCGGAGGCGACCCAGCTACGGGTGAGGGTTGGCTGCGTCATGGTTATCTCCGATTCGGGTTGAAGGTGGCAGGCAGCGATGCCCAGCACGCGTCGTAAGAAGGTTGCAACTGCTCGCACTCAAGGGCGAACCGGGTGGGCCGCAGCACTTGGCTGGTCTCGAACATGAAGGCCATGGTGTTATCGATCTTGTGCGGCGCCAGGTCGGCATTGATCGCTTTGGTGCAGGTCTCGCCGTCCGGGCCATGGGCGCTCATGCAGCTGTGCAGCGATGCGCCGCCGGGCAGGAAGCCTTCAGCCTTGGCGTCATAGGCGCCCTGGATCAAGCCCATGTATTCGTTCATCAGGTTGCGGTGGAACCACGGCGGACGGAAGGTGTTTTCGGCCACCATCCAACGTGGCGGGAAGATCACGAAGTCGAGGTTGGCCAGGCCATGAGTGCTGGTGGGCGAGGTCAGGACGGTAAAGATCGACGGGTCGGGGTGATCGAAACTCACGGTGCCCAGGGTGTTGAAGCGGCGCAGATCATATTTGTACGGCACGTTGTTGCCGTGCCAGGCCACCACGTTCAGCGGCGAATGGTCGAGTTCGCAGGCCCAGAGTTCACCGAGGAACTTCTGCACCAGCGTTGTCGGTTTTTTCAGATCTTCGTAGTGCGCCACCGGGCTGAAAAAGTCGCGCGGGTTGGCCAGGCCATTACTGCCGATCGGGCCCAGGTCCGGCAGGCGCAGCGGCGCGCCATGGTTTTCGGCAACGTAGCCGCGGGCCTGTGCGTCGAGCAGTTCGATACGGAATTTGAGCCCGCGCGGCAGCACGACGATCTCCAGCGGCGCAACCTCCAGCACCCCGAGCTCGGTGGCGATGCGCAGGCGGCCCTGCTCGGGAACGATCAGCAGTTCGCCATCGGCGTTGAAGAACACACGCTCCATCGAGCGGTTGGCACGGTAGGTATGGATGCTGATGCCTGAGGGTTGCTCCGACGCGGCGTTGGCAACCATTCCCACAAGGCCGTCGATAAAGTCCGTCGGCTCATCCGGAATATCCAGCGGGTTCCAACGCAAGCGATTAGGCGTCACCGTGCCGAGCGGCCCGCCGGCCAACTGCCGTTCCAGTTTGACGAACGCGGGGTGATTGGCCGACGGCTGAATGCGGTACAGCCAGGTGCGCCGGGCTTCGCTGCGCGCCACGGTAAAAGCGGTGCCGGAGAACAGTTCGGTGTACAGCCCGTAGGGCGCTTTTTGCGGGGAGTTCTGGCCGACGGGCAAGGCGCCGGGCAAGGCTTCGCTGGTGAATTGATTGCCGAAGCCCGACAGGTAGTCCAGGTGCATGGATCGTCCTCTGCAAGGAAGTTGTTTTTATCGTAATCCAGTTACGCACAACGTAATTTGATCACTGTTGAGCGTCAAGCTATAAAGACGCCCACTCACCTCTCGGATTCTCGCCCCTCCATGGAAAAGCCCCGCGACACCGGTAAACAGAAAGTCCGCTCGGCCGAAGTGGGCACTGACATCCTCAAAGCCCTCGCCGAGCTGTCACCGGCCACTTCGCTGTCGCGCCTGGCCGAGCATGTGCAGATGCCGGCCAGCAAGGTGCACCGCTACCTCCAGGCGTTGATCGCCTCGGGGTTTGCCGAACAGAACGTCGCCACCAACCATTACGGCCTGGGCCGTGAAGCCCTGCGCGTGGGCCTCGCCGCGCTGGGCAGCATGGACGTGCTCAAGGTGGGTGCCCTGCCCCTGGCCGAACTGCGCGATGACCTGAATGAAACCTGCTTCCTGGCGGTATGGGGCAACCAGGGCGCGACCGTGGTGCAGATCGAACCGGCGGTGCGCGCGGTCACGGTGGTGACGCAACTGGGTTCGGTGCTGCCGCTGCTCAGCTCGTCCACCGGGCTGGTGTTCAGCGCCTACCTGCCTGCGCGGGAAACCGTGGACTTGCGCGAGCGTGAAATCCAGGCCGGCATCGCCCACGTACTGGCGGACGATCAGGTCTACGCCAGCACCTGCGCGCAGATCCGCAGCCGAGGCCTGCATTTTGTACATGGTTTGCTGATGCCCGGCGTGGATGCGTTGTCGGCGCCGGTGTTCGACGCGGTCGGGCAAGTGGCGGCGGTAATGACCGTGGTCGGCCCCACCTCGGTGTTCCATGCCGATGAAGACGGCCCAGCAGCGCAGCGCCTGCTGGCGGCAACCCGGGCCGTGAGTTGGCGCATGGGCTACCAGCCCTGAATCAGTCGTGCCACTGGCTCAGCGCCACGGCCAGGCGATTTTCCAGGGCGCGAATCGGCGCCGCATCGCTGACGTAGTTATTGCTGATCATCGAGAACACCAGGCGCCGCCCGCTGGCGTCGGTGATGTAGCCACTCAGTGACGACACCCCGGCCATCGAGCCGGTCTTGGCGTGCAGGTTGTTTTCGGCGGCGGTGCCCCGCAGGCGATAACGCAGGCTGCCGCCGGTGAGGCGGTCGGCATTGCCGGCAATCGGCAAGGCGTTGTACCAGGCGTCGAACCAGGGCTGTTTTGCCGTCGCCAGCAGCACGTCCGTGAGGTTCTGCGAAGACACCAGATTACGTCGCGACAGCCCCGAACCATCGACCTGACTCAACGTTGCCGGGTCCAAACCCTGGCGCGTCATGAACGCCGCCACCGCCGCCACACCGGCCTGCGCGGTGCCCGCATTGGCGGTCTTGCGCCCCATGGCCTTGAGCAGCGCTTCGGACATGTTGTTGTTCGAGAGTTTGAGCAGTGGCGTGATCAGTTCCTGCAACGGCGCCGATTGGTGCTCGGCCAACAGCAACGCGCTAGCCGGGCTGGCGCCACCGATCACCCGCCGGCCCAACACCTCAATGCCCTGCTGCGCCAAAGCCCGTTCAAACAGATTGGCCACCAGTTGCGTCGGTTCCCACACACTGACCCACTGCCGGCTCTGCTTGCCCGGCGCCAGCGCGCCGCTCAGTTGCAACAGGTTGGTGCCGTGCTGGCGGGTGATGCCGTAGGTGTTGCCCGGCCCGCTGATGGCGTGATTGCTCAGTTGCACGTAATCGGTGGCGGGGCTGATCTCCACGCTCACCGGCTGCCCGACCGCTGCAGGTGCCTTGGCGGTGACCAGCAAGGTGCCTGCATCAAAATCAGCATTCGGTGACACCGTCAGCGCCGAAATCTGCGCGCCGTAGTAGGTGGACTCATCGTCCTGGGCCCAGTCGACGCCCAGGCGCTCGGCGTCAAACCAGGTGTCGTCGACCACCAGGTCACCCTGCACCTGGCGCACACCCAGGCGCGCCAATTGCGCGGCCAAGGCCTGGTAATCGGCGAACTGCAGGGTGGGATCGCCCAGGCCACGCAGGTACAGGTTGCCCGTCAGGCGATCCCCCTGCTGCACGCCGTTGCTCAACAATTGCGTGGCAAAGCGGTACTGCGGCCCCAACACATCCATCGCCGCCGCCGTGGTGAGCAACTTGAGATTGGACGCGGGAATCAGCCGAGTGCGCGGGTTGTACTGGTACAGCGTGCTGCCGCTTTGGGCATCGCGCACCATCAGCGACACCGTGGCGCCGTTGAGCGCCGGGTCCGCCAGCAGTTGGTCCAGCGGTGCGGTGGACGTGTGCGAGACGCTCGCGCAACCGCCCAGTAACAGGCTCAGGCCCGCCAGCAGCGTGAAGGGGTGTAACCATCGTCCAAAAGACATCGCCAGTGTGTATCCGCAAAAAGTTGCGGCAACGCTACCAGCTCGCCCCCCTTGTGGCGAGCGGGCTTGCCCCGCGTTGGGGTGCGAAGCGCCCCCCAATCCAGCAAAACGCGGCGTACCTGATACGGCTCAGCGCCTGGTTTTGGGGCTGCCGCGCAGCCCAACGCAGGACAAGCCTGCTCGCCACAAGGAATCTGCGCTTAACTGACGGCATTGGGGCAAGCCCGCTCGCCACAACAGTCAACCCGCCAGCCCTTTTCGCAGCAAACCCGCCCAGCGCTAGAACGCCAGCGTACTGGACACCGACACCTGCCGCGCATCGCCCAGCGACACAAACAGACGGCTCGCCGCCGAGGTGTAGTAGGTGCGATCGAACAGGTTCTTCACGTTGAGCTGAAACTTGACCTTCTGCCCTTCGATGCGCGTGTCGTAGGTGGCGAACGCGTCGGCCACGGTGTAGCCCGGCAGATTGAAGCTGTTGTTCGCGTCGCCTTCGCGCTGGCCCACATAACGTGCGCCGGCACCCACGCGCAGGTCATCGCCGCCCATGACGCTGCCGAAGTCGTACACCGCCGACAGTGAGCCGGTGTGCTTGGCCACGTTCTGCAGGCGCTTGCCTTCCAGGGCCGGGTCCTTGGTGACTTCGGCGTCGGTGTAGGCATAGCTGCCAATCAGGCTCCAGTTGTCGCTGAGCTGGCCGGTGGCATCCAGTTCCAGGCCGCGCGAGCGCACTTGGCCGGCGACGCTGTAGACCGTGTCCAGCCCGGTCCCCACCGACACCAGCACATTGCGCTTGTGGATATCGAACAACGCAGCGCTGGCGGTGATGCGCCCCGGAATATCCAGCTTGGCGCCCAGCTCCCAGGCCTTGGACTCTTCCGGCGTGAGGCTGCCGCTCAGGGTGCTGCCATCGGCCAGCGCCGCGATGGTGGAGTTGGGTTTGAACGACTCGGTGTAGCTGCCGTAGAACGACAGCTCATCGGTGTAGCGATACACCAGACCGGCACGCGGCACCCACTTCTGGCCGTTGCCGTCGGTATTGGCCTTGAACGGCACGCCTTTGCCGGCGTACTGGTCGTACATCTGGTAGCGCGCGCCGCCCACCAGAATCCACTGATCGGTCAGGTGGATGGCGTCCTGGAAGAACAGCGAGTCGCTGCGCAGCAGGTCGGTCTGGGCGCTGTCCGGGGCGCTGACGGTAGAGCCCGCCACTTCGTTGCCATACACCGGATTAACGTAGCTGAAGAAACCGCGCGGCTTCTGCCGAATCAAGTCGGCGCGGTAGACCTTGCGGTACTCGTCATCCAGGCCGAACACCAGGTCATGTTGCAGGCCGCCGGCCTGCACCTTGCCTTCCAGGCTGGCGGTGGTGAAACGGTCGGTGGTGATCGCGCCCTGGGTGCCGTCCATGCTGCGGGTCAGGGTGCCGTTGGCGTTCACCGCGCTGACGCGCACTTGGCTGGCGTCGTAGGTCTCGCGGTTCCAGCTGTAGCCGAAGTGGGCTTTCCAGTCGTCGTTGAGGTCGTGGTCGACTTCCAGTCGGTACAGGTCGGAACGTCCTTGCATGTTGTTGAACGGCTCGTCCAGGCGACGGGTTGCGGGCAGGTTCAACGGGTGGTTGGTCTTGGGGTCAATGGCGGTGCCACGGTCGAACGGCGAGAGAAACTCTCGGTGCTCGTAGGCCAATACCACGCTGGTGGTGTCGCCGTACCAGGCCAGGGACGGTGCCACCAGCGTCTCGCGATGGGTGCCGAAATTGCGCCAGTAGTCTTCGTCTTCGTGGTCGACGATCAAGCGGTAGGCCAGGCCTGAGTCACCGATGGGTCCGGTGGTGTCGAGGCTCCCGCCGCTGCCGTTCTTGCCGTCGCCGAAGGTCGAGCCGCGGGCGGTCAGGGAGGTGGACTGCACCAGCGCGGGCTTTTTGCTGACGATGTTGACCACACCGCCCGGGTCCTGGATGCCATACAGCAGCGACGACGGGCCCTTGAGCACTTCGACGCGCTCGGCGGTGGCGTTCAGCGCACGGCCCTGCACCACGGGCATGCCGTCCTGCATGATCGAGCCATTACGGTTGTCGCCAAAACCGCGCAGCATCACCGCATCCTGGGTGCTGCCCAGGGTGTTGGCCTGAGTAATCCCGCTGATATTGGCCAGGGCATCGTCGAGGTTGCGCGGGGTCTGGTCGCGCAGCACCTGGGCAGGCACCACGTTGACGGTCTGCGGGGTCTCCAGCAGCAAGCCCTGGGAGCGCATCACCGAACTGGTGGGCGGCGGCTGATAGCTGTTGCTGTCCAGGGCAAGGCCGGCGCCACTGATGGTGGTGGCGCCGAGGTTGACCGCGCCACCAGTGGGCACGGGCTCCAGGGCCAAGGTACGGGCGTCGATCTGGCGGAAGGTAAAGCCGGAGTTGCCCAGCAGGCGTTGCAGCGCCTCGGTGGCGCTCATCTGCCCGCTGACCGCTGGCGCATTGAGGCCATAGGGCGCGTCGTCGGTGTAGATCACACTGAGCCCGGTCACCCGGCTGAAATCGCTCAGCGCCTGGGGCAGCGGTTTGGCTGCCAGGGCAAAGTTGAACCGCGCGCTCTGCTGCTCCTGCGCCTGCGCCACCGCCAGGGGCAGCAACGCCAGCCCCGAGACCGCCAATACCGAGGCTCCCAGCCACTGTTTAACCCAACTGCCCGCCGTCGACTTCATGCTCAAAGGAACCCGTATAGAAAAGCTGGTAATGCGAATAGCTCGCAGTTTCAAGCACTACACGGATGGGCAGCCGGTTTACCTCACATTTGTTTGCAACTATTTTTCAGTTATTGCGCCTGCAGGCGAAATCCCCAGCGCGGGAAATGCACATGCACGGTACCCGCGCGTTCATCCGTGCGGCGCAGAATCAGCGCTTCGCGCCCGGCAAACAGCAGCTCGCCCGCTACCGGGTCGACGCCATAGTCTATCGCGCTGACCGTGACCGCCTGCCCGGCGTGGAAGCCATTCAAGTCCTCGAACACCTCGTCCGGCAGCACGGCCGGCGTGGCATTGCGCGAAATCTCCAGCGCCTGTTCGGCAGTCATCGGCGTGGCAGTGCCGTGACCAAACTCAAGCACCCGCGCCAACCACGCAGTCACCACCGGATAAGCATCCACCAGCGGCGCGGTCACCGGCGTGGCCTTGAGAAACCACAGGCAATGGGCCAGGGCAAAGTCGGCAATCGAGGGTTGGCCGAACAGGAACTCCCCGGCGCCTGCGCGCAGTTGCTGCTCCAGACGCGCCATGATCGCCGGCCATTGGTGCTTGGCCAGTTCGGCTGGCAGCCTGCTCGCGGTGCCGCCACTGAACAGCGCGGCGCGGTCGGCGAGAAACGCCTTGACTGCATC
>Ga0256410_1002872_pt1 | contig 11081 bp, 9 predicted proteins | sample PhyWR1_FD_185983 | JGI IMG/M metagenome (GOLD analysis project Ga0256410, IMG submission 185983) | Leaf surface microbial communities from wheat plants in UC Gill Tract Community Farm, Albany, California, United States - DLSL W.R1 | ecosystem: Host-associated > Plants > Phyllosphere >... | reverse complement strand
ATTTAAAATAGCAGTTACCGTCCCCGGTTTGTTGTCCCAAGAATCTCCTCCTGTCAGTGGATTATTCAGATGAGCACAGGCAGTAATTACCTCACCTCTAGCACGAGCTTCCTTAACCGTCCTCAATCTATGGGCATTTAAAGTCGACGTTGCACTCCTGTCATCCATAATTTCAGAAAAATCTACACTGTAGATGCCTGGAAAATCCCCGACAACATCTTTTGTATCTGACCGACCAGGCAAGGTCATCCAGGTTCTTCCATATATCAGATCATCGTGATGTCCAAAAAGGACCTTATTGTCAATTTGTAATTTCCAAAGATTAGAGTATAAGGCTTTTGTTTCCGCGGTTGCATTTTTATCTGACAAGCTGATGGTGGTTGCGTAATTCTTCTGTATTTCCGGAGTATCCAGTGAACCGTCCGAGCAACTGAAAGCCACCGTAGACAGTAGTAAACTACTAAAAATAAGTATATTTTTCATTTGAATTGAATTTAAATGTCCTGATAATTTTCTAAGGTTTTTTTGTTACATCGATCCAAAACCTTCTAGGGTTTTTCACAAACTTGTCATAGTCTGAATAAATATTAACGTAGTCATCAACACCGTTCAATACAAATTCTAAAGATTGATTCACAATTGTTTTGCTTTTTCCATTTCCCAGATCGACAGCCCCTGCAGATTTCAATGTCCCCACAGCTGTACTACCATCTGCAAATGTGAATGTTATTGTATTGGCAGTGTAGTTTCTGGCCCATTTTGCTGTTCCCTTCGGAATTTTTCTATAGAATTTGTTGACATCTGTTTGCGGTGATCCGATATATAGGAAATTGGCATATTTACCATCAGCACCGGAATTATTGATAACTGCACCATAGGTATTCCCATCTTGTGTAATTCCCTCAAGTGTAAATTCCAATGTGTTGTCCAATTCTGCAGTTGGACCGTCTGATGCAGGCCATATCCAAGGTTTACTTGCGAGTGGTAGAACTGCTGACCCACCGTATTCCGGACCTGTACCGCCATAAAGAACAAGGTCATCGATATCGTAGATCCCCAATATTGATTCTTTAAAAGGATTCACCTTCACTGTATATTTTCTTACCTGCCCGGTTTGGGATGTTACAGTCAATACATTAGTATTTGAAGCGTTATTAAAATCCATTCCCTGTCCTGCAGCCACACTTGAACTTGCACCATAGGAAAGGATCATGGTTTCTACCTTTATATTCGACATATCCAAATTACCACTTTGATTGACAGTTATATCAATAGAACCAGATGCATCATCAATTCTTACGATCTTCGCGTCGCCGATCTGGTTGTTGAATTTTATCTGAAGGACATTTCTATCCTTATTCCAGTCGCTATCCGCTATGTCTTCCTGAGGATCAACCTGACATCCTATCTGAAACAGGAGTATACCTATAAAAAATATTTTTAGAATTTTCATTGTGATTGAATTTTATTAAAAGTTCTCATTTAGGTCGATCTCTATCTGCGGTATCGGGTAGAAAGCCTGTTGCTCCATTGAGAGACCAGCCGCTTGTGGTACAAATTGTGAAACCATATTGAATCTTCTTAGATCATAGAGTCTGTTTCCCTCGAAAGCAAGTTCATATTTTCTCTCATTCATAACAGCAAGTCTGAATTTATTGACACCCAGACCCGGGTTTAAATTACCGAGACCAGCTCTGTTTCTTATAAAATTAACATATTCATACGATTGTGAGCTCGGTCCGGCGGCCTCTGCATATATCAATGCAACATCAGAATACCGTATCAAAAAGGGCTTTGTGCTGGTTTTATCACCAATAAAATCAGGATCTACGTATTTTCGGGTGAAGGGATATTGTATAGTGGCAGGATAAGCAGCATTCTCAACACCCGATGCACTATATGTTTTGGTGACGATGAGATCATTTTTCCTTTTATCAGAATTGTCGAAACTGTTGAAAAAACTTATTTCCGTCATATATGTGCTCCATCCGTCGTGAGATTTAGTTAATGTACCACTTGGATTCTTCAGATAAATTGTCGAGCCTGAGATATAAGGAAGGAAAAGTTTTGAGATCTTTGAATAATCTCCTTCTGCAGTACCGCTCCTATCCATTGATAACAAAAATATATTTTCTTTACCCAATGGCTTGCTCACATCATAGATATCCAGTAGATTGTTCTCGAAACCATAAGGAGACTGGTTAAGGGCTGCAAGTGCAGTTTGCGCAGATAAAGAATACATTTCCGGAACGCTTCTCGTCATTTGAGCATATAAGGGAACATTATGTTCCTTCGCAGATGCTATAAATAGATATACCTTCGATAAAAGTGCTTGTGCACCCACTTTATCTATCCTTCCTAATCGCTGATTTACTTTCAATAATTCAATGGATTTTTGACAATCCGCGATGATGATGTTATAAACTTCATCAAGATCTTTTGCCATAGGGGCAGATGTCTGATTTAAGGTTTCAACGACTTCCAGATGGATCGGAACTTTTCCAAAGGCCCGTACAAGATTAAAATAATTCCAAGCTCGCAAAAAATAGGCTTCTCCCATGAAAGCATCTTTTTCGCTTTGAGAGAGGTTTCCCTTTGGTATGTTTTTGATCACAGAGTTGGTTCTGTTAATTGCGATATATGCATATTTAAAAAAATTGTTGAGAGGGCCACTATTAGAAAGGCTGCCATAACTCCAATTATTAATATTCTGAATATCAGCTCCCTCATCCGGTTTCGGATAACATTCTTCTGACGCTATCGTTCCTAAAGTAAATATGGATCTCGAATATTCCAGATATGTTAAAGCATCGTAGGCATATGTTACTGCCGCCTCAGCATCTGCGGCATTGGTATAAAAATTTGATTCGGAGTAAAATCCGTAAGGTTCTTCCTCTAAACTGCAAGAGATCGCAGTACAAGAGATCACAAACAGAGGGAATAGTATTTTTGAAAATTTCATAATAGATCGTTTAAAAAGTTATGTCCAGGCCAAAAGTCACCTGTCTTAATCGAGGGTATCCGCCGAAGTACAGTCCATTGGATTCTACTTCGGGATCGTATCCCTTGAACCTGGTGAATGTGTAGAGATTGTTGGAATTGAGATAAATTCGTACCTTATTGATTATTTTGTCATTCGGTTTAATCGTATATCCAAGTGTAACATTTTGAATTCTCAGGAATGAACCGTCCTCCAGCCACCAGTCAGAAAGGTAAAGCTGCCTTCCCTCTTTCAAACTTGGATAATCATTGGTAGGATTATCCGGAGTCCATCTGAGAGGCGTATTACTTGGCTGATTAAAGGCCTGCGTATTCAATATGTCCCCTCCAAAGCTTCCATAGACAAAAGCTCCAAAGTCCCAATTTTTATAAGTGATCCCCAAATTAAAACTCAAGCTGAAATCTGGATTGGGATCTCCAATGACCGTTCTGTCTTTCACATCCACAATTCCGTCACCATTGATATCAACATATTTAAATTCTCCCGGCTGAGCCATCGCACCATCCAATCCCGCATTGATACCTTCCTGCAATGTCTGGACGATACCATTGACCTTATATCCGTAAAATACATTGACTGGTTGTCCAATTGCAAGTAAGTTTGGATATTGTCTGAATTGCTCCAGACTATTTCCAAAAAACTCAAACTGCATCCCTGTGTTTGGATCGGTCAACAGACCTGACTGAATAGAATTTCCAAGATCCACCACTTTATTTCTATTTCTGGAGAAGATAAAGGTTGAGTTGACATTCCAGTCATCGTTATCCACCAGAACACCATTTAATGTAAGTTCTATACCCTCGTTCTGGATACGACCATCATTGATCCACATTCTATCATATCCTGATGAAAGAGGAAGAATCCTTTCTCTCAAAAGATCCTTTGTATCTTTTTTATAATAATCTGCTGTTAGCGTCAAACGATTGTTGAATAGTCCGAGATCCACACCAAAATCTGACTGGGCGGTCGTTTCCCATTTTAGATCCGGATTTGGTATACCCCCCCACAACATTTCAATACCAGACTGCCCCGTTGTTCCCACAACGTATCCAGGGCCAATTGAGGTAACCCAATTGCCATTATTAAAATACTTACCGATCCCATACCTACTGAGCGTCTGATATGGATTGATCCCCTGATTTCCTGACAGGCCATAGCTGGCTCTTAACTTCAGCTGGCTGAGGGATTCCCAGTCTTTTATAAATTCTTCCTCATCCACTTTCCAACTTACTGCCGCGGAAGGAAATAAAGCCCATTTGTTATTTGCACCAAATTTTGAAGAACCATCAGTCCTACCTGTCACTGTGAGTAGGTACTTTTTATTAAAAGCATAATTCAATCTAAAAATCCCTGATACCAGTTCCGTTCTCTGGAGAGAATTAGAGACCTGGTTCAATGCAGGATTTCCAGCACTCATATTTTCATTGAGAAGTGTTTCATTAACGAAATCAAAAGCACCTAACTGTGACGTTCTTGCATTATAGTTTTCGTAGGTATAACCTGCCGTTACACCAATATGATGTTTGCCAAATGTCTTATCGTAGTTCAAGAAGGTTTCAGAAACTATTCGCTCATCTTTAAAATTATTGATCCATGCAGCACCATTGTTAAAATTGCCTGCTTCAGTATATACTTTCGGAAAGTATTGATCGGTGATCGATTCTCCATACTTATAATTTAAACGGGTGGTTAATTTCAGTTCTTTCAGAATATCCCAGGCAATTTCCGCTGAAGTGATAAAATCTGTTGTGCTCTGTTTATTGAGTCGTCGATCGGTCAACGCGACCGGATGCTCATAATCATTGGTACCTATCAAAAAGTATCCACCGGCATCATTATAAACAGGGAAGATCGGATTTCTATAATACGCCAGATCCCTGTTAAAATTTGTTTTAGTTTTGGTCAGGATATTAGAGAACCTCGCCTGTAGTTTGTCGGATATTTTGTGTGAAATCCTTGCATTATAACCATATTTTTTATATCCGTCATCAATATAAACCCCGGAATCATCGAAATTATTCAGACTAAGATTGAAACTGGTCTTTTCAGTCCCACTATTTATACTTAATGTAGTATTATTTGAGATCGGAAGAGATTTAAAAGTGTAATCATCCCATCTTGTAAAATAAGGCCAGCTTCCAGACTGAAGTTCTGCTAGACTTGGATAATAAATCCCTGACGGACTTACTGCACCAACATACAAAGCTGGCAGTCCTCCATTGATCCTTCCTTCATTATTCAGTTCTGCAAGGAGCAGAGGATCTCTCCAAAGATCGAGTTTTGAACTGAATTGAGTAAATGTAGTTTGCTGATTCAGATTGATTGACATCTTATTGCGCTTCGCCATCTTTGTCGTAACGATCATCACACCATTTGCACCACGGGATCCGTAAATTGCCGATGCAGAAGCATCTTTTAAGATATCTACACTTTCTATATCCGCAGGGTTTATCTGTTTCAGATCACCGGCATCGCCCAATGGAAAGCCATCTACAACAACCAGTGGAGAATTGGACCCCCTTAGAGAACTACCTCCCCTTATTCTAACTGTAGCTCCTGCACCTGGGTTTTGTGAACTATTAGTAATCTGCAGACCTGCAACCCTGCCTTGTAGTGCTCTTTCTATGGAATTTGATGGTGCATCAAGAATGTCATCTGTTTTAACGGTTGCTACCGATCCCGTGATGTCTGATTTTTTTGCTTTACCATAACCAATCATTACAACTTCGCTGATCTCCTTAACATTTTCCGTTAATGTCACATTCAAGATTCCATTGGCAGGAACCTTGGTAGTAAATCTGTTATAGCTCTCCAGGTAAAAGACCAACTGCTTATTGGGGTCTCTCATTGTGATCTTATAATTACCATCCGCATCAGAGTAAACCGTATTGGAAGGATTGGAGTCCTCCTCGATCTTTACGTTGGACAACGCTGTAAGTTTATTGGATGATGATATTGTGCCTGAAATTGTATTTTGAGCAAATAATAGACTTCCGGAAACAATAGAAATTAATGTAATGATTTGTTTGTTCATAACTAGTCACATATATTAACGATTTGTTAATGTTTTGTTTCCAGCAAATTAAATACAACATTTAAGAATTAAAATTGTAAATCAGGTCAAAAATCAATACTTTTATGAATTAAAATAAACATAATGATGAAATTATGAATTAACATAGAGACAATATATTTTACTAACTTTTGTTTTATAATAAGATATCACTTAAAATTATGAGTTTTACTGATCAAATGAACAAAATATTTATAAAATAAAACAGTTTCGCTCACAAATTTTATATAATGAAATAATGAATTTAGAAAGTAAAATATTTAGAGAATTGCCTCCAATTTCGGATGATGACTTCTTTATCGTATTAAATCACCCCTCAGCAAAATTTGATTTCCCCGTACATTCTCACTCAGAATTAGAATTGAATATGGTGATCAATTCCAGTGGGAAAAGGATTATAGGGGACTCTATACAGGATTACGAGAACTTTGATCTTGTTTTGGTCGGACCGAACGTGCCTCACGCATGGACTGGTGATGAGAAGAACAAAAAAGCACACGTCGTCACCATTCAGTTCCATGAAGAGTTCATTTCCGGCAATAATCTCAATAGAAAGCTCATGATCACCATCAAGGAATTGCTGGAAAAGTCCAAACGAGGCGTTGTGTTTACGCAGGAAACATTTGACCTTATAAAACCGAAGATCCTGAGATTATCAGAATCTGAAGATTTTGATTCTTTACTCAGGTTTCTCTCCATAATGTATGACCTGTCGGTAGCGAGAAAGACAAAAATGCTTGCCTCGAGTTCATTTGCAAATAATTACACGGTATCTAAGAGCAGAAGAATAAATAAGGTCAATACTTATATCAAAGAAAATATATCTCAAAAAATCTCATTAAAACAAGTTGCAGACCTGGTGAACATGTCAGAGTCTGCATTCAGTCATTTCTTCAAGAAGTCTACCCACAGTTCATTTACTGACCATGTCACCGACCTTCGGCTGGGAATAGCCTCACGAATGCTTATGGACACTGAAAAGACCATCTCTGAAATATGTTTTGAAAGTGGATTCAACAATATATCGAACTTCAACAGGTCTTATAAAAAGAAGACAGGCTATACACCGACCCAGTTCAGGGAGATACAGAGAATGATCACAAAGCATTGACGCGAAGATTTTGAAAAATGCCCAATAGCCCGTCCCATGGAGGAAGAAACCCTGCTGGTATATTATCGCTACAAAGGATGAGACCATCAGTCCTGAACCAGAAAAAATAATAGCCAGTAGAATGGATACCCAAATATATGAGCTGGAATCAAGCCATATTCCTATGATTTCACAACCCGAAAAAGTATTCGAAATAATATTAGAGGCCGTCAAATGAATCTGAGATTAATAATAAATCACATTTATACATATTTAAATGCAGCCATTTGAACTTATCTCCAAATGTTATTAATTTTTTTAACAAATGATTTTAACAGAGAATTATTTAACGGGAAGCTGAAGGATCAGACAAGCACCAAAAAAAAAAAAAATTCTAAGTTTCGTTTCCATAATAATTTGGATTCAAATTTAAACCAACTCCTCAATAAAATCGATTCCATATTTATTTTAAAAGGTTCTTTCAAAAACTTTAAGAAATAAATGATCCGCCTCAGTAACGAGACGGATCATCTTTAATTAGTAAGGTTTATTTTCTCTAGCTTTTCATTCATACATCGTGAAACTAATTTGTACCGATCCTTAATCCTTGTAACGAGCAAGCCACCAGCGAATATTGGGATCCTGAAGACACGTTAGCGGTAGTTACCATAATAATCTTATCCCCTGCCGCACAGATTATCAAACCAGTTAATGTCATGGATAACAAAGTCATGTTCGGATAGAAAAATTGTTGCGCAACCAGCTGTTGCACTCCAGCCGAATTCTCTTTTATCAACCGACCTCCAGCAACAGTATAATTAGGATTTCCAGGTAATATTGTGTTATCAAACTGTATTGATCCGATAAAATAATACGCGCCTGCAACAGGGACAGTATAAATACCAGTTGTGGGATTAAATGTATTTGCTGCATCTACATTTTCAGCCTGATAGATCACATTATGATAAACACCATTAACAGCATTATTATTTTGCCTAACGAGGGTTGGACTTGCCGCAAATAATCCAAGCGTCTCAGATTTTGGAGGAGATGTATCAACATAAATCACATTCCCTGCATTATCTAATCCCAAAGTGTTATTTGTAGACAATGAAGGAGGAGAGGTTGCTGTAAGAGTGCTAAACTTGAGACCGCTTTGATTTGTAATACCAGATGCAATTTCTAATTTATTGCCTGGCACTGTTGTTCCAATACCCACCCTGCCAACAGAGCTTACTGTAAAGTCGTCCAGCTGCTGGGTCGCAGATGGAGTACCTGCTGCAGGGTTATTTTTAGAGCCATCCACATTAAAAATTCCTTGGGGATTCGAAGTGTTTATGCCTATTTGTGTAAATGCCATAGATGATATCAACAGTGATACAGATGCAAATGTTGTCTTTTTCATAATAATTTAGTTTGGAGTTAATTTTTACAATTTTACATATGAGAAAATGAATTTATCTTAAGAAATAAAATTTCATTCGACACTTAAATTTATAAGCTAAATTAATAGGGCAATGCCATCTTTGCTCTCGAGTATTTAATTTCTATATAATCATCAAAACCTTTAGTAATATCCACAACATTCTTTTCAACTAGATGAACCGAGGGGCAGAATTAATTATTGTTCAGTAGTGAATTAATTATTAAAGAAGAATTTGCAAAACTACCTGTGTAGTTAACTGTACCAACTCTTACAGTGTAAATGCTAGTATCAAGATAAGCCTCTTTCGCGTATATTTTAATCGTGTAGTTATGTCCCTTGATGATTGAAATTGGTATCACACTTGGCGACGCAACCGCATTAGAACCCTGGTTATTGACCACGTTGACTGGGGATACCAGCAAAGTACCTTTCTGAAGAGTCGAATTTGTGTTATCAGTAACCTGAATTTCACAAAATACATTAGAAACTCTGGGATCACTGTTATTCAATGTCGCGTAAATAGTATAATTCAGAAAGAGATTTCCATTGGCCAACGCCGTGTAGGTTGTACTTAGTTGTGTTAATTCCTGTAATGACGAAGTCATATTTATGGAGGAAGATGTCTGCTTAAACTCCACAAATTCGTAGGTTTTCCCGGTAGAATTAAATTGTTTGGGAATTTGTACCCATTTCCCGTCTAAAAAATAAAAGAAACCTTTCCCTTGCGCAAGGCCATTATTTGTATTCCATACCAGCAATCCTTCAGCTGGATTGGCCACTGTAGTTACATCAGTTACTGATTGGAGCGAAACTCGTGGAAAAAGAACGCCTTTATTATTGCTAAAAATGTCTAATACTGAAGAGTTATTAGGGGTTGAAGTTTTTATTCCTACTTGTGAGAATAATAAAATTGGAGTTAATGTTAGTGCTAAAATTTTTTTCATACTATTGTATTATTTAAATTGAAATTTTCTTTGATAATTTCGGTAAGAATTTGAGGGAAATTATTTTGACAAAAAATTACCGAACATTATAATATTCTTAAGTTATAAAACTTTATCTAAAATGATTTTAATGTAGTTACACAAGATATTTACTGGCCCATTCGTGTAATTACCATAGAATATGATGTTCTGATGTCAGAATTACTAGTTGTCAAACCATTACCCGTGTCAAATTCAAACTTTTGTCTTATACTGGTCGGGGCTGTGAGTGTTAAGTAGAATGTACCCTGAAAAAAATGCCAGATCCCACTTAATTGGCACATTCTGTTCTGTTCTGTAAGAACTGAATTATTAGCAGCATTTATCAGGTATGATCTAGTGCAGATAAAGTTAGAGTCAAAATATTTTGTATTGGCCGCATCATTGCCTCCAGAAATGCCCCCATCATAAGAGTATCTTATTAAATACACACCTGCAGGCAAATTGATGGTGGCCTTATCGGCATTTAGCGAAGCTCCAGAAATTTTATTTGTTCCAATCACGAACTTGTTAACAGTATTATTAGTACTCCCTGTCGGTATAAGATTTTGAGCAAAAATATTTAATACCATAATCTGAGGCTCTGTACCCAAGACCACGGCACTCCGCCAACTGTCTTTTATCCAAACGTAGAATACCTTCTTAAATGTCGATAAACCACCTTTATTAAATATTATCAAACCATCAGCAGGGTTTAAGACCGGATTTGTAGTACTATTCAATACGGTAAGATCATACTGCGGAAAAATAACTCCTTTATTTGATGATGTAATATCCAACGCACTGCTTGGGTGAGGTGTCGAAGTATTAATACCCACTTGAGATTTTAATTCTGCAATTGATAAAGACAATAAACTTAATAATAAAATATATTTTTTCATAGGAATATTACGGATTTAGTACAGATCTTTGAATATCTACTTTAGCATTGGTAATGATGATTTCCCCATTATTTGGTGAATTTCCTCCTGATCCAGATTGATATGTTCCTCCATTTAAATGAGCAATTGACGGCATCAATCTAATATTATTTGTTGATTCAGTAAAAAATGAGAAACTAAGATTTAACGTATGTGCTTTTGCGGATGCAATACTTGTGGCATTAATAGTTATTGCTTTTCCATACTGAGTACCCGTACTTGGATCTATTAATCTTAAACTATATTGGTGTAGATGTAATGGACCGTTTGCTATCCCTAATGTTGAACTTTCCTGAGTATTTATAATATTGAAGCAAACATTTACAAGATAGCCGCTATTTCCGGGAAGCGTTATGTAACCTGTTGCACTGTCGTAAGTAGCACCAATATCATTTTTTAAAACCGAAAATGACGCATCATTAAAGTTTTTGTAAGTACCATTGGCCACACCGGCGAGAACGTTATAATTAGTCGCTCCTTAACAAATCCTTCTATCTAATTTATTTTTAGAAAAAGTACTAAAAAACAAGAGTATTTCTATTTGATAAAAAAAGGCAAGAGTTTTCTGTTTCAATATTTCCATCATTT
>Ga0256410_1002864_pt1 | contig 11098 bp, 9 predicted proteins | sample PhyWR1_FD_185983 | JGI IMG/M metagenome (GOLD analysis project Ga0256410, IMG submission 185983) | Leaf surface microbial communities from wheat plants in UC Gill Tract Community Farm, Albany, California, United States - DLSL W.R1 | ecosystem: Host-associated > Plants > Phyllosphere >... | reverse complement strand
TCCTCGAACAACTCGAAGGTCAGGTGCGTCTCGTCGATCAGGTAATCGGGCGCCTGGTAGTCCTTCAGGTAGATCATTTGCGGTTGTTCGGTGCGCATGCTGGAGTCCTTTTACTGATGCACGGCCATCTGGTAGGCCGTGTACTTGCGAATATTGATAACGCCGGTGTCGAAGATCAGGTATTGACCCTTGATCCCCATCAGCGTGCCTTCGACGATCGGATCTTTATCCAGATTGAAGCTGACAACCTTGGTCGGGTACTGCTCGACCGGGTAGCAAATCTCGATGGGCTCGACGCTATGCAAAGGCTGTACCGCTTGCAGGCCGAAACGCTCCTGCAGGCTGTGCAGGCCCTCGGCACAGCTATCGAACAGTTGATCGCGCACCGCGCTGAGGTCTACCGGCTCGGCATTGCCCTTGAGCAGTGCGCGCCAGTTGGTACGATCGGCCACTTGTGAACGGAACAGGTCTTCGACAAAGCCCGATTGCTGACGGGTGGCGACCCGCACGATCGGCAGCGCCTGGCTGGCCCCCTGGTCGAGCCAGCGGGTCGGCAGCTGGGTGGCGCGGGTGATACCGACCTTGACCCCGGATGAGTTGGCCAGGTAGACCACGTGATCCGTCATGCAGAACTGCTCGCCCCACGACGGATCACGGCAGGTGCCCGCCTCGTAGTGGCAGCGCTCCGGGCTCATGATGCAGACATCGCATTGCGCCAGTTTGGTCATGCACGGGTAGCAGTAGCCCTGGCTGAAGCTTTTCTTGGTTTTACGCCCGCAGTGGGAGCAGTTGATCTCTCCCAGGTATTCCAGACGCAACCGGGTGCCGATCAGGGGGTTGACCGGCACCTCGGTATCGCCCAGACGAAACGCATACTGAACGGTCGGCGTTTGCAGGCTTGCCGACATCTTGCTGATTGCACCGCGACCAATCTCAATCAATGGATAGCATCCGACTTGAACAGGATGTTGGGCACCGGCGCCGATTTGGAGCTGCATTCCTGCGGGCCCATATAACCGGTGCGCTGGTCTTCGGGCAGATTCTGCACTTCCCAGGCAATCATCGCCTGCAACGACAGCTCGCGCTGTTCAGCGGTGAGTTTGTTGCCGTCAGCCCATTTGCCGATTTCCACGGCCAGTTTCAGGCTCTGGTAGATCTCGGGGGTGATGTTTTGAATCATTTCGTTGAAAGAGGACATGGTTCTGTTTCCGCTCTTTATAAATCAGATGACATTTCTATCTGTGGGAGCGGGCTTGCTCGCGATCCAGGCACACCGCGTTGCCTGAATCGCGAGCAAGCCCGCTCCCACACGACAATTCGAATTCTATACAACAGCCTGTTTGCGCCGCGCCCAAAGCCCGCCCAGCAACCCGGTCAGACAACCGATGGCCAGCCCGCCGACGTGGGCAGCATTGGCGATCTGGCCAAAGCCGATCATCGACACCAGCCCCGACATGCACAATGCCAGCCACACCAGCATCATCACCAGTACCCCCCGCGGCAGGTTAAACAGGGGGTTGGGCGCCATCAGCTGATAGATCCAGACATGCCCCAGCAAGCCGTACAACACCCCCGACAAGCCGCCAAACAGGCTCGGACCGCCAAACAGGTACTGGGCAAAGTTGGACACCACACTGAACAACAGGCTCAGGCCGATCAGGTTGATACTGCCCTGACGCATTTCAATGCGCCGCCCCAGTTCCCAGTACCACATGCCGTTCATGGCGATATGCAGGAAGCCGAAGTGAATCAGCATCGGTGTAAACAGTCGCCACCATTGGCCCGACCCCAGACTGTCGGACAACGGGGTGAATTCTATGTATTGCCCATGAATGCTGAAGTCCAGGAACGTGAAAAACCGCAGGGTCGACAAATTGTCACCCAGTTGCGTCACGGCGGCCACAATCACGCACAGCAGCAACACAATGGCCGTGGCCGGGCTATCGCGCAGCTGCTGCGCAAAACCCGGGCGGGCCATGGCCTGCGGGCGCTCAACAATGGGTATCGCGTGCTCCGGGTCGCCCAACGGAAAGCGCTGGTACAGGCTGCGTACATCCTCGGCAATCGACTCGGGTGCCCACAATACTTGCTCGCCCGCCTCTTCGCTGACCCGATGGGGCACCTGCATGCGCCGCAGCAAAGCAACAAAACCGCTCAGGTCCACGGACAACGGCAAACGCAATACAGCTACAGCACTCATTGAATGGCCTCAGGGCGATCTACATTCACCCATACAAATTTGTTCGGATCGAGCCGGGTTTCCTGGTCCAGACGATAAGCCACCAGTTTGCCGTACAACACCGCGCTGTAATCCAGGCACGCCAGGTTCGGACGGATCGGCGCGGGCCGGCCGCTGCGCCAGTAGTGCCCGACAAACAACAGCGGTTCATCAATGCCGTAGCGTAACAGGGCACTTTTTTCGGTGGACGACAGTGGCTGCTGTGCCACTCGCTCAGGCAGTGCGTCCGGCTGGAAAACGATATCGCCGTAGGTCTTGGGGTCGTCTTCCCAGAACTTGGTGCGAAAGAACGCCCGCGTCAGGCCGTCGCCACCGGTCAGGGTCATACCCCCCGGCAGGCGCATGTCGGTGCCGCGCAACAGGCGGTTGAAACTCAGGTTGGCAAAGCTGTCCGACACCGCCGCAGCCTGCAAAAAAGCCTCGTCGATGCAGCCGTCGGGGTATTGCGCGCGCAAAGTTGCAATAACCTCGCTGTCCCAGCAGGCATGCACCACGCGAAAGCGCCCGGCATCGACAAACAGCGGCATGTCGTAAAACCACTGCACGAACTCGCGCCATTCGGCGGGATAGTTGACGAACTGCTCGAGGGTTTCGTGAATCAGCCGGGCATGGCGCGGCGTGTGCTCGCGCACAAACTGCTTGCCACTGCCGGCAGGCGCGGGTGTACACCAGCCCAGCGCGTTGAATTCATGGTTGCCCATCAGGCACAGGGCCTGACCGCTGCGCACCATGTCGTAAACAATATGCAGCGACTCACGAATGCGCGGACCGCGATCAATGATGTCACCCAGAAACACCGCTATCCGTTGCGGGTGTCGCCAGATACCGGCGAGTTTGCGATAGCCCAGACGCTCCAGCAGGTGCTCAAGGGTATGAGCACAGCCATGCACGTCACCGATCAGATCGTAACTGCGCGCAGGATCGAGCATCAGTCAGCCCTGCCGCCCAGTCGGCTACCCCAGCCAAGCTTGGTCCGACACACTTCGTAGTAGTTGTGGTCCAAAGGATGGATCAGGCGCAGCTTTTGCGCTTTTTTGCTGACGGTGATGGTATCGCCCGGCGCACAGGTGAAATGGTTCTGACCATCACACGACACTTGCGGGTAGATCTGCATGTCCTTGGCCACCACGATTTTAAGTTCGCTGTTGCCATCCACCACAATCGGGCGGCTGCTCAGGGTATGCGGGTACATCGGCACAATCACGATGGCGTCGAGCTTGGGATGCATGATCGGGCCACCCGCTGACATGGCGTAGGCCGTAGAACCGGTGGGCGTGGCCACGATCAGGCCGTCGGCTTTCTGGCTGCAGACGAACTGGCCGTCGATATGCAGTTCAAACTCGATCATGCGCGTGGACTTGCCGGGGTGCAGCACCACGTCATTGAGGGCGTCGCCCTGGCCGATGGCTTCGCCGTGACGGCGCACTTCGGCCTGCAGCAGAAAACGGTTTTCAACCAGGTAATGGCCATCAAGCACTTCGGCCACTTTGACTTCCAGCTCATCGGGGCGGATATCGGTCAAAAAGCCCAGGCTGCCACGGTTGATACCCAGTACCGGGACATTGTGCCGGGCCAGGGCGCGGGCGGCGCCCAGCAAACTGCCATCTCCGCCGACCACAATCACCATGTCGCAGACTTCGCCGAGCATTTTGCGTGACGACGTTTGCAGGCCATGGCCGGGCAATACCTCGGCAATCGTGTCTTCCAGGATCACGTGCATATGCCGCTCGAGCAGGAATTTTTTCAGTCGGCGAACCGTATCGAGCACTTGCGAGCTGCCCAGACGACCTATGATGCCGATATTGCGAAATTGCTCCATGGGGCTCCTGCGGGATTCTATGCGTGCGAAAACTACGATTATGGGCGAAAGACGACGATAGACAAAACCCTTTCAGCCCCGTGAACGGCTATGCTCGCACAATGACCCTCTTCCCTGACTTGCTCAACCTGCCCCACCAATTGCGCCTCCCCGAGGTGCGCGATCTGGCGTGGGTGATTCTCGCCCCGCCGATGCTGACCCACACGCCCTGGCCGCAGCGCCACCCTCTGGCAGGCAGCGACTGGGTCCAGGCGCCGGAACAACTGGAGCGCTGGTTGCGCGAACTGGACCGCAACAGCCAACCCCTCCAGCACTGGCTCGAGCAAGCCACCACCCGGCGCCTGGGGCGTTACTACGAGCGGCTCTGGCAATTTGCCGTACAGCATGCACCCGGCGTCGAGCTGGTTGCCGCCAACCTGCCGATCCGCCTGGGCGGGCATACCCTGGGAGAGCTGGACTTGCTGCTGCGCGACCGCGACGGCGTGCATCACCTTGAGCTGGCAATCAAGCTCTACCTCGGGCCTCAGGAAGGCGATGGCAGCGACCCCGCGCAATGGCTCGGCCCGGGCAGCAACGACCGCCTCGACCGCAAGCTCAAGCATTTCAGCCAGCACCAACTGCCCATGTCCAGCCGCCCGGAAAGCCGCGAGGTGCTGGCCAGCCTGGATGTGCAAACGTTCAGCGCCCATCTGTGGCTGGGTGGCTACCTGTTGTATCCGTGGCCGGGGCAAGCCCGGCCACCGACCGGGGCCAACCCGCAGCACCTGCGCGGGCGCTGGCTGCATCAGCGCGACTGGCCGGCGTTTATCCGCCAGAGCGCCGCAGGGTGCTGGCAACCCCTGCCCCGGCACGCCTGGCTGGCTCCGGCGCGCTATGCCCCGCAAGGCCTGTGGACCAGGCAGCAGTTGGGTATCTGGCTGGCTGAACTGCACCCGCAGGCCCCTGCGCAATTACTGGTGCGCCTGACCGAAAGCGCAGACGGCGACTGGGTAGAAGCCGAACGTTTGTTTCTGGTCTCCGATCTTTGGCCAAATGTGCCGGGCAACCCTGAAAACTGACACATCTCAAGTGCAAAATTGGCCGACACGCTTAAAGTAAACCTACTCCGTCATACAAGAACGGGGGCTAATGACCTGAACTGTGAGGAACCACCATGACCTGGAAAAGTACCGCCCTGCATTACAGCCGAATGTCCATTGCCCTGCACTGGCTAATGGTCCTGCTGTTTGTACTGATTTATGCAGCAATCGAATTTCGCGGCATCTTCCCCAAGGACAGCGACGGTCGAAACTTGATGAAGGATGCGCACTTTATGCTTGGCTTGACCGTGTTTGCGCTGGTCTGGCTGCGGCTGCTGGCCCGCACTCTGGGTGCAGCGCCGAAAATCACCCCGCCCCCACCGGCCTGGCAAACCGCCCTGGCCACCTTGATGCACTGGGCGCTGTACCTGTTCATGATCGCCATGCCGGTGCTGGGTTATCTGGTGCTCAGTTACAACGATAAGCCGGTGTACTTCTATGGCTTCGACATTTTGCCCCTGACCGCCAAAGACCCGGACTTCGCCAAGCAGATCAAGAGCTGGCATGAACTGGGCGGTACCATCGGCTACTGGCTGATCGGCCTGCATGCCGTTGCAGGGCTGGGGCACCACTATTTGATCAAGGACAACACCTTGCTGCGCATGTTGCCTGGACGCTAACGCCAGAATGTCAGCTCAGGTTGGCCTGGCTGAAACGCTGGCCAACCTGAGCAGTCATGTCATTGACCAAAAATAAGCGACTCAACCGCCCTCCAAACACCGCCCCCTCGCCTTTACGCCCAAAATTTTTGGGACACGTCTCATAGATCGCTCTGCTCCCCCTCTCCAACACTGGTTGCATGCCTGAGTACACCCTTGTTCAAAGTTTTTTGGGAACCTGCCAAACACTGAACACGCACCGGTATGCCAACAAGCTGTGAAAGAGATATCAACGTGAACACTAGCGCCGTAAATATCGCTGTAGTAGAAGGCAAAACCATTAACCAGGCCACTGAATTGCGCAACAACCCTCAAGGCCACCCAGTGCGCATCACAGCTGTACCCAACGGCAAGTACATTCTGGCCGAAGGCGAAAATGGTTTGGCCCCGAAAAACATCACCCTCAAGCGCGTCGGCAAAGACCTGCACGTCGCCCTTGAAGACACAGACCCCGACCAACCGCAATTGATCATCGAAGGCTTCTTCGACGCCCAAGGGCAACTGGTGGGCGTTGCCGAAGATGGCGCTTATTACGAATACATCTCTACAGACGATGACCAGGATCACAGCCCTGCGTTTTTGATGGACGGTGTTTCTTCGCCTTACGTGCTGGGGGCTGAGCAACTGAGCGGCTTCGACAACCTGGTTGCAGGCTCTGGCATCGGCTATTTTTGGCCGGCACTGTTGGGCCTCGGCCTGGCAGGATTGGCGCTTGCAGGTGGTGGCGGTGGTGGTGGCGACGGCGGTGGTGGCGACGGCGGTGTCGGCGGTGGTGGCGACGGTGGTGGCGACGGCGGTGGTGTCGGCGGTGGTGGTGACCTCGTCGGCGGCGGTCCAGCCCCTGTACTGTTAGAGATCATTGATAACGTCGGCGATAAAACCGGCTTGATTCAGAGCGGTGGGTCCACCGACGACAGCACCCCGACGCTCATTGGCACAAGCACACCCGGCAGCACCGTGATCATCAAGGATGGCGACAAAATCATTGGCGAAGTCGTTGTCGGAGAAGACGGAAAATGGGAATTCACCCCCAAAACACCGTTGGAAGAAGGCAAGCACGAATTTATCATTATTGAAAAAGATCCTGACGGTAATGAAAGCAAGCCGAGTGAGGGGTTCGAGCTGATTATCGACCTTACCGCACCCGGCCAATCGGTCATTAACGATATTCAGGACGATGCAGGCGTTATTAGGGGTTCCATCCCCCATCAAGGCGCGACCGTTGACACCACCCCGACCCTGAGCGGCGGCGGGCAGGCGCCCGGCGATACCGTCATCATCAAGGATAACGGCACCGAAATCGGCCAGGTGATCGTCGACGAAAACGGCAAATGGACCTTTACCCCCAGCACCCCGCTCAACGACGGTGGTCATGAATTCACCATTATCGTGACCGACCCGGCGGGCAATGCCAGCGTCGAGTCCGATCCGTACACCGTGATCGTCGACACCCTTGCACCGGATCAACCGGTCATCACCAGCGTGGTCGACGACCAGGGCGCTATCACCGGCCCTCTCGCCGCCGGTGACATCACCGACGATGCCCAGCCACAGATCAACGGCACCGCCGAGCCCGGCACCACCGTCATCATCTATGATAAGGGCGTTGAAATCGGTCGCGAAAGCGTGGCCGCCGACGGCACCTGGACCCACACCCCGGTGCCGCCGCTGACCAATGGCACTCACAGCCTGTCGGTTGAAACCGTGGATGCTGCCGGCAACGTCAGCGTTCCATCCCCTTCGTTCGACTTCGATCTGATCGCTGGAGGCGCACCTGCTGCGCCGGCCATCACCGGCGTTATTGACGATGTGGACAACTCTATTGGCAATATCATGCCCGGCGGCCACACCAACGATGCCCGCCCGGACATCAGCGGCACCGCAGCCCCCGGTTCTGTGATTTCCGTATACGCCAACGGCACCTTGATTGGCACCACAACCGCGCAACCATCAGGGCAGTGGACCTTGCCGGGTGCCGCGCTGCTCAATGATCTGGGTGACGGCCTGAACAACCTCACCGCGACTGCCACCAATAGCGCAGGCAACATCAGCGATCCGACCGGCCTGTACCCGATCACGGTAGACACTATCGCACCCGATGCATCCACTGCGACATCACTGATCGATGACGTCGGTGCTGTCACCGGCACCATCAACACTGGCGACAGTAACCCGACCTACAGCGGCAGCGCCGAACCGGGCGCCACCGTGATCATCTACGACAAGGGCGTTGAAATCGGTCGTGTGCCGGTTGATGGCGCAGGCAACTGGAGTTTCACCCCGACCACGCCTCTGACGGCTGGTGACCACAGTTTAACTAACCAAGTGTTGGATGCAGCGGGCAATACGAGCCCGGTCAGTGCACCCACCGACTTTACAGTAGACACCAGCCTGGTCGTCGTCAGCATCACCCAAGTGTTCGATGACGCTGGCACCGTCACCGGCCCGCTGAGCAATGGCGGCATCACCGATGACACCACGCCGACCCTCAGCGGTCAGGCCACACCTAACGCCACCGTCACGATCTACAACAACGGCGTGGCCATCGGCACAGTGACCTCTACTAGTCTCGGTAACTGGAGCTTTTTAGCCCCGATCCTGGGCGAAGGCGATCATAGCTTTACCGCCACCGTCACCACGGCGGCAACTGGCGAGAGCCCACATACCCCGCCGTTCAATCTGGAAATCGACACGCCCGCACCGGCCAAGCCAGGTACGGGCGGCACCGGCAGCATCGACGATGTCACCGATGACGTGGGCGCCATCCAGGGCTCCATCGGCAACGGTGGCACGACCGACGACACCACCCCGACCCTGAGCGGCGGCGGACAAGCGCCCGGCGATACCGTCACCATCAAGGATAACGGCACCGAAATCGGCCAGGTGATCGTCGGCGATGACGGTAAATGGACCTTTACCCCCAGCACCCCGCTCAATGACGGTGATCATGAACTCACCATTATCGTGACCGACCCGGCGGGCAATGCCAGCGTCGAGTCCGATCCGTACACCGTGATCGTCGACACCTTCGCACCGGATCAACCGGTCATCACCAGCGTGATCGACGACCAGGGCGCTGTCACCGGCCCTCTCGCCGCCGGTGACATCACCGACGATGCCCGCCCGGACATCAGCGGCACCGCAGCCCCCGGTTCTGTGATTTCCGTATACGCCAACGGCACCTTGATTGGCACCACAACCGTGCAACCATCAGGACAGTGGACCTTGCCAGGGACCGCGCTGCTCAATGACCTGGCCACAGGCGTGAACAACCTCACCGCGACCGCCACCAATAGCGCAGGCAACGTCAGCGATCCGACCGGTGTGTACTCGATCACGGTGGACGCCAGCGCACCCGATGCCTCCACTGCAGCATCACTGAGCGATGACGTCGGTGCTATCACCGGCACCATCATCAGTGGCGACATCACCGACGACAGTAACCCGACCTACAGCGGCAGCGCCGAACCGGGCGCCACCGTGATCATCTACGACAAGGCCGTTGAAATCGGTCGCGTGCCGGTTGATGGCGCAGGCAACTGGAGTTTCACCCCGACCACGCCTCTGACGGCTGGTGACCACAGTTTTACTAACGCCGTGTTGGATGCAGCGGGCAACAAGAGCCCGGTCAGTGTCCACATCGACTTTATGGTAGACACCAGACCGGTCGCCATCAGCATCACCCAAGTGTTCGATGACGCTGGCACCGTCACCGGCCCGCTGGGCAATGGCGGCATCACCGATGACACCACGCCGACCCTCAGCGGTCAGGCCACACCTAACGCCACCGTCACGATCTACAACAACGGCGTGGCCATCGGCACAGTGACCTCTACTAGTCTCGGTAATTGGAGCTTTTCAGCCCCGATCCTGGACGAAGGCGATCATAGCTTTACCGCCACCGTCACCACGGCGGCAACTGGCGAGAGCGCACACACCCCGCCGTTCAATCTGACCCTCGACACCACGGCTCCGGTGACACCCCTGATCAACCTGGCAGTGGATGACATGGGGGCGCTCACCGGCAATTTGTCCGACGGTGACCGCACTGACAACACCACCCCAACCCTGCGCGGTACGGCAGAACCAGGCAGTACGGTTTATCTGCAGTACAGCAATAATGGAACAACCTGGCAGAGCGCTCCCACTCCAGTCATCGCAGATGCCAACGGTAACTGGTCATGGACATCACCTACGCTAACGCTGGATAACGTCTGGCAGTTTCAGGCTAATAGCGTCGATGCCGCAGGTAATGGAAGTGCCAATACTTCGCCATTTAAACTTAACATTGCCAGCGATATAGCACTGGGTGGATTTGAAAATTTTGCAGACGTGTCGGACAGGACATTCGCTTTGAATTCAGTGTTCACGGCGCCAAGTGGATTATTATTCACTTCACTCATTGATGACGGAAATCCTGCCCGTATTTATAACTTTACGGACCCTATGCTTGGTACAGGACAAACCTTGGGCGTTGATAATAACGCCACCTTTAAGCTTGATTTTGGTTCAACTGACTCAGTTACCATGATCATGGGGGGGTGGGGCGCAAGTACCGAAGCGCAAACCGGTACTGTCGTGGTCAAGATATACAATCCTGTTGGAGAACTGGTGGAAACTCAAACCATTACTCATCCGGGTTCTCCTACCCACTACGATACATTCGAGACGATTACCCCACCCGCCGGAGAAAAAATAGGTCATTTGGTTTTTGAGGTTAATAACCCAAAAGATATGCTGTTTGACAATATCTCCTGGACGCCTACAACCCCTGCAGCCCCTGCCGTCGTTAATTTACTTGAGACTGCCGCAACCGAGCAGGACGATACCTTTAACCTGGCCAGCATCGAAGAGTTTGCTCAGGGCGATACGGTCTTTACCGGCACTGACGCTATCAGCACGTTGAAACTCACGGGCTCCGGCCAGGTTCTGGATCTCACTGCGCTTACTGACAAGTTCAGTTCCATTGAGAAGATTGATATTACGGGTACTGGCCACAACACCCTCAAGCTGGCGTTGGACGATGTACTTGCCCACGGCGCACCCGATCTGTTCGTCAACGATGGCAAGACACAGATGATGGTGAACGGTGATGCCGGCGATGTAGTCGATCTGCAAGGGCTGATCGGCTCTCTAGATCCAGGCACTTGGGCGAACCAGGGTAACGTCACCGTCGGCGGCGTGAGCTACAACGTGTACAGCCATTCCTCCCTGGATGCTGAGTTGCTGGTGCAACAAGGAGTCACAACCAACCTTATCGTTTAAGTGCGACGACGATCTGCAGTGGGCAGGCAAACCCGCT
>Ga0256410_1002863_pt1 | contig 11102 bp, 9 predicted proteins | sample PhyWR1_FD_185983 | JGI IMG/M metagenome (GOLD analysis project Ga0256410, IMG submission 185983) | Leaf surface microbial communities from wheat plants in UC Gill Tract Community Farm, Albany, California, United States - DLSL W.R1 | ecosystem: Host-associated > Plants > Phyllosphere >... | reverse complement strand
CTCTTTCTCGCTGGGTGCAACTCGGCGGGTTTTCTCCCTCTCCCTGTGGGAGAGGGGCGGGGTGAGGGCATCAGACGATTCAGTGCCTAAACCGGCTGCGCATGTATCCCCAGCAGCGCTGAGGCGCTGGCGTTTCCGCTAAGCAGCGCTTGCGTTTCGCCATCCCAGGCGATGCGCCCGTCGGCAATCACCACCGCTCGTGGCGCAATGCTGGCGGCGTCTTCCACGCTGTGCGACACCATCAGCATGGTGAGTTGCTTCTGTTGACACACGTCCTTCACCAGCTGCAGCATCTCTTGTCGCAGCGCGGGATCGAGGGCGGAGAACGGCTCATCAAGCAGTAAAATCGGCTGCTCCCGAACCAGGCAGCGCGCCAGCGCCACGCGCTGACGCTGGCCGCCGGACAGCTCTCCCGGCAGGCGATCGCTCAATTCCGTCAACCCCATTTGCTGTGCAATAGCATCACATTTTTGACGTTGCCCCTCCGTCAGTTTCAGCCCCGGATCCATTCCCAGCCCAATGTTCTGGCGGACGGTCAGATGGGTAAACAGATTATTTTCCTGAAACAGCATCGACACCGGACGCTGCGAGGGGGGCGTGTGAGTATGATCTTGACCGTTAATCGTCATCTCTCCGCGCGCGGGCGGCAGGAAACCGGCAATCAGATTGAGCAAGGTGCTTTTGCCCGCCCCACTGGGACCGAGAATCGCGATCATTTCACCTTGCTTCGCGGTCAGGGTAAAACGCATTGGCAGGTGCTGGTAAAGCCAGGTTACATCAGTCAGTTTTAGCATCACGCCCCGGTAGTTTTTCGATAACGGTGAACAAGGTAAAGCACAGCAGCAGAAGCAACAGCGCCGTGACAGCGCCGTCCTGACTGCGATAGGAGCCTATTTGCTGGTAGAGCCAGAACGGCAGCGTGCGGAAATCGTCATTGCCAAACAGCGCCACGACACCGAAATCGCCAATCGACAGCACGCTGGCAAAGGCCAACGCCTGAGCAATCGGGCGTTTTAGTGCGCGGAGTTCGACCACTTTCAACCGCTGCCAGCCGCGCATTCCCAGTGACTGACAAAGCAAAGTGTAACGGGCGCTGACGTCGCGCATCGGATTTTCCAGCACTTTGAGCGCGTAGGGTATCGCCATCAGCGCGTTGGTGAAAATCACGATGCCGTCCGCGTGAGCGGGCAGGCCGATAGTGCTGTTAAACAGTAAGAAGAAACCGGTCGCCAGCACAATGCCCGGCATCGCCAGAATCAGCATTCCGCTCAGCTCCAGCGCCTGTCCGGCGACTCTGGCCTGACGCGCGTACAGCTCACGGCTGCTCCACAACAGCATCATTGTCAGCAGGACGCACAGCAAACCGGCACCGATGGCAATACGCAGCGAGGTGCCGGTTGCTTGCCACAGTACAGGCTGTTGCAGCACGGAAATCACATTCAGATTGAGGCCATCTACCACCACCGCGAGCAATGGCGGGAGCATCAGCAGCAACGCTAGCGTAATCAGTACGATGTCCGTTACCCGGCTGCGCCAGCGATCCTGCGGGTCACGCCAGCCGCTAACCTGATGGCTGCCCACCGCGATCGCTTTACTCAGGCGCTGGCTGAGCAGCACCAGCCCCAGACAGCAGAACATTTGAACCATCGCCAGGATCGCCGCACGGCCCGGATCGTAGTCAAAACTGAGCGCCTGATAAATCGCGAGTTCAATGGTTGTTGCCTGTGGCCCGCCCCCCAGCGACAGCACCGTCGCAAAGCTGGCGAAACAGAGCATGAAGATCAACGCGGCAACCGGTGGGATCTGGCGGCGCAGCCACGGCCATTCGACAAACCGGAAGAACGGCCAGCCGCGCATACCAAGCTGTGCGGCGAGCTGGCGCTGTTCACCGGGAATATTTTCCAGTGCCTGTAAAAACAGTCGCGTCGCCATCGGCATATTGAAAAAGACGTGGGCCAGTAAAATGCCCTGCAGACCGTAAGGCGAGAAGGTCCACTCGATACCAAAAACGCTCAGTAGCGAAGCGATCCACCCCTGGCGGCCGTAAACGCTCAGAATGCCGAACACCGCGACCAGCACCGGTAAAATCAGCGTCATGGCGCAAAGGCGCAACAGGATTTTCCTACCGGGGAAGCGTCGGCGGTACAGGGCGCGAGCCAGAAAAATCGCCGGCACGACGGAGATCAGCGCAGAGAGAAACGCCTGCCAGAAAGAGAAACGCACGACATGCCAGAGATAGCTGTCATGCCAAAGCGCGACGAGATCGCTCTCTGGCGCGTTAAACCACAGCGCCAGAAAAGCACCCAGGCTGACGACCACCATTAACGTGGCGGCAATCAGCCCCGGGATCAGCCAGCCGGGGATTAACGGCTGACAGCGCGTTGCCATTCACTGATCCATGCTGCGCGCTGGCTGGAAACCTGCTGCGGGGTAAATTCCAGCGTCGTTTGTGGTTTGGTCAACTGATCAAAGCCCGCAGGCAAAGTCACGTTGGTCACCGGATACATCCAGTTGCCGGTCGGGATCGCATTCTGGAATGCCGGTGAAACCATAAATTTCAGGAACTTTTCAGCCAGTTCAGGCTGTTTGCTGGCTGCCGTACGTGCGGCCACTTCCACCTGCAAATAGTGCCCCTCAGAGAAATTCGCCGCCGCGTAATGGTCTTTTTTCTCTTCGATGATGTGATATGCCGGCGAGGTGGTGTAGCTCAGAACCAGGTCGCTTTCGCCTTTGAGGAACAGGCCGTAGGCTTCGCTCCAGCCTTTGGTGACGGTAACGGTTTTCGCCGCCAGCTTCTGCCACGCTTCTGGCGCGTTGTCACCGTAGACTTTTTGCATCCACAGCAGCAGGCCCAGACCCGGCGTGCTGGTGCGCGGGTCCTGGTAAATCACGCGCCATTTCTGGTCGCTTTCAACGAGTTCTTTCAGGCTCTTAGGCGGATTCTTGAGTTTGTTTTTGTCATACACAAACGCGAAGTAGCCGTAATCGAACGGCACGAACGTGTCATTTTTCCAGCCGCCGGGAACGTTAACCGCCTCGGAGGGCACGCCGCTTTTGGCGAACAGTTTGGTTTGTGAGGCCGCGTCCAGCAGATTATTGTCGAGGCCCAGCACCACGTCGGCTTTGCTGTTTTTACCTTCCATGCGCAGACGGTTCAGCAGCGAGACGCCGTCTTCCAGCGCCACGAATTTCATCTCGCAGTTGCAGTCGGCTTCAAAGGCTTTTTTGACGACCGGTCCAGGGCCCCAGTCAGCGGCGAAGGAGTCGTAGGTGTAGACCGTTAACACGGGCTTGGCAAAAACAGGCAGCGCAAACAGCGCCAGCAGGGGGAGAACTTTTTTTAACACTTTGCACCTCAAAGTTGAGTGGCAAAGGATTTTGAGCGACAGCCTCAAATCCCTTCGCCGGCGTTATCCGGATCAGGTTCGACGGGTATTATCTCAGCGCACATCATTGATGCAGCACCCCGTTGAGAACAGCAGTAGTGTAATGATTTGGTGAATATTACGAAAGTGTTATGGTTCCGGCGGTGCAAACCAGGCCGATTTAAAGTCAAACCAGCCTAAGGTGTTCATTCTCAAACCGCGCATACTGCGCTGCCCCTGGATCATCAGCCAGTGGTGGATCAGCGGAACCATCGCCTGCTGCGACAGCAGCTGCTGGCACCAGACGGCGAGATTCATTTCCCCGGCGCGCCATTGCGCGGCGTCCTGCTGCCAGTCGCGGGCAATACAGTGCTGGATCAGCGGGATTTCAAACAGATGTGAGAACAGGGAGAAGTCGAGCGGCAGGGTGAAATTCGCGCTGTTGAGCCAGATATCGCTCACCGCTTCGCCGCGATGCCACTCATCATATTCCACTTCCTGAATCTCGAGCTTCACGCCCTCTGCCGCCAGCAGTTTGCTCATGATTCTGGCGATAAAACGGTGCTCAACGTGTTCGCGATAATAGGTCAGGGTGATGGATTCCAGCCCGGCGGGTTTCTCGCCGCGTCCGGGGCGGGCATGGTGCCAGCGAGGAAGCAGCCCATACGCCGGGAACCAGTAAGTCTGGTGCTGATCTTCCGCCTGATAAATCAGATTGGCGGGGGCGAGAATTTGGCTCACCCACTGGCGCACCTCTCGACTGGCTCCGCGATGCGTGCGGGCATCAAACAGCAGGTAGTAACAGCCCTCTTCAAGTCGGCTCTCAACGGCTTTTTCGCCTTCGGTGGGGCCTTCCAGCGTCAGGCCTGGACTGAACTCTTCGCTGATGTCGGGCAATACCCAGACATTCACTTCGTCAATCAGTGCGCGATAACCAAAGTAGTCATCAAAGGCGCGGATCTTGAGTTGATTATTGTTGTTGCGCGTCACCGCATAAGGGCCCGTGCCGACAGGCTGACTGGAGAAATGAGGCATCGATTGCCACTCGTGCGGCAAAATCATCGACGGCACATAGCCCATCAGCCATGGCAGCCACTGATCGGGCTGCGAAAGTTCGATGTCCAGCGTCCAGGCCGTTGGCGAGTGGATGCGCGAGATATGAGAATAGAGCGGCAGTTCGCGGGCACGTTGCAGCGACGCGATAACATCGTCCATTTCCAGCTCACGTCCATGATGAAAATGAATGCCTGGACGCAAAAAGAAACGCCAGTGCAGGGGCGAAAGCTGTTGCCAGTGGTGAGCAATATCGGCTTCCAGTTCCCCGTTTTCCTCATTTATGCGCGTCAGGCCACTAAAGATCTGCCTCGCCATGTGCGTTTCGGATCGACGTAATGCGCTGCCGGGTAACAAATTTTTCATCGGGCGATAGTAGAGAACGCGCAGAATATGGCGTCCCTGGCGGAAGCTACGCCCCAGATGGGACACCAGCATTTGACGCACCGCAGCCTTATCGCCGACCAGTTGCACCAGCTGATCAATCCGATCCTGCTCCAGCAGATCCTCGGCGCGCTGTTGTTGCAGGGCTAGGCCGGTATAGAGGAACGTCAAACGCGAGCGTTTACCGCGCCCGGCTTCGGCTTCCCAGTTGAGCCAGCCCTGCTGCTGCATGGTGTTGAGCAGCGTGCGCATATGGCGGCGTGAACAGTTCAGGAGTTCAGCCAGTTCGTTGAGCGTGGTCTCCCGCTCCAGGCCTTCGCAGCATTGCCAGAGGCGGATGAATTGTTGTTGCAGACGACCTGACGCCATAAAAGGGGAGCTCCTGCCAAAAAATCATCAATTTATTAATCCCTATATTAAGCCAATAATCATTTCCGATGAAGCAAGGGAGTGAATGATGAAGAGGTCAACCGCACGTCAGTTTTATCAGCAGTACTTTTTAGCGACAAAAGGAGTGTCCTGGCTGGCCCGCCAGTGCGCCGAGCAGCAGCTGAAAATGCTGGAAGAATTGATGCAGTGGGAGGTTACGCAAACGACCTCGGATCGCTGACTTGCCTCGATCATGTGTGACTGAGTATTGGTGCTTATCACCCGCCAGCAAAATGTTTTTGCTGGCTTTTTTCGTTTACTATTCCCTCTGTTTTTTCGTTTTAACAAGGATCTGTGCATGCTCTGGTTGATGACGATGGGTCGGCGCCTGAATGGGGTGTACGCCGCTTTTATGCTGGTGGCGTTTATGATGGGCGTGGCGGGAGCGCTTCAGGCTCCGACGTTGAGCCTGTTCCTGAGCCGCGAAGTCGGCGCGCAGCCGTTCTGGGTTGGGCTCTTTTATACCGTCAACGCCATCGCCGGGATCCTGGTGAGCCTGTGGCTGGCAAAACGCTCGGACAGTCAGGGCGATCGCCGCAAGCTGATTTTGTTTTGCTGTGCGATGGCGATCGGTAACGCGCTGTTGTTCGCGTTCAACCGCCATTATCTGACGCTTATCACCTGTGGCGTGCTGCTGGCATCGCTGGCCAATACCGCTATGCCACAGCTCTTTGCCCTGGCACGCGAGTATGCCGATAACTCGGCACGAGAAGTGGTGATGTTCAGCTCAGTAATGCGTGCGCAGTTATCCTTAGCGTGGGTCATCGGCCCGCCGCTGGCGTTTATGATCGCGCTGAATTATGGCTTTACCGTGATGTTTTCTATCGCGGCGGGGATCTTTGCGATCAGTCTGGTGCTGATCGCGTGCGTACTGCCGTCGGTTGCCCGGATAGAGCAGGCGACCGATAAACCCGTGACGCAGATTAGCGGCTGGCAGAACAAAAATGTGCGCATGTTGTTTATCGCCTCGACGCTGATGTGGACTTGCAACACCATGTACATCATCGATATGCCGCTGTGGATCAGTAACGATCTGGGTTTGCCGGACAAGCTGGCGGGGATCTTGATGGGGACGGCGGCCGGGCTGGAAATTCCCGCGATGATCCTGGCGGGTTATTACGTGAAACGCTTTGGTAAACGCCGGATGATGGTAGTGGCTGTGGCGGCAGGGGTGTTGTTTTATCTCGGGTTAATTATGTTTCACAGCCGCGAGGCGCTGCTGGCGCTCCAGTTGTTTAACGCGATTTTCATCGGGATTGTCGCCGGGATCGGCATGCTGTGGTTCCAGGACCTGATGCCTGGAAGAGCAGGGTCAGCGACGACGCTTTTCACCAACAGTATTTCAACCGGGGTGATTCTGGCGGGCGTGATTCAGGGCGCGCTGGTACAAAGCTACGGACATTTTGCGGTGTACTGGGTGATTGCGGCAATTTCTCTGTTAACGCTGGCGCTCACCTGCCGGGTGAAGGATGTGTGAAAGGAGAAGGGATAGTTTAAAGCCTGGTTTTGCACACTGATGAATGGCCCGCTTAACACGGGCCATTCATTTTAGTTCATAAATGCAGGCTGTTTGTTCTCGTAGGCCGCAATAGAATCTTCATGCTGGAGCGTCAGTCCGATGCTGTCCAGACCGTTGATCATGCAATGGCGGCGGAACGCATCAATACTAAAGGCGTAAGTTTTATCGCCCGCTTTGACGACTTCCGCTTCCAGATCCACTTCAAACGTGATGCCCGGATTGGCTTTTACCAGCGCGAACATCTCGTCGACCTGCTCGTCGCTCAGCGTCACGGGTAACAGCTGGTTGTTGAAGCTGTTGCCGTAAAAGATGTCGGCGAAACTCGGCGCGATAACCACTTTAAACCCGTAATCCGTCAGTGCCCACGGCGCATGCTCACGCGATGAACCGCAGCCGAAGTTTTCGCGCGTCAACAGAATCGAAGCGCCTTTAAATTCCGGGAAGTTCAGCACGAATTCTGGGTTCGGCTGCTGGCCCTGATCGTCAAGAAAACGCCAGTCGTTAAACAGGTGTGCACCAAAGCCAGTGCGGGTGACTTTCTGCAAAAACTGTTTTGGGATAATGGCATCAGTATCCACGTTTGCCGCGTCCAGAGGGACAACCAGGCCTGTATGCTGGGTAAATTTCTCTGCCATGATTGTCTCCTTATTTTAAAACACGAATATCGGCGAAATGACCGGTGACAGCCGCTGCTGCTGCCATCGCCGGGCTGACCAGATGCGTGCGACCGCCACGGCCCTGACGGCCTTCAAAGTTACGGTTGCTGGTCGAGGCGCAACGTTCACCCGGATTCAGACGGTCGTTGTTCATCGCCAGACACATGGAACAGCCCGGCAGACGCCACTCAAAACCGGCTTCGATAAAGATCTTATCTAAACCTTCTGCTTCCGCCTGCGCTTTCACCGGGCCAGAGCCTGGGACGACTAACGCCTGCACGCCAGGCGCCACTTTGCGGCCTTTGGCAATTTCGGCGGCAGCGCGTAAATCTTCGATACGGGAGTTGGTGCAAGAGCCGATAAAGACTTTGTCGATCGCCACTTCGGTCAGGGGAATACCGGGTTTCAGGCCCATGTACGCCAGTGCTTTTTCGGCGCTGGCGCGCTCAACCGGATCGGCAAACGAGGCCGGATCGGGAATATTGTCGTTCACGGAGATAACCTGGCCTGGGTTAGTTCCCCAGGTGACCTGCGGGGCGATCTCTTCTGCCCGCAGCGTGACGACGGTATCAAAGGTTGCGCCTTCGTCAGTTTGCAGGGTTTTCCAGTACTCAACCGCCTCATCAAAATCGGTGCCTTTCGGTGCGTGCAGACGTCCTTTCACATAGTTAAATGTGATCTCATCTGGCGCAACCAGGCCCGCTTTCGCGCCCATTTCGATAGCCATATTGCACAAGGTCATGCGACCTTCCATGCTCAACTCGCGGATTGCATCACCACAGAACTCGACAACATGGCCTGTCCCGCCGGCACTCCCGGTTTTACCGATGATCGCCAGCACGATATCTTTGGCAGTAATACCCGGTGCGGCATGGCCTGTGACTTCGATTTTCATGGTCTTCGCGCGGCCCTGTTTCAGGGTTTGCGTCGCCAGAACGTGTTCAACCTCGGAGGTGCCAATACCAAACGCCAGCGCACCAAACGCGCCGTGCGTAGCGGTATGGGAGTCGCCGCAGACGATGGTCATGCCCGGTAACGTGATGCCTTGTTCCGGGCCCATAACGTGGACGATGCCTTGATACGGGTGGTTCAGGTCGTACAGTTCAACGCCGAACGCGTTGCAGTTTTTGATCAGCTCCTGCATCTGGATGCGGGCCATTTCGCCAGACGCATTGATATCTTTGGTCTGGGTGGAAACGTTGTGATCCATGGTCGCAAAGGTTTTGCCTGGCTGGCGAACCTGGCGGTTGTGCGCCCGCAGGCCGTCAAACGCCTGCGGAGAGGTGACTTCGTGGACCAGATGGCGGTCAATGTACAGCAGCGGAGTTTCATTTGACGCTTCGTACACGACGTGGGCATCAAACAATTTTTCGTATAACGTCCTGGACATGATTACACCCCCTCTGCGACATAGCGGGCAATGATATCGCCCATTTCATCGGTACTGACTGCCGCCGTGCCGCGCGCTAAATCGCCGGTACGGATGCCTTCTTCTAACGCGCGGTTAATGGCGTTTTCAATCGCATCTGCTGCATCGTTTGCATCCAGGCTGTAGCGCAGCAGAAGCGCCAGTGACAGAATCTGCGCGATGGGGTTGGCAATATTTTTGCCCGCGATATCCGGAGCCGAACCGCCTGCGGGTTCGTACAGACCAAAACCTTCTTCGTTCAGGCTGGCGGATGGCAGCATGCCCATCGAGCCGGTGATCATGGCGCACTCGTCAGAGAGAATATCGCCGAACAGGTTAGAACACAGCAGGACGTCAAACTGCGACGGGTCTTTGATCAACTGCATGGTGGCGTTGTCGATGTACATGTGCGCCAGCTCCACGTCCGGGTACTCGTTGGCGATTTCATTGACGATTTCACGCCATAAGATAGAGGACTGCAGGACGTTGGCTTTATCAATGGAGGTCACTTTGTGACGGCGTTTGCGCGCAGACTCAAACGCAATACGCGCAATACGTTCGATTTCAAAACGGTGATACACCTCGGTATCAAACGCTTTTTCGTGCTGACCGCTGCCTTCGCGCCCTTTTGGCTGACCGAAGTAGATACCGCCAGTTAATTCGCGCACGCACAGAATGTCGAAGCCGTTAGCGGCAATATCGGCACGCAGCGGGCAAAACTCTTCCAGGCCCTGATACAATTTTGCAGGGCGCAGATTGCTGAACAGTTTGAAGTGCTTACGCAGAGGCAATAACGCGCCGCGCTCAGGTTGTCCAGCGGGTGGCAGATGTTCCCATTTCTGGCCGCCGACGGATCCAAACAGGACCGCGTCCGCATTTTCGCAGCCTTCAACCGTGGCTTTCGGCAGCGGCGTGCCGTGGTTATCAATCGCGATACCGCCCACATCATAATGGCTGGTCGAGATTTTCATCGCGAAACGCGTGCGTACAGCTTCCAAGACTTTCAGGGCTTGTGTCATCACTTCCGGGCCAATTCCATCGCCCGGCAACACAGCAATATGGTAGTTCTTCGACATTACACGGTTTCCTTATTGTTCTCTTTATTCTGAGCTTTGCGTTGCAATTCTTTCTCGACTTCGGCGGCGCGCCAGATGTTGTTCAGCACATGCACCATGGCTTTAGCGGACGATTCCACAATGTCTGTTGCCAGGCCAACACCGTGGAAACGGCGACCGTTATAGGTGACAACGATGTCCACCTGACCCAGCGCATCTTTACCGTGTCCTTTCGCGCTCAGATCATATTTGACCAGTTCGACGTCGTATCCGGTGATGCGGTTGATTGCCTGATAAATGGCGTCTACCGGGCCGTTACCGTTCGCGGCTTCGGCTTTGACCTCATCGCCGCAGGCCAGTTTGACGGAGGCGGTCGCGATATCGCTGGAGCCCGACTGCACACTGAAGTAATCCATACGGAAATGTTCAGGTTCTTCCTGCTGCTTGTTAATAAACGCGATCGCTTCCAGGTCGTAATCGAACACCTGACCTTTTTTATCGGCCAGTTTCAGGAACGCGTCATACAGGTGATCCATGTTGTAGTCGGTCTCTTTGTAGCCCATCTCTTCCATGCGATGTTTTACCGCCGCACGGCCAGAACGGGAGGTCAGGTTCAGCTGCACCTGATTCAGGCCGATCGACTCCGGCGTCATGATTTCGTAGTTTTCGCGGTTCTTCAGCACGCCGTCCTGGTGGATACCGGAGGAGTGTGCGAACGCGCCGGTGCCAACAATCGCTTTGTTCGCCGGAATCGGCATGTTGCAAATCTGGCTGACGGTCTGGCTGGTGCGCCAGATTTCGCTGTGATTAATGCGGGTCTGCACATTCATAATGTCTTTGCGCACTTTAATCGCCATGATCACTTCTTCGAGCGAACAGTTCCCCGCACGCTCGCCAATCCCGTTCATCGCACCTTCTACCTGACGGGCACCTGCATGAACGGCGGCAATCGCGTTGCCGACGGCCAGGCCTAAATCGTCGTGGGTGTGAACAGAAATAATGGCTTGATCGATGTTTGGTACGCGCTCGTACAGGCCGGTAATGATGTTGGAGAATTCAAACGGCATGGTGTAGCCGACGGTGTCCGGGATGTTGATCGTTCTGGCACCCGCATTGATGGCCGCTTCCACTACGCGCGCCAAATCTTCAATCGGCGTACGGCCTGCGTCTTCGCAGGAGAATTCAACGTCATCGGTGTAGTTGCGCGCGCGTTTAACCATGTACACCGCGCGT
>Ga0256410_1002859_pt1 | contig 11107 bp, 8 predicted proteins | sample PhyWR1_FD_185983 | JGI IMG/M metagenome (GOLD analysis project Ga0256410, IMG submission 185983) | Leaf surface microbial communities from wheat plants in UC Gill Tract Community Farm, Albany, California, United States - DLSL W.R1 | ecosystem: Host-associated > Plants > Phyllosphere >... | reverse complement strand
AACCACCCGTTATGAAAAAGTTAATCTTATCGGCAGCTATCCTTTTAGGAGGTTTGTCAACACAGGCAGCTACAGTTGTAGCAACTGAAAATGTTCAATCAGTTAACATTCAGGATGCATATACTGAAGTTGCTGCAGATGCTGTTCCGGCAGCCGTAAAGTCTACTATTGAAAAATCTTTTCCAGGTACAAAACTTGAAAAAGCATACAAGAACGACAAAAATGAGTATAAACTTGAAATTTCGAGTGGTGACAAAAAGTATACTGTATTTACAGATGCTTCAGGAAATATTATTAAAAAATAATTTTTAAATAAGAGCATTATGAAAAAGTTAGCCCTAGCAGCAACAGTCATTTTTGGAAGTTTGTCAATCTCTGCAATTGCAGCAACAACTCCAAATAAAGTACAAATGGCAATTTCTGTTCAGACAGAATATACTGAAGTTACTACAGATGCTGTTCCGGCGGCTGTAAAAACTGCTCTGACAACTGCTTATCCCGGCGCTAAGCTGGATAAGGCTTATGTCAACGAAAAAAAGGAATATAAATTAGAAATCTCGGTTGGTGACCAAAAGGCTACTGTGTATTCAGATGTCAATGGCAACTGGTTGAAAATATAATAATTTAAATAAATATAATTAGGTGAATTAGATTTATGTTTTTGGTGAAAAAGAGATTGCTTCTGGCAATCTCTTTTTTTTTGCATAAATTTGTGACAATACAATTTTAATAGTATTATTTTAGCAGAATAAGACCCTCAACGCAAATGCCAAAGATATTAGTTATAGAAGATGATATTTCGTTTTGTAAATTATTAGAGAAATTTCTAATAAAAAAAGAATACGAAGTAGCCGTCGCATTTTCCGCTGCCGAAGCAAGATTAGCCATCAAAAATGAATCTTTCGATTTGATTTTGACAGATCTGCGTTTGCCGGATTTTGACGGTATTGCACTAATGTCTGAAATTAAAGATTCTCATCCTGAAATTCCAGTCGTTCTTATGACTGGTTATTCTGATGTAAATACAGCCGTAAAAGCGATTAAAAATGGCGCAGCCGATTATATTTCGAAACCATTTAATCCGGATGAGGTTTTGTTGGTAATTACCAATGCACTTCAAAATTCTGAAATCGAAGAAGAAGCACCTGTAAAAGAAAAAAAATCGGTAAAGAAACAAGTTACTGCAGAAAACGAATTTGTACGAGGAATTTCTGTTGCTTCAAGAAAATTATTAGATCATATTCAGTTGGTGAGTCCAACAGATATGTCTGTTTTGATTATCGGCGAAAGCGGAACCGGAAAAGAAATTATTGCCAAAAGTATTCACCAGCAAAGCAATCGAAAAAACAATAATTTTATTGCAGTCGATTGTGGCGCAATCCCGAAAGAATTGGCGGCAAGTGAATTTTTTGGACATTTAAAAGGTTCTTTCACCGGAGCAATCAGTGATAAAATGGGTTATTTTGAAGCTGCAAACGGAGGAACGCTTTTTCTGGATGAAATAGGAAACCTTTCTTATGAAAACCAAATTCAGCTTTTGAGAGCGCTTCAGGAAAGAAAAATAAAACCGGTTGGAAGCAATAAAGAAATAAACGTCGATATCCGAATCATAACGGCTACAAACGAAGATTTGCGCGAGGCTGTAAAAAATGGTGATTTCAGAGAAGATTTATACCATAGAATCAACGAATTTTCAATTCTTTCACCTTCATTAAAAGACAGAGAAGAAGATTTGATGGTTTTTGCCGATTATTTTCTTGAAAAAGCCAATCAGCAATTGAATAAAGACATTATCGGGTTTTCTCCTGAAGTAGTTGCAATTTTTCAAAAATACAACTGGCCGGGAAATCTTCGTGAACTTCAAAACTGTGTAAAACGAGCTACTCTTTTAACTCGTGGCGATTTTATAGAAAGTGATGTTTTGCCTTCAGAATTTTTTCAGGTACAAAAAGAAAGCCCTACAGAATCTGTGAGTACTTTTTCATTGTCAGAAAACGAAAAAGAAACTATTATTCATGCTTTATCAAGAACTCAGAATAATAAATCTGAAGCCGCAAAATTGCTTAAAATTACCAGAAAAACTCTTTACAATAAACTCAAACAATACAATATCGATTAACTAATTTCTTTTTGCAAAGCTTTAAAAAGCACTTCAATCTTGGCCTTCAAAGTTTTGTAAATATCTTTTAAATCAGTAATCTCAAAAGTATTTTTTTCTAAAGCTTTTAGAATTGCTCCAATATCGCGCGCTTCAATTTGTTTGAACATTGGCGCAATTCGATGCGCAATAGAATTAATCTCTGCAACGTTTTCTTCTGCAATTGCATTTTCCATCAAAAGGAGATTTTCGTTGGTGCTTTCTACAAATGATTTTAAAACATCATTTAGAGCCGAATTATCGTTTCCTAAGAATTCTTTCAACGTATTTAAAGAATACAATTGTGTCAAAGTTTTTTCTTCAACATCTTTTAATTCTGCTTTTGGCAAAGTAGCATTACCTAATATCAGACTTATAGTTTCGAGTAATATTTTAGGCGAATACGGTTTTTTAACTACTGTCGTAAAACCGGCTTCAGTATAAACAGAAGCCTCTAAATCTGTTCGTCCGGTCAGTGCGATTACAGGCTGATTTTGATAAACAGAACTGTTTTTTAATTTTTGAAGAAATTCAAAACCATCAGTTTCCGGCATCTGAATATCAGTAATCACAAAATCAAACTTTGTTTTTTGAATCACTTCTAATGCCTTTGCTGCACTATTAAAAGACAAAACTTCATGTTTTTCCTGTCTTAAAACGCCGCTTGTCAAATTGAGTAAATTAATATCATCATCAATCACAATAAAAGTTTGAGATTTGATATCCTGATAGATTGGTTTTTTAATTTCAATTTCAGTATTTGAGCTGGTATCAAACAATAACGGAAGCTGAATCTCAAAAGTACTTCCGCTGCCAAAAGTGCTTTCAAGTTGCAAATTCCCGCCTAAAATCGAAATTATTTTTTGGCAAATGGACAATCCTAAACCTGTTCCTCCATATTGTTTTTCGATGTTTTCGTTTGCTTGTGCAAATTCTTCAAAAACCAATTTCTGATTTCCCTTTTCAATTCCAATTCCGGTGTCTTCTATCGTTATGGCGAAAAATTTGTCGCCTTCAAGGGCATAAGCGCTAACTTTTATGTAACCGGTTTCGGTAAATTTATAAGCGTTTCCAATAATGTTGCTCAAAATTTGTTTCAGTCGAAACGGATCTCCCACAATTTTGGTGTTCAGTTTATCATCAACATTAATAATCAGATCAATATCTTTTTGCTTATAAACCGTCTGAATACTTTTTGCAACTTCATCAATAATTTGAGGCAAGAAAAACGGAACTTTTTCAATGGTAATTTTTCCGGCTTCAATTTGAGAAAAATCCAATAAATCCTGAACCAACTGCGTGATATATTCAGATGAGTTTTTAATGTTTTTAATGAAATAAGATTGCTTCGTATTGACATCTGAATTTCCTAAAAGTTCAGAATAACCAACAATTGTACTCAACGGCGTTTTTAAATCATGACTTACAGTCGAAATAAGCTGTTCACGACTTTTTAGTAAATTCTTGGTTTTGAAATTCGCAATCTCAAGTTGTTTTTTATAAAGTTGTGATTTAGAGTAATCGCTCACAATTAAAACAGAGAAAAACAAAGTCAGAATCAACCCTGCAATTGCCGAAGCTGTAACAATTTCATTTACTTTTTTAAGCGATTTTTCTTTAAGCGAATTGTTTTTGATAGAGTTAATAATAATTTCTCTTTCAATAATTCGAAGCACTTTTCGAAGCTGTTCAGAAATAGCAATTTCATTTTGAAGTAATTTGTTTTCTTCAAAATTCAGCGTTTCTTTTTTCTTTTCAGCTTTCATTTTTACATTGCTCAAAAGCTTTTTCGAATTGGCCAAAATAGAATCAGATGCTTTCTTGCTAAGCGTGTTCGTGCTGTCATCAGGAATATTCTGATTCAGATAATCAACATATCTCTGAAGCACATTTCGCTGATAATTCCCTAAATCATTTGGGTTTTTGGTGAAATCCTGAAGTTCCAGTTTTCGAAGATTAAACTCCATTTTGGTAATTTCGTCAATAGCGTTATTAACAGAAACTTCATCTTCGGCTTTATTTTTTATGGTTTTTAATTGTCTAATATTTTCTGTTTTTTCAGACAATAAATACGTTACACTATCAAGAAGTACTTTTTGATATTCTGTAGTAACGATTTGTTTGAGTGTGTCAATTCTTGATTTTAAAGAATCAGTTTCGATAAGATAATTTTTGAAATCACTTTCAGAGTTGGTCTGAATTGTTTTTCGGGCCAGACTTTCCGTTTTATACACATTCGAAAATAATTTACTAACTCTAAGAATTTTGGTTTTTTCGAAAGCAATTTTACTTTCCAGTTTATTATAAACTACATTTTCTGAGTATAAAAACCATCCTACGGTTACGACCAAAGCAAGCAAAGCGACATAGCTAAATAAAACTTTGAGTGCCGTGTAACTTTTTTTGCTCTCCATAACGGTTTTCTGGGGTTAATGCGTGTTTATAATCTTAGAAATCCCTGCAATTTAGTCTAAAATTTCTATTTAAGAAAAGCAAAAAGAAACCAAATAGTTATATAATTATAATGTCATAAAAGCAAAATAGCCGCAAATTATATAAATCTGCGGCTATTGTTATTGATAAGTTTGTTTTTAAAGTGTTTCGTTTAACCATTTAAAGAATTCACCTTGCCAAACCTGAGCATTTTGCGGATGTAAAACCCAGTGATTTTCATCAGGGAAATACACAAATCTACTTTTGATTCCTCTTAATTGTGCCGCCTGAAAAGCTTCTTGTCCTTGACCAATTGGCACACGGAAATCTTTTCCTCCTTGGAAAATCAAAATTGGTTTGTTCCAGTTTTGAACCAAAGTTGCAGGATTAAAAACAGTATACGATTTTTGCGCTACAGCATTGTCTTTTTCCCAATATGGCCCACCAAAATCCCAGTTGTTAAAGAAAACTTCTTCAGTGGTTCCTAACATACTAACCGTGTTGAAAACACCATCGTGAGCGATAAAAGTTTTGAAACGGTTTTTGTGAATTCCGGCTAAATAAAACACAGAATATCCTCCGTAACTTGCACCAACGCAACCTAAACGGCTTTTGTCAACATAACTTTCTTTAGCAACATCGTCAATTGCAGAAAGGTAATCGTCCATAACTTGTCCGCCCCAATCTTTACTAATTTGCTCGTTCCATTCAACACCGTGTCCTGGCATTCCGCGACGATTTGGTGCAACAACTACATAGCCTTTTGCCGCCATTAAAGAGAAATTCCAACGGAAAGAATACGATTGTGTCAACGGACTTTGAGGTCCGCCCTGACAGAATAATAAAGTTGGGTATTTTTTAGTAGCGTCGAAATTTGGAGGTAAAATTACCCAAACCAGCATTTTTTTACCGTCAGTTGTAGTAACATAACGTTTTTCTGTTTTGCTTAACGTTAAAGTTTTATAAGTATCTGTGTTTACATTCGAAAGCTGTTTCCACGTACTTTTTTTCAAATTATACGAATAAATTTCAGCAGCATGATTCATGTCAGTTCTTGTAACGATAATATCATCACCAGAAAAACCAACTAAATCATTTACATCAAAATCGCCTTTTGTTAATTGACGAACTGTAATTGCAATTCTTGTCAATCCAGGAAAATTAACCGTAAAAAGTTGTTTTGTTCCGTCAACCGGCGCAACAAAAAATACATTTTTTCCGTCTTTACTCCAAATAAAATTATCTACAGTACCGTCCCAGTTTGCCGTTAAGTTTGTTTTGATTCCTTTAAATTCAACAATAATATCGTTTTTGTCAGACTCATAACCGTCACGTTTCATTTGCAACCAACTCAAATTTCCTGTTGGAGAAAATTGTGGCGCCGTATCGTAACCTAAATTATCTTCAGTTTTATTAGTTGTTTTTTGAGTTTCTAAATTATATTCATAAATATTGGTATTGGTAGAAATCGCATAATCAGTTCCTGCTTTTTTCTTGCACACATAAAAAATGCTTTTGCTATCTGGAGACCAAATATAATCTTCGTCGCCACCAAAAGGTTTTTGAGGAGAATCGAAAGTTTCACCTTTCAAAATGTCAATTCCTTTTGCACCGTCTTTATTTTCTTTATAAAAAACGTGATTAAATTTTCCTTCGTTCCAGGTATCCCAATGACGATAATCTAAACCATCATAAATTTGAGCATCAGATTTGTCTAATTTTGGATAAAAATCTTTTCCTAAAACTTTCTCGATTTTTACTTCGTCATTATAAACAATGAATTTTCCGTCAGGCGAAATGTTTTTATCTGCCAAAACAGCTTTAGTATCTTTAATTTCAGTTGCATTTCCGCCATTAACAGGAATGGTATAAAATTTAGAACTCGATTTGTTTTCTTCAATTGAAGGCGTTGAAACCTTAAAAACAACATTTTTTTCATCTTTAGAAAGTCCAAGTGCCGTTACTCGTCCTAATTTCCATAACAATTCCGGCGACATCACATTCTGACCGATAGCGTTTAAACTCATCATTATTAAGGTTGTTAATACTACTTTTTTCATAATAAAAATTCTATTTTTTTGTGCGCTAAAAATACAACAATTAAATTCCAAAATTGTTAAAATTATAACTTGAGAAAGTTCTAAATCCCAAAATTTATTCGCAGTTTTTCCGTCGCGAATTCACTAATTATTTTTTGATACTGTTTGAAAATAAAACTTGTGAATTCGTGGCGATTAAAAATTTAAACACAAAGCTTAGAATTTGGAATTTAAAAATTTGTAATTTAACCCAAGATTGAAATTTGGATTTTTATAATTGGAATTTATTTTTAAGACAAAATGGAACTAAGTTATTGGGAACTAAAAAACTGGTTTACAGGTATTGATTATACTATTGTTGGCAGCGGTATTGTTGGCCTGCATACTGCTTTACGCTTACGCGAAAGATTTCCTGATGCAAAAATTCTCGTTCTCGAAAGAGGCGTGTTGCCACAAGGCGCGAGTACCAAAAATGCAGGATTTGCGTGTTTCGGAAGCCTTTCTGAAATTATGGACGATCTCAAAACGCATTCAGAAGATGATGTTGTCAATTTGATCGAAAAACGCTGGAAAGGATTACAATTGCTTCGAAAAAGATTAGGAGATTCGGCAATTGATTTTAAACCTCACGGCGGATATGAATTGTTTTTGAGAGAAGATGAATTGGGTTTTTCTGAATGTATTTCGAAAATTCCATTTATAAACGAAGTATTAAAGCCACTTTTCAAAGCCGATGTTTTTTCGAAAGAAGTAGACCGATTTGGGTTTGAAAATATTCAGGAATATTTGATTTTTAATCCGTTTGAAGCACAAATAGATACCGGAAATATGATGCAGGAGTTGTTGAAACAAGCCGTTTCATCTAATATTCTAATTTTGAATCAGCAGACTGTAACTTCTTATTCTGATGCCGGAAATCATGTTGAAGTTGTGCTGAGCGATTTTAGTTTTAAAACCAAAAAACTGCTTTTTGCTACAAATGGTTTTGCCAATGCATTGACAAACGGAGCTGTAAAACCAGCCAGAGCTCAGGTTTTGATTACAGAACCCATTCACAATTTAGATATAAAAGGAACGTTTCACTTAGATCGTGGTTATTATTATTTCAGAAATATTGGCGATCGAATTTTATTGGGCGGAGGACGAAATCTTGATTTTGAAGGAGAAACGACAACCGAATTTGGTCAGACGAAAATTATCCAAAATAAATTGGAAGATTTGCTGAAAAATGTAATTTTACCAAATCAGGATTTCCAGATTGCACATCGTTGGAGTGGCATAATGGGAGTTGGAAATAGTAAAAACCCTGTCGTATCTCAATTGTCTGAAAACGTGTTTTGTGGAGTACGTTTAGGCGGAATGGGAGTGGCGATAGGCAGTTTAGTAGGAACAGAATTAGCAGATTTAATATAATGGCAGTACCCAAAAAACCGGCACCAAAGAAAACAACCGCAAGTAAACCAAAACCAAAAACAGCTTCGAAGAAAGGAAATCGTTCTTTTGGAGAAAAAGTGAAATGGTTTTTCATTAAACTTTTGTTGTGGTTTTTCGGGCTTTCAATCGGATCGGTTATCTTTTTCAAATATGTTCCCGTTCCTTTTACGCCGTTGATGATTATTCGGGCGATCGAAAATAAACTGGGAGGAAAAGAGGTTTACTTCGACCACGATTGGGAACCGATTGAAAAAATTTCGATGAATTTACAAAAAGCCGTTATCGCCAGTGAAGACGGAACTTTTTTAACACATAACGGTTTTGATTTTAAAGCACTTCAAAAAGCCTATAAAAGCAACGAACGCGGACGCCGAATTCGTGGCGGAAGTACTATTTCGCAACAAACCGCAAAAAATGTTTTCTTATGGCAGGGAAAAAGTTATTTCCGTAAAGGCCTCGAGGCTTATTTTACGGTTTTAATTGAAATTATCTGGGGCAAAGAACGCATCATGGAAGTGTACTTAAACAGTATCGAAATGGGCGACGGAGTTTATGGTGCCTATGCCGCAACAGAACATTGGTACAGACGCGACGCTTCGAGCTTAACGCCAATGCAGGCGGCGGGAATTGCAGCGATATTGCCAAATCCGAGGAAATTTAAAGCTACAGGTTCGTCAAGTTATATCAACAGAAGAAAAGAAAGAATTGTTCGCGAGATGCGTTACGTTGGAAAAATCAATTATAAAGGTGATGGTAAAAAGTAAAAAAGCTCTTTTTGCTTTTCTGATTTTGGCAACAACGTTAACTTTTGGACAAGGAAAAACTACAGAAATTGGTTTTGTAAGCGACAATGATTTATACACTTCGTCTAAAAACGATATGTATTATACTAATGGTTTAGAACTTTACTATCGATTTTTAACTAAGAACAACAACGAAAAAATCAATAAAGAAATAACCGAATTTCGCATTGGGCAATATCTTTATAATCCGAGGTTTATTAACAAAGAAGCGGTTGATGTAAACGATCGGCCTTTTGCCGGATATCTTTTTGCCGAAGCTGGAAAAAGTTTTTTCTACAAAAGTGAATCTGTTTTAAAGACCGATTTTCAATTGGGATTTGTTGGGCCAAATGCTCTTGGTGAGGAATTACAGGAAGGATTTCATAAAATTATTGGTTATAAAAAAGTCTACGGTTGGGAAAACCAGATTCATAATGCTTTTGCAGTTCAGGCGCATGTAATGTATTCGAAGAAATTATTCCCATCAAAACACAATGATTTTATAGATCTGTATTTTCAGTCTGAAGCCAATCTGGGAACTGTTTTTTCAGGCGTTTCAACGGGATTCTTAACTCGAATTGGGTTTAAAAAACTGCTTCCAATTTACGATTCAAATCAGCATGATGCTTCTGTAAGTGCTGAGCCGCAATACAACGTTCGCGAATTTTATTTCTACGCCATGCCAAGTGTCAATTATCAGTTTTATGACGCTACTATAGAAGGAAGTATGTTTAACGATACAAGTCCGATAACTTTTGATTTGGAACCACTTCGTTTCAATGCCGAGTTTGGTTTGAAATACCGCTACAATAATTTTAATATTTCTTATTCTTTCCTGTATCGCGGAAGAGAACTTAACGATCCTGGAATTGATACTAATAAGGGATATTTTTATGGTTCTATTCGAATGGGGTTTTTGTTGAAGTGATTTTGCCACGAAGACGCTAAGACGCTAAGTTTTTCTCTTTTTAAGATTTTGGAAAGATAATTTAAGTTTTAGACTGTTGAAGTATTTTGCGTGAAAGGTAGTAAATCTGCACTGTCAGATTGTTGAGAGATATTAGGTTATATTATTTCCAAATTTTTCTAATAAGCCTTAATAATTTTGGTTTTTCATTGTTCAGGTCATTTTTTTCATATGTTATTTGAATAGTATTTGCCTCTTCCCATTCTTCTTCTGTAGGTTGTTTTAATGCAGAGCCTCCTTTATGAGGATTTTGGATATAACCTTTTGGAGGCTCAGGTATTTTTTTTTCACATTCTTTCGAACATACATTTGTAAGTAAAGGAAGTGCATCTGTGCCAACTCTTAGCGTTATCCATAATTGGTTTGTTTCTTCATATGTAATTTCCTTTTTACAAATGCTGCATTTTACATTTGGGCTATTATATCGTATAGGATTATGCTCAAGTAAAGGAAATCCCATTTGGTTTTTATAATTTCCAAATAATGTTCTCGTGCTTACCCTGCTGTCTTTTAGTTTTTTGCAATCTATTATTTCGTATGGAAACCAATGCAAATCATAAGAAGTATAAGGATCGAAAAATTCCAGAGATTCCATTTCTCCAATTTCAGGAGGGATTCTTTTTAATTTACTTCCATATAACCAAACTTTTTTTACGTTTTTAAGCTTAGAAATTGTTTCAGGCAAAGTATGTATTTGCGAACATAATTCGGCTCCAATTGCTTTTAAAGGAGCAAATTCTTCGCCATTTTCTTCGGCAAGCTTATCAATATATTCACATAATTTTCTCCATGCAAGAGAATCTTTGTCTTGTACATCATTTTTTATTCTTGAAATTCGATTGTTCATTATTTACAAAGATTCTTGAATATTAAAGTTTGGTTTTAAAACTTCTACTAAAATAGAAAAAATCTAATCTATTTTCGATAGCGCAGATTTGCAATCTGTGCCCGCAAAGTATTTCTACAATCTAAATCAACAAAGCGGCTAATGAAATCAAAAAGATTCTAATCTAGCCCCGATGGGAGCGCCATCCTTTTATGGCGTGGTTCGCCATAAAAGATATAGCGGACAGCTGGACTATTGGTGTTCTGAATATAATATTTCTGCTCCTGACCTTAAAACACATTATCAAATAACACTTAACAATTTGATAATATGAGATGTAGTATAAATTTTTACTTTTATTTAAAATTTATATTATGGAAATTAATAGGATTGTAATAGGAATTGTAGCCGTTTTGATTGTTATTTTGGTCGTGTTGACGATTAGAAAAAATCTAAAGGAAAAAAAGAAATTGGAAAATTTGCTGAATA
>Ga0256410_1002856_pt1 | contig 11108 bp, 7 predicted proteins | sample PhyWR1_FD_185983 | JGI IMG/M metagenome (GOLD analysis project Ga0256410, IMG submission 185983) | Leaf surface microbial communities from wheat plants in UC Gill Tract Community Farm, Albany, California, United States - DLSL W.R1 | ecosystem: Host-associated > Plants > Phyllosphere >... | reverse complement strand
ACGTTGCTGATACTGCCCAGATGGTGAAATTGGTAGACACGCCAGCTTCAGGTGCTGGTGACCGCAAGGTCGTGGAAGTTCGAGTCTTCTTCTGGGCACCAATTCAGGTTTACAGGTTCACCCTGTAAAACCACTCAAAAAGCCCGCGAAAGCGGGCTTTTTAGTTTCCGGCATTCCCTCCTCCGCTCCCCGAACCTTTTATCTGCGACCCCAAAGTCGTATTTGATAATCCATCTCATCCGCATTAATATCCGGCCAACTTCAGATCCCTGGCTCATCCTCCTGGATACCCGTGCCCGACACCAATGACAGGCTTCAGCTCTACCTGACACATCGCATCGCCCTGGTCGACTACGCCGCCCCTATCGTGGGCTGCCGGGCCAAGGCTGAAGATGTGGTTCAAGACGCCTGGCTACGTTTCAGCCAGGGCGCGGACAGTCTCATCCCGCTGACCCAGCCAGTCGGCTATCTGTATCGCATCGTGCGCAACCTGGCCTTTGACCTCAATCGCCGGGCAAGCCTGGAAAACCGCCACACCACCCACGGTGAATCACTGGACGAGCACACCTCCAACACGCCATCGCCCGAACAACAGGCTCTGCATCTGGACGAACTGCGCAAATTGCAACATGCTTTGTCGCGCTTGCCGGAACGCACGCGCCAGGCATTTGTACTGCATCGCCTGCAAGGCCTGACGTTTCAACAAATCGGCACGCAACTTGGAATATCCGTGAGCCTGGCCCACCAATTGGTCCGCGACGCCCTGACCTACTGCGCGGAACAACTGAGTGATGACTGATCGACCGCCCCCGAACCCGATATGGGAAACCGCACTGGACTGGCTGCTGCTGATCCAGGAGAACCCGGACGACCCCGAACTCAACGGGCGCCTGAACCATTGGCGTGCCAGCGCACCCGAGCATGACGCGGCCTATCGCAAGGCCCTGAAAGTCTGGAGCTTGAGCGGCGAAGCATTGAGCCTGCCGGTTGCTACAGAGCTAGCGCCGATGCCGACGGCTTTACGCCCTCCCACCCGCCTGAGCCGGCGCAAGCGCGCACTGGTCGGTGCCGCCGTAGCCGCCAGCGCCCTGCTGATGTGGGGCCCCGACTGGCAAGCGATGCAAGCCGACTACCGCAGCCCCACCGCCGAACACCGCACCGTCGCGCTCAGCGATGGCAGTCAGATGCTTCTGGACAGCAATACCCTTGCCGATGTGCAGTTCAACCCTGAACAGCGAGAAGTCACGCTATTGCGCGGTCAGGCATTTTTCTCGGTGACCCACGATGCCAACCGCGCCTTCTACGTCAACGCCGGTGACGTACGGGTTCGGGTGACCGGTACCGCGTTTGCGGTCAATCTGGATGACAACGGTGTCGACGTCAGCGTCGAGAGCGGCACGGTTGCGGTGCAAACACCGCAAGCATCGGTTTCGGCCACGCACCTGCTGGGCCATGGCGACCAACTGCACTTCACTGCGAACGGCCAGCGCACGCGCATCGTGCAATTGCCCCAGGAGCAAATCGCACCCTGGCGTCGCTGGCAGCTGGTGGCGGTCGATCAATCGATCGATGACGTGATCACGCAGCTGCGCCGCTATCAGCCGGGCCTGATTCTGCTGACCGACAAGGCGCTGGGGCAACGTCGCATCACCGCGGCCCTGAACCTGCGCGACCCCAAACGCGCACTGCAAACCGCCATTGCCCCTTTGGGCGGGCGCCTGCAGGACAACGTGCCCTACACCCTGATCGTCTCGAGCAAACCCTGAGCCTCCCTGTGGGAGCGGGCTTGCTCGCGATAGCATCAACGCGCTCACCGAGAGAAACCGCGGTGCCAGCATCGCGAGCAAGCCCGCTCCCACAGCACAGGGCTTGCGCTGACGAAACTATTTTCATTTATTTCTGGAAATCCTGAAGGCCCGGGAGTCTTTACCTACGAACGTCACTGATAAGGATTCGCATTAGTGACTATGACGTTTCATTTCGTAGGTCACCTCATGCCCTCTTCGCGTTTGCGTTGTGTCAGTGTTGCTCGCTATCGATCGTTGTCCCTGGCCCTGCTGCTCGGCCTGCCCTCACTGGCCATCGCTGCCAGCCCGGTAGCCGACACGCAAATCAGCCATCAACAACTGCACTTCCAGATCCCGGCCCAGCCTTTGGCCAGCGCCCTGATTGCGTTTTCCCAACAGTCGGGCTGGCAGGTCAGCGCGGAAAGCACATTGCTCAACGGCCTGAACAGCTCGCCTGTGGATGGCCCCATGAGCGCCGAGAAAGCCCTGGCACGCCTGCTGCGCGACAGTGGCATGCAATGGGAAATCACCTCCGCCGACAGCGCCTCGATTCTGCCGCCTGCCGCAAACGATGTGCTGCTGATCAAAAGCACCCCCATCACCGCCATGGAGCCGATATTTCAGGGCGAACAGGTAATCGACCGGCAAATGATCGAAAACCTGCCATCGGGCAACGGCGACATCACCAGCCTGCTGCGCACCAACCCCAATGTGCAGTTCGACAACAGCCAGTTGAGCAGCAAAAACCCGGGGGAAATTGCCCCCGCCGATATCAGCATCAACGGCGCACGGCCCTGGCAGAACCTGTTTATCGTTGACGGCATGAGCATGAACAACGACCTGGACCCGGGCAACAGCAACGACGACTTCGATGAAATACCGGGCCGCAGCCAGGGCCTGGCACTCGACACCGACCTGCTGGAAGACATCAAGGTCTATGACAGTAACGTGCCGGTGGAGTTTGGCGGTTTCAATGGCGGTGTAGTCGAAGCCAATACCCGCGACCCCAGCAAGGAACTGCACGGCAAGGTGTCGGTACAAATGACCCGCTCCGAGTGGACGCGCTATCACTTGAACAAAGACGACCCGGACCTGGAAAACTTCAAGGCCGGATTTGGCAACAGCTACCAGCCCGACTTCGAAAAAGTCATCACCCGTGCCACCCTCGAAGGCCATCCGACCGATAACTTCGGGTTGCTCGGCACCTTCTCGCGTAAAGAGTCCACCATGCCGACCCGCCTGTTTTCCGTGGCCAACCAGACCGAAACGGCAATGGCGACCGAAGAACAATCGCGGCGCATCGACAACTATTTCCTCAAGGCCACCTGGCAAATCAACGACGACTGGAAGCTCGACACCACCCTGACCCACGCACCGGAAACCGCCCGCACTTACGGCCCCAACTCACTGGTCTCCGGGCGCGACATGGATGCCGGTGGCGACAGTATCAGTACGCGCCTGGTATGGAACGCCCCCTTGGCCCGGGTAGAGCAGAACCTGAGCTGGAGCGAGCTGAACACCTCACGCTATTCCGACCGCGACTACATGATCCTCTGGCGAACTTCGGCCAGTCGCGACTGGAGCACCTCGGCATTCGCCACCGAAGGCGGTTTTGGCGATATCGAAGAAACCCAAAAAACCCTGGCTTACAAACTCAAGGCCGACTGGAACAGCTTCAAATGGCTGGGCGTGGATCATTCGCTGCAAACTGGCCTGGAGCTGTCGCAAAACTCGGCCAGCTATGAGCGCGGTACGCCCTACAGCAGCTATGCGGTGGACAAGACCACGTCCTGCACCGGCAATGACCCGCTGTGTTCAATGGCGCCAACCATCAATGGCTGGCCTGGCCAGTACGCCAACAAGATGACCGTCACCCAAGGCAAAATTGCTTTCGACACACGCTCTTGGGCGCTGTACCTGCAAGACGAGATGCACTACAAGCGCCTCACCGTCAGGCCCGGCATCCGGGTGGACGGCGACAACTACATGAACCAGATCACCTTCGCCCCGCGCCTGGCCACAGAGCTGGACATTTTTGGCGACGGCAAGACCCGCCTTACCGCCGGCGCCAACCGCTACTACGGACGCAACCTCTATGCCTATCGCCTACGCGACGGCATTGCCTCCATGAGCACCGAATACACCCGCAAGACCCAGACGTCCGCCTGGGAACTGAGCAAGCACATCGCCAATGACAGCAAATTCAACCAGCTCAAAGTGCCTTACGACGATGAACTGACCCTTGGCCTGAGCCATGTGCAGTGGAACACCGAATTCGCCGTCAAATACGTCAACCGCAAGGGCCGCGATCAGGTCAGCCGCGCCTGGGGCGCGCAAATCGGCGAGCCCTCCGAAGACACCTCGACCCTGGCTGCCAACTACTACACCTACTACAACGGCGGCAAAAGCGACGCCGACATCTATACCCTGAGCATCACCCCCCTGCAACCCTTTAACCTGGGCAGTACCCGCACCACCGCACAGTTCGCGATGGACTGGAGCAAGATCAACAACACCGGGCTGTCCAGCTACAGCGCCAGCATCGGCGCCATCTACGTGGAAGACCCGACGATCCAGTACGACGGCAAGTTCATGAAGTACTCCGACATGCCTGCCAGTAACTACAACCGCCCCTGGACCGCGCGCCTGACCACCGTGACAGAAGTCGAGCCTCTGCACCTGACCTGGACCAACTTCCTGCGTTACCGGGACGGTTACCGGCGCATTGCCTCCACCAACAAGAAGGTCGAGCACGAAGGCAGCAACGTCTATGTCTGGGAAGAAACGCCGTTTTCCGGGGCACTGACCTGGGACACCCGGGTTGCCTGGGAAATGCCCACCGCCAAGGACCAGGCCGTGTTCGTCAACCTCGACGTGAGCAACCTGCTGGACAAAACCATCGTCAGCTCCACCGACACTAACGGCGTGCTCAACTATGAAGTCGGTCGCCAATTCATGCTGGAAGTGGGGTATAAATTTTGAAGACCCTGTTCCTTGGCCTGACCCTGGGCGGCCTGGCCCTGAGTGCCAACGCCTGTGATGAGCAGGCCGCCGACTACACAACCTGTATCGCCCAACAATACCGCCAGCCCGTCGCCCAATGGCCTGCACCCCAGGTAGATGCCGATGTGCAATGGCAGGAAATGGCCGCCCTGCCCGCCCATGCCCCCGCACCACCGGAAAACCCGTTCAGCGAGGCCAAGGCCGGGCTGGGCAAAAAGCTGTTCAACGACCCCAAACTCTCACGCTCCGGGCAAATCGCCTGTGCCTCGTGCCATGAAGCCGACATGGCCTTTGCCGATGGCCGCCGTGTCTCTTTCGGCCATGATCGCCAAAGCGGTCGGCGCAATGCCCCCAGCCTGGTAATGAGCGGCTACAGCCCGGCGCTGTTCTGGGACGGTCGCGGCGGCAACCTCGAACAACAGGCCATGCACCCCATCGTCGACCCGGTGGAAATGGCCTTCGACATCCCGCAACTGCTGCAACGGCTCAATACCGATAGCGCCTACCGCGAGGAGTTTGCCCAGGTTTTCGGGCCAGGCCCGATCACCACACAGCAAACCGCCCAGGCCCTGGCCACCTTTCAGCGCACACTGGTCAGCGCCACGCGCAACACCGCCTTCGAGCAACTGTTGCGCGGGCGCCCGCAACGCATGAGCGATGAGCAGCTCTACGGTCTGCATCTGTTTCGCACCAAGGCACGCTGCATGAACTGCCACTTCGGCCCTGCGCTGAGCGACGAGCAGTTTCATAACGTCGGCCTGAGTTACTACGGGCGTAAATACGAAGACCTCGGGCGCTATGAAGTAACGCGCAAACCAGAAGACGTGGGGGCATTTCGTACGCCGTCATTGCGCCTGGTGATGAAAACCGCACCATGGATGCACAACGGCCTGTTTGTGAATATGGAAGGCACGCTGGCGTTCTACAACATAGGCATGCCTCGCCCCCGCCCCAGCGCGCAACAGGTCAACGACCCGTTGTTCCCGCGCACCAGCGACCGGCTCAAGGCGCTGAACATGGACAAGGACGAACTGCGTGCCTTGCGCAGCTTTCTCGACACGCTGTAGGCAGCGCCTTACTTTGTGTGGTTTGCCTGCGATGCAGGCACTGCGGTTTACCGGGATAACTACGTCGATACCATCGCGGGCAAGCCCGCTCCCACACTGCCCCACGCCAGCCGCCGATTTTATGAACACCACAAAAGCAGAACAGGCCGCCGGCATCACATTTCGTCGCACTGGTGCAATTGGACGCTGGGTCAAGCGCACTTGAGAAACGATATCGTTTATTATTGTTACAAGTTTTGTAGTACCCAAGCGAGGAAACCAGCGAATGATGCTCCGAAATACCCAGCTTGCGACATTTCTACTGCGCAGTTTGTCCATCGCAACTCTTGGCCTGACCCTGATCACTCCCGCCGCCTATGCTGCCGATCCTGTGACGCTGACCCTGTACAACGGCCAGCACAAGGAAGTCGGCGACAACCTCGCCAAGGCCTTTGAGGCCAAGACCGGCATCCACGTCAACGTGCGCAAGGGCAGCAGCAACCAGCTGGCCAGCCAGATCATGGAAGAAGGCGACCGTTCGCCGGCCGACGTGTTCTACGCCGAAGAGTCCCCGCCCCTGAACAGCCTGGGCGAACAGGGCTTTCTGGCCAAAGCCGATGACAGCACGCTGCAAGCCCTGCCCAAAGAGTATGTGGCCGCCAATGGCACCTGGATCGGTGTAACGGCGCGTACCCGCGTTGTGGCGTTCAACCCGAAAAAGATCAGCGAAGACCAATTGCCCAAGTCAGTGCTGGATTTCGCCGACCCGCAATGGCAAGGCAAGATCGGTTTTGTACCCACCAGCGGTGCATTCCAGGAACAGGCCGTGGCAATTATCAAGCTGCACGGGCGTGAAGCTGCCGAAGAATGGCTGACCGGCCTGCGTGCGTTCGGCAAGACTTACACCAACAACATGGTTGCACTCAAAGCGGTAGAAAACGGTGAAGTGGCTGCCGTACTGGTCAACAACTACTACTGGTTTGCCTTGCAGCGCGAAAAGGGCCAGCTGGATTCCAAGCTGTATTACTTCACCGATGGCGATGCGGGCGGTTTGATCACCGTGTCCAGCGCCGGTGTGATCAAGGCCAGCAAGCACCCCAAGGAAGCCCAGCAACTGCTGGCTTACATGGCCAGTGAAGAAGGTCAGCGGGTTATCACCAACACCACTGCTGAATACCCGATGCGCAAAGGCATGGTGTCGGAACGTGGCCTGAAGCCATTTGAAGAGCTGCAACCACCTAAAGTGACTCCGGCCGACCTGGGCAACGCCGAAGAGGCGCTGGACCTTGAACGTGATGTAGGCCTGCTCTGATGCTGTCGGCCGCTCAACCTGCACGCTTTACGCCCACCCGCAAGAAGCCTTCGATCTGGCTGTTGCTGCCCGTGCTGCTACTGGTGGGCCTGAGCCTGTTGCCGCTGTTGTATGTCGGCACCAAAGCCTGGCAAGCCGGGTGGTCTGAAGCCCTGCACCTGTTGTGGCGGCCTTATGTCTTCGGCCTGATGCGCAACACCTTGCTGCTGATGGTCGGCGTCACGCTGACCTGTGCGCTGGTCGGCCTGTCCCTGGCCTGGTTGCTGGAGCGCAGCAATCTGGCAGGGCGGCGCCTGTGGGGCGTGATCCTGTGCCTGCCATTTGCCGTGCCGGCGTTTGTCAGCAGCTTCACCTGGGTATCACTCAGCGCCAGTTTCGAGGGTCTGGGCGGGGCCATTCTGGTGATGAGCCTGTCCAAGTACCCGCTGATCTTTCTGCCGGTCGCGGCAACCCTGCGCAACCTCGACCCGGCCCTGGAAGAGTCGGCCCGCACTCTGGGGCAGAATCGCTGGGGGGTGTTTTTCAACATCACCCTGCCACTGCTCTGGCCTTCGCTGCTGGCCGGTTCGTTACTGATCGCCCTGCATATGCTGGTGGAGTTCGGGGCGCTGTCGATCATCGGCCTGCAAACCTTCACCACCGCGATTTATCAGCAATTCGAGCTGGAGTTCAGCAATGCCAATGCGGCGATGCTGTCTGCGGTGCTGCTGGTGATGTGCCTGAGCCTGTTGTGGCTGGAACTCAAGGTACGCGGCAAAGGCCGGCATATTCGTATTGGCCAGGGTGCCGCACGGCACGCGGAACAAGTAAGCCTGGGCAAGTGGTCGGTGCCGGGGCAACTGTATTGCCTGGCGCTGGCCGTGATTGGCAGCGGCATTCCGCTGGGCATGCTGGTGTACTGGCTGGTCAAGGGCAGCTCGGCGGCATTCCCGCTGGCCGAGATTGGCGAGGCACTGTTCTCGTCGCTGTCACTGGCTCTGGGCGGTGCAGCGCTGTGCCTGGTGCTGGCTGTACCGGTCGGATTGCTGGTGGTGCGCTACAAAGGCCCGCTGGCCATCTGGGCGGAACGCTTGCCGTACCTGCTGCACGCCCTGCCGGGACTGGTGATTGCCCTGGCGCTGGTGTATTTCGCCCTGCACTTCGTGCCGGCGCTGTACCAGACGTCCGCGCTGTTGCTGATTGCTTATGCGCTGTTGTTTTTGCCACTGGCGCAGGCCCCCATCCGCACAGCCCTGAACAAGGCGGCACCGCAACTGGAAGAAGCCGCACGGACGCTGGGCGCCACCTCGTTTTCGGCCTTTTGCCGGGTGACCCTGCCGATCATCTTTCCGGCGCTGGGGGCCGCATTTGCCCTGGTGTTTCTGGATGCGATGAAGGAACTGACCGCCACCTTGCTGCTCAGCCCCACCGGGCTGAACACCTTGGCGACGCAGGTCTGGTCCCACACTTCGAATATCGAGTTTGCGGCGGCGGCGCCTTATGCGGCGTTGTTGATTCTGGTGTCGGGGCTGCCGGTGTACTTGCTCACCACCAGGATGTATTTGAGCCGTTGACCCTCAGGCCCGTCCTTGTGAGAGCGGGCTTGCCCGCGATGGCATCGACGCGGTCATGCAGATACACCGCGTGGCCCGCATCGCGAGCAAGCCCGCTCCCACAGGGGCAGCCCCGCTTCTCTACGCCCTGAACTGCCCCAGGCTCGCCTTGAGCTGCGCCGCCAACCCGTCCAGCACCTTGCCGCTGGCCGTGGTCTGGGTCACCGCTTCGGCCGCACGTTCGGCCTGGGCATGGATCACTTCAACCCGCCCACGCACGGCATACGCCCCCTGCGCCTGATGCTCGGCGGCCTTGGTCGCATCACCAATCGCGCTATGCACCTGCTCGACCGATGCTTGCACAGTCTTCTGCAACTGTACGCTGCCGCGCAGCACTGCCAGCCCCTCATCGGCCTGACGCCCCGCCAGACCAATGGCCGCCACGGCTTCCTTGGCCCCCTGCTGCAAGGCCACAATATGTGCCTGAATATCGCCGGTGGAGCTTTGAGTTTTGCTGGCCAGTGCGCGCACCTCGTCAGCCACAACGGCAAAACCTCGACCAGTCTCCCCCGCTCGCGCGGCTTCAATGGCCGCGTTCAGTGCCAGCAGATTGGTTTGCTCGGCGATGCCGTGAATCACCGTCAGGACCACTTCGATCTGTTCGCTTTGCTGCGCCAGGCGCTCAATCACCTTGGCTCCCTCGCCCACCTGCCCGGCCAGCGCCTCGATCAACCCCCCGACCTTGGCCGAGGTGCGGGTGTTTTCATCGGTCGCCTGACGAATATCGACCACCTGCCTGAGCGCTGCCTGCATCGCCTGGCTTTCCGACTGCGCCGCATCCGCCATGGTCGACAGTGCATGCAGGCTCTGAGCAACTTCATCACGCTGCAACTGCGCGGCAGCATCGGCCCCGGCATTGCGCAAGGTCATCACACCGATCTCCACCCCGGTGCGCTGCGCCACATCACCGGCCTCACGCACGATGGGCTGCAACTTGTCGACAAAGCGGTTGACCGCCGCCGCCATGTCGCCGATTTCATCCTTGCTGTTAAGGCCTACGCGCTTGGTCAAATCGCCTTCACCTGCGGCCAGGTCATCCAGCGCGGCAATCAGCAACAGTAACTTGTTGACCACCCGCCGCCCCAGTACCACGGCCAGTAACAGCAACACGCCAAGGCCGACAATCGCCAGCCCCATGCCAATGCGCCAGCGCAGGGTGTCCGCCGCCTCGCGCACGGTATGCGCGGTATTGGCCTGCATCTGCGCCGCCGCTGCCTGCGCCGACTCCAGCCGCGCCCCCAATGCCGCCGAGCTGTCGCTCGCAGCGCCTTGCAGGCTTTCGCCGACCAACTGCCCACTGTTGGCTATCAAGGCCGAGAAACGCTGGTCGAGGGCCGCCAGATCCTGTTCAACCGATGCCGTGGAAACCCCCATCAAGACTTTGCCGATCTCGACCCCATTAGGGTTGATAGAAGCTTCGAGGTAGTACACCGACGGATCATGACGGGCCGCATCGAGGACTTTATCCAGCGCCCGCTCGCCATTGCCCTTGGCCAAAAGCGCCTGGTTGATCGAGTTGTCACGATTGAGATAGCGGGTCAGATGCTGCCCCGTGGCGTCGTCATACACTACGAACAACACATTGGGATTACGCTGAGCGCGACGGGCGAAATCGGACAACGTGGGCACATCGTTATCCCACATGGCACGCGGCGCTACAGCTGCCAGCAGTTGCGCCATATCGTTGGCCGAATCCTGCAGGTTTTTCTCCAGCGCTTGCTTGAGCTGCAGTTGCTCGTCTTTCAACCGCGGCTCCAGGCCCGCAGTGAGACGCTGGCGCGTGCTGGCAGACAACGATTCAAGGCTGCTTTTAACGTCACGCCCGGCCTGCTCAAGCTCCGCCGTGAGCTTTTGGCTGTCGGCCCCCAGACGCGCATCCAGATCAGACTCCAACGCCGTCACCGTGCTCCGCGTCAGTGCAACAGCCACCAGAACCTGCACCAAAAGAGCGATACCGAGGGTAACGAATACAGGCCGCAGCAGACGGCTTTGTAACAGTGAGAGAACGGCAGACACAGAAAACCCTCCACTTGGGTGCCATTATTTTGATAGCACCCTTATTGACGGTTTTCACAGCAAGGGTCGTGCCGCACAACAGGCAGAAACAACAAAAGGCCCCGAAGGGCCTTTTGCTTTACATCAACAGCGACTTAAGCGAACGGGTGACGCAGAACGATGGTCTCGTTGCGGTCCGGGCCAGTCGAAATGATGTCGATCGGTGCGCCGATCAGCTCTTCTACACGCGTGATGTAAGCGCGAGCGTTGGCTGGCAGCTCTTCCAGGGTTTTGGCACCCACGGTCGATTCAGTCCAGCCCGGTACTTCTTCGTACACAGGCTGCAGGCCTACATAGCTGTCAGCGTCGGTCG
>Ga0256410_1002848_pt1 | contig 11121 bp, 9 predicted proteins | sample PhyWR1_FD_185983 | JGI IMG/M metagenome (GOLD analysis project Ga0256410, IMG submission 185983) | Leaf surface microbial communities from wheat plants in UC Gill Tract Community Farm, Albany, California, United States - DLSL W.R1 | ecosystem: Host-associated > Plants > Phyllosphere >... | reverse complement strand
CGCGCAGGCGCAGGGTGCGGATGGTCAGGCCTTCGACCGTGCCGGCGTGGCCGGAGTCGAGCACCACCCAGTCGCCGATCGACAGCGTGTCTTCAATGATGATGAACAGGCCGGTGATCACATCCTGCACCAGTTGCTGGGAGCCGAAACCGATGGCCAGGCCGACCACACCGGCACCCGCCAGCAGTGGCGCCACGTTGATGCCCAGGTTGGCCATGGTGGTGATCGCGCAGATCACCACCAGGATGATTTTCACCGCATTGCGCACCAGCGGCAGGATGGTTTTCACCCGCGTGCTGGGCTGGCGGTTCGAGCGTTTGTTCACTGGCGGTTTCAGCGCTTCCTGGATCGCGGTGTCGAGCACCACCCAGAACAGCCAGGTCATCAGCAGGATCAGGCCGATGCTGCTGAGCGAGTCGCTGATCGCGCGGCCCACCGAGTTGCGCTGGGCGAACTCGAACAGCGACACGCCCCAGATCCGCCCAAGAATCTCGATAAACGCGATCGCCATGACGATGCGCAGGATCGCGTGCAACAGGCTGAGAAAGCGCTCCTTGTAGGCGCTGCTGCGCTGGATCGCCACCTGGCTGCGCGACTTGAACAGGTGCTGGAGCACGGTGCTGAGAAACACCGTGCCAATCAACAGAATGGTGGTGAACAGCGCGCAGCGCAGGGCCTTCTGGTTATCGTCGCCGGCGCCGATCAGGTTGATCGCCGAGACCAGCACCATCAACAGGATCGGCCAGTACCACAGCCCGGAAAACACCCGCAGCGATTGCTGCAACGCCGGGTGTTTGAGGCGCTGGGCCAATGGCCGATTACGGATCAGATGCGCCACCGGGCGGCGCAGGCGCACCACCAGCACGCCGAAGATCACCGCTGCGAACAAGCCGGTGAACACCGCGATGCTGCTGGTGATATTGCCGCCGAGTTGCCGGGCGATCTGCGGGCTGGTCAGCGCGTCACTGAGGGCGGCGAGGAAGCCGATCAGGAACAGCGGTTTGGGGCAATAATCGCGAATAATCTGCACCGCCGGGCGCTTGTGGCCGACGTTGAACATGACGATGACGCACAACAGCATCGAGGTGGAAAAGATACCGCTGCTGGTGGCGTAGGCAAAACACAGCGCCAGCGCGCGGCCAATTGAAGTGGGTAAAAAGTGGCTGACCGACAAGGTCAGCGGCAGGCAGATCAGCGCGGGGATCGTGTAGGGCACCACATAGCCGAGTACAGCAAGCAGGCGCTCACGCCGTTCAAAGAAGCTGCGCCGGCCCAGGCGCTGCACGATGAATCGCCCGAGCAGGGTCAGCAGCGTAAAGGCGCCAACCCACACCCCGGACAGCAACAGGAAATCCCCCGCCACGCTCCAAGGTGATCGCTGCGCTGTCTGGTTGACCAGCCGCCCCACTTCATCCGCGGCGCGGTCGGCACGCAGGCGCCATTCATCAATCAGGTTCTGGTTAAGGTCCAGCTTCTGCTGCACATCATCGATGCTGGAACTGATCGCCCCGAGCAGCCCCCCTTCGACCAGCAACTCCGGCTTGGCCGGCGCCTCAGGTTCGGGCGCGGTGGCCGCGGCATGCAATGCGCCGCTGCCAAACAACAGCAGCGCACCGAGCAGTAATGCAGTCTTTAGATTCGGCAAAACTCCGGGCTCCTTACAGAAGGGTCTGTAAGGAACTGACGGGTTTGAATCCTGATCGTTCCCCTGCTTCGGCATCTTTGCCTTGTGAGCAAATATCAAATGCCAATCCCCATCTTATTCCGCACAAGCCAAAACCGGACACTGCGCTCCTGATTGAAACCCACCGGAGTTGCAGCCATGCCCATTGCCTTGCTCGCGCTGACCCTCAGCGCATTTGCCATCGGGACGACCGAGTTCGTCATCGTTGGTCTGTTACCCACCATCGGCGCCGACCTTGGCGTCGACCTGCCGTCCGCCGGCCTGCTGGTGAGCCTTTACGCCCTGGGCGTGGCCATCGGCGCTCCGGTGCTCACCGCCCTGACCGGCAAGGTGCCGCGCAAGCTGCTGCTGTTGTCGCTGATGGTGCTGTTCACCCTCGGCAACTTGTTGGCCTGGAAGGCGCCGAGTTATGAATCCCTGGTGCTGGCACGGATCGTCACCGGCCTGGCCCACGGCGTGTTTTTCTCGATTGGCTCGACCATCGCCACCAGCCTGGTGCCCAAGGAGAAAGCCGCCAGCGCGATTGCGATCATGTTTACCGGGCTGACCGTGGCGCTGGTGACCGGTGTGCCGCTGGGCACGTTTATCGGTCAGCACTTCGGCTGGCGTGAAACCTTCCTGGCTGTGTCGGCCCTGGGGGTGATCGCGTTTATCGGCAGCCTGATCTATGTGCCGAAAAGCATCGCCCACAGCAAACCCGCGTCGTTGCTGCAGCAGTTGCAAGTGCTCAAGCAACCCCGGCTGTTGCTGGTGTACGCGATGACGGCGGTGGGCTACGGCGGTTCGTTTATCGCGTTTACCTTCCTGGCGCCGATCCTTCAGGACATCTCCGGCTTCAGCGCCGGCACCGTCAGCCTGGTGCTGCTGGTGTACGGCATCTCGGTAGCCGCCGGGAATATCTGGGGTGGCAAGCTGGCGGATAAACGTGGGCCGATCAGCGCGTTGAAAATCATCTTCGCGTTGCTGGCGGCGGTGCTGTTTGTACTGACTTTCACCGCCGGCAACCCGTGGCTGGCACTGGCCACCGTGCTGGTGTGGGGCGCGGTCGCCTTCGGCAACGTGCCGGGCCTGCAGGTGTATGTGGTGCGCCAGGCCGAGCATCACACGCCAAACGCGGTGGATGTGGCCTCGGGCCTGAATATCGCGGCGTTTAACCTGGGGATCGCCGGCGGTGCGTGGGCGGGTGGTTTGATCGTGGCGCATATGGGGCTGATCCACACCGCCTGGATTGGCGGCCTGGTGGTGTTGGTCGCGCTGGCGCTGACGGCGTGGAGCGGGCGCCTGGATCGGTTGGGGCCGGTGTACGCCGAGCCCTCGACCCGGGCAGTGACCGGCCACTGATCCAAAGGCAACAGAGGATCAAATGTGGCAGGGGGCTTGCCCCCGATGGCGGTGGGTCAGTCAATCACCTATTGGCTGATACTCCCTCATCGGGGGCAAGCCCCCTCCCACATTTGGTCCTACGCCGTTTGTAGGAAGGTGGAAACTTTCAGGCAAAAAACGCAGTCAGCCATAAACGGGGGCCAGGCCCCCACTCTTTCACAGGAGCAATCATGGCTGCGATTCCCGACTGGGTGCCCATCACCCCCAGCGTCGCCATCACTCGCTTCACGGTGCTGACGGTCAATATCCACAAGGGCTTCACCGCCCTGAATCGACGTTTCATCCTGCCCGAGCTGCGTGAGGCAGTGCGCAGCGTGGGCGCCGATATGGTGTTTCTGCAGGAAATCCACGGCACCCACGAACGCCATCCGCAGCGCTACAGCGACTGGCCGAACATGCCGCAATACGAGTTCCTCGCCGACAGTATCTGGCCGCAGTTCGCCTACGGCCGCAACGCGGTCTACCCCCATGGCGACCACGGCAATGCGTTGCTGTCGAAATTCCAGATCGTGCGCTACGACAACCTCGACATCTCCCAGAGCGGCCATGAAAACCGTGGCCTGCTGCATTGCGTGCTGCGCCTGCCCGGCAACGGTAAGGAGGTGCATGCGATCTGCATCCACCTGGGCCTGCGTGAGGTGCATCGCCAGCAGCAATTGCGCCTGCTGGAGCAGCGCATCAGCGAGATCCCGGCCGATGCGCCGCTGGTGGTGGCCGGTGATTTCAACGACTGGCGCCAAAAGGCCGACCTCAGCCAAAGCGGCCTCACCGAAGTGTTCGTGCACAGCCACGGCAAGCCGCCGCGTACCTTCCCGGCGCGCCTGCCGTTGCTGCCGCTGGACCGCATTTACGTGCGCAACCTGAAGATCCATAACCCGCGGGTGCTCACCACTCGTCCGTGGTCCCATCTGTCTGACCATGTGCCGCTGTCGGTGGAGGTTGAGATATGAACGTTGCCGTAGAGCACATCGCCACCGACCAGCCACCGGACGAAGCCAAGGCCCGCGATCTGGATTACGGCTGGCAGCGCGACAACCAGGTGGAGCTGCTGGAGAACGGCGAGGCTTACTTCCCCAAGGTGTTTGAGGCCTTGCGCGGTGCGCGGCGCGAGATTCTGCTGGAGACCTTTATTCTTTTCGAGGACAAAGTCGGCACTGAGCTGCACGGCATTTTGATCGAGGCGGCGCAACGTGGGGTCAAGGTGGTGGTGAGCCTCGACGGCTTTGGCTGCGGCGAGCTGAGCCCAGGCTTTCTCGGCGAGTTGGCCGACGCGGGGGTGGCGGTGCAGATGTTCGACCCGGCGTCCAAGACCCTGGGCATTCGCACCAACTGGTTCCGCCGCCTGCACCGCAAGATCGTGGTGGTGGATGCGACGGTGGGGTTTATCGGCGGGATCAACTTTTCCGCCGACCACCTGGGGGATTTCGGCCCCGAAGCCAAGCAGGATTACGCGGTGCAGGTGACCGGCCCGGCGGTGGCCGACCTGCATCATTTTGCCCTCGCGCAAAGCGGCCGCCAGGTGCGCACGCGGCGCGGTTGGCGGCGGCGCCAGCAACGGCCGTCGTTGTGGACGGGCGAGCCAGGCGATGGCCTGGTGCGTCTGATTTACCGCGACAATATCCAGCACCGCGACGATATCGAAGAGGCGTATATCCACGCGCTAAGCCAAGCCAAGCAACGGGTGGTGATCGCCAACGCGTATTTCTTCCCGGGCTACCGCCTGCTGCGTGAAATCCGCAATGCCGCGCGGCGCGGCGTGCAGGTGCAACTGATCATGCAGGGCCAGCCCGACGTGCTGTTGGCCAAGCTGGCCGCGCGCATGCTCTACGACTATTTGCTCAAGGACGGCGTGGTGATTCACGAGTATTGCCAGCGCCCGCTGCACGGCAAAGTCGCGCTGGTGGATGACGAATGGAGCACCGTGGGCTCGAGCAACCTCGACCCGCTGAGTCTGTCGCTGAACCTCGAAGCCAATGTGCTGATTCGCGACCGGGCATTCAATCAGCAGCTGTATGAACGCCTGGAAGTGCTGGCCAAAAACCATTGCCAGACCATGCCGGAAAATCGCAAGCCGCGCCTGTGGTTATGGCGTTTGACCGTGGGTTTTCTGGTGTTCCATGTGATGCGTCACTTCCCCGCGCTGACCGGCTGGCTGCCGGCGCACAAGCCGCGTTTGCAGCCGGTCGAGGGCCAGGTCCATGGGCGCTGAACGTTTCAAGCGCTGGAAGAAACCGCTGACCATCGCGTTTTTCCTGTTGCTGATTGTGCTGTTCACCCTGCTCGCCCGACGCATCGACTGGAGCGAAGTGTTCCAGACCCTAGGCGACTTCAAAGTACGCACATTGATCATTGCCAGCGGGCTGACGCTGTGCAGTTTTATCGTCTACGCCTGCTTCGACCTGATCGGCCGCACCTACATTCGCCAGCCGCTGGGGTGGAAGCAGATCTTGCCGGTAGGAATCATCAGCTATGCGTTCAACCTTAACCTGAGCGCCTGGGTCGGCGGCATTGCCATGCGTTACCGGCTGTATTCGCGGTTGGGAGTGAGCACCAGCAATATTGCCAAGATCCTCGGCTTGAGCCTGGCCACCAATTGGTTTGGCTATATGGCATTGGCCGGAGTGGTGTTCAGCAGCGGGCTGGTGACCATGCCGCCGGGCTGGAAAGTCAGCAGCACGGCGTTGCAGGGTATTGGCGCGCTGCTGGTGTTGGCGAGCCTCGGTTATCTGGCGGCGTGCCAGTTTTCCAAGAAGCGGGCATGGTCGATTCGCGGAATCGAAATCAACCTGCCCTCCTTGCGCATGGCCTGCCTGCAACTGGCGCTGGGCGCGCTGAACTGGTCGCTGATGGCGGCGGTGATTTTCACCTTGCTGCCGGCCAAGCTGGACTATCCGCTGGTGCTGGGCGTGCTGCTGATCAGCGCGATTGCCGGCGTGGTTACCCACATCCCCGCCGGGCTCGGCGTGCTGGAAGCGGTGTTTATTGCGCTGCTGCAACACGAAGCCTCACGCGGCAGTTTGCTGGCCGGCTTGATCGCGTACCGTGCGATTTACTTTATTTGCCCGCTGCTGATTGCACTGGTGATGTACCTGGGCGTGGAAGCCAAGGCCAAGGCGTTGCGGGTGAAGAAAACACCCGCTTAAACCCTAGCGGGCCTGGATGATGCTCAACCGCTCGCCCACCACCATCTCGGTGATCCAGTCCACCAGGATCGAGGTGTAGGCCTGCTGGGACACCGGGTCACTCAAGGAGTGGTCGGCGCCATCGATGATGCGGTGGGTCAGGGAATGGGTCTGCTGGCACGCCGCGCGGTAACTCATGATGGTGGCGTGGGGCACGTGGTCGTCGGTTTCCGACTCGACGATCAGCACATCCCCGGTGAATTTCGCGCAGGCATGCAGGGCGCGATTGGTTTCGGCGTGCACCAGGGTGCTGCGGTAATCCATCAAATCCATCTTGTCCAGATCGCGCTTGGGCTTGAGCCATTCCTGGTCGCGGTACAACGCCGGCACACGTAGCGCCAGCCAACGTACCGGGCGCAAGGAGGTAAGTATCGCCGCGAGGTAACCGCCATAACTGGTGCCCACCACCGCCACTGCGGAAGTGTCGATGGCCGGGTGGGAAAGCAGCCGGTCATAGGCTGCCAGCAGGTCGCGCAGGTTGTCTTCGCGGGTCACTCGCGACAATGGAATACCGGTGCCAGCATGCCCGCGCAGGTCGAAGGTCAGGCACACGCAGCCAAGGCCGGCGATGCCTTTGGCGCGTTCCAAGTCACGCTCCTGGCTGCCGCCCCAACCGTGCACAAACAGCACGCCGGGGACTTTGGATTTGGGGCTCAGGAACGTCCCGCTCATCTGTTCGTCGTCGATATCGATCGCAATGCTTTCGCTTCTAGCCGTCATAAGATTTAACCGTCACGTACTTGAGAAGAAAGTCGCTGTTTTCGGCCGGGCCGCGATACACCTCGATGGCATCCGCCGGCAGCGCCTGGTCCACGTAGGTTTCCACCGAGGACACGTGAATGGCCTTCAGGCCTGGGTTGTTGATGAAGCTCTGCAGCGCCGCGACTTCCGCGCTGCTGGCCCCGCCCATGCGCCAGGATTGTTCGAGCACACCACTGCGGCGCTGGCCATCGCTGGCCAGGCCTTGGGCGATGTCGTAGTTGCGCCGCGAAGCATAGAAGCCAGGGTAAGCCTCATCGGCGGCAGCGTCGAATACCTGGGCCTGTTCGATGGCTAGGCGTACGTCGTCGGGCAGGTCGAGTTTGAGCAAGTCTTCGTAGTAGCCGGGGACCACCAGCAGGTCGGAGCCGCCGTACACTTCTTCGCCATGCCCGTCCTGAGTCAGGTATTGCTCGCCGCAGTAGCTGAACACGTGATCGCCGATAAAGCTCTGGCCCACGCTATGGGTGACCACGTCGCGCAGATCCTGCTCCAGCACGACGCCATCACTGAACAGTTTAGCTGCGTCGGGTCGCGCAAGCAGCGCGTCGAACTCATCCAGGCTGTGGATAACTTCCTGGCCACGCCCGGCGCAGGCGTGCACCGGTTTCAGGCGGATCGGCCCGCTGTGCAGCAGGCGAGTGGCGGCTTCAAGGGCATCCTCTATGGCGAATACGCTGAGGCCGTCCAGCACCACCTCGCGCACGCGCTCACAGAACTTCGGCGACCAGCCTTCCGGCACCGTGGCCTCAGGGCCCAGTACGCCGTGGCTGATCGCCTTGGTGCAAATGAAGTCGTGATCGACATAACCGCCCCACAGGTCCTCCGGGCCTTTGATATTCAGCGCGCGGGCCTGGCCCGGGCCGACCAGGGTTTGCGTCGGCAACAGGTACAGGTCTCGACCGGCATGCTTGTGAGGCTCATAGCTGCCGCCGAACTTGAGCCCCAAAATCTGTGCCAGCCAGCGCGCCAGGGCTAGGTTGGTGCCCACCTCATGCTGCGGCGCGCCCTCTCGCGTGGAGTGGGCGACCACCTGTCTTTTGCGTGGTGCTGGGGTCATGCGTCCCCCTTGGCGATCCCGCCATGTGTGTAACAGGAAGGTTGCAGGGATCAGGCCAAGGCGCATTCAAGGGGGATGGTTTTGAAATCAATCAGTTGCGGAAAAACCGATGGCAGTTGGCCTGTTTGATTCTGCACGACGCCCCCTTACCGGCACGGCGTTCTGCACGATTCACACCCCGAAACGGCTACGGTAATCGCTGGGGGCCAGCCCGGTGATTTTCTTGAAAGTGGCGCGAAAGGCGCTCGGGTCCTGATACCCCACGGTCCAGGCAATATGATCGATGGTGCCGTTGGTGAACTCCAGCATCTGCCGGGCCTTGCCCACCCGCAGGTGCTGGCAGTATTCGGTGGGCTTGAGCCCGGTGGCGCTGCGAAAGCGCCGCAGGAACGTGCGCTCCTCCAGGCCCGCCTCTTGCGCCATCGCCGCCACGGACACATCCACCGCGCCACTCGCCTGCAGCCAATGCTGAACCTTGAGGATGGCTGCGTCGCCATGCCCGAGGATCGGCGCAAAGTTGCTGCCGCACTGGCTGGCGCTGTCACTGTGTTCGATCACCAAAAAGCGCGCGGTGTCGGCAGCGATGCTCGGCCCCATCAGGCGGTCGACCAGGCGTAGGCCCAATTCGGACCAGGCCATGAGGCCGGCGGTGGTGATCAAATCGCCATCGTCGACAATCGGCTTGTCCGCCTCCATGCGCACGGCCGGGAAACGCGCAGCAAAGGACTTGGCAGACGACCAATGAGTGGTGGCGCTGCGCCCATCCAGCAAGCCGCTGCGCGCCAGCATGATCGAGCCGATGCACACGCCGCCGAGCACGGTGCCGGCCGCGTGTTGCTGGCGAAGCCACTCCAGCAGCGCGGGCGGCGCTTGGGCTTCGCTGAATTCACCAATGGACGGAGGCACCAGCACGGCCATCAAGGGTTGGTCGGAGCCGGGCTGGCTGTCGAAGACCTTGGTCGGTGTGCCGTCGCCATTGACCTGCCAATGGCTGACCCGCAGCAGCGGCAATTGCGCAGATTGATGCTCGGCAGCGATCCGGTTGGCTACCCCGAACAGGTCGGTCAAGCCATGCACCGCCGCCAGTTGCGCGCCCTGGTAGATCAACACGCCCAGCTCAACCATCGCCATTGTCAGTTTTCCCCCTGTTATTGTCGGTGCAGCCAATGCCAGGCGTCGGCGCCAGCTAAGATACTGAGCCCATCAACCCATCACGAGGCACTACCCATGGCCAAGCAAGCGCTCATCCTAATCGATATCCAGAACGACTACTTCCCCCAGGGCAAGTGGCCGCTTGACGGCGTGGAAGCGGCGGCGGACAAAGCGGCGCAGGTGCTGCAAGCGTTTCGTGCGGCAGGAGACGCGGTGATTCATGTGCGCCACGAATTCACCGCCGAGGACGCGCCGTTCTTCACCCCCGGTTCCGAAGGTGCGCACTTGCACCCCAAGGTGCTGAACCAGGGCGATGAGCCTGTGGTGCTCAAACATTTTGTGAATTCGTTTCGCGAAACCAACCTGCGCACGTTGCTCGAACAACGCAGCATCACCGAGGTGGTGGTGGTCGGCAGCATGAGCCACATGTGCGTCGACGCCGTGGTGCGCGCCGCCGCGGACTTGGGCTACAAAGTCACGGTGATTCATGACGCGTGCGCTACCCGCGACCTGGATTTCAATGGGCAGGTGATTCCCGCAGCGCAGGTGCATGCCGCGTATATGGCGTCGCTGGCGTTTGGGTATGCGGGTGTGGTGTCGGCGGAAGAATACTTGCAGGCACAAGCGGCGGCCGCGTGACCGCCGCGTGTGTGGTTTAGCGAGTGGCGATGATGAACAGGCGCGGGAATGGCAGCAACACGCTGCCATCGGCCAGGGCTGGGTAAGCCTGGGTAATCCGCGCCTGATACTCGCGTAGGAAGGCGGCTTTTTCGTCGTCGCTCAATGGCGCAAGAAACGGCCGCAATGCCGACGCCTTGAACCATTCAACCACCGCCGCATGATCGGCCAGCGGGTGCAGGTAGGTGGTGCGCCACACGTCCACAGTGCTGCAGTGTTTGCTCAGTAACTCGTAGTAGTAGCTCGCGGCGTGGCGTTCATTGTGTTTAACCGAACCGATTTTTGCAGCCCATGGACCCTCGGCCGCCACTTCGCGCGCCAGCCGGTGGGCAGGCTCGTCGAGGTTATCCGGGGTCTGCACCGCCAGCGTGCCGCCGGGCGTCAGTTGCTTGACCAGATGCGGATAGAGCGAGGCGTGGTCCGGCAGCCACTGCAGGGAGGCGTTGGCCAGGATCACATCAAATGTTTGCCCAGGATGCCAGGCGCCAATATCCGCCAGCTCGAAGTTGAGCGCCGGCAAGCGTTGGCGCGCATCGATCAGCATATCGTCGGAGCTGTCCATGCCGGTGATGTGGGCGTGCGGGAAACGCTCGGCCAACACCTGCGTGGAGTTGCCGGGGCCGCAGCCGAGGTCGACGGCGGTGCGCACATCGGTATTGGGAATCGCCGCCACCAGGTCGCGGACGGGGCGGGTGCGCTGCTGTTCGAACAGGGTGTACTGCTTGGCTGACCAGGTCATCGCGGCTTTCCTTCCTTTCAGAGGCTTGATTTAGAGGCTGGCCCCAGCCTAAATCTTGTTAGCCAAGAGAACAAATTCCCGGAGGCGTCTACAGACGCTGACCACCGGCAATAAAAAACCCCCGAGGCTTTGGCCATCGGGGGTTTTGCTCGTTCCGGGAGGTTAGCCCTTAGAACGGAATATCGTCATCAAAGCTGTCGAAATCCGGAGCCGGTTGCGGAGCGGCCTGCTGTGGAGCCGGCGCCTGACGCGACTGTTGCGGTGCCGACTGTTGCGGGCGCGGAGCCTGCTGGCGTGGGGCTGGAGCGGACTGCTGGTAGTTGTTGCCCCCGCCTTGTTGGTCGCCCTGCTGTGGACGGCCGCCCAGCAGTTGCATGGTGCCTTGCATGTCGACCACGATTTCGGTGGTGTAACGCTTGATGCCGTCTTTTTCCCACTCGCGGGTTTGCAGTTTGCCTTCGATGTAGACCTGCGAACCTTTACG
>Ga0256410_1002846_pt1 | contig 11124 bp, 12 predicted proteins | sample PhyWR1_FD_185983 | JGI IMG/M metagenome (GOLD analysis project Ga0256410, IMG submission 185983) | Leaf surface microbial communities from wheat plants in UC Gill Tract Community Farm, Albany, California, United States - DLSL W.R1 | ecosystem: Host-associated > Plants > Phyllosphere >... | reverse complement strand
CTGCCCGCGCAGCCGCATTCAGCAGATCGGAGGGCTGTATGACGGCCACTGCCGCAGCCTGCATCATTCGGCGCAGCATGCGGCTGTCCGGCTAAAAGTCGATAATCCGATCCACCGGTTTAGCGACCGTCTGCGCGGGACGATACAGGCCGATGCCCGGCTTGCCGCCGAAGATTTTATTATTCATCGTCGCGATGGTCTGTTTGCCTATAATCTTGCCGTGGTGGTTGACGATCGCTTCCAGGAGATTACTGAAGTGGTTCGCGGTGCCGATCTGATCGAGCCGACGGTGCGGCAGATGACTTTATATCGGCAGTTTGGCTGGCCGCAGCCCGACTATCTGCACCTGCCGCTGGTGCTGAATCATGACGGTAACAAGCTGTCGAAGCAGAACCATGCGACGCCGCTGCCGGACGGCGATGCGCGTCCGGCGCTGGTTCAGGCGCTGCGATTTCTCGGTCAGCCGGTGACCGAGGGCTGGCAGGATTTCACTACCGAAGCGCTTTTAAAGCAGGCAATTTGTCGCTGGGATCTCACATTAATCCCGATAAGCGACGCCATACAGCAGGATACGGCGACATCGGCATTCTCAAACGGTTCACTCTGAGCTATGATTAGCCGCTGTTTTTACCGCACAGATTTCATTGTCACTATCGAGGTGTCCCATTTTTACCCGAGTTGCTAATTTTTGCCGAAAAGTCCTCAGTCGCGATGACGTGGCGCCAGCCGAAGTCGAGGAAGTGAGTCAGATGACCGTCATTCCCCGCGACCGTCACAATATCTCGCGCAAGGACATCAGTGAAAACGCCCTCAAGGTACTGTACCGCCTGAATAAAGCCGGGTTTGAAGCCTATCTGGTCGGCGGTGGCGTACGCGATCTGTTACTGGGTAAGAAACCGAAAGACTTTGATGTCACCACCAACGCCACGCCGGATCAGATGCGAAAGCTGTTCCGTAACTGTCGTCTGGTCGGCCGTCGATTCCGTCTGGCGCACGTTATGTTTGGCCCGGAAATCATCGAAGTTGCTACCTTCCGCGGGCACCACGAAGCCGAACAGCCGCAGCAACAGCAGCCTGACGATCGCAACAGCTCGCAGCGCGGTCAGAACGGTATGCTGCTGCGCGACAATATTTTTGGTTCTATTGAAGACGATGCCCAGCGCCGCGATCTGACCATTAACAGCCTCTATTACAGCGTGGCCGATTTTACCGTGCGCGACTACGTCGGCGGCCTGAACGATTTGCAGCAGGGTATTATCCGCATGATCGGCGATCCGGAAACCCGCTATCGCGAAGATCCGGTGCGGATGCTGCGCGTGGTGCGCTTTGCCGCCAAGCTGAATATGACCATTGCCGCAGAAACCGGCGAACCGATCCCGCGCCTGGCTACGCTGCTGCGCGATATCCCTCCGGCGCGTCTGTTTGAAGAGGCGCTGAAGCTGCTCCAGGCAGGCTACGGTCAGGCCACCTACCAGAAGCTGTGCGAATATCAGCTGTTCCAGCCGCTGTTCCCGATTATCACCCGCTACTTTACCGAGCAGGGCGACAGTAATATGGAGCGGATGATCCTGCTGGTGCTGAAAAATACCGACAGCCGCATCCACAACCAGATGCGCGTTAATCCGGCGTTTTTGTTCGCCGCCATGTTCTGGTATCCGCAGCTGGAGGCCGCCCAGAAGATTGCTCAGGAGAGCGGCCTTGCCTATTACGACGCCTTCGCGCTGGCCATGAACGATGTGCTGGACGAAGCCTGCCGTTCGCTGGCTATTCCAAAACGTATTACCACGCTGGTGCGCGATATCTGGACGCTACAGCTTCGTCTGTCGCGCCGTCACGGTAAACGTGCCTGGAAGCTGATGGAGCATCCGAAATTCCGCGCCGCCTACGATCTGCTGGCGCTGCGTGCCGAAGTGGAGAACAACCAGGAGCTACAGCGCCTGACGACGTGGTGGAGCGAGTTCCAGGTCTCCGCACCGCCGCAGCAGAAAACCATGCTGAACACCCTTGGCGACGATCCGGTTCCCCGCCGCCGCACCCGCCGACCGCGCAGACGCGCACCGGAAAACGGACGCCGCGGCGGTCATCATAGCGAATGACCCGCGTTTATCTGGCGCTGGGCAGTAACCTGGCCGATCCGCTGCACCAGGTACAGTCCGCGCTGGATGCGCTGGCCGCTATCCCGCAGAGCAGGCTTGTCGCCTGCTCTTCTCTTTACCGAACGCCACCCTATGGTCCGCCCGACCAGCCAGACTACCTCAACGCTGCCGTGGCGCTGGAGACGGATCTGACGCCGGACGCGCTGCTGGATCATACCCAGCGCATTGAGCTGGAGCAGGGCCGCGTACGCAAAGATCACCGCTGGGGCCCCCGCACGCTCGATCTGGATATCATGCTGTTCGGTGAGCTGACGCTGACGACTCCCCGCCTGACGGTCCCCCATTACGATATGCATAACCGCGCCTTTATGCTGCTGCCGCTGCTGGAGATCGCCCCGGCGCTCACCCTGCCGGACGGGACGCATGCGGCCGATCTGCTGGCCTCGCTCGACAGTAGTTCCATCCGCCGCTGGTAAGCCCTGCCCCGGTGCAGTCACCGCCTCCGATATCCCCTTTGCACCATCCTCCCCTTCCTTTAAGATACGTCAACCAGGAAGACTCTTACCGAGGATACAATGAAACCGACTACCGTCTCGACACTGCGCCAGTGGAAACAGCAGGGCCGTAAGTTTGCCTCGCTGACCGCCTATGACTACAGCTTCGCCCGCCTTTTTGCCGATGAAGCCATTCCGGTGCTGCTGGTTGGCGACTCAATGGGTATGGTGGTCCAGGGCCACGATTCAACGCTACCGGTAACTGTTGATGACATTGTTTATCACACCCGGTGCGTGCGCCGCGGTGCCCCCGGTGCACTGCTGATGTCCGATCTGCCATTTATGAGCTACGGCACGCCGGAGCAAACCTTCGAAAACGCGGCACGACTGATGCGCGCCGGGGCCAATATGGTCAAACTGGAAGGCGGTAAATGGCTGGCGGAAACGGTAAAACAGCTGACGGAGCGCGCGGTTCCGGTCTGCGGCCACCTTGGTCTGACGCCGCAGTCGGTGAATATTTTTGGCGGTTATAAGGTCCAGGGACGCGACGAAGCCGATGCCGAACGCCTGCTGGACGACGCGCTGGCGCTGGAAGCCGCCGGTATGCAGCTGCTGGTGCTGGAGTGCGTGCCGGTTGCGCTGGCAAAACGTATTACCGAGGCGCTGTCGGTGCCGGTCATCGGCATTGGTGCCGGTAACGCCACCGACGGACAGATTCTGGTGATGCACGACGCCTTCGGCTTCACCGGCGGCCATATCCCTAAGTTCGCCAAAAACTTTCTTGCCGAAGCCGGGGAAATCCGCGCTGCGGTTCGCCAGTACATCGCCGAAGTTGAACAGGGCAGCTATCCGGCTGCGCAACACAGCTTCCAGTAACCAGGAGAAAGACCGTGCTGATTATTGAAACCCTGCCAATGCTACGCCGTGAAATACGCCGCTGGCGGCAGGATGGTAAACGCATCGCGCTGGTACCCACGATGGGCAACCTGCACGACGGACACATGACGCTGGTTGACGAAGCGCGCCAGCGGGCCGACATCGTGGTGGTTTCCGTCTTCGTTAACCCGATGCAGTTTGAGCATGCCGATGACCTGGCCCGCTACCCGCGTACGCTACAGGAAGACTGTGAAAAGCTGAACCGTCGCGGCGTCGATCTGGTGTTCTCTCCGGCTCCGGCGGATATCTATCCTAAAGGGCTGAACCAGCAGACTTACGTTGACGTCCCCGGCCTCTCCACCCTGCTGGAAGGCGCCAGCCGACCGGGGCATTTTCGCGGCGTTGCCACCATCGTCAGCAAGCTGTTTAACCTGGTCCAGCCCGATATCGCCTGTTTTGGCGAGAAGGACTATCAGCAGCTGGCGCTGATCCGCACAATGGCGGCGGATATGGGCTATGACCTGGAGATCGTCGGCGTACCGACGGTGCGGGCTAAAGACGGTTTGGCGCTCAGCTCACGTAACGGCTATCTGACCGCCGAAGAACGTAAAATCGCACCGGCGCTGCACAGCGTGATGAAGGATATTGCCGCGAAGCTGGACAGCGGTGAACGTCATACCGAAGAGATACTTGCCGATGCGGAAACGGCGCTGGCCGAGCGCGGACTGCGGGCGGACGGACTGGCAATTGTCGATGCCGACAGCCTGATGCCGTTAACCGTAGACAGCCGCAGGGCGGTGATCCTGATGGCGGCGTGGCTTGGCAAAGCGCGCCTGATCGACAATCAGCAGGTCGATCTGACCCAGTAGACAGCAGCGTCCGCACGGACAATACTGTCGTTTGTATTTTGACTTTATTGCAGAGTTACTTCATATGAACCGTACTATGTTGCAGGGCAAACTCCACCGGGTGAAAGTGACCCAGGCGGATCTGAATTACGAAGGTTCCTGCGCCATCGACCAGGACTTTCTCGACGCTTCCGGCATTCTGCAATACGAAGCGATCGATATCTATAACGTCAACAATGGCCAGCGATTCTCCACCTACGCTATCGCCGCCGAGCGCGGATCGAAAATCATTTCGGTAAACGGTGCCGCGGCGCGCTGCGCCTGTGAAGGCGACCTGCTGATTATCTGTTCTTACGTGCAGATGACGGACGCACAGGCGCGTGAATGGCAGCCGAAAGTGGCCTATTTCGAAGGTGACAACCAGATGAAACGCCTGGCGAAAGCCGTGCCGGTTCAGGTCGCCTGATAGCAAACGGGGCGGCCAGTCCGTGGCCGCCCCGCATCAACAGATTATACGGTTATTTCATCTCAGGTACGCAGCCCGCGACCGCGCTGAATCAGTACCCACACCAGCGCATAAAACACCACGATAAATGTCAACAGCACGCCAAGGGTAAAGGCCAGCGGTACATCGTTGATACCGAGGAAGCCGTAGCGGAATCCGCTGATCATATAGACGATGGGGTTAAGCTTTGACACCATCTGCCATACCGGTGGCAGCAGCGTCAGCGAGTAAAACACCCCGCCGAGGTAGGTCAGCGGCGTCAGCACGAAGGTCGGTATCAAGCTGATATCGTCAAAGGTGCGGGCAAAGACCGCGTTCAGCAGACCGGCCAGCGAGAACAGGATCGCCGTCAGCAGCAGCGTCACCCCGACCATCAGCCAGGAGTGCACCTGGAACGGCACGAAGAACAGGGAAATGGCGGTGACCAGCACCCCGACACAGACGCCTCGCGCAACGCCGCCGCCCACGTAACCGGCGATAATCACATGAGTCGGCACCGGCGCTACCAGCAGTTCTTCAATGTTGCGCTGGAACTTGGAACTGAAGAATGAAGAAGCAACGTTCGCATAGGCGTTGGTAATCACCGCCATCATAATCAGCCCGGGCACGATAAACTGCATATAGGTAAAGCCGTGCATCTCGCCAATACGCGAACCAATCAGATTGCCGAAGATAATAAAATAGAGCGTCATGGTGATCACCGGCGGCACCAGCGTCTGGATCCAGATGCGGGCGAAGCGGTTTACCTCTTTACTCCAGATGCTCTTCAGGGCTACCCAGTACAAATGTGTCATGCTTTATCTCCCGTGTGACCATTGACCAGGTCAACAAACAGCTCCTCAAGACGGTTGGCTTTATTACGCATACTCAGTACCTGCACACCCTGGGCGCTTAGCTGGGCAAAGACGCTGTTCAGCCCCTGTTCGCGCAGCACTTCAACCTCCAGCGTTGAGGTATCCGTCAGGCGATGCCTGAAACCTTCCAGATGCGGCAGCGGACTCTTCGCCGCCAGATCGAGGATAAAGGTTTCGGATTTCAGCTTCGACAGCAGCCCCTTCATCGAGGTGTTCTCCACCAGCTCACCGCGCTGAATAATCCCGATATTGCGGCAGAGCATTTCCGCCTCTTCCAGGTAGTGCGTGGTGAGAATAATGGTGGTGCCGCGGGCGTTAAGATCTTTCAGGAAACTCCACATCGAGCGGCGCAGCTCGATATCCACCCCGGCGGTCGGCTCATCCAGGATCAGCAGCTTTGGCTCATGCATCAGCGCACGGGCAATCATCAGACGCCGCTTCATCCCGCCCGAGAGCATGCGGGCACGCTCACCGCGTTTTTCCCAGAGGTCGAGCTGGGTGAGATATTTCTCCGCCCGCTTTACCGCGTCGCGCTTTTCCACGCCGTAGTAACCGGCCTGATCGACCACGATCTGCTGTACGGTTTCGAACTGATTAAAGTTAAACTCCTGCGGCACAAGCCCCAGCTGGCGCTTGGCGTTGACCACATCATTTTGCAGATCGTAACCAAATACCCGCACCCTGCCGCTGGATTTATTCACCAGTGAACTGATAATGCCAATGGTGGTCGATTTGCCCGCTCCGTTAGGGCCAAGCAGCGCATAAAAATCACCTGCTTCAACCTTAAGATCGATTCCCTTGAGCGCCTGAACCCCGCCCGCATAGGTTTTGGTCAGTTTTTCAAGTTCCAGTGCATAAGTCATAGGTAAGAAATAGCCCTTTCTATTATCGTGTCGCGTTTAGTTGCTTGATTACCGTTTTAAATCGCCTGCCGTTGCCCTATATTACCGCAACGTTTTTTGCGTGACTGGTCAACACCATTATGAAAGATATTGAAAACCTTATCAGCAACAACCGCGAATGGTCCCGGTTGCTGAAAGAGGAAGATCCCGGTTTCTTCGAGCGACTCTCTCTGGCACAAAAACCCCGTTTCCTGTGGATTGGCTGTTCTGACAGCCGCGTTCCCGCCGAGCGCCTGACCGGGCTGGAGCCGGGTGAACTGTTCGTTCACCGTAACGTTGCCAACCTGGTGATCCACACCGATCTGAACTGCCTTTCCGTAGTGCAGTACGCCGTTGAGGTGCTGGAAGTAGAACATATTATCATCTGCGGTCACTACGGCTGCGGCGGCGTGCAGGCGGCGGTAGAGAACCCGGAGCTTGGCCTGATCGATAACTGGCTGCTGCACATCCGCGATCTCTGGTACAAGCATAGTTCGCTGCTGGGTGAACTCCCGCCGGAAAAACGCTTCGACAAACTTTGTGAAATCAACGTGATTGAGCAGGTTTATAACCTTGGACACTCAACCATCATGCAGTCAGCGTGGAAACGTGGACAGAAGGTGTCGATTCACGGCTGGGTATACGGCATCCTGGACGGCTATCTGCGCGACCTGGGCGTCACCGCCACCAGCCGCGAAATCCTTGAGCAGCGCTACCGCCACGGTATCGCCAGCCTGCTGAACAACCCGGATCTTAACCCGTAGGCAGCGGGCAAATCCCCTCACCCGCGGCCATTCACCGCGTATCATATATCAGGCCGAAAATTCCGGCCTTGGTTGATTGTGCGGTGCGCACACGCGCGCATTCCGTTTTGTATCACTCGTCGAGCATAACCACGTTGCCAATATACGGCAGATGACGATAGCGCTGTGCGTAGTCAATGCCGTAGCCGACAACGAACTCATCGGCGATGGAAAAACCAACGAACTCAACGGGGACGTTTACCTCGCGGCGCTCCGGCTTATCCAGCAGGGTACAGATTGCCAGCGACTTCGGCCCGCGCAGGCTGAGGATTTCCCGGACTTTGCTCAGCGTGTTACCTGAATCAATAATATCCTCGACAATCAGCACGTCCTTACCACGGATATCCTCATCCAGATCCTTAAGGATTTTCACATCGCGGGTGCTGGTGGTGCCATTGCCGTAGCTGGAGGCGGTCATAAAATCGACCTCGTGCGAGACCTCGATGGTACGGCACAGGTCGGCCATAAACATAAAGGAGCCACGCAGCAGGCCAACCAGCACCATTTCGCTGCCGCTGTCGCGGTAGTGGTCACTGATCTGCTGACCAAGTTCAGCAATACGGGCTTTGATCTCCGCTTCGGGGATCATCACTTCAACGGTATGTTTCATAGAGTAATCATCGATTGTTCAGGGGGAAAGCGGCACAGTTTAACACATTTCTTGCGGGCAGCGTGCGCCGTTGCGCAACGCGATCCACCACCCTCACCAATAGCCATACAGACTGCTAAACGTAAAGATAGCCACAGATTATAGCGCCAAATGTTTTATCAATAGAACGTTTAATCATTTATCCCCCGCCGGGCGCACATGATAATTTATCGCAAATTATAAAAGCACCGCGCCTGAAGGCAGGAGATATATGGCTTCTTCACACTCAAAAAAAACGCATATCGGCAGTCGTGAACTGCATCCCGAAACCCAGATGCTGAACTACGGCTACGACCCTTCGCTCTCTGAAGGTGCGGTAAAACCGCCGGTGTTTCTGACCTCAACCTTTGTCTTTAACAGCGCCGAAGAGGGGCGTGACTTCTTCGACTATGTCTCCGGCCGACGCGAACCGCCCGCCGGCGAAGGCAACGGCCTGGTCTATTCACGCTTCAACCATCCCAACAGCGAAATCGTTGAGGACAGGCTGGCAGTCTATGAACGGACCGACAGCGCGGCGCTGTTTTCTTCCGGCATGTCCGCCATTTCCACTACTCTGCTGGCGTTTACCCAACCGGGCGATACCATTCTGCACTCGCAGCCGCTCTACGGCGGTACAGAAACGCTGCTGACGAAAACGTTCGGCAACCTGAATATCACCAGCGTCGGCTTTGCCGACGGCGTTGACGAAGCCACCGTTCAGGCCGCGGCGGACAGGGCCATGGCGCAGGGCCGGGTCTCGGTGATCCTGATTGAATCCCCGGCCAACCCTACCAACAGCCTGGTGGATATTGCGCTAATCAAGCGCGTGGCCGACCGGATTGAACAACAGCAGCAGCATCGTCCGGTGATTGCCTGCGACAACACGCTGCTGGGGCCGGTGTTTTCCCGCCCGACCGAGCACGGTGCGGATATCTCCCTCTATTCTCTGACCAAGTACGTGGGCGGCCACTCAGATTTAATCGCCGGTGCTGCCATGGGTAGCAAAGCGCTGATCCGCCAAGTGAAGGCGCTGCGCAGTGCGATTGGTACACAGCTCGATCCCCACTCCAGCTGGATGATTGGCCGATCGCTGGAAACGCTGGCACTGCGTATGGAGCGTGCCAACGATAACGCCGCAGCGGTCGCCGCATTCCTACGCGAACATCCGCAGGTAGAACACATCCACTATCTGCCGTTCCTTGAAGCCGATTCACCGCAGGGAAAAACCTATCGCGCCCAGTGCAGCGGCGCAGGCTCCACCTTCTCGTTTGATATTCGCGGCGGTGAAGCGGCGGCCTTTAAATTCCTGAATACCCTGCAACTGTTTAAGCTGGCGGTCAGTCTGGGCGGCACCGAATCCCTCGCCAGCCACCCGGCCAGCACCACGCATTCCGGCGTACCGCTGGCGATCCGTGAGCGGATCGGCATTCGCGCCTCAACCATTCGCCTGTCAATCGGCATCGAGAACAAAGATGACCTGATCGAGGACCTGCGGCTGGCGCTGCTGGGATAAGCGCAACGATGCCGCTCTGAGACTGACGAACTCAACAGAGCGGCGTTACGCTACGCGACTGATGTTTATTCCCTGATGATAATGGGCTCTTCCCCTGTCGCGGTGAGCGGTACATAATTGATTGATTTTCAAACACCGCACAGTGCCTTTAGGATGTCTCTTTTTAGATGAGAGGGAATTCATTATGAGTGTGCCGCAAACAAAAGCTGAACTGCTGTTAACTATTGATAAAAACTTCAGTAAATTAATGCGTTACCTCAACGCAATCCCGCCTGAAATGACTTCGGATAACGCAATGGAAGGACACGTTAAAGGAACGGAGATGAGTATTCGTGACCTCGTTTCGTACCTGCTCGGATGGAATTCTCTTGTTGTAAAGTGGATCGTTTCTGATGCGAAAGGTCTGCCCGTCGACTTCCCGGAAACTGGCTATAAATGGAACCAACTGGGTCTTCTTGCTCAGAAATTTTACTCAGATTACAGTGAATTGAGTTATCCCTTATTAGTCGCTGAACTTCAGACTGTTGAAAGCAGAATTGTGAAGCTGATTGATGAGCGTACTGATGATGTTTTGTATGGAAAGCCCTGGTACACAAAATGGACGATGGGACGAATGATCTCATTGAACACGTCTTCGCCTTATGCCAACGCTAATGGAAGATTAAGAAAGTGGGCAAAAGCAGGGGGTCATCTCAGCGGGATGACGTCATCGGGTTGATGAGTAACAGCCGCTAACAGCGGTGACCCAACTGGCCGGTATCCCCTGCGGCGTGGTGGTCATTCTGGGGACAGTACGCCGCGTGTATTCATTAAAGAAACCCAGTGAATGCTGATACGGCCCCGCACCGATATGTCTTAGGGAAAGGGCTGCCTGAGAACAGTACCGCCCTGCCAGTTATCAGGCCACCCCACCAGACTATTTAATGTCAGATAAATAGGTTAAAACCAGGGGACAGTTTTTGTCGCACTCAAACCATATGAACTGAAGCTGCCATCAACAGGCACTGCACCTATCGGTCCGTGCTCAATAAAGATTGGATAAGCGTTACCATTGGAGCCACTCTTAATCATCAAATATGGCAAATCGCTACGCTGTTCATTAGCATTGCTAATTCGCTGAAGGGCTTCTGATTCACTTAACCATCCCTTACTGACTGAACGGCGGCGCAACCGCTCAGCACTGCTTTTTACCTGCACTCTTTTGACATAGCGCCAGCTGGCCCCTTCAGGCACCTTAGCTATGCCACTACAGCTGATATAGTCCTTAAGTCCCTGCTCCCAGGCACTTTGCTGAAGCGCGGCCAGTTCTTCGTGCGAACCATGTAACCTGATCCTGTCCCCTAATGTCACCTTGACCGCCGGAAAACTGATGCCGATGCGATTACTGGCAGCACGCTGCAAAACCTTGTGCAGGTGTAGGAAGACCTGCGCCATTAATACCTGTTCTGGCGTTTCAACATCTGCCAGAACACGTATATCTTGGTAATAATCCATTGTCAGCCCCTACTCACTTTTCTCACCGAAGACACCGCCACGGATAAGCGTTGCCATGACATAATGCTGCTGTTCAACATCAGGCTCTTGTGATTTGGTGACCCAATTATCCAGTAGGGTATAAAAATCCAT
>Ga0256410_1002845_pt1 | contig 11126 bp, 8 predicted proteins | sample PhyWR1_FD_185983 | JGI IMG/M metagenome (GOLD analysis project Ga0256410, IMG submission 185983) | Leaf surface microbial communities from wheat plants in UC Gill Tract Community Farm, Albany, California, United States - DLSL W.R1 | ecosystem: Host-associated > Plants > Phyllosphere >... | reverse complement strand
GCCCCGCATAGCGGCTGGCGCAGGCATAGGCGACTTCATCGAGGTACTTGAGCAGGGTTCCGCCGTGAACATTGCCAGAAAAATTGGCCATGTCCGGGGTCATCAAGACCGTCATCGACAGTTGGGCGTTTCCGGGTTCCATAGCAGCAGGCTCGCGGTTGTGTTGCAGCAGTGAAATGGGTATCTCTGTGGATACTTGTCGATTTTTGAAACAGTTATTAACGGGACGTTGCCGTTTTGACTGCCGTCACGCTTATCTCTATCTGTTTCCATATATTGCACCGCCTTTCTGGCGCAAGTCGCGGTGTTAACCTGCAAAAGTCCGTTAGTCGGATACTTCCTACATTTAAAACAGTCGATGCGTGCGGCCTGACAGGCTGTGTCTGTCGTCATGTTGCCTGGTGAATATCAAACAAGGAGTGCCACGCCATGCATGCCATCAGTTTTATTCAGGATCTGGCAGTCATCATGCTGGTTGCGGGTGTGGTGACGATTCTTTTCCACCGTTTCAAACAGCCGGTGGTGCTGGGTTATATCGTTGCCGGTTTTATCATTGGCCCGCACACCCCGCCGTTTGGCCTGATCCACGATGAAGAAACGATCAAGACCCTGGCTGAGCTGGGGGTGATCTTCTTGATGTTTTGCCTGGGGCTGGAATTCAGCCTGCGCAAATTGTTCAAGGTTGGGGCCACGGCCTTTATCGCAGCGTTTATGGAAATTACGCTGATGATCTGGATCGGCTATGAAATTGGCCGATGGTTCGACTGGAACACGATGGATTCGCTGTTTTTGGGCGCGATCCTGGCTATTTCCTCGACCACCATCATCGTCAAGGCGCTCAACGACCTGAAGATGAAAAACGAGCGCTTCGCTCAGCTGATTTTTGGCGTGTTGATCGTTGAAGATATTTTGGGCATCGGGATTATTGCGCTGTTGTCGAGCATCGCGGTCAGCGGCAGCGTCAGCCCCGAAGAAGTGTTTTCGACGGTCGGTAAATTATCGCTGTTCATGATTGTGGCCCTGGTGATCGGCATTCTGCTGGTGCCGCGGGTACTGGCGTATGTGGCCCGATTCGAAAGCAATGAAATGCTGCTGATTACCGTGTTGGGGCTGTGTTTTGGCTTCTGCCTGCTGGTGGTCAAGCTGGAATACAGCATGGTGCTCGGGGCGTTTTTGATCGGTGCGATCATGGCCGAGTCGCGCCAGTTGCTGAAAATCGAACGGCTGATCGAGCCGGTGCGTGACTTGTTCAGCGCGATTTTCTTTGTGGCCATCGGGCTGATGCTCGACCCGGCCATTCTGCTGGAATATGCGCTGCCCATCGTGGTGATCACCGTCGCCGTGGTTCTGGGCAAGATGCTGTCCTGCGGGCTGGGGGCGTTTATCGCAGGCAATGACGGACGCACCTCGCTGCGGGTCGGGATGGGGCTGTCCCAGATTGGGGAGTTTTCTTTCATTATTGCGGCGCTGGGTATGACACTGCAGGTCACCAGCAGCTTCCTGTACCCCGTAGCGGTGGCCGTATCCGTTTTGACAACCCTGATGACCCCTTACCTGATACGCGCCGCAGACCCGCTCTCGCTCAAGCTGGCGCAGGTGGTGCCGGGGCGCCTGTCACGGGTGTTGGGGCTCTATGGCGAATGGCTGCGCAGTATTCAGCCACAGGGCGAGGGAGCGTTGCTGGCGGCCATGATCCGCAAGATCCTGCTGCAGGTTGGCGTTAATCTGGCTTTGGTTATCGCTATTTTCTTTGCCGGCGGTTATTTCGCACCGCGCATCGGGCGTTATCTACAGGGCTGGATTCTGGAGCCGAGCTGGCAAAAGGGGATGATCTGGGGCGCAGCCTTGCTGCTGTCGCTGCCGTTCTTGATTGCGGCGTATCGCAAGCTCAAGGCGCTGTCGATGCTCCTGGCGGAGATGGGGGTCAAGCCGGAAATGGCCGGGCGCCATACGCAGCGGGTGCGTCGGGTGATCTCGGAAGTGATCCCGATTTTATCGTTGCTGGTGATTTTTTTGCTGCTGTCGGCCTTGTCGGCGAGCATCTTGCCTACCAACGAGTTGCTCATGGTGATTGCCGTCGTGGCAGCGGGCGTGGCGGCGCTGTTGTGGCGCTGGTTTATCCGGATTCATACGCGCATGCAGGTTGCACTGCTGGAGACGCTGGATAACCACAAGGAGGGGGGGCACTGACAGCCCGCTGACCAATGGCTGGAAAGCGGGCCGGGCTTACTGGCAGATATCAGCTTTCCAGCCAGACGTCGCGCGCCCAGTGCCAGACCGATTCCCAGGTTTCTTCGGTGACGAGTTCTTCTTCGCCGGACCACAGCACCACGGTGCCGTCTTCTTCCACGCAGTAGTAGTCGTCGCCGTCCTGGCAAATAGGGATCAGGCTGCGGTCTACGCCGGCATCCCAGGCGTTTGCCGCCACTTCCGGCAGGTAGGTGTGCGATTGCGGGTCGGTCACGGTGACCGGCTCCAGGCTGCCATACACCACGTCACTGACGGTCAGCAGAAATTCTCTGAAGACAAATGGAATATCGATGAACAGCTGTTCTTCGATTTCCACCAACTGGTCTTCTTCAGGCAGTTCCAGGGGAACCGGTACAGGCTCGTTTTTTTCGCGTAGCTCTTCAATGATCTCTTCCACGACCTCATCCTCATGCTCTATGGCGCGGTTTATATGACGCGCTTTATACAGTAGCTCGTTATAAGTGCAATCGTGAAATGCAAAGCCCCGGACAAGTCCGGGGCTTTGGTAAACGCATGTGTAACTCGCAGGATCAGCCGTTCTGGCGAATACCTGCCACCAGCCAAGGCTGGTTGTCACCTTGCTGACGTTCCATGTTCCAGCTTTCGCTGAAGGCTTCGCCTTGGTCAAAGCGCGAGTTTTTCGACACGCCGCTGAAGGTCAGGGTTGCAATGGTTTTGTCTGCACGATCGTCCAGGCCGTCCAGTTGCACGGTCAGGTTGTCGATGTAGGTGGACTGGAAGCCATCACCCAGCTCAGCGCGTTCACGCTTGAGGAAATCGAGCATCTGCGGGGTTACGAATTCGGCAATTTTGTCCATTTCGTTGGCATCCCAGTGCTGTTGCAGGGACTGGAAATGGTTGCGCGCAGCTTCCAGGAAGTTTTGCTCGTTGAACCAGGACGGCGCATTGATCACCGGGCGGGCCGCAGGGGCAGCCGAACCACCGAAGATCGAAGCAGCAGGCTTGGCGTCGAACGCTTCGCGTTGCATAGGGGCGTGGCCGGCAGGGGCCATCATGTCAGCTTGTTTGCGACGACGGGCCGCGATAAAGCGGAAGATCAGGAAGGCGATAACCGCCATGATCAGGATGTCGAAGAACTGCATGCCCTGGAAGCCGCCGCCCATGAACATGGACGCCAGCAGACCACCGGCAGCGAGGCCAGCCAGAGGGCCCAGCCAGCGCGAAGCACCGCCAGCCTTGGCTGCGGCGCCTGCAGCACCGGCCGCAGCAGGGGCTGCAGCTGGAGCCGCTTGACGCGTTTGGTGGCTAGGCGCTGCGCCCGCGCTTTTGCCGCCGCCGAAGCGCTTGGCGTTCGCGTCGATGCTCATCGTCAAGCCGATGCACAACGCCATGGCGATGCTAAGAAAACGTTTCATAAGGGGTTCCCATTTGTGGATATCACGCGCGCCATGTTGCACAGGTGAGCTGTGACTGGCTAGCGGTGAAGTGTTTCGGGCTTTTGCTTATTTATCTGTAAGAGACAGATTTTTTTACTGTAGGACGTATTGATGTGGGAGCGGGCTTGCTCGAGATTCCCTGCACTCGGTGCATTTGATACACCGAGGTGCTGCCATCGCGAGCAAGCCCGCTCCCACCGTTATCTATCAATCCAGATTATTCCCGCAAAGCTGTCGGATTGCTGTCAGACCGCTTCAAGTTTGGCGTAGCCCATCATCAGCCATTTGCTGCCTTCGCTGAAGTTGACCTGTACCCGTGCCTGGGCTCCGGCGCCCTCGAAGTTGAGAATGACGCCTTCGCCGAAGACCGCATGCTTGACCATCTGGCCGAGCTTGAATTCGGTTTCCGGGATTTCCGAGCCGCCAAACAGGCTGCTGGCACTCTGTTTTTGACCACCGCCGAAAGGGCGACTGACACTGTTGGACAGTCGAACTTCCTGGATCAGGCCTTTCGGTACCTCACGAACGAAGCGTGAAACCTTGTTGTAGGTTTCGCTGCCGTACAGGCGTCGGGTTTCGGCGTAGGTCATCACCAGGTTTTGCATGGCGCGGGTAATGCCCACATAGGCCAGGCGCCGTTCTTCTTCAAGGCGGCCGGGTTCTTCCAGGCTCATCTTGTGCGGGAACAAGCCTTCTTCCATGCCCACCAGGAACACATACGGGAACTCCAGGCCTTTGGCGCTGTGCAGCGTCATCAGCTGGATACCGTCTTCGTGCTCTTCGGCCTGGGTATCGCCAGCCTCCAGCGAGGCATGGCCGAGGAAGGCGGCCAATGGCGACAGCTCTTCGTCTTCGTCATTGTTCTCGAAGTTGCGTGCTGCGCTGACCAGTTCCTCAAGGTTTTCTACCCGGGCCTGGCCTTTTTCGCCTTTTTCCGCCTGATGGTAGGCAATCAGGCCGCTCTGCTCGATCACGGTCTGGGTCATCAGATGCAAAGGCATCTCCATGACTTTTGCCGCGAGGTTATCAATCAGCTCCATAAAGCCGGCAATAGCGCCCGAAGCACGGCCGGGGAGGGCTTTATTGGCGATCAGCTGGCGCATCGCTTCCCACATCGACACATCGCTGTGGCGTGCGTGTTCACGGATGGCCTCGACGGTTTTTTCGCCAATGCCGCGGGCTGGTACGTTAATCACCCGCTCCAGCGCCGCATCATTGCCACGGCCTTCGAGCAGGCGCATATAAGCCATCGCATTCTTGATTTCCGCGCGTTCGAAGAAGCGCTGGCCACCATAGATGCGGTAGGGGATGCGTTCGCGCAGCAAGGCTTCTTCAAGCACCCGCGATTGGGCGTTGGAGCGATACAAAATGGCGATATCGCTGTGGGCAATGCCGGTTTTCAGTGCGCTCTCGATGGTCTCGACCACATAGCGCGCTTCGTCGTGTTCGTTGAACGCGGCGTACAGATTGATGGCTTCGCCTTCGCCGCCGTCAGTCCACAGCTCTTTGCCCATGCGCCCGGTGTTGTTGGCAATCAGGGCGTTGGCCGCTTTGAGGATGCCGGCCGTGGAGCGATAGTTCTGCTCCAGGCGGATGGTTTCGGCGTCCGGGAAGTCGGTTGAGTACTGGTAGATGTTTTCGATTTTCGCGCCGCGCCAGCCGTAGATCGACTGATCGTCATCGCCCACCACCATCAGGCTGTCGCCGCCCTGGGCCAGCAATCGCAGCCAGGCATATTGAACGGCGTTGGTGTCCTGGAATTCGTCTACCAGGATGTGCCGGAAGCGTTTCTGGTAGTGCGCCAGCAAGCCCGGGTTGTCGCGCCACAGGTCCAGGGCACGCAGCAGCAGTTCGGAAAAATCGATCACACCGGCGCGCTGGCACGCGACCTCATAGGCCTCGTAAATATTGCGCATGGTGGCCAGGAACAAATCGCCGCTGGCCTGGATATGTTTGGGGCGCAGGCCTTCGTCTTTCTGGCCGTTGATAAACCACTGTGCCTGACGCACCGGCCAGCGCTGTTCATCCAGCCCCAGTTCACGGATCACACGCTTGACCAAGCGTTGCTGGTCGTCGCTGTCGAGGATCTGGAACGTCTGGCTCAGGCCGGCTTCTTGCCAGTGAGCCCGCAGCAGGCGGTGAGCCAGGCCGTGGAAGGTGCCCACCCACATACCGGCGGGGTTGATCCCCATCAGTTGCTCGATGCGATGGCGCATCTCGGCGGCAGCCTTGTTGGTGAAGGTCACCGACAGCACGGAGTGTGGGGACGCGTTTTCGACCTGGATCAACCAGGCGATACGGTGCACCAGCACACGGGTTTTGCCGGAACCTGCGCCGGCCAGGACCAACTGACGCCCGACACTGGCCGTGACGGCCTGACGTTGGGCATCGTTGAGAGAATTTAACAAGAGAGAGAGATCATCGCGCATCGGGGCATTTTAGGGGCTGTTGGCCTTTGATTGCTAGCCGCGTGGCGGTCTTGGGCCGAGCGGTCGAAAAGGCTGGCAGTAAAAGAGCCCGGCGTGTTTCATCCAATTTAATGGCACCCGTGCGTTTGGTCGTGGGTATTGCTTGTGTATGCTCGGATGACTTTTTGGCTCATCTACTGATAAGAAACTTGCCGATGGTTCAGAGTTTAAATTCGCCGGGTGTTTTTTTCGGCATGGGTATCGGCCTTTTTTTGCTGGCGGGTGGTTTGGGTTGGCAGTTCAACCGGATCAAACAACGGCGCAAGGCGAGGCGCTTGCAGCAACAAGGCCTGTTCGCCGACTTGCAGCAGGCCAATGACCGAAGCGAGCAACTGCACACCGAACTGGCCCGCGAAGTGGAGCAGCGGCGTGTGGTGGAGGCGCGGGTGCGCCACCTTAGCCAGTTTGATGAGTTGACCGGCCTGGCCAATCGTTCCCTGTTCAAGGAGCGCCTGGAGGAGGCCAGCCAGCGCGTGCGCCAGGGTTCGTGCAATCTGACCTTGCTGCACATCAACCTCGATCGTTTCAAGCTGCTCAATGACAACTTTGGCCATGAACTGGCCGATCATGTGTTGCAAAAAATGGCTGAGCGCATCACCAAGGCCTTGCCTGAGGCCGACACCCTTGCGCGCCTGTCGGGTGATGAATTTGCCGTGTTGTTTGATGCCTATAACAGCCTGACCAGCCTGGCGCGGGTAGCCACCCGGCTTCTGGAAAAACTCAGTCGGCCGCTGATGGTGGACGGCCATGAGCTAGTGATCAGTGTATCCATTGGCATCAGTTTGTTACCGGGTAGCGCACGGGACATTGCGAGCCTGGTGCATCAGGCCAACAAGGCCATGCATCAGGCCAAGCACCTGGGTGGTGGCACTTTTCAGTTCTACAGTCACAGCCTGCAACGCAGCACCCTGGAGCGCCTGCAGTTGGAGAACCAGTTGCGCAAGGCCATTGCCGAGCGCCAGCTCGATGTGTTCTATCAACCCAAGCTGTGCCTGGCTACCGGCCGCCTGCACGCCGCCGAAGCGCTGGTGCGCTGGGATCACCCGCAATTGGGCAGCGTGCCGCCGAGCGACTTTATCGCCCTGGCCGAGGAGACTGGCCTGATCAGCGCCATCGGTGAATTTGTGCTGCGTGAAGCCTGCCGCCAGGCCTGCGAATGGCAACATGAAGGGCTGGCGCCGATACGGGTGTCGGTGAACCTGTCGGGGCATCAACTGCGCCAGGGCAAGCTGGTCAGCCTGGTGCGCCAGGTGCTCGAAGACACAGGGCTGCCACCGCATTGCCTTGAGCTGGAACTGACAGAGAGCCAGTTGCTCGACAATGTTGAATACATCATCGCCACCTTTGAGCAATTGCATGCGCTGGGGGTGAAGCTGGCGATTGATGATTTTGGCACCGGTTATTCATCGCTCAGTTACCTCAAGCGGTTTGCGGTGGATTACGTCAAGATCGATAAAACCTTTATTCACGGCGTGGGGCGCTGTAGCGAAGACGAGGCCATCACCCTGGCAATTATCGACATGGCCCACAGCCTGGCCCTCAAGGTGGTGGCAGAGGGCGTTGAAAACGAGGCGCAACTGGCCTTTCTCAAGGCTCGCCAGTGCGATGAAGTGCAGGGTTACTTGATCAGCCGTCCAGTCAGTGCACAGCAATTGGGCGACTTGTTGCGCGCAGGTGCCGCTGCCTTGTAGTGCGAAAAAGGGCTACACACGCCTGATCCTGCTTGATTAAAGGGTGATAACAGTAATCGATAGGGCGTATTGGGTGGGCAGAAAACGAATTCTTGTAGTATAACTACAAGATTGCTACATCCCCGGCACCCGCCGCTTACAGACCGAGTCCTGCCCTTTGAACCTGCTGCAACATATTGCCCAGTCACGCCACCTGTTACGTAAATCGGAACTCAAGGTCGCCGATCACGTGCTGCTTGATCCTGCGGCTGTAATGCACAGTTCCATGGCCGACCTTGCCCACAGCGTCGGTATCAGCGAGCCCACCATCGTGCGTTTTTGTCGTGCGATAGGCTGCTCGGGGTTCCAGGACTTGAAGCTCAAGCTGGCGCAAAGCCTGGCGGCAGGGGCCAGTTTTGGTCAGTTCGCGATCCACGAAGACGATTCGGTTGCGGACTACAGCCTGAAGATTTTCGACACCACGCTGCACACCCTGATGGACGTGCGCGAGAAGCTCGACCCGGTCGCCTTGCAGCGTGCGGTAACGGCCATGTCGCAAGCACAGCGGGTCGAGTTCTACGGTTTTGGTGCGTCGGGTGCAGTAGCGGCAGATGCCCAGCACAAGTTTTTCCGTTTGTTGCTGACCGCTGCGGCGTATTCCGACCCGCATATGCAAGCGATGTCGGCGGTGACCTTGAAGCCCACCGACGTGGCAATCTGCATTTCCCAGTCGGGCCGCTCCAAAGACTTGCTGATCACCGCCAACCTGGTGCGTGAAAGCGGCGCGACCTTGATCACCTTGTGTCCGAGCCAGACGCCGCTGGCAGAACTGGCGACGGTCAACCTGGCGATCGATGTGCATGAAGACACCGAAATCTACACCCCGCTGACCTCGCGTATTGCCCACCTGGTGGTGATTGACGTGCTGGCGATGGGTGTTGCGATGGCCCGCGGCCCGAGCCTGGTCAACCACCTCAAGAGCGTCAAGCGCAGCCTGCGCAGCTTGCGCCTGTCGCCCAAGTCGCTGAAAAGCCACGAAGATTAAAAGCGCCCTCACCCTAACCCTCTCCCAGAGGGAGAGGGGACTGATTGGGGGGTGTTGCAGTTTTATGGCCGTCTGAAGTGGCTGCGTTGAATCCGAAATTTACCCGGTTAGCTCCCTCTTCCTCCGGGAGAGGGTTGGGGTGAGGGTGCTCTTGATCGCCAAGCAATTTCATCCCCCTGTCATCCCGGCTTCGCCAAGTCGTCACAAACAAAGTCCATCGTGAAACTCCCGTACACGCCTTGGGAGACTCGAAATGGCTCAGCCTTACGAAGAACGCAATAGCGCCGTCAAAACCCGCCGTCAGCAAGAAGACCAGCGCCGCATGGCCTTCCGTCGTGCGATTGAAGACCATACGAGCCAGCGCCAACTGCGCCTGGAAACCTCTGACTACCCCGACCTGGGATCGATCAACTATTGGCAGGCTGCGTCGGCAAGTGGCCGTCGAAGCGCTCAACCAGCGCGCTGTTCTGCAGGCGCTCACTGCGAATAAACCCCAGAAATGCATGCGCCACCGGCGACAGGCGCTTGGCCTTGGCCTGCACTACGCACCAGCTGCGGTACAACGGCAATTCTTCGACCGGCAGCTCGCGCAGCAGGCCGGTCGCCAGCTCCAGGCTGACGGCGTGGCGTGTTAACAGCGCCACGCCCAACCCGGCCACCGCACATTCGCGCTGAGACTCGTTGGACGACACTTCCAGCGTCTGATTGAAGTGCACGCGCTTCTCCTTGAAATACTCCTCACACGCCATGCGCGTGCCCGAACCCTGTTCGCGCATCAGCAGGGTATACGGCTCAAGATCCTGCAACCGCAGCGGCCCTTGCATGCACAGCGGGTGTTCGGCAGGTGCAACGGCCACAATCGGGTTATTCAAAAACGGCAAAAACTCCAGGCCCATGTCCTGGGGCACCATCGACATGATCACCAGATCGTCGCGGTTATCGGATAGCCGACGAACGGCCTGCGCCCGGTTGACCACGGTCAGTTGCAAATTGACTTCCGGGTGCTGGCGCTTGAAGGCAGCAAACAGATGCGGCACAAAATATTTCGCACTCGACTCCACCGCCAGTTTTAGCTGCCCCTGCAATGACCCGAGCATGTCGGAAAGCTGCATGTCGAGGTTTTCCAGGCGGCCGAAAATATCCCGGCTGGCCAACTGAAGCGCTTCAGCGGCCTCGGTCATGTACAGCTTTTTGCCAACGTAGTCGAACAAAGGCTGGCCAATCAGCTCTTCAAGCTGACGAATTTGTAGACTTACGGCGGGTTGCGTCAGCGACATTTCTTCTGCGGCGCGGCTGTAAGAGCGCAAATCACAGACTTCGTTAAACACCTGCAATTGGCGAAAAGTGATACGCATCAATGACTTACGCATTTTTATAAAATTATCCGAAGCGGCAAGTGCTCTGACTATAAGTTGTTACTTATGCACGACCCAAGAATTATTGATTTTTGTTTATCGCTGCGCAGGTCTAGTGTGACAACACAACGGTTCAGACACATTTGGACACGTCCCGACCTGGTCTAGCAGGTCGTTTGTTCCATGGGCTTTAGGAAGATTCCAAGTGATAAAAAAGATCCTGATCGCCAACCGCGGAGAAATCGCCGTCCGCATCGTGCGTGCCTGCGCCGAGATGGGGATTCGCTCTGTAGCGGTCTATTCCGAAGCTGATCGGCATGCCTTGCACGTCAAGCGCGCTGACGAAGCACACAATATCGGCGAAGACCCGCTGGCCGGTTATTTGAACCCGCGCAAGCTGGTTAACCTGGCCGTTGAAACCGGTTGTGATGCCTTGCATCCCGGTTACGGTTTTCTGTCAGAAAATGCTGAATTGGCTGATATCTGCGCCGAGCGCGGGATCAAGTTCATCGGCCCTGCCGCTGAAGTCATTCGCCGCATGGGCGACAAGACTGAAGCGCGCCGCAGCATGATCAAGGCTGGTGTTCCGGTTACGCCGGGCACTGAAGGCAACGTTGCCGACATCCACGAAGCCTTGATTGAAGGCGAGCGCATTGGTTACCCGGTGATGCTCAAGGCCACCTCGGGTGGTGGCGGTCGCGGCATTCGTCGCTGCAACAGCCGTGAAGAGCTGGAGCAAGCCTTCCCGCGGGTGATCTCGGAAGCTACCAAGGCTTTTGGTTCGGCCGAAGTGTTTCTGGAAAAATGCATCGTAAACCCCAAGCACATCGAAGCGCAGATCCTCGGTGACAGCTTTGGCAATGTGGTGCACCTGTTTGAGCGCGACTGCTCGATCCAGCGTCGCAACCAGAAGCTGATCGAAATCGCCCCAAGCCCTCAGC
>Ga0256410_1002843_pt1 | contig 11128 bp, 10 predicted proteins | sample PhyWR1_FD_185983 | JGI IMG/M metagenome (GOLD analysis project Ga0256410, IMG submission 185983) | Leaf surface microbial communities from wheat plants in UC Gill Tract Community Farm, Albany, California, United States - DLSL W.R1 | ecosystem: Host-associated > Plants > Phyllosphere >... | reverse complement strand
TGGGCTTGCTGCGGGTGCAGAGCGTGGCGCCCATGTCCATCATCGCCTGGGTGTAGGCGTTGACGCGGTCGTGGGGGGTGAAGCGCTCGGCAGTGGCCCACAGCTGTTTGGCCACCTTGGGCTCGCCGGGGTAGCCCTCTTGCGCCGTGTAGCGCGCCAGTACCCGCTTGACGTTGCCGTCCAGAATCGGCGCCCGCAGACCCATGCTCAGGCTGGCAATCGCACCGGCTGTGGATAAACCGATACCGGGTAACTCGACCAGTTTTTCCACATCCCGCGGAAATTGGCCGTCATATTCGGCGACAACGATTTTGGCGGTCTTTTGCAGGTTGCGCGCACGGGTGTAGTAGCCCAGGCCGGTCCACAGGTGCAGTACTTCGTCTTCCGGTGCAGCGGCCAGGGCCTCGACCGTCGGCAGTGAAGCCATAAAACGGTCGAAGTAGTTCAGCACGGTACTGACCTGGGTTTGCTGCAGCATGATTTCCGAGACCCATACCCGATACGGGGTGATGCCCTGTTGCCAGGGCAGGTCGTGGCGACCGTGCTGGTCATACCAGTCCAGCACCGCGGTTGAAAACTGCTCATCTCTCATCGGTTGAACAGCCCTTTGAGCGCGTTCTTGAGCTCGGGGCTGACCTTGTCGCCGAGCTTTTCTTCGAGTTTGTCAGTGAGCTTGTTGCCCGCCACTTTGGCGGCAACCTTGCCCAGCCCTTCCTTGTCCAGACGGCAGGCCTTGGCCCCCAGCTCCAGCGGGCCACGGCAGCGTAATGGCAGCTCGATGCCGACAAAGTTCTTGCCGACCTGGCAGGCCGGGTCGGGCATGGCGCGGGTGTCGCCTTCGATGATGATGCCGATGCGGTAATCCATGCCCAGTACGCGCAGGTCGATGTCGCCATCGCCTTTGACGCTCAGGCCGGGGATGCGCACGATCATGTCCGGGTTGCTGGCCACGCCGTTGCGGAACACCAGGGTGCCCTTGAGCTCCTTGAATGGCGTGTCTTTGCCCAGGGGCGCGCCGCTCAGGGTTTTGCGGTTGAGTACCGAAATACCCTTGCACAGCTGTTGCTCAAGGTTGGCGTTGAGCAGCACACCATCATTAAGCATAAAGCTGGCGGTGCCGTTGAGGCTGGAAATCAGCTCGCTCTGGCTGTTGCCGCTGCCAGTGACGTTGCTGTTGAGGGTCAGCAGACCGGTCACCGGTGGTTTTTGCCCCTGGCTTTGCAGGATTTTATCCACCGGCACATTGGTAATGCGGGTCTGCAGTTTGACCACCGGTAGCATGGGTTGTACGTCCAGGCTGCCATTGGCGGCAAAGCTGCCTTTGTAAAGGTTACCGCTGAGGTTTTCCAGGGTCAGGACACCGGCTTTGCTGTTGGCCTTGAGCACCGCGTTTTGTATCGGCAGTTTGCTCAGGGTCAGTTGGCCAAAACTGATATCAGCATTCAGGTCGAGCGCCTTGAGGCGGGTGACCGGAATGATCCTGGCGGTGCTCCAGCCGCTTTTGGTCGGAGCCTCCGGCAGCGGCGTATCGCCCGATGCGGCCAGGGCGCCGGCTTCGCTGCTCTGTACTTCAGCCTTGCGCGCAACGCTGGCGCTGCTGGCTTCGGCCGACTTGGGCGGCATGTAGCGATCAGCGTCGAATGTGTCGCCTTTGAGCTGAATACGTACGGCTTGTTTGGCGAAATCGTCAATGGCCACGAGGCCGGTGAAGGTGCTGTCGTCGACTTTCAGGTTCAGCTCGTCAAAGGTCACGCTGCTGGGCGTGCCCGAAAGGCGACTGACCAGTTCGACCTTGCTCAGGCTGTTCGGCGCCATGGCAGGTAGCGGGTGGCCGATGCTGTCGAGGAACCGGGCCAGATCAAGCTGTGCAATCGACAGGCCGCCACTGATTTGCGGAGTGGTATCGAGGCTGTTGGCCTTGAACTCACCCAGGGCGCGCAACTGGTTGGCTGAAATCTTCAGGCTGCTCCATTCGGCGACGTTCGCAGCCAGATCAACCAGAATTTGCCCCTGTGCGGCGAACGTCATGGTCTTGCCCTGCAGCGGCTCACCGGAGGCTTCGCCGGTGACCTTCATGTCTTCAAACTGATAGCGCTTGAGTACACGGTCAAAGCGCAACTTGCCGTCAACTTCGGTCTTGACCCGCATCACCGGCTGGTTGGTGCCCAGGAAGGCGGTCAGCTTGACCGGGATACTGGTAGCCTCGTGAACCGGGCCGGTGCTCAGCTGGATGCTTTCGGCGCTGAACTGCTTGCCGCTTTGCTCGTCGTTATATTCAACCCGGGCGTTGTTCACGGTCAGGCTGTCGATATCGAGCTTGAGGGGCTGGCCGGCGCTTTCAGGCTTGTTGCTCGCAGCGGGCTCGGTGCCGGTGGTTGGCGCGGCGGCGGTGGCCGGCTTGCCGATGTCCTGCCAATTGCCGTGGCCGTCCTTGTCGCGGGTCAGGCGCAGGTTCAGGCCTTCGACGCGCACGTCGCTCATCTGCACTTCTTTGCGCAGCAGCGGCAGTACGCGCACGGACAGACCGAGCATCTGAAGATCGGCGAAAGGCTGGGTCGGCGCTGCGAGAGTGGCAACGCTGGCGTCGTGCAGTTCCAGGCCAAGCCAGGGGAAGAGGCTCCAGCCGATGTCGCCATTGAGGGTCAGCTCAATGTGGGCTTTGTCACGGGCTATCTGGCGGATCTCGTCTTTATAGTCGTTGGGATCGAACAGATGGCTGAGGGCAAAGCCCAGGGCCACGATGATCAGCAACAATCCGAGAAGCACCAGACCCAGGATTTTGCCGAACGCTTTCATGGGCGAGTCCTTGTAAGTCTGTGTGAGAGTAAGTTTTAAATTCAGCCGCAGAGTATAGCGCCACGCGCACGCCGACTGGGGGGTGGATAGTAGCGGATCAGTTGCTTGGCCAAAGACCACATCAGGTTAGGGCCAGGCTGGCGATCAAATGGTAATCTTCGCTTGTTTTTCGGGCCTTCTGCGGCACATTGCCGCGTCTCGATCCAATAAAAACGACTGTGTGCCACAGAGCGCCAAAGTCAGGGAGCGAGCGTGCCGGGGAAATAACTTCATTACCTGGGGGAAACACCTATGAGTATCAGCATTGCTGCGGGCAGTTCTGCTTCGCCGCCTGCGTTCCTGTCCAAGGAGCGCATCATCGCCAAACCCGGCTTCAACCGCTGGCTGGTGCCGCCAGCTGCTCTGGCCATCCATCTGTGCATCGGCATGGCCTATGGCTTTTCGGTGTTCTGGCTGCCGTTGTCCAAAGCCCTGGGTGTGACTGCACCTGTGGCTTGTGCGCCAGACATGAGCTTTATCGCGCAAGTGTTTTCGTCGCAATGCGACTGGCCGATTTCGATGCTCGGCTGGATCTACACCCTGTTCTTTATCTTCCTCGGTTGCTCGGCCGCGGTATGGGGCGGCTGGCTTGAGCATGCCGGGCCACGCAAGGCCGGTGTGGTGTCGGCTTTGTGCTGGTGCGGCGGTTTGCTGATTTCTGCATTGGGTATTTATACCCATCAGATCTGGCTGATGTGGCTGGGTTCTGGGGTTATCGGCGGTATCGGCCTGGGGCTGGGTTATATCTCGCCGGTGTCGACACTGATCAAGTGGTTCCCGGACAAGCGTGGCATGGCTACGGGCATGGCGATCATGGGCTTTGGTGGCGGGGCAATGGTGGGCGCACCGTTGGCTGCGGCGCTGATGAACCATTTTGCCGGGCCGGAAGGCGTGGGGGTATGGCAGAGCTTTGTGGCCATGGCGGCGATTTACTTTGTGTTCATGATTGGCGGCGCGTTGTCGTACCGCGTTCCACCCACCGGCTGGAAGCCCGAGGGCTGGAAGGCACCGGCAAAAAAAGCGGCCAACGCAATGATTACCCAGCGCCATGTGCATGTCAGTGTGGCGTGGAAAACTCCGCAATTTGCGCTGGTATGGCTGGTTCTATGCCTTAACGTATCGGCCGGTATCGGCATTCTGGGCATGGCCTCGCCATTGTTGCAGGAAGTCTTCGCGGGCAAGTTGCTGGGTAATGATCTGACCTTCAGCCAGCTGGATGCAGCGCAGCTGGCGCAGATCGCCGCGATTGCAGCAGGGTTCACCGGTTTGCTGAGCCTGTTCAATATTGGCGGGCGGTTTTTCTGGGCATCGTTCTCGGATTACCTGGGCCGCAAAAACACCTACTTTGTGTTCTTCGCCCTGGGTTTTGCGCTGTACGCGATGATTCCGAACCTGGGCCATCTGGGCAACGTATCGCTGTTCGTGGCGGCGTTCTGCATCATTCTGTCGATGTACGGCGGCGGGTTTGCCACAGTGCCAGCGTATCTGGCCGATCTGTTCGGTACGCAGATGGTCGGCGCGATCCACGGTCGCCTGCTGACCGCCTGGGCGGCTGCGGGTGTGCTGGGGCCGGTGCTGGTCAACTACCTGCGCGAGTATCAGTTGAGCATCGGGGTGGAGCGTGCGGCGGCGTATGACATCACCTTGTACATCCTCGCCGGTCTGCTGGTGTTGGGCTTTATCTGCAACCTGCTGGTACGCCCGGTGGCCGACAAATACTTCATGACCGACGCCGAGCTGGCCGCCGAACAGGCACTGGGGCACGACAAGGGCGCGGACGCCAGTACGTCGCTGGAGTGGAAAGCCGCACCGGGCAGTCAGCCATTGGTGATTGCAGCCTGGCTGGCCGTGGGCATTCCCTTGTTGTGGGGCGTGTGGGTAACGGTGCAGAAGACGGCGGTGTTGTTTCACTGATTGACGTGTTGAGTCAGCGCTGACGCCATCGCGAGCAAGCCCGCTCCCACAGACGGATTGCGTCTCTGTGGGAGCGGGCTTGCTCGCGATTCAGGCGGCGCGGCCTGTGCGTCAACGCGCATTACGTCAGCCACCGCACCCTTAATGTTTCTGTTTGCCTGACCCGTGCCTATAATGGCCACCTTTTTCGCCCAATGATTTTGCGGAGCTGGTGATGGCCGAACGTAAGGCGTCAGTCGAGCGCGATACTCTGGAAACCCAGATTAAAGCCTCGATCAACTTGGATGGTACCGGTAAGGCCCGATTCGATATCGGTGTTCCTTTTCTTGAGCACATGCTCGACCAGATCGCCCGACATGGGTTGATCGACCTGGACATCGAGTGCAAAGGCGACCTGCATATCGACGATCACCATACCGTCGAAGATGTCGGCATTACCCTGGGTAAAGCCTTCAGCGAAGCAGTCGGCGATAAAAAAGGCATGACCCGCTACGGTCACGCTTACGTCCCGCTGGACGAAGCGCTGTCCCGTGTAGTCATCGACTTTTCCGGTCGTCCTGGTCTGCAAATGCATGTTCCCTACACCCGCGCCACCGTCGGCGGCTTCGATGTTGACCTGTTTCAGGAGTTCTTCCAGGGCTTCGTGAACCACGCCAATGTCAGCCTGCACATCGACAACCTGCGCGGCACCAACACCCACCACCAGATCGAAACCGTGTTCAAGGCTTTCGGCCGCGCGCTGCGCATGGCCGTTGCACTGGATGAGCGGATGGCCGGGCAAATGCCTTCTACCAAGGGCGTGCTCTGATGCAGACAGTGGCGGTAATCGATTACGGCATGGGTAACCTGCACTCGGTGGCCAAGGCGCTGGAGCACGTTGGCGCCGGTCGGGTGCTGATTACCAGCGATGCCAGCGTGATTCGCGAAGCCGACCGCGTAGTGTTCCCTGGTGTGGGTGCGATCCGCGATTGCATGGCCGAAATCCGTCGCCTGGGTTTTGACTCGCTGGTGCGTGAAGTCAGTCAGGATCGTCCGTTTCTCGGTATTTGTGTCGGCATGCAAGCCTTGCTCGACAGCAGCGAAGAGAACGGCGGTGTTGATTGCATCGGCCTGTTCCCGGGCGCCGTGAAGTTCTTCGGCAAGGACCTGCACGAAGACGGCGAGCATCTCAAGGTGCCGCACATGGGCTGGAACGAAGTGCAGCAAAAAGTCGATCACCCGCTGTGGCACGGCATCCCCGACCTGGCGCGTTTCTACTTTGTACACAGCTACTACATTGCGGCGGGCAATCCTCGCCAGGTAGTCGGTGGCGGGCATTACGGCGTCGATTTCGCCGCAGCGCTGGCCGAGGGCTCGCGCTTCGCGGTGCAGTTCCACCCGGAAAAAAGCCATACCCACGGCTTGCAGCTGCTGGAAAACTTTGCGGCCTGGGATGGCCGCTGGTAATGGCGCCGCGCAAAAAGCCGCCGATTCTTACGCTCACCCCTGAGCAAGAGAACGAAGCCAACAGCAAGATCAAACGCTTTATGGAAGACCGCTTCGAACTGGACCTGGGTTCGTTCGAGGCGGCTGAAATCCTTGAGCTGTTCACCCGCGAAATCGCCCCGCATTACTACAATCGGGCGATTTTCGATGTGCAGGCGCACCTCAAAGAGAGGTTCGAGAGCATCGAAAGCGACCTGTGGGCGCTCGAGAAGAACTGATTTCCGAGTCTCAGACTCCCGAATTTGAAGGTTTGCCACATGCTGATTATTCCCGCTATCGATCTTAAAGACGGTGCCTGTGTACGTCTGCGCCAGGGCCGCATGGAAGACTCCACGGTATTTTCCGATGACCCGGTGAGCATGGCTGCCAAATGGGTAGAGGGCGGTTGCCGCCGTCTGCACCTGGTCGACCTCAACGGCGCCTTTGAAGGCCAGCCGGTCAACGGCGAAGTGGTCACTGCCATTGCCAAGCTGTACCCGCACCTGCCGATCCAGATCGGCGGCGGGATTCGCTCCCTGGAAACCATCGAGCATTACGTCAAGGCGGGCGTGAGCTATGTGATCCTGGGCACCAAGGCAGTGAAAAACCCTGAGTTCGTGGCCGAGGCCTGCCGCGCGTTCCCGGGCAAGATCATTGTCGGCATGGATGCAAAAGACGGCTTTGTGGCCACTGACGGCTGGGCTGAAGTGAGCACCGTGCAGGTCATCGACCTGGCCAAACGATTTGAAGCAGACGGCGTGTCGGCCATCGTTTATACCGACATTGCCAAGGACGGCATGATGCAGGGCTGCAACGTGAGCTACACCGCCGCATTGGCCGCTGCCACCAGCATTCCGGTGATCGCTTCGGGCGGCATCCACAACCTGGGTGACATCAAGGCCCTGATGGACGCCAAGGCGCCGGGCATCGTGGGCGCCATTACCGGTCGCGCCATCTATGAAGGCACGCTGGATGTGGCCGAGGCGCAAGCCTTCTGCGACAGCTACAAGGCCTGAGGAGAGACCCATGGCGCTGGCCAAACGCATCATCCCTTGCCTGGACGTGGATAACGGCCGGGTCGTAAAGGGCGTCAAGTTCGAGAACATTCGCGATGCCGGCGACCCGGTAGAGATCGCCCGTCGTTACGATGAGCAGGGTGCTGACGAGATTACCTTTCTCGATATCACTGCCAGCGTCGATGGGCGCGACACCACGCTGCATACAGTCGAACGCATGGCCAGTCAGGTGTTTATCCCGTTGACCGTAGGTGGCGGGGTGCGCTGCATCCAGGACATACGCAACCTGCTCAATGCCGGTGCCGACAAAGTCTCGATCAATACCGCAGCGGTGTTTAACCCGGAGTTTGTGGGCGAAGCGGCGCAACATTTTGGCTCGCAGTGCATTGTGGTCGCCATTGATGCCAAGAAAGTCTCCTTGCCGGGCGAAACCCCGCGCTGGGAAATTTTCACCCACGGCGGGCGCAAGCCAACCGGGCTCGACGCGGTCGAGTGGGCCATGAAGATGGAAGGCCTGGGCGCCGGCGAAATCCTGTTGACCAGCATGGATCAGGACGGCATGAAAAATGGCTTCGATCTGGGTGTTACCCGCGCAATCAGTGATGCACTGGGCATTCCGGTGATTGCCTCGGGCGGTGTCGGTAACCTCCAGCATCTGGCTGACGGCATTCTGGAAGGTCACGCCAGTGCAGTGCTGGCGGCGAGTATTTTCCACTTTGGTGAATACACGGTGCCAGAGGCCAAGGCGTACATGGCAGAGCGCGGAATCGTGGTTCGCTAAGGCCAAAGGCTACTGGACAGCATGGCGTGCCCACGGCACTCTTGAGCACGCCATGGATTCAGGTCGCCTGTCATGTTTAAACGCTTTGTGCCTATTCTCGTCAGTTCCACCATGTGGCTGGCGAGTACCGCTTTTGCGGCTGATACGTCGAACTCATCGATCGTGTTACTGACTGAAAACTTCCCGCCGTACAACATGGCCAAAAACGGCAAGAATTTTGCGCAGAACGATAATATTGAAGGTATCGCCGTCGATATCCTGCGTGAAGCCTTCAAACGTGCCGGCATCCCCTACAGCATGACCCTGCGTTTCCCTTGGGAGCGTATCTACCACCTTGCCCTCGAAAAACCCGGATACGGTGTGTTTGTCACCGCCCGCGTGCCCGAGCGTGAAAAGCTGTTCAAGTGGGTCGGCCCTATTGGTCCTGATGACTGGGTGTTGCTGGCCCGAGGGGATAGCCCGATTACCCTGACGTCCCTCGAACAGGCCCGCCAGTATCGGGTGGGCGCTTACAAGGGCGACGCCATTGCCTTGTCCCTAGAGAAGCAGGGGCTGGCGCCGGTGATTGTGCTGCGCGATCAGGACAACGCCCGCAAGTTGCAGGCCGGGCAAATCGACTTGTGGGCCACAGGTGCTCCAGCTGGCCAATTTTTGGCGCGTCAGGTAGGGATTTCAGGGTTCAAGACGGTGTTGCGTTTCAATCAGGCTGAGCTGTTTTTGGCGCTGAACAAAGACGTGCCGGACGAGGTGGTGAGCAAGTTGCAGAAGGCGCTGGATGAGTTAAAGGCAGAAGGCGTGGATGAGAAAATCCGCGCAAAGTACCTGTAACACACAGAGCGTGTAGCCGCTGACGAGGAACGAAGGCTGCGCTCCTCAGCGGCTACAAATGGCACGGGTCTCAGCGATAAACCCCATCCTTCCCATGTCCGGCCATCGCCTTGTTGCTGCGCACGCCGATCATTTGCCTGATATCGATCCAGTCAATGCCCTGGGCCTTGAGCTTGGGCAGCTCCCGTTCAAGCACGGCGAGGGTTTGCGGGTAGGGATGGCCGATCATCACCGCCGAACCTTGCTTGCGCGCCAGATTGATCGCGGTGTGCAGTTGTGTGGTGATCGCCTGCTCGGTACGTACGTCATCGAGAAACACATCCCGCGAAACACTGGCCAGGCCGATTTTTTGCGCCTCGGCCGCCGCGACCGTCTGCGCGCTGGTGCGGCTGTCGACAAAGAATTTGTGACGTTGCTGCAAGTTGCCCATCAGCCAGGCCATCGCTTGTGGCTGGGAGGTCATGCGGCTGCCCATGTGGTTGTTGATACCGCTGGTGTAGGGCACTGCCTTGAACGCGGCGTTGAGGCGCTTTTCAAGTTCGTCGACAGGCAGGTCCGGGTGCCAGGCAAAGGGCCCGGTGGCCGGGTCCATTGGCATGTGCAAAATGACGATCTTGCCGGCCTTGTGGGCTTCGCGGGCAAATTCGGCAGCATGGGGGGTGTCGGGCATCACGGCGGTGGTGACCGGGCCGGGCAGCGCCAGCACGCGGCGGTCCCGGGGCAGGTTTTGCCCAAGGTCATCGATAATCAGGCTCAGGTAAGCCTTGTGCGGTGTGGCGGGCGCGCTGACCGGTGCCGCGTGGGCGGTACCGGTCAGGCAGCAGAGCAGGGTGAGGGCCAGGGAAAGACGCACCTCAGTTGCCGCGTGTGATGCTCAAGCCTTTAAGCAGGCTCAGGGCCTGGCTCAGCTGGAAGTCATCGTCCTGGGGCATCGGCTTGGCTTTGGGGCCGGAGCCGGTCGGCTTGTCGGCACCGCCGTTACCATTGCCGAGGTGACCTTGCAGGTCGGCCTCTTTGTAGTACTCGGTGTCTTGCTCGCGGGTGATCCTGGCGCGGCTGACTTCGATATCCGGAACAATGCCCTGGGCCTGGATCGAGCGCCCGTTCGGAGTGAAGTACAGCGCTGTGGTGATCTTCAGCGCGCGGTCATTGTTCAACGGCAGTACGGTTTGCACCGAGCCTTTGCCGAAGCTGGTGGTGCCCATCACCACACCACGCTTCTGATCCTGCAAGGCACCGGCGACGATCTCTGACGCCGAGGCGCTGCCGCCGTTGATCAGTACCACCAATGGCACGCCTTCGCTCAGATCCTTGCCGGTAGCCGAGAAACGCAGCTCAGAGTTGGCGATACGGCCCTTGGTATAGACGATCAGACCTTTGGTGATGAAATGGTCTACCACTTCAACTGCCGACTGCAGCACGCCGCCCGGGTTGTTGCGCAGGTCAAGGATGATGCCCTTGAGGCGCTTGTTGCCGTTTTCCCTGCGCAGTTTGGACAGCGCAGCGGCCACTTCTTCGCCAGTCTTGACCTGGAACTGGGTAATGCGGATGTAGCCGTAGCCGTCTTCAAGCAGCTGGGCCTTGACGCTCTTGACCTGGATATTGGCCCGGGTCAGGGTTACGTCAAACGGTGCGCCACCGTTGCGTACCAGGGTCAGGGTGATTTTCTGACCGATCTTGCCGCGCATTTTGTCTACGGCCTCGGTCATGCTCAGGCCACGGGTGGGCTGACCATTGATCTTGACGATTAAGTCACCGGCCTGGATGCCGGCTTTGCTGGCAGGGGTGTCGTCGATCGGCGAGACGATCTTGATGTTGCCGTCTTCAGTGCCGACTTCAATGCCCAACCCGCCAAATTCGCCGCTGGTGCTTTCCTGCAGCTCGGCGAAATCTTCCGGCCCCAGGTAGGCAGAATGCGGGTCGAGGTTGCTGAGCATGCCCTTGATGGCATTCTCCAGCAGGGTTTTGTCGTCTACCGGCTCAACATAGGCAGCCTTGATCCGATCCATGACCTCGGCAAATGTGCGCAGCTCTTCCAGAGGCAGCGGTGCCTTGGCGCTGGTAGCAGCCCCGGCTGGCGGAATGCTCGGCTCGGCAGCAAATGCCAATGGCGAGCCGATCAGCAGAGCGATCGTCAGGGCCAGCGAGTTGAGGCGGGACAAATGCGGCATGTTGAGCGAACTCCTACGTATTAAAGGTGATGGACTCATCCCTGAGTGCGACACCATTGTGCAGGGTCGCTTGGGCGTCCCTGCTGACGAATAGCAAAATACAGTGCTGGCGTGGCCTG
>Ga0256410_1002840_pt1 | contig 11129 bp, 10 predicted proteins | sample PhyWR1_FD_185983 | JGI IMG/M metagenome (GOLD analysis project Ga0256410, IMG submission 185983) | Leaf surface microbial communities from wheat plants in UC Gill Tract Community Farm, Albany, California, United States - DLSL W.R1 | ecosystem: Host-associated > Plants > Phyllosphere >... | reverse complement strand
CCATGCCGATCAGCATCATCGGCCGCCGCCCGTACAGGTCGCCGAGCTTGCCGTAGATCGGCACCGCCACGGTCATCGCCACCATGTAGCCCGAGATGACCCAGGCCAGCAGGTTGACGTCGTGGAACTGCGCGGAAATAGCAGGCATGGACACGGCGACAATGGTCTGGTCCAAAGCCCCCAGGAAGATCGCCATCATCAGTGAGGCGAGGATGCTGCGCACAGCGGGCAGTGGCGGAGCAGGCTGATTGAGGTGCGTCACGGCAAGACCTTCGAGCAGGGCCCGCGGGAAAAGGCGGCCCACGGGAATGCTCGATACGATAGCAGGCTATTCGATAGCTTCGTAAGGAAGTCCGACGTAATTTTCTGCGATGGTTTTGCGACCTGCCTCGGAGTGGATGAAGTACTCAAGCTCACTCTCGGCGATGCGCTGGGTGAAACCGTCGGCCTCGGGAAACTGATGCAACATCGAGGTCATCCACCAGGAAAACCGTTCGGCCTTCCACACCCGCCGCAGGCAGATGGCGGAATAACGCTCCAGCAGATCCACGCGCCCTTCGCCGTAGACCTTGAGCAGAATCCGGTACAGCGTACTCACATCACTGGCCGCCAGGTTCAAACCCTTGGCCCCGGTGGGCGGCACGATATGCGCCGCGTCGCCGAGCAGGAACAGGCGTCCGTACTGCATCGGCTCCACAACAAAACTGCGCAACGGCGCGATGCTTTTTTCGATCGACGGGCCCGTCACCAACTGTTCGGCGAGATGGCTGGGCAGGCGGGTTTTCAGTTCGTCCCAGAAGCGTGCGTCGGACCATTCGTCAATCGGTTCCTCCACCGGCACTTGCAGGTAATAGCGACTGCGCGTCGGCGAACGCATGCTGCACAGCGCAAAACCGCGCGAGTGCTTGGCGTACACCAATTCAGCGTGTACCGGTGGGGTGTCGGCGAGGATGCCCAGCCAACCGAAGGGATAGACCCGTTCGAAGACCTTGAGCGATTCAGCCGGGATCGACTGGCGCGCAACGCCGTGGTAACCGTCGCAACCGGCGATGTAGTCACACTCCAGGCGAAAGGCTTCGCCCTGATGTTCGAAGGTCAGCCAGGGTCGATCACTTTTGAGGCCGTGGGGCTGCACGTTGCGCGCTTCATACAGGGTGGTGGCGCCTGCGGCGGTACGGGCGGCCATCAGGTCGCGGGTGACTTCGGTCTGGCCGTAGATCATCACCGACTGGCCGCCGGTCAAGCCCTTGAGGTCGATGTGCGTCAGTTGGTCGTTCAGTGCCAACTCAAAACCGTCATGCACCAGGCCTTCGCTGTCCATGCGCCGGCTGACGCCCGCCTGCCGCAGCAGGTCGACCATGCCTTGTTCCAGCACCCCGGCACGGATGCGGCCTTGCACGTAATCGGCGCTCTGGCGCTCTAGGATAAGGGTTTCGATCCCCGCTTCATGGAGCAGTTGACCGAGCAGCAATCCGGAAGGACCGGCGCCGATAATGGCGACTTGGGTTTTCAGCGTTTTCATTATTTTTATGGCCCGCAATTTCCACCCGAACGGATCGGGTGAAAGAGTTGTCATTGGTCTTGTTGCTGACATTTTTCACTTGAGTGAGCGGCATAAGAAGGTGAAAACTGAGCCAAAGCCTGCGCTTTTTGCCAATCGGGGCGATTACCGCACCACTCTGCCGAGTATCGGGTTGAAACCATGACCAAAACCGCAATTCCGGTCTTCAAGCTTTACGGGGAACACCAGCAATGGCCCACCCCCGATTTGTTGCACTGCGAAACCATTTCCCGGCGCAGTCGGGAATACCAGTGGGAAATCCAACCCCACCGGCACGCGGATCTTTGCCAATTGCTGTACGTGCACAAAGGCCAGGCACAGTTGGAAATCGAAGGTCAGCGCACCACGCTGAATGAGGCGACCTTGCAGGTATTGCCGCCACTGTGTGTACACGGCTTCCGCTTTCCCGAAGACGTTGAAGGCTACGTAGTGACACTGTCGGCGCCGTTGGTCAGCCACCTGCAAGCACAGCTGGGCACAACGGTGGATGGTTTGCAGACACTCGGCAGCTACCCGGCAGGTAAAGACAGTGATTACCTCAATAGCCTGTTCGCCCGCTTGCAGGACGAATACGCCGATGAACAACCGGCACGGGACATGATGATGCACGCGTTGGTCAGCGTGTTGCTGGTGTGGATCAGCCGCCAGGCCATCCAGCGTCGTCACCCGCGGGCGCCGAGGGGGCGTGAATACTTCCGGCGTTTTACCCAGTTGGTCGAGCAGCATTACCGCGAACACCCGAAGATCGAAGACCTGGCCCACAAACTGGGGATCTCGGTCTCACACTTGAACGGGACGTGCCGGGAGTTGGGTGGGCAACCTGCGCTGCAGATCATGCATGACCGCCAATTGCTGGAAGCCAAGCGCCTGCTGACTTACACCAGCATGACCATCAATGAAATGTCAGAGGTGCTGGGCTTTTCCGATCCGACCAACTTCTCTCGGCTGTTTCGCCGACGGGTCGGGTTCTCGCCCAAGGCGTTTCGCGAACAGCTGAAGGCCGAAGCGCCACACAGCTAAGGTTGGAAACCGATATCTGTGGAAACTCTACACAGCCTCACTGCTAGCGCAAGGCACTGAAACTGCCGGTACGCGGAACGCATTGATCCTGATGGCAGCTGATCGCAAAGGTCGGCTGCATACGGGTCTGCTCCACGCGGTAGGCGGCGGCCCCGTAGAGTGCGCTGGCAAGGGCGCACAGGCTGAAAATCATCAGGTACTTCCTGGTTTTAATGCTCATGGCACAGACCTCTGCGGATCTACAGGGTGCTGTCTAAAGCATAGGTCAACCCCGCCGAGTTGCCATTATCGGGCGACATTCAACAGGGTTATGTCGAGCTAAAGACCCACATCCCACGCCGGTTCCTCCGGGAACCGCAGCACCAGGAAATCCAACAGGCTGCGCAACGCCGAGGGCATGTGCTTGCGCGAGGCGTACACCGCGTAGATGTTCATCTGCCGCGGCTCGGCCTCGGGCAACAAGCGCACCAGTTCGCCACGACGGATGTAATCGCCCGCCTGGTAAGTGGGCAACATCGATACCCCAGCCCCGGCCAACGTCACACGCAACAGCGTGCTGGCCTCGTTGGAGGTGATATTGCCGTTGATCGGCACCGAGACATGCTCGCCCCGCTCTTCGAAATGCCACAGGCTTTTACCGAAATAGGAATGGGTGAGGCAATTGTGCGCGGCCAGGTCTTCGACTTTCTGCGGGGCCGGATGCGAAAGCAGGTAGGCCGGCGAAGCACACACCACTGAGCGGCACACCGTCAGGCGCCGGGCAATCAAGTTGGGATCCAGGTCATTGCTGGTACGGATGGCCAGGTCGATGCGCTCATCCACCAGGTTCACCGTACGATCGAGCATCTGCAGGTCGACTGTCACCAGCGGGTAGCGCTTGACGTACTCGGCAATGGCCTCAGCCAATTGCGCCTGGCCGAAAGACGTACTCACACTCAGACGCAGCAGGCCACGGGGGGCGTCGTCGGGCTCGCTGACGGCGGCCTGCATATCGCCGCACAGTTCCAGCAATTGCCGACAGCGTGGCAGGGTTTCACTGCCGGCCGCCGTGAGGCTGAGCTTGCGCGTGGTGCGGTGCAGCAAACGTGCACCGACCCAGTCTTCCAACTCGGCCAGGTAACGCGACACTACCGGCCGTGACAGGTCCAGATGATCGGCTGCAGCGGACTGGCTGCCCAAGTCCACCACGGTGACAAACACACGCATTGCTTGAAGACGATCCATGATCTGCCCGATTTCAGAAACAAACTATGTCCCAGCATCGCATTTTTAGTCTGGTTTTGTGCAACTAAGCTCTGTGCATCCTTTAACGATGCTGGAGCTGCCCGATGTTCTCAACCTTCAAGCGCTTGACCCTGGCCACCGCCGCCCTGGCCTTCGCCGCCCATGCGGCAGCGGCCGACCTGAGTCTGGACGTGTACAACCCAGGCGAAGCCGCGATCTTCCCGGTCAGCTCGGTGCTGGTCAGCGGTGCCAAAGACGCGATCCTGGTGGACGCCCAATTCGGCAAAGGTCAGGCCGAGCAACTGGTGCAGAAGATCCGCGCCAGCGGCAAACACCTGACCACTATCTACATCAGCCATGGCGACCCGGACTACTACTTCGGCCTCGACACGCTCACCGCTGCCTTCCCTGACGCCAAGGTGCTGGCCCCGCAACCGGTGGTCGACCACATCAAGGCCACCGTGGCCGGCAAGCTTGAGTTCTGGGGCCCGAAAATGGGCGCCGACAAGCCCGCCAAAACCATCGTGCCGCAGGCACTCGAAGGCTCCAGCCTGAGCCTGGAAGGCCAACAGCTTGAGGTGATCGGCCTGGAGGGCCCGCAGCCAGACCGCAGCTTTGTCTGGATCCCGTCGATCAAGGCCGTGGTCGGTGGTGTGGTTGTCGCCGAAAACATTCACCTGTGGATGGCCGACACCCAGAGCGCGCAGTCCCACAAAGATTGGCTCGCCACCCTGCAACGCATCGAACAGCTGAAGCCGCGCACGGTGGTGCCAGGCCATTACCTGGGCACGCCGACACTCGCTTCCGTGGCCTTTACCGCCGACTACATCAAAGCCTTCGACACCGAGACCGCCAAGGCCAAGGATTCTGCCGCCCTGATCGCGGCCATGAAAAAGCGTTACCCCACCCTCGCCGACGAAAGCTCGCTGGAACTGAGCGCCAAAGTCGCCAAGGGCGAAATGAAGTGGTGAAGGGTGTTTAAACCCCAACGTACTGGAGAACGTCATGAGCAAGATTGCAATCATTGGTGCCACCGGCCGTGCCGGTAGCCAACTGCTGGAGGAAGCCCTGCGCCGCGGGCATAGCGTTGTGTCGATCGCACGTCACACCGACACGCTGGCGGAGCGCCCTGGCGTGATCGCCAAGCAAGTGGATGCGCTGGATGCACACGCCCTGCAGCAGGCCGTGAGCGGCAGCGATGTGGTGATCAGTGCAGCGCACTTCGCCACCCTGCCCGCCAGCGCCGTGATCGGGCCGGTGAAGAAAGCCGGGGTGAAACGCCTGCTGGTGGTGGGCGGTGCCGGGTCACTGTTGCTGCCGGGTGGCGGTCGGGTGATCGACAGCGAAGGTTTCCCGGCTGAGTACAAAGCCGAAGCCAGTGCGGGGGCTGCGTTTCTCGATGCGCTGCGTCAGGAGAAGGAACTGGATTGGACCTTCCTGTCGCCGTCGGCGGAGTTCGTTGAGACCGAACGCACCGGCACCTTCCGTCTGGGCCAGGATGAACTGCTGGTGAGCAGTGAAGGCCGCAGTTGGATCAGCTTTGCCGACTATGCCATCGCCTTGATCGACGAAGTGGAATCGCCAAAGCACTCCCGCCAGCGTTTCACCGTGGGCTACTGACTCAACGCGGTTTAAAACGGTGGGAGCTGGTTTGCCTGCTCCCACCGTTTGATCTTCAGTGTTGCGAGAGTTGCGCTTGGCTGACCAACCAATCCATCAGGGCTTCAAGCCCGGCGGAAGGCTTCGTCCCCGGCGGATACACCAGGTAATACCCCATCCCCGTCGGCACCCGCAGTTCAAACGGCATCACCAACCGCCCCGCCTTCACATCCTCGCCAATCAACGCACTGTCGCCAATCGCCACACCGGAACCCTGGGACGCCACCGTCATCGCCAGGTCCAGCGTTTCAAAATGATGCCCCTGGCTCAGATTGCCCAGCCGTGTATTCGCCGCCTTCAGCCACAACGCCCAGTCGCGTTCATCCCGCGTGGGGTGCAGCAAGACCTGTTGCTGCAAATCTGCCGGTGTGCACACGCCATTGAGCAGTGCCGGGGCGCACACCGGCGTGAGCTGTTCATCGAACAGATGCCGCGCCTCGGCCGATTGCTCGGCGATGGGCGCATAGATCACCGCCGCATCGAATTGTTCGCGGCGAAAGTCCACCGTGTAGGCCACGGTCGTGGTGAGTTCCACCGGCACGTCCGGGCGTTCCTTCTGCCAATGCATAAGGCGTGGCAGTAGCCAGCGCATCACACACGTGGAAGCCTTGAGTTGCAGGGTCTGGCGGCGACTGCCGATCTGCTCCACCGCCTCGCCGAGCAGGTCAAACACCTGCTGTGCGCGCAGTGACCACTCGCGCCCCTCTTCGGTCAGCCTCAAGCCCCGCGCCTGGCGTTGGAACAGTGCGTAGCCCAGATGGCCTTCCAGCCCCGCGATCTGCCGGCTCACCGCGCCTTGGGTGATGTGCAACTGCTCGGCGGCGCGGGTGAAGTTGCAGCACTGGGCCGTGACCCAGAAGGTGTGCAGCGCGGGCAGTGGCGGGAGGCGTTTCATAGGAACGGAGCCATGACGTGAGGACATGGCTAGTATGACTTTTTATCGATTGTTGCCGCTACGGCCCAGCCGGTCCAATAACGCCTTACCTCAACAATAAGAGCGACATGTATGGCGACCTGCGGCGAAGTATTGGTCAAGCTCCTGGAAGGCTACGGCGTGGACCAGGTGTTTGGCATCCCCGGCGTGCACACCGTGGAGCTGTACCGCGGCCTGGCCCGCTCCAGCATCCGTCACGTCACCCCGCGCCACGAACAGGGCGCCGGCTTCATGGCCGACGGTTATGCACGCACCCGCGGCAAACCCGGCGTGTGCTTCATCATCACCGGCCCCGGCATGACCAATATCACCACCGCCATGGGCCAGGCCTACGCCGACTCGATCCCAATGCTGGTGATTTCCAGCGTGCAGTCGCGCAGCCAATTGGGTGGCGGACGCGGCAAGTTGCATGAGTTGCCGAACCAGAGCGCGATGATGGCCGGCGTGGCGGCGTTCTCCCATACCCTGATGTCAGCGGCGCAATTGCCGGGCGTGTTGGCGCGGGCGTTTGCGTTGTTCCAGGCCGGACGGCCGCGCCCGGTGCACATCGAAATCCCGCTGGATGTGCTGGTAGAAAATGCCGACGCACTGCTGGGCAGTGAACCGGTCAGCGTGGCCCGAGCCGGTGCGGCGCCTTCAGCGGTCAAGCACATGAGCCAGCTGCTCGCGGCGGCCAAGAAACCCTTGATCCTGGCCGGTGGTGGCGCCATCGACGCCGCCCCGGAACTGACCCGACTGGCCGAGGTACTCGGCGCGCCGGTGGCCCTGACCATCAACGCCAAAGGCCTGCTGCCCTCCAGCCATCCGCTGCTGATCGGCTCGACCCAGACCCTGGTGGCCACCCGCGCGTTGGTGGCCGAAGCGGACGTGGTATTGGCCATCGGTACCGAGCTGGCGGAAACCGACTACGACGTGACCTTCGCCGGTGGTTTCGAGATCCCCGGCGCCCTGTTGCGCGTCGACATCGACCCCGACCAGACCGTGCGCAACTACCCGCCGCAAGTAGCACTGGTGGCCGATGCGCAAATCGCCGCGCAAGCGCTGTTGACCGAGTTGGGCAGCGAACCCTTGCCAGCGCGTAACAGCGCGTGGGGCGCTCAACGTGTCGCCCACTTGTGGGCTGAACTGACACCCACCTGGGACACCGCCACCCGCGCGCAAACCCTGTTCCTCAACACCGTCCTGGAAACGCTGCCCAATGCCGTACTGGTCGGCGACTCCACCCAGCCGGTGTACAGCGGCAACCTGACCCTGAACCTCGATCACCCGCGCCGCTGGTTCAACGCGTCCACCGGCTACGGCACCTTGGGCTACGCCCTGCCCGCCGCCATCGGCGCCTGGCTGGGGCGTGGCGATGGGCAGCCAGTGGTGTGCCTGATCGGCGACGGCGGCCTGCAATTCACCCTGCCGGAACTGGCCAGTGCCGTGGAGGCGCGCACGCCGGTGATCGTGTTGCTGTGGAATAACCACGGCTATGAAGAGATCAAGAAATACATGGTCAACCGCGCCATCGAGCCGGTCGGCGTGGACATCTACACGCCGGACTTTATCGGTGCGGCCAAGGCACTGGGTTGCGCCGCCGAAAGCATTCAAGGTGTTGAGTCGCTACGCGTGGCATTACGCGCCGCATCTGATCGCCAAGGGCCGACGTTGATTGAAATCAACCAGGGGCTGTGGATGAAGGCGGTGACGGTATGAACGCGGTATTGAACGGTGTGTATATCAATGGGGCATGGCGTGCCGGGCATGCCTCGCTTGAGGTGATCAACCCCGCGACTGAGGCCGTCCTGGCCCATGTCAGTATTGGCGACGCGAACGCGGTGTCTGAGGCGGTCGAGGCCGCCAGCGCCGCCTTCAGCGCCTGGTCGAAAAGCACCGGCCGCGATCGCGCCGCGCTGTTACGCACGATCGCCCAAGGCGTGGGCGAGCAGCGCGAACACCTGATGCACCTGCAGTCGAGCAATAACGGCAAACCGCTGTTTGAAGCCGCGATTGATGTGGACGATGTGATCGCCACCTTCGACTACTACGCCAGCGTGGCCGAGGCGATGGATGCCAGCCAGGATCGCCCGGTGGAGCTGCCCAGCACTGACTTCAGCGCCCGCCTGCGCCGTGAGCCATGCGGCGTGGTGGGGCTGATCGTGCCGTGGAATTTCCCGATGGTGACCACTGCCTGGAAACTCGCCCCGGCGCTGGCGGCCGGCTGCTGCGTGGTGCTCAAGCCTTCGGAAGTCACGCCGTTGGCGGAGTTGCAACTGGCGCGGATCATTGCCGAGGCCGGCTTGCCGACCGGGGTATTCAACCTGGTGTGCGGCACGGGCCTGGACGTCGGCGCGCCGCTGGCGGCGGATCGCCGCGTGGCGAAGATTTCCTTCACGGGCAGCAACGCCGTCGGCGTGCAGGTGATGCAGCGCGCCGCCGAAACCATCAAGGGTGTGAGCCTGGAACTGGGCGGCAAATCCTCCCTGCTGGTGTTGGCCGATGCCGACCTCGACCTGGCGGTGGAGCTGGCCTGCGGCGGTGGCTTCTTCAACGCAGGGCAGATGTGTTCGGCCACCAGTCGTGTGTTGGTAGCCGACAGCCTGGCGGATGAGTTCCTTCGACGTCTGCAGGCGCGGGCCGAAGGCATTCGCGTGGCTGACCCCTTTGCCGATGACGTGGAAATGGGCGCGCTGATCAACCGCGTGCACTATCAACGTGTGCGGGGGCATATCCAGCGCGGCGTTGAAGATGGCGCACGCCTGCTGTGCGGCGGCGACCGCCCGGTGGATCTGCCGAAAGGTTTTTTCATTCGCCCGACCGTGTTCACCGACGTACCGCTGGACAGCGCGTTGTGGAACGAAGAGATCTTTGGCCCGGTGCTCTGCGTACGACGTTTTACCTGCGAAGCCGAGGCCATCGCCTTGGCCAACGACAGCGATTTCGGCCTGGTGGCGAGTGTGGTCAGCGCCAGCACGGAAACCGCCGAGCGTGTGGCGAATGCCTTGCAGGCCGGGCTGGTGTGGATCAATGCGCCGCAAGTCATCTTCCCGCACACCGCGTGGGGCGGCTACAAGCAGAGCAGCATTGGTCGCGAGTTGGGGCCGTGGGGCCTGGCAGCGTTTCAGGAGATCAAGCACGTGATCAGGTCCAACTAACACCGAAGATCCCCTCTGGGAGCGGGCTTGTTCGCGAAGCGGTGCGTCAGTCGATGAATGCATTGGCTGAATCACCGCTTTCGAGAGCAAGCCCGCTTTTTGATCAGCGGTGAATCCGTCACCTGCAATTTTTCAATAGCCTCTGCGACTTTCTCATTTGCCCCCTCCTCCCACCCATGGCCTGATTCCCCCTTGTTCTTTCAAGGCCGTCCCATGGAAACCGTTCAAACAAAACCCATTACCGCCGCCTGGCTGATGATCAGCGTCGTACTGGTCGCCCTTAACCTACGCCCGTCGATGGCCGCTGTCGGCCCCCTGTTGTCCTCGATTCGCGGCGACGTGCCATTAAGTTTCAGCAGCGCAGCCCTACTCACCATGTTGCCGGTGATGGCCATGGGCTTGGCGATGTTCTTTGGCATGGGCCTGGCCAAGCGCTTTGGCGAGCACCGCAGCATCGGGGTGTCGCTGGTGGTAATTGGCGTGGCGACGTTGTCGCGGCTGTTCCTGGATTCGGCGCTGGAGTTGATTGTCAGCGCCGTCGCCGCCGGCGTGGGGATCGCGATGATCCAGGCGCTGATGCCGGCGCTGATCAAGTCGCGGTTCAGTGACAACGTCTCGCTGTTCATGGGCCTTTACGTCACCGCAATCATGGGGGGCGCAGCGCTGGCGGCATCGTTTGCACCGTTCGTGCAGGTGCAGACCGGCAGCTGGCGCATCGGCCTGGCGATTTGGGCCGTGCTGGCACTGTTGGCCTTGGTGTTTTGGTACGCCCAGCGCTCAGCGTTGCCGCCACTGCCCCAAGCCGGCGCCGGACCTCAAGCATCATTTTTTGGTAACGGGCGCGCGTGGTTGCTGGCGGTGTTTTTCGGCCTCGGCACCGCGTCCTACACCTGCGTTCTCGCCTGGCTGGCGCCCTACTACGTGGAGCAAGGGTGGAGCGAGCAAAACGCCGGCTTGCTGCTGGGTTTCCTGACGGCCATGGAAGTCGTGTCCGGTCTGGTCACCCCCGCCATCGCCAACCGTCGCCAGGATAAACGCGGCGTGGTGGCGGTGCTGCTGGTGCTGATCATCCTCGGTTTCTGCGGCCTGATTCTGAGCCCGCAACACCTGAGCCTGCTGTGGCCTTGCCTGCTCGGCCTGGGCATCGGCGGCTTGTTCCCGATGAGCCTGATCCTGTCCCTCGACCACCTGGACAACCCGCGCCGCGCCGGTGGCCTCACCGCGTTTGTGCAGGGCATCGGCTACTTGATTGCCGGGGTGTCGCCACTGATCGCCGGGATCATTCGTGACCAACTGGGCAGCTTCGAATGGGCCTGGTGGTCGCTGACGGCGGTAATCGGGCTGATGCTGTTGATCGTCACGCGTTTCAACCCAAGGCATTACGCGCGACATATCCGTTGAGGTCGTGTTGCAAACAATATTTGTCTCACCCCAAACATAGAAACGTCCTACAGAGCATTCTATTGGCACGCTCGTTCCGTTAAGCTTTTATGCTGTCTTGTACTGAGTTCGGTACAACGGGTTTACGGACGAAACCGATGTTAAACAGTAACTTGCTCAGAAAGCTCGATATGCAGGACTTGATGGTGTTTAT
>Ga0256410_1002835_pt1 | contig 11142 bp, 8 predicted proteins | sample PhyWR1_FD_185983 | JGI IMG/M metagenome (GOLD analysis project Ga0256410, IMG submission 185983) | Leaf surface microbial communities from wheat plants in UC Gill Tract Community Farm, Albany, California, United States - DLSL W.R1 | ecosystem: Host-associated > Plants > Phyllosphere >... | reverse complement strand
GCGAGCAAGGCCTGCGCACGCCGGGCCTCGCGGTGATCCTGGTGGGCAGCGATCCTGCCTCTCAGGTTTATGTCTCGCACAAGCGTAAAGACTGTGAAGAGGTCGGCTTTATTTCCAAGGCCTACGACTTGCCCAGCGACACCACTCAACAGGCCCTTACCGACCTGATTGACGGCCTCAACGAAGACCCGGGCATCGACGGCATCCTGCTGCAACTGCCACTGCCCGAGCACCTGGACGCGTCCAAACTGCTCGAACGCATCCGCCCGGACAAGGACGTCGACGGCTTCCACCCTTATAACGTTGGCCGTCTGGCCCAGCGTATCCCGCTGCTGCGCCCGTGCACCCCCAAAGGCATCATGACGCTGCTCGAAAGCACCGGCATCGACCTCTACGGTCTCGATGCGGTGGTGGTGGGCGCCTCCAACATCGTCGGTCGCCCGATGGCAATGGAGCTGCTGCTGGCCGGCTGCACCGTCACCGTTACCCACCGTTTCACCAGGGATCTTGCCGGCCATGTCGGTCGTGCCGACCTGGTCGTGGTCGCCGCCGGCAAGCCAGGCCTGGTGAAAGGTGAGTGGATCAAGCCAGGCGCCATCGTCATTGACGTAGGCATCAACCGCCAGGACGACGGCAAGCTGGTCGGCGATGTGGTGTATGACACCGCCCTGCCCCGTGCCGGCTGGATCACGCCGGTGCCGGGTGGCGTAGGTCCAATGACCCGCGCATGCCTGTTGGAAAATACGTTGTACGCCGCAGAGACCCTGCACGGCTAATAACCTCGCGTACTGAAAAAGCCTCGCCTTATCGCGGGGCTTTTTATTGCCCGCAGGAAAACTGTTTTTTGTTATTTTTTAAGCACTTTCGTCTGGTTCTGGAAGAACATTCGACAGTTATCCATCCATACTCCTAGAATGTAACGTCATTTTTCTTACCAGCCGTTTCCCCAACGGTCTTTCATTACTTTTTAGCGAGTTCACCCGCGTGAAAATTCGTCTCTCTCTTGTCAGTCTGTTTTTCGCTTTGACAGGCACATTCGCCCACGCCGCCGAAACCACCCAGGCCCCGCGTGATACGTCCAAACTGCAAATCGCTTCCGGCAGCGCCATGCTGGTGGACCTGCAGACCAATAAAGTCATCTATTCCAGCAACCCCGACGTCGTGGTGCCTATCGCCTCGGTAAGCAAGCTGATGACCGGCCTGATCGTGCTGGAAGCCAAGCAGAACATGGACGAGTACATCGATATCAACATCACCGACACACCGGAGATGAAAGGCGTGTTCTCCCGCGTCAAAATCGGCAGCCAGATGCCGCGCAAGGAAATGCTGCTGATCGCCCTGATGTCCTCGGAAAACCGCGCCGCCGCGAGCCTGGCGCACCACTATCCGGGAGGTTACGCAGCGTTTATCGCGGCGATGAACGCCAAGGCCAAGGCGCTGGGCATGACCAGCACCCATTATGTGGAGCCCACCGGCCTGTCGATCCACAACGTGTCGACCGCCCGCGACCTGAGCAAGCTGCTGGCTGCCGCACGGCATTACCCGCTGCTCAGCCAGTTGAGCACCACCAAGGAAAAGACTGTGTCGTTCCGCAAGCCCAACTACACGCTGGGCTTCTCCAACACCGACCACCTGATCAACCGCGCCAACTGGGACATCAAGCTGACCAAGACCGGCTTCACCAACCAGGCCGGCCACTGCCTGGTGCTGGTGACCAGCATGGGCAACCGTCCGGTGTCGCTGGTGATCCTGGATGCGTTCGGCAAATTCACTCATTTTGCCGATGCCGGCCGTATTCGCAATTGGGTCGAGACCGGCAAGAGCGGCTCGGTGCCCGATGTGGCGCTGCGCTACAAGGCTGACAAGAATCTGAAAAGCCGCCCGAATGCCGCGCATGTACAGCGCTGAATAACGCAGCAAGTTCCAATTCAGGAACAGTTCCAGATGAGGGAGGAAGCTTGCCCGCGAAAGCGGTGGGTCAGTCACTATCAATGTTTGCCGGGGCGACGCCTTCGCAGGCAAGCCAGCTCCCACATTTGATCTTCGTTAGTTTGAGCATCGCGTTCGCTTAACTGAACGGCATGGGCGCTTGCCCCCTCCCACACTCATTTGCATGCCAACATTCTATTTATGTTCGGCCAACACTTTGAGCGCCTGAGCCGCTGCCTGCTCCTGCCCGGCCTGGGCGGTGGCATTGGCGGCGTCGCGCCAACGCTGCGCATCGACATTTGCCGGCAACTGACTCGGGCGCTGGGTCAGGATTGCCCAGCTTCCAGCGCTGCTCCATTTTGATTCGAAATCACTGAAGTCCATCAACAGACGCCGGTTCATGCCCGAGCGCAGCAGCACTGTGCTTTTCTGCTGGTTGAAGCCGACCACCACCACATACCGCGCGTCCGACCACAGCCCGCCACCGAGGCGCGCCATCACCGGGTAACCGGCAGCCACCTGCGCCAGCACGGCCGTCAGCCTTGCGTCCAGCGGGTACACCATCAGCCCGTATTCACGCGCCAGCACCTGCATGTTGCGCGCAAGGTCGGCCTCGGCGCCGGGCAGATGCAACGGCTTATCCAGCAGTCCCGGTGTCATCACAATGCCTTGTTGCGACAGCATGCTGGCCAATGCCGTGGGGCCGCTTTGATAGGCCTCGCTGCGAAAGGTCGGCACGCCGTTGAGTTCCACGCGTTCCGGCAGGCCTGCCAGTTTCGAGGGATGGGAGGAACACGCCGCCAGCCCCACTGCACAGGCCAGCCACAAGACAGGTTTCAGGTTCAAGGGTAACCGCAATTTTCTACTCTCTGATCAACCGCCAATGAGGGCACAAATCATAGCCCAATCACGGCTGCGGTTATGCAAACGAGTTGGATGGCATGACCATTGGTCAACAACAGGCAACCGTCACGTAGCCAGGCTGTCAACCAAGAAGACCGAGTGTGCCCCGTGCGGGCAAGAGGAGGCCGGAATGAGCCTTGTAACAACCATTGCGATGTTGATCTGCGGTTGGCTGGCGGTGGCCGCCGCCATGTTGTGGGGGGTATTGCGCATTGCCCGTCGGCACCATCACCCCCACGCCACACCCGTAAAGCCGCAAAAGGCGCGGTGCGCCACGCCTAGCCAGGCATGCAACTGAAGTCCTGAGTCGCCGCAACCTCTTTGCCGTGCCCATCCATCAGTGTTGCGCGCACGGTTGTGCCCAGACTGGACTCCACCAGCGTGTAGTGCTCGCCCGCCTTGAAATGCCTGTACTCGACCCGACCCTGGCAGTCCTGCTGATTGTCGTCGCCCGCCGGCTCCTCGAACAACGTCACGTCGAGCCGATGATCTCCCGGTGTCACTTCAAAAAAGCGCCCGTCGTCCACCCGCTTGCCATCCACCCGCTCGGCCATCAGATCATTTGGGGTTTCTTCCTTCAAGCCGATCCACGCATCGCCCGGATCAGCCTTGGGGAGCGGGCCGGCGCAGGCCGACAGCAATACAGCGACAACAGGCATCAAGCACAGCGTTTTCAATGACATGACAGAACTCCGGAAAAGACAGTTGCGATGGGCAACAAGCTTGAAGAGCGGTCGTTTGCAGAACAAATGAATACGGATGAAGCAATGTTAAGCCGCTGACTAAATCTTCCTTCATCTGGCTGAAAGGTGCGTGTTAGGCGGGTCGCCCGAGACTGCCGGGGTTTGCAATCCCGCCTTTTTGGAGAGTCACGCATGCTCGGGCTGGTAAAGACCGCACTGCACAAGCCGTACACCTTCATCGTGTTAGCCATCGTCATCTGCATCATCGGGCCGATGGCGGCCCTGCGTACCCCCACCGATGTGTTCCCGGATATCGGCATCCCCGTGGTTGCGGTGGTGTGGCAATACAACGGCCTGTCGCCGGACGCCATGGCCGGTCGGGTGATCTACACCTATGAGCGCGCGTTGAGCACCACCGTCAACGACATCGAACATATCGAATCGCAATCGCTGCCCGGCATGGGCATCGTCAAAATTTTCTTCCAGACCGGCGTGGATATCCGCACCGCCAACGCCCAGGTCACCGCCGTCTCACAGACCGTGCTCAAGCAAATGCCGCCGGGCATCACGCCGCCGCTGATCCTCAACTACAGCGCCTCCACGGTGCCGATCCTGCAAATGGCATTTTCCAGCCCCAGTCTCTCCGAAGCGAAGATTCGCGACCTGGTGCAGAACGCTATCCGCTTGCCCCTGAGCGCCCTGCCCGGCCTGGCCATGCCCACCCCCATGGGCGGCAGGCAACGCCAGATCACCCTTGACCTGGACCCACAGGCCCTTGCCGCCAAAGGCCTGTCGGCACAGGACGTGGGCACGGCCCTGGCGCTGCAGAACCAGATCATCCCGGTGGGCACCGCCAAGCTGGGGCCCAACGAATACACGGTCCTGCTCAACAACAGCCCCAAGGCCATCGACGAACTCAACGACCTGCCGATCAAGACCGTCGACGGCGCGCTGATCACCATCGGTCAGGTGGCCCATGTGCGTGACGGCTCGCCGCCGCAGACCAACATCGTGCGCGTCGACGGCCATCGCGCAGTGCTGATGCCGGCACTGAAAAACGGCAGCATCTCGACCCTGTCGATCATCGACGGCATCCGTAAAATGCTGCCACGCATCAACGAAACCCTGCCGCCGTCGCTGAAGACTTCGCTGCTGGGTGACGCCTCGGTGTTCGTCAAGCAATCAGTGGGCAGCGTGGCCCAGGAAGGCATCATCGCCGCGCTGCTGACCAGCGCGATGATCCTGCTGTTCCTCGGCAGCTGGCGCTCCACCGTGATCATCGCCGCGTCGATTCCCCTGGCCGTGCTCTCGGCCATCGCGCTGCTGGCGGTCAGCGGGCAAACGCTCAACGTCATGACCCTTGGCGGCTTGGCACTGGCGGTAGGGATTCTGGTGGACGACGCCACGGTGACCATCGAAAACATCAACTGGCACCTGGAACAGGGCAAGGCGGTGAAGACCGCGATTCTCGACGGCGCCGCGCAGATCGTCGGTCCGGCCTTCGTTTCGCTGCTGTGCATCTGCATCGTGTTCGTGCCGATGTTTCTGCTGCAAGGCATCGCCGGCTATCTGTTCCGGCCGATGGCGCTGGCGGTGATGTTCGCCATGGCCAGTTCGTTCATCCTCTCGCGCACCCTGGTGCCGACCCTGGCGATGTATCTGCTCAAGCCACACGTACCGGAGCCGGGCCCAGGCCATCATCCGGAAGATGCCTTCATCAATCACCATGAGGGCGAGCATCACCCGCAGCCGCGCCATGCGGTGCTGCAATCGGTGGTGAATGTCCAGCAGGGCTTCGAGCGACGCTTTTCGAACCTGCGCGATACCTACCATGGCCTGCTGACGCTTGCCCTGGGCCAGCGCAAACGCTTTATCGCAGGCTTTCTCGCGTGCGTGCTGGCCTCGTTCCTGCTGCTGCCGAGCCTGGGCGAGGACTTCTTCCCCGCCACCGACGCCGGTGCCCTGGCGCTTAACGTGCGCCTGCCGCTGGGCACGCGCATCGAAGAAAGCGCCGCCGCGTTCGACCGCATTGAAGCGCGCATTCGCCAAGTGATTCCGGCCACTGAGCTGGACACCATCGTCGACAATATCGGCATTCCGCTCAGCGGCATCGACATGGCCTACAGCAGCAGCGGCACCATCGGCCCGCAGGACGGCGATATTCAGGTCAGCCTGAAAAAGGATCACGCACCCAGCGCCGACTACATCAAACAACTGCGCGAAACCCTGCCCCGAAGCTTCCCCGGCAGCCACTTCGCGTTCCTGCCCGCAGACATCAGCAGCCAGATCCTCAACTTCGGCACGCCGGCACCGCTGGACATTAAAATCTCCGGGCGCAGCGATGCCGAAAACCGCACCTATGCAGTGGAACTTGAGCGGCGCCTGCAGCATGTACCGGGCATTGCCGACCTGCGTCTGCAGCAGTCCACCGGCTATCCGTCGCTGCAGGTGAATGTCGACCGGCTGCGCGCCAATGGCCTGGGCATCACGGAAAAGGACGTGACCAACAGCATGGTGGCGTCGCTGGCCGGCAGCTCCCAGGTGGCGCCGACGTTCTGGCTCAACCCGGCCAATGGCGTGTCGTATTCGATTGTGGCGGCAACGCCGCAGTACCGCCTCGACAGCTTGCCGGCGCTCGAAGCGCTGCCGGTGACCGGCACCGACGGCCAGTCGCAGATCCTCGCCGGTGTCGCCAGCATTTCCCGCACTCACAGCCCGGCCGTGGTGACCCACTACAACATCCAGCCAACGCTGGACCTCTACGCCAACGTGCAAGGCCGTGACCTCGGCGGCGTCGCCCGTGACGTACAAACCGTACTGGATGACACCGCGCACCTGCGCCCCAAAGGCGCGACGATCAGCCTGCACGGGCAGATCGACGCGCTGCACGAAGCCTTCACCGGCCTGAGCGTCGGCCTGCTCGGCGCGGTGCTGCTGATCTACCTGCTGATCGTGGTCAACTTCCAGTCCTGGGCCGACCCCTTCGTGATTATCACCGCCTTGCCGGCCGCGCTGGCCGGCATCGTGTGGATGCTGTTCCTCAGCGGCACATCGCTGTCGGTGCCGGCACTCACCGGCGCGATCCTGTGCATGGGCGTGGCGACGGCCAATTCGATCCTGGTGGTGAGCTTCTGCCGTGAGCGCCTGGCCGTGCATGGCGATGCGTTGAAGGCTGCACTCGAGGCCGGCTACACACGCTTTCGCCCGGTGTGCATGACCGCCCTGGCGATGATCATCGGCATGCTGCCCCTGGCCCTGTCCCAGGAGCAAAACGCGCCCCTGGGCCGTGCCGTCATTGGCGGCCTGATCTGCGCCACCGTCGCCACCCTGTTATTCGTTCCCGTGGTTTTCAGCCTGGTCCACGGACGCCACCCTACTCGCGCCACTGCTGGAGAAACCCCTCATGTCGTCTGATCACACCCCCTCGCGCAAGCGCTTGATGCTTCTGGGCGTCGGCGGCCTGACCCTGGCCGCCCTGTTGGTCGCCCACGGTCTGCACGCGCGCGCACTGCACGCGCGCTCGGTCAGCGCCTGGACCGAAACCGCTGCCATCGCACAGGTCAGGGTGGTGCAACCCCAACGCAACGCCGCCGGCGATACCCTGCGCTTGCCCGCGCACCTGGAGGCCTGGAGCAAGGCACCGATCCATGCGCGGGTCAGCGGCTACCTCAAGGACTGGAAAGTCGATATCGGCAGCCGGGTCAAGGCCGGGCAGGTGCTCGCCGACATCGACAGCCCGGACCTGGACCAGCAATTGGCGCAAACCCATGCGCAACTGGTCCAGCAACAAGCCAATGCGCGCCTGGCGGCCACCACTGCCACGCGTTGGCAACACCTGCTGGCGAGCCATTCGGTGTCGCGTCAGGAAGCCGATGAGAAAACCTCGGATGCGGCCGCCGCCAAGGCCAATGCCCAGGCCGCCGCAGCCGACTATGCGCGACTGTGCGCACTGGAAAGCTACAAGACCCTGCGCGCACCGTTCGCCGGCACCATCACCGCGCGTAATACCGACATCGGCCAGTTGATCAAGGCCGATACCGACAGCAACCTGGCCTTGTTCAACCTCGCCGACACGCACCAATTGCGCCTGTATGTGCCGGTGCCGCAGAACTACGCGGCGGTTATCCATCCGGGCCTGCACGCCGAGCTGACGGTGCCCGAGCATCCTGGCGAACACTTCAAGGCGCGCCTGGTCGGCGACTCCACCGCCATCGACCGCCGTTCCGGTACCCTGCTCGCGCAGTTCGTGGTCGATAACCCAGGCGATGCGTTGCTGCCCGGCGATTACGCCGAAGCCACGCTGCCGGTTCCGGCCGATACCCACGGCGTGAGCATTCCGGCCAGCGCATTGATCTTCCGTGCGGAGGGCACTCAGGTGGCGCTGCTGGATGCGCAGAACCATGTGCACTTGCAGGGCATTCATATCGGCCTCGACCTGGGCGCTCGCCTGGTGATCGATCAAGGGCTCAACCCCGCCGACCGCGTGGTCGACAACCCGCCCGATGCACTGCGCGAGGGCGATCCGGTGCAGCTGGCCGCTACCGCTGGAGGTGCGCATGCGGCGTGAATCGGTGGTGGCGTTGATGCTGCTGGCATTGCAGGGTTGCTCGATGGCGCCGACCTACCAGGTACCGAGGGTCGATCTGCCGGCCGATTACCGCGAGGGGCCCTGGCACAGCGCGCAGCCGTCTGACCGAATGGCGCCGCAGTGGTGGACGTTTTACAACGATGCGCGCCTCAATAGCCTGCAGCAGCAATTGCTCAAGGCCAACCCGGACTTGGCGGCGGCGCTGGCGCATTTCGATGCAGCCCAGGCGTATGCCAGCCAGTTGCACGCAGGACTGTTCCCGCAGATCAACGCCAGCGCGCAGCCGCTGCGCCAACGGCAGTCGGATTCGCGGCCGCTGCGCGGGGGTACGCAGCCGTCGGTGTACAACAGCGATACCGCCGAATTTTCGCTGAGCTACGACCTGGACCTGTGGGGCAAAATCCGCAACCAGGTGGCGGCGGGAGATGCCAAGGCGCACGCGTCGGGGGATGAGCTGGCGGTGGCGAGGTTGAACCTGCAGCACCAGCTGGCAACCTTGTATGTGCAGCTCAATGGATTGGATGTGCAGCGCCGGACTCTTGAGCGTTCGCTGGATGATTTCAGCCAGGCACTGCAACTGACGCGCAACCGCTATGAAGGCCAGATCGCTTCAGAGCTGGACCTGACGCGCGCGCAAAGTCAACTGGCGCAGGCCAGGGCGCAGCTGGATGAAGTGCGCGGGCAGCGCAACCTCACCGAACATGCCATCGGTGAGCTGGTGGGTGTGACGGCCAGTGATTTCTCCCTGCCGCCCAGCCCGCACTTGATCGCCCTGCCGCTGATTCCTGCGCAACTGCCGAGCCACCTGCTGCAACGTCGCCCCGACATAGCGGCAGCGGAGCGTCGTGTGTTTGCGGCCAATGCGAATATTGGTGTAGCCACAGCGGCGTGGTACCCGGATTTCAGCTTGACCGGCCTGATCGGCGGACAGACACAGGGCGTTGGCAACCTGCTGTCTGCCAACAATCGTTACTGGGCGCTGGGACCGCTGGTCAACCTGCCGATCTTCAACGGCGGGCGCTTGAGCGCCAATGAGCGCCAGGCCAAAGCCGAGTTCGAAGAAGCCTCGGCGCAGTATCGCAGCCAGGTGCTGAAAGCCGTGCGCGAGGTGGAAGACAACCTGGCGCAACTGCGCGACTTGCAGCGCCAGGCCGAGGATGAACAAGCGGCAGCGGATGCGGCGCAGCACACCCAGACGCTGGCAATGAACAGCTATCAGGCAGGCGCGGTGAGTTACCTGGAAGTGGTGACCGCACAGACCGCGGCATTGCAAGCGCAGCGAGCGTTGCAGGCAGTACAGACGCGGCAGTTGCAGGCGAGCGTGGGGCTACTCACCGCGCTCGGCGGTGGCTGGGAACCAGGCACGTTTTAATGCTCAACACAGCTCCAAATGTGGAAGGGGCTGCTCCCGATAGCGTTGAGTCAGTTGATACACGTGTGGCTGACCCACCGCCATCGGGAGCAAGCCCCCTCCCGGTCAATCCCCTGCGGGCGGGGCTGGTGGATCGAATCGGCGATTACCCGCTGTGGGACGCCGTTTGGCTGTAGCGCCTTCGCCCACCTTTTTTGCCCTCATTTCAGGCTTAAACACGAACCCCCACTCACAGACTTATCCGAAACTTCGTACACTGCCTGCCCTACTCCTTGATTGGTATGAACAATGTTGATCAAAAAAGCCCTCACCACCGTCGCGCTGCTGGCCTCCCTGCTGGGCGCGGCGTCAGCCTTCGCCCACGCGCACCTGAAAAGCTCGCAGCCTGCGGCGGACAGCAGCGTCGCAGCGCCCAAGGAGCTGCGCCTGACGTTCACCGAAGGCGTCGAAGCCACGTTCACCAAAGTCTCACTGAGCAAGGACGGCACCGAAATCGCGATCAAAGGCCTGGACACACCGGATAAAGACAAGAAGGTGCTGGTCGTGACACCCGCTGCGCCGCTGGCGGCCGGCAACTACAAGGTGGTGTGGAACGCCGTCTCCGTCGACACCCACAAGAGCAACGGTGAATACAGCTTCAAGGTCGGCCAATAATCCATGGCGACGCTGCTGGTGCTGTGCCGTTTCGTGCATTTCATCGTCGTGCTGCTGATGTTCGGTGCCTGCGCGTTCAGGCCCTGGCTGCTGGGCACGCACGCGCAACCGGCGCTGGACCGGCAACTGCTGCGCATCACCCGTGGCCTGGCCTGGCTGGGGCTCGGTTCGGGCGTAGTGTGGTTGTTGTTGATCACCGCGAGCATGGCCGGCACCTGGGACGCCGCCCTGCAACCGGCGACGGTGCAACTGGTGCTGGGCAAGACGTTCTTCGGCCAAGTCTGGATCTGGCATCTATTGCTGAACCTGCTGCTCGTGATCGCGCTGATCAAACCCTGGCCGGTGCTGCGCCTGCCATTGCTTGCGCTGTTACTGGCGACCCTTGCACCGGTGGGCCACGGCGCGATGCTCGACGGACTCAGCGGGCAGTTGCTGATCCTCAATCAGGTGGTGCACCTGGTGTGCGTCGGCGCCTGGCTCGGGGGTTTACTGTTGTTGGTGCTGATACTGCGCTCGCCAACGCCGGCACTGGCATCGATTCTGCGGCGCTTCAGCGGCGTCGGTTATGGTGTGGTGGCCGGCCTGCTTGTGACGGGCCTGATCAACGTGCGCGTACTCACCGGACAACTGTGGCCTACGCCGTTGTTCAGCGGGTTCGCGCTGATTTTGTTGATCAAGGTGCTGCTGGTGCTCGGCATGCTGGGGCTGGCGTTGCTGAACCGTTTGCGCCTTAAGCATTGCGAACAGCGCGTGAGCGCGCTGAAAGCCAGCATCATGCTGGAATGGTTACTCGGTATTTCAGCGGTGGCGGCGGTTTCCCTGCTGGGCACCCTTCCGCCCATGACCATGACTGGCTGATTCAACACGTCTATCAAACCCACCGCAGCCAACAGTGAGACGGCCTCACCTCAAACAATTTGTTTAGTCATCGTATAACTTCCGCTTGACACCCCCCGAAAACCCCGCAAATATCCGCCCTAATGTTGTACGACAACGTATGACAAATAATAAAA
>Ga0256410_1002833_pt1 | contig 11148 bp, 8 predicted proteins | sample PhyWR1_FD_185983 | JGI IMG/M metagenome (GOLD analysis project Ga0256410, IMG submission 185983) | Leaf surface microbial communities from wheat plants in UC Gill Tract Community Farm, Albany, California, United States - DLSL W.R1 | ecosystem: Host-associated > Plants > Phyllosphere >... | reverse complement strand
GAACTGCGCCCACTTGGTGTGATGCGGCAGGATCGCCTGGTGCAGCATGTCCGGGTTGGAGACCACGATGTCGCCATGCAGGCGGATCGCCTGCCGCGCGTCGCCGGGGGTGTCGCCGTCGAAGGTGAAGGCCTTCACCCCGAGGTCGCCGGCGCGGTTGAGCTCCAGCAGTTCGGCCACCTGGTCCTGTGCCAGTGCCTTGGTGGGGAACAGGTACAGCGCCTTGGCCTTGTCCTGCATGGCGGCGCTGACCACCGGCAGGGTGTAGCACAGCGACTTGCCGCTGGCGGTGGGGGTAACGATGGCGACGTGGTCGCCACGCTGGCTGGCCTCCCATGCCTCGGCCTGGTGGCTGTAGAGCTGTTCGATGCCACGTGCCTTCAGTGCCGCAGTCAGGGCCGGTGGCACGGAATCAGGAATCGGCGCATAGCGGCCTTCGCGGCCGGGAATGGCGAAGCTGCCGGTGATGCGATCCTGGTAGCGGCGCTGCAGGCGTGCACTGAGCAGTGCGCCATCGCGCGCGGGCAGGCCATCGCGGGTGGCGAGCTGCTGCTCCGCATCGGCGGTGCGCTTGGCGAGTTCGTAGGCCATGGAAGATGGAGCCGGGACATTTTTCGAGGGGTCACATGGCACCACATTCACGTCTCAGGATGTGAGACACAGCGATGGGATGGAGTGAATCATTCAGTGCCGTGCGCTGTGCGCTGAACGCCTTTGCCACCTCCAACGAAATCTGAAGCCCGCACCCGTATCCTCGACACCTGGACGCAACAGGCAAGGGTGATGGCTGTGGCAAAACGGGCAACGCAGGGAGCACTTCTGGCCGGCATGCTGCTGGCGGGCATCGCGCACGCGCAGCAGACGACGCCGGCGGCCGTACCCGTGCCCACGCCTGATCCCGTACCGGCGCCTGCCGTGCCGCCCGCTGCTGATGACGCGCCCGTGGTCCTGCCGCCTGCGCAGGGGAACGTGACCACGCTGGGCGAAGTGCGTGCGCTCAAGCCCGAAGACGACCAGCCGCTGGACCTGTACCGCTTCAAGAACCCGATGCGCGCGGAGAACAACCGCTTCAGCCGCGACTGGAGTGAGCCGCCGTCGCCCGAGCAGGTCAGCATGGGCGGTGGCTACATCATGATGGGCGTGGTCAAGGGCGTGATGGCCGCGGCCAAGGGCCTGAACAAGATCACCGGCGGCCCGGACCAGATCCAGTCGGCCATCGCGCGGCCGCCACCGGAACTGAGCGCCGAGCAGCAACGGCGCGCGCTGCAGTTCTGCGCCCAGCAGGATGGTTGCGGCGCGCCGCCGGAGAAGTAGGCGTTATCCTGCGGGTCTTCCCTTCGAGGCTGCCTGGATGCCACTGCGTACCTTGTTCCTGCTTGCAACGCTGAGCCCGCTTGCCGCGTTCGCCAGCGACCTGACCGATGGTGGTTCGTGCCGCAATGGCGCGTTCCCTTCGGAACAATCGGGCTTTGCCCTGGCCAAGGTGGTGGATACGCCGCGCCTGTACCTGCTGGGCGACATGGATGGCTGCCCGGCCAAGGGCGAACCCGCCTGCCGCCAGCGCAGCTACGTGGTGAGTGGCGACACGGTGGTGACCGGGCGTGATCTTGGTCGCTACCGCTGCGCGTTCTTCCCGAACAAGGTGGGTGGCAGCGCAGGCTGGGTGGATCGCAGCAAGCTGCAGGTGGTGCCGGTGCCCGCACCGACGCTGCACGCTTGGTCGGGAGACTGGAAGGACAGTGACAACGGCCTGCGCATCCGCGTGCGTGGCGGCCAGCTGCACGTGGAAGGCGATGCCTACTGGCCCTCGGCCAACCCGACGCCGGCAGAACGCCCGGGCGGCCCGAACATCGGCGCGGTAAGCGCGCAGGCAGTACCGCGTGGTGCCCAGGTCGACTTCGTGGAGGACACCTGCACGGTGCACGCGCAGCTGCTGGGCGATGTGCTGATCGTGGCCGACAACAGCGAGTGCGGCGGCATGAACGTGCGCTTCAACGGTGTGTATCGGCGCAAGTAAATTCACGCCATGCGTGGATGAAACGCGCGGAGGGCCCGGCGCCGACCGAGGCGGCATCTACCCTGCACGGCATCAGTAGATCCACGCCATGCGTGGATGGTGTTCGCGATCCAAACGGTGGGGTCAGGGCCCTTTCGCAGGCGAAAGGGATCCGACCCCGGGATCAACCCCGGGATCAGCGTCGGCGCTCAAGCCACCAGAGCAGCGATGCGCACAGCACGAACGCCAGCCACCACGGCCAGCGCGGCCCTGGTACACGCTGGCTCGCCTGCGCGGTTGCTGGCGCCGCAGTGGCCAGCCGCTGCGCGGTGGCATCAGTCATCGCCTGCCGGTGCAGGGCAGGGGCCTGCTTCGGATCGAACACGTAGCGCCACTGCGTGCGGTCGCCGTGCTGCAGGCGCTGCCAACCGGCCTGGCGCGGCCACCAGCCCGCGCATCGTGCTGTGCCGGTGGTGCTGTCGACGATCAGCGGCACGCCATCGCCGCGTCCGTCGAAGGCCCGCAGCGGTGCCTGCACGCCGCACAGTGACTGCCGTTCGCCGGCCCAGGCCAGTGCCTGTGTCGACCACGGTCCTTCGGTACCGGGCTGCGCGCGAGCGAGGGAGGCGAACACCGTGCTCCACAACTCACCGTGGCGATCCTCGCGACCGGCCAGTACCCAGCGCCAGCTGTCCGTGATCGGCAGCAGCCCGATGCGCCCCTTGCCGACGGCGCGCCACCCACCGATGGGCTTGCCGTCGCGATCCTGCAGCAGGGGGCGGCTGTCGGCTGCCTGCAGCGCCAAGTACTCCAGCGCCGGCAGCGCCGCGGCGTGCGACGCGCGGTCGGCGTCTTCGCCATCAGTGGTGGGCAGGGTGCCGGCGGCAAGCGGCCCGCGACGTGCCTGCAGCATCGTTGCGTCACCCTCGCCGGGCATTGCCGCAACCTGGCTGCCGGCATCGCCCTGCACGGGCAGGCCGAGATCGCGCAGGCGTTGCCGTGCGCTGGCTGATGGCGCGCCGGTACTGCGCACCAGCAGGCCCAGGCCATCGCGCAGGGCCTGGCGCACGGCCGCCAGCTGAGCGGCACCGAGCGCGGCCAGGCTGCGTTCGTCGAGCAGCAGCAGATCGCTGCGCGCCAGCGTGGAGGCGTCCAACGCCACGTTGCCGTCGCCCAGGCTGAAGCCTGCGCCGGTCTCGGCCTGCACCTGTACGCGGATGCCGGCATCGGTGGCCCAGCGCCGCAGGTACTTCAGTTCGGCGCCGGGGGCAGCCGAGCGCACCAGCACGCGCAGCGGAGCGGCGGCCAGTGTCTGCTGCGGCACCGGCACGCTGTCGGCCACATGGCCCTGCGCATCCAGCAGGCGCAGCTGGAACACGCTGCGGCCCTCGGCGCGGGCGATGCCGCTGAGCTGCACATGGCCGTCCGCCGCCAGCGGTGCACGATCGACCACCGCACCGGCCGGGTCCAGCAGTTCGGCCTGCGCGCGGTCTACCCCACGTGCCTGTGCGTGCACGTCGAAGCGCGCACCGGGAGCGGCGTCCGCGGGTGGCTGCAGGGCGATCCAGCCGTTGGCTGCAGAGGGTGCCTGCCAGCGCGTGTCAGCGGGCAGTGCGGCATCGCGGTCACGCGCGGCCAGGCCGGCACCGATCAGTGTCACCGTGGAGGACGGATAGCGGCGCAGTGCGGTGGCCAGGTCCGGCACGCGCGCTGCACCGGCCATATCGGTTGCTTCCGGCAGCAGCACCCGGGTGCCGCCGGTGGGCAGTGCACCGGTCTTGTCGGCACCGGCGCCGATCACCACCAGGCCGGCCAGGGAAGCGCGCTGTGAGGGCGGCAGCAGGCAGACGTACAGCAGCGCAGCGGCGGCCGCCTGCAGCGTGAGCACGGCGATAAGACGGCCGCGCCCTCGCGTGGGCGAACGCAGCTGGCGCGCACTGGCGACCAGCACGATCAGCGCCAGCGCCACTGCGACCCACACGTTCAATGCCGATGTGCTCATGGCTGTGCGTCCAGCGCGTCGAGGTAGCGCTGCCCCATGGCATCGGCCGCACGGCGTCGCATCACCTGCGGCAGTGGCCGCTGCAGTGCGCGCCACAGCTGCGCGCGCAGGCGCTGCCGGCACTCGGTGCAGCCGGGGTCGATGCGTAGTTGTTCGATGGCGGCGGCCAGGTCCAGTGCATCGGGCAGGAACGCGTTGTTGCGCTGCTGCCAGGTGGCGAGCATGTCCAGATCGGGCATGCCGTCCTCGTCGCCCAATCGCTGCCAGGCCTCGACGACGGCCGGATCGGGCGGCGTGCGCGCGGCCAGCGGCAGGTCGCGGCTGGCCAGCCCGGCACGGTCGCCGCTCAGGCGCCGGCTCCCGTCGATCGGCGGCAGCTCCGGGCCGACGCGGGCCAGATAGATGCGCTCGGCCTGCTGCACCTGCTTGATGAACGCCAGCGCCTTGTAGGCAAACGGCAGGGCCTGCTCGGGGCGGCCCTGGCGCAGCTCGCCTTCGGCCGACCACATCTGGTCCAGCGCGGCCTTCAAGGTGGCGCGTGTCTGCGGGTCAAGCAGCGTCGCCGCCTCGGCGTGGTCGTGGGTATGCCCGTACTCGGACAGCACGTCGGTGGCGCTGCCGAACACCGGTGGCGTGTCATTGCCGCTGGCTGCGCCACCGTGGTCGTGGCCGTGCTCGTCGTGTGCGCCGGCCTCGGCGCCGTGACCGTGCTCATGATCGTCATCGTGTGCGTCTGCCGCCGGCGTATCGCTGGTGGGCAGGTCGCTTGTCGGCGGTGGCTTCGGCGCGCCCTCGCTTTCTTCGCCCAGGAACTGGCCGTAGCGCAGGCGCAGGATGCGCTGGTCGACGCCGATCGCATCGCTGCGCTTGATGAAGGTATCGGCGGCTACGCTCCGGCGTTCGCGGATCAACGCCTCGGCGTCGATGATGATCTGCCGCTGGCTGCGGAAGTACGCGGGCAGGGTCTTCTTGATGCGGCCTTCCAGTTCGGCACCGAGCACGGCCTCGGCGCTGGGCAGGCGCAGGATCACGCTGCTGCTGCGGCCGACCTGTGCTGCCGGCGCGTGGTTGTCGCGCACTTCCAGTTGGGCGATCACATCGTTGCCGGGCTGTGCGCCCAGCGCGGCCAGATCAAGGGTATGGGCAAAGCGCCGTGCCTTCGCCTCGCCGCTGCCGCTGAGCGTCACGCTGCGGCGTACGAAGGTGATGTTCTCGCCGCTGCCCTGGGTGATGGTGATCGACAGCGTCGCCCGCGCGGAGACGCCATGATCGTCGCTGGCCTCGAAGCGCAGCGTCCACTGCCGTTGCCCGGGGGTGCCCAGCACCAGGCTGGTGGCAGGCTCGATCACGCGCACCGTCGGCGCACGGTCGGCGACCACGTCGAGCCGATGCAGGCGGGTTTCGGCCAGCGCCGGTTCGCTGACCACGCGATACAGCACCGGGGTACGCGCTACGTCCTGCGCCTGCCATTCACCATTGCGCTCGCGCAACGGCAGGCGTCGACCGTCGTGGAACTGCAGCCAGGCGTTGCTGGGTGCACGGTCGAAGCGCAGTGACCAGGACAGGCGACTGTCGGCGGCGACCTTGGCGTCGAGTGCGTTCTGCGTACGCGTGGGTTGGCCGGTGTAGGCCGGTGCGTCGATGCGCAGTCGAGTGGACTGCAGGCGCAATGGACCGGCCTTGGCGCTGCTTTGCGGCGAGACAGGCGCCGTGGGGCGCGGTGCGCCGCTGTGCGGCCAGCCCAGTGCCAGCACAGCGACGGCGATGCCGCCAATCCAGCACAGCGCCACTGCCCTGCGTGGCCAGCGTGGTCGCAGTTCGGGGAGGTTGCGTTCAAGCGCAGCCAGCACGTGCGTGCGCTGGCGCTGCTGCAATGGGTTGAGCGCAGCGCCATCGGCAAACAGCAGATCGGCGCTGTCTTCGCTGGCGCCACTGGCATCGAGCCTGCGCTGCAACCAGCGTCGGTCCAGCTGCCGGGCGCGCATCGTCGCGGCGGCCGCAATGATCAGCAGGGCCACGGTTGCCACGACGCAGGCGATATCGAAACCGGACACGCGCAGCGCGAGTGCCGCTGACGCCAGCGCCCACGGCAGGCCCAGCAGCAGGGTGATCGCCGCGCGGCGCCGACGTGCGCGCTGCCATGCCTGTTGCAGCGCCTTCATGGTGCAGCCCTGCGTCGCGCGCTGCTCGCCATCCAGCGCTCAAGCGCGAACAGCAGCACGATCACCAGCAGCAGCCAGGCGGTGGGTTCGCGCAGGGGCGGCGTTGCGGCGGGCAGGGCCGCCTGGCGTGGTGTCTGGTCCTGCGCATCACCCAGCTGCGGCGTTGATGGCGGTTGCAGGGCCTGCAGCAGGTCGCGCGCCAGGCCGTCATCGCGCAGTGCACTGTTGCGGGCCACGTTCCATTCGCCGGGCAGATGCAGCAGGCGGCCCTGGCCGATGCGCTGCTGCCACAGCAGCGGTGCATTGGCTGCATCGCGCAGCAGCACGGGTGCACCCGCTGGCGGTTTCGCAGCGGTCAGCACCGTGCCGCCCTGCTGCAGCCAGCGCTGCCAGGTGCCAGGCAGCGCATCGGTGGCGGTCCAGACGCCGATCTCGCCGCGGGCAGGCAACGCGTCGTCGGCCAGGGGGGCCGCCAATGGTTGCGTGCTCCACGCGCGCTGCAACGCGCCCAGCCATTGCAGCGCAGCGGCCGGTGCATCGCTGCGCGTACGCAGGCGTGGTGCCGGGGAAGCGTGTGGCGGCGCGGTGACGGCCAGCGCGTGTGGCTGCCACTGCACCTCGCGCGACAGCTTCAGGCGGGCACCGTCAAGGCCGGGCAAGGGATCGGGTACGTGTACGGTCAGCGCGGTGCCGGCCGGCAACTGCGCGTCCAGCTCGCGCAGCAGGCTGGGCAGGGCAGCAGCGTTGGCCGGCGCTGGCTGGTCGACGGTGGGGAAGCCCGGCGCCAGCCAATGCCAGTTGCGCGCATCGGTGCTGCCGCGCAGCGCGGTCGCGTCCAGGCCCGGTGCCACCACCGTCCACGCTGCTGGCACGGGCGCAGGACCGGTCAGCGCCGGGCGCGCCAGCAGCAGGGCCAGTGCGGCCAGCAACAGCAAGCGCACCAGCAACAGCGGCCAATCATCGAAGCGGATGCGCTGGCGCGGTCGCACCTGGGCGCGCAGCCAGCGCAGCGCAGCGAAATCCAGTGGCGTGTAGGGATGACGGCGGGCGAGGTGGATCAGCAGTGGCAGCAGCCATGCGGCCAGCGCCGCCAGGCCCAGCGGAAACAGCAGGCTCATGCGCCGCCCCTGCGGCCGAACAGCGCCTGCAGCGGCTGGTCCAGCGGCTGATCCAGCCAACCGGTCGCGCAGGCGATGCCACTGGCCTGCAGGCGCGACTGCAGCGCGGCGCGCGCCTGGGTGAAGCGCTGCAGGTAGTCGGCGCGGATCGCGGCGCCATCGCCGAGAAGTTCATCGCCCGTTTCCGGATCGCGGAAACGATGGCCTGCGTCGAAGGGGAAATCGCGCTCGTCGGCCGTCAGTACCTGCAGCAGCATCACCTCGCGGCGGGCGCTGGCCAGCTGCTCCAGCAGCACGATGCCCGCGTCGTCGAAGCCATCGCCGATGGCCAGCAGCAGATCGCCGGGGCGCACGCGCTCCCACAGCGGTCGCAGCCGCTCTGCGGCCGGCCATGCGCCGCGCGCCTGCAGGGCATGCAGCTGCAGATGCACGCGGTCGCGCTGGCGCGCGCCATGCGCGGCCGGCACCAGCTGCAGGCCTTCGCCGTTGATCGCCAGCAGGCCGAAGCGATCACCCTGCTGCAGCGCCAGCTCGACCACGCAGGCAGCCAGCTGCCGCATGTGATCCAGTCGGCTGCGTCCGGGCGCTGTACGGTCGGCCTGGCCCGCCGAGGCCGTGGCATCGAGCAGCAGCCAGACGGCAATCGGGCTTTCGCGCTCGGATTCGCGCACGAAGAAGCGGTCCGAGCGCGCATACAGCTTCCAGTCGATCTGGCGCAGTTCGTCACCGGGCTCGTAGGCGCGGTACTGGGCGAATTCCAGGCCGGCGCCGCGGCTGCGGCTGGCATGCTGGCCGATGCCGCTCGCACCGCTGGCCAGGCGTGGCCGCAGGCGCAGCGCACGCAGGCGCGCACGCAGGTCGGGTGGCAGCAGCAGCGGCGTGCCTGCGGTCACCAGTGGATCAACCCGGGAAGGGAACGGCCTGCAGCAGTGCGGCGACCACATCGTCGGCCCGCTTCTGCTCGGCTTCGGCGGCAAAGGACAGCAGCAGGCGATGGCGCATCACCGGTGCCGCCAGCGCCTGCACATCCTCGCGGGTGGCGGCGAAGCGTCCCTGCAGCAGGGCGCGAGCCTTGGCGGCCAGCACCAGCGACTGCCCGGCACGCGGACCCGCGCCCCATTTCACCCACTGGTTGATCGCTGCCGGTGCACCATCGCCGGGGCGGCTGGCGCGGACCAGGCGGGTGATCCAGGCCAGTACGTCGGGGCTGACATGCACCTGGCGCACCGCCGCCTGCAGCGCGATCACCGCTTCGGCATCCATCACCTTCGGCACGCTTTCCGCGGCACCGCCGGTGGTCTGTTCGAGGATCTGCCGCTCTTCTTCCTCGCTGGGGTAATCGACCAGCACATGCAGCAGGAAGCGGTCCAGCTGTGCTTCGGGCAAGGGGTAAGTACCGGCCTGCTCGATCGGATTCTGCGTGGCCAGCACGAAGAACGGCGCCGGCAACGTGTAGGTCGTGCCGGCGTAGCTGACCGTACGCTCCTGCATCGCTTCCAGCAGCGCCGCCTGGGTCTTGGGCGGGGTTCGGTTGAGCTCGTCGGCCAGCAGCAGGTTGGTGAAGATCGGGCCCTGCTGGAAGCGGAAATGGCGATGACCGGTGCCGTGGTCTTCTTCCAGCAGTTCGGTGCCCAGGATGTCGCTGGGCATCAGGTCCGGGGTGAACTGCACGCGCCGGAATTGCAGTTCCAGTGCCTGCCCCAGCGAGCGCACCAGCAGGGTCTTGCCCAGCCCCGGCGCGCCTTCCAGCAGGCAGTGGCCACCGGCCAGCAGGCCGATCAGCAGCTGCTCGACCACGGTGTGCTGGCCGACCACGGCGTGGGCCAGGGCGCTGCGCAGCGCGTGCAGGCGCGGCAGCAGGGAATCGAGGTCGGGGGAGGTCATGGGCGTGGTCCGTTCAATTGTTCAATGCGTACATCACGATGTTGACGCCGAAGCGGGTGTTGTCTTCGGCCAGGAAACGCTTGTTGCGCCAGTCGTAGTCCCACTCGCAGCCGTAATCCTTGTTGCTGTAGAGCAGACCCAGCCGGCCATCGACCTCGATGCCTTTCAGGTAGTCGTGCACCAGGTCATCGCCCCAGCCGTTGAGCTCGAAGCTGGTCGCGGGCGGGCCGTCGGGGAAGCGGAAGAAGCTGCGGTACAGCGCGTGGCTGTTGGGCAGTTTCTGCAGCGCCTTCGGCCCAAACAGCCGGCCCATCTGCGCTTCGAACGAGGTGGCGAACAGGCCGTCGATATCGTGGTTGCAGTCGTCGACGAAGACGAAGCCACCATTGCGCACGTAGCGCACGAAGTTCTGCCGTTCGGCGGCGTTGAACTCGACCAGGGTGTGCCCGGCCAGGTAGCAGAACGGCGCCTCCAGCATGCGCGGGTCGGCCAACGCCACCACGCGTTCCTGCGGGTCCACCCGCAGGGAGGTGTAGTCGATCAGCGAGGTGATCAGGTTGGACGGCATGCGCGCGTCCACGTCCCAATCGCCAGAGTCGTACTGCAGGCGTGTGAACCAGAAGTCGTAGCGCGAACTGCGCGGGCCTGCCTGCGCCCATGCCGGCAGCGCCGCCGCCGAAGCGGCAGCGGCCAACCAGCGCAGGCAGGCCCGCCGATCCATCAGACCGCGTCGGACAACGAGGTAAAGGTGAAATCGCGCAACTTCATCGGCGGAATCATCATCACGAAGTTGGACTCGTCACCGGCCACGCGCACCGGCTTGCCCAGCTCTTCGATGTTGTTGAGCATGATCACCGGCGATTCGTTGAAGCGGAAGTTCTTCACCGGATGCTTGATCTGCCCGTTCTCGATGTAGAAGGTGCCATCGCGGGTCAGGCCGGTCAGCAGCACGGTCTGCGGATCGACCATGCGGATGTACCAGGTACGGGTGACCAGGATGCCCTTCTGGGTGCCGCGCACCAGTTCGGCGGTGCTCTTCTCGCCACCGCTCATCAGCAGGTTGCCGGGCGTGGCCTTGGCGGTCTTGCCCTGCTTCTGTGCCCAGAAGCGCGAGTAGTCGAGGTTGGCGACCTTGCCGTTCTCGATGATGGCGATGCGCTCACGCGGCATGCCCTCGTTGTCCCACGGCAGCACCGGCGCGTCCGGGTGCCACGGGTCGGCATGCATGTTCACGCGCGGATCGTAGACCTGCTCGCCCAGCTTGTTGCCACCGCCCTTCTTCGACAGGAAGCTGCGCCCTTCATCGGCCGAGCGTGCGCTGAAGAAGTTCATCATGAAGCTGATCAGGCCGGCGGCTGCTGCTGGCTCCAGGATCACCGTGTACTTGCCGGGTTCCAGTGCCTTGGCTTCCTGCGACTCGGTCGCCTTGCGCATGGCGATGCGGATGTCCTGGTCGGCCTTGAAGTCGGCAGCGTCCTTCAGGTTGCGACCCACCCAGCCCGAACCACGGCCGTCTTCGGTGCGCACGGTGCAGGTGTAGTCGAAGTTGGTGGTGCGCTGGTAGCCGAAGTTGCCATTGCTGTTGGCCGTGGCGTAGAAGCCCTGGCCGTCTTCGAGGAAGCCGGCAGCGATCAGCCCGTTGCCACGGCACGGCGCGATCGAATCGGCGGCGACCTTGGCGCGGAAGGCCGGATCGATGGCGGCGGTGGATTCGCTGAAGGTCGGGCTGGGGCGGTAGGTCTGCTTGCCGATGGCCGGCATGAACTCCGGGTTTTCCGGGGCCAGGCGGGCCAGGTCTTCGGCGCGACGCACCACGCGCTGCAGCGCCGCGTCGTCGAACTCGTTGATCGAGGCGGTACCCACGCGCTTGCCGAAGGCCACGGTGACGGCCAGTTCGGTGTTGTCGACGATGCCGCTGGTGGACACGTTGTTCAGGGCGAAACGGATGTTGCCGTTGATGGAACCGGCCAGTACGGCCGTGCACTC
>Ga0256410_1002830_pt1 | contig 11154 bp, 9 predicted proteins | sample PhyWR1_FD_185983 | JGI IMG/M metagenome (GOLD analysis project Ga0256410, IMG submission 185983) | Leaf surface microbial communities from wheat plants in UC Gill Tract Community Farm, Albany, California, United States - DLSL W.R1 | ecosystem: Host-associated > Plants > Phyllosphere >... | reverse complement strand
TACAACCGATGAAGCACTGAAGGGTCGAGCGCCGACATAATGATGCAACCAAAATGTAATTGGTAATCGATCGCATTATTGTGATGGCAGAGTGTTTATGCAAGGGGGTTTTATTGGGAGGGGGCGGGGCAGCATTGCTGGAGATAGATTCTTTCGAGTGCACAGCGTGTAACACAACTTCAAGTCGATCACGTTTTTTCGTGTGTAGTGTGTGTATTTAGTGATTGCACCCTTCTTTTAGGGTATGTAGCGTACACAACAATGCGTAGTGATCAAATGCGAAGTCGTGAACTTATCGAGTTGCTGATGGCGGATGGGTGGTTTGAGATCGCGGTTAAAGGAAGTCACCATCAGTTCTAGCACCCAGCCAAAGCGGGTCGGGTAACGGTTCCGTATCCCAAGACAGAAATTGCCAAAGGGACGCTGCACAACATTCTCAAATCCGCAGGTCTCAAGGGAGAGTTACGGTCATGAAATTTCCAGTGGTAATACATAAAGACGCAGATTCCGAATTCAGCGTAACGGTACCTGATGTGCCGGGCTGTTTTTCTGCAGGGGGCACTTTTTCGCAAGCGCTGGATAACGTGCAGGAAGCATTGGCTTTGCATCTGGAAGGCATTGTTGCGGACGGCGGCGAGCTGCCGCAGGGCAAGGACGTGGATGCCCACCTGGAGAACCCGGATTTTGTCGGCGGGATATGGGCAATCGTTGACTTCGATTTGACGCCTTATCTCGGCAAGTCGGTTCGGTTCAACGCGTCTTTGCCAGAAAACCTGTTGCAGCGCATTGATGAACGAGTAAGCAGGGACCACCGCTATGCGTCCCGTTCGGGGTTTCTGGCAACAGCTGCATTGCGCGAGCTGAGCGTTCAGAATTTTTGATCGACTCAAGAGCGTCACCATGTGGTGCTCTTGAGTCTTCTCCAAACCCCGAAAACAAAAAAGGCCCACCTTTCGGTGAGCCTCTTCTGGTATTGCGTATGGTGGCACAGGAGTCGAACTATCTAGGCTCCCTCACGACGAGCTGCTAATTCAAGTGGGTGCTCGTGGGTGTAAGATGCTTACTAAACGTTCACCCTCGAGGCTGTCATGACCGGGATATCACTGAACCTACCGGAAGACCTTTCGAATTCTCTCGCCGATCTGGCCAAGACGAATGGTAAGAGTGTGAGTTACTTGGCGGTGGATGTTCTTCGCGACTATATCGAGCACGAGAGGACGCTGACTGCGCAGATTGAGCTTGCAGTAGAAGAGGCCGACCAAGGTATATTCGCCACCGACGATCAGGTAGCGGCAATGCGCGCTCGTCGCTGGAGCAGGAGTGCGGGTTGAGTGGCTTGAGAAAGCCCTCAGAAATTTGGAAGACGAAGCCAGTTATATTGCGCTGGAAAACCCCAAGGCTGCTGACGACTTTTCCGATGCGATCTTCGCCAGTGTAGATAAACTGGCCAAGTTCCCAGCCATGGGTCGTGAAGGTCGAGTCAAGAATACCCGCGAATGGGCAGTGCCCAATTGGTCCTACCTTATTCCCTATCGATTACGGGGCGATCGCCTTCAGATTCTCGGGGTATTTCATACAAGACAGCGCCCTCGGACGAAGTGGTGACAGGGCGCAAAATTTACTCGTGAAACGACGTCAATCAAGCAGTGCTGCTGGATTGTCTTCAGCGGATTTTCATCGGGCCCAAGAACGAAAAAACCCGCCATAAGACGGGGTTTTCGGGGGGTTCAAAGACTGTGTTAGCTGTCTATGGAACCTTGTATGGTGCGGCATCAGGAGTCGAATAAAGCTTCATATTTTTGATTTTAAGATTTTTTTCTTAGATATAATGTGGGGTATCTCATAATGTACCCTATATGCTGTATCTCGATTTTTACGAGCTTTGTAGCTGAAGTGACTTGAAGTGTTAATTTTTACAGGTTGATGACATGGTAGAAGGTGATCGTGAATGTTTGCCTACAGATGTTAGTGTTGTTTTTATGACGAGTTGTGTTTTCGGATGTTGTGAATCATTTTGTTTTTACCGCTTTTTTTTATTCTACTTTTCATAGTTTATTGTACGTTGCGGATGCTGCGCTGTGGTTGTTTCTTTTATAGATTTAGCTCCAGCATGCATGGTGTTGGAAGATACTGTGCCAATTATAACGGCTTTGCTTTTTTCTATAAATGATAGCTGTTTTGCTTCATTTTTTGAAAGTATCGATATGTGCGCATTGCTTATTTGAGTCATTAATAGTTCTTTGCACTTTATTGCAAGGCTACAAGATTTTTGATCTGTGCTTTCATGAACTATAAGTAAATCTATATCTTGGAAGTCGGCTCTGCCATTGAAGTATGAGCCGAATCCATAAATAAGCAGGTCCTCACCACGGGGACTGATCATATAGCAAGCTTTTCTTTTTCGTAGTCTGTCAGATATTCCCAGTAATGTGGAAGGTTAAGTGCAGCCATGAAGTCGCGAATTTTGAAAAGCCCTACTGACTTCTCTCGACAATACAATTTTGCATCAGGCGAATAACCGCACCAGTTGGAATTGATGATTATGACGTCTAAATGGCCGAGTTTTTGTACTGTCTCTTCATATTCGGCAACTCCGTAACTATAGCACTCACATATGAAGACTTTTAATGTATTTCCGTTTTTAAGTGATAGGTCATAAAGCCCTCCTTTTATATTTTCCAAGCTAGAAACTTTACTATGGCTACGCATACGATCTTCGAAGAATTTATACTCCTCGTAATGGCTCATCCAAGGAAAATCTTTGCTTTGAGCAGCCACTTTAACTCTCCATGATAAGTTGTTCGAACTCTGCGGGGAACCGCAGTACCGCTTCATAAGGAATATCGTCGCACACCCATTTTTCATAACTCGAGGCGTGTGTCAAGAATTTTGCTACTGTTTGCTGTTTGGGTCTTGGGAAAAGGGTTCGATTGTCATTAAGCAATTTGGTGATTAGTCTGTTGTTAGGGACAATTGTTGTGAGTCGTTCGGAAAGCCAAAGGGCATGAAGCTTATCGCTATGAGGATTCCTTTGAGCATTTTCTGAAAGCGGGCCATACTGAAGCCAAGATTGGTAGCTCTCTGAAAGATAAATGCATATGCTATCTTTAAGTTGATCAATGTTCGAAAATTTGGTGGCCTCTAATCTGTTGGATATATAAGTTTCGTGACAAATTTTCATTTCCAATAAAACTTCTACGGGAAATTTTTTTTCATTCTCTTTTTTGTCAATCAGGGTGTGATGGTTAGGGCAAAGTAGGATTAAATTTTCATAGCCGTCTCTATCTAAGTCGGTCTGTGTAGCATCGTATCTATTCGCGTCTTTTCTTTTACCTTTGATGTGCGCCATCTCACCTAGGGTATGTGGCGCTGAGTCCGCCGCCTGTTCGACTGTTAATTTTTCTGTGCATCCGCTGAATGAACATCGACCTGCAGCGTTCGACCAAAGTAGCTTGATGGTTTTTTCAGTAATTGCCATATAAACTGCTCTGTTATGTGATTTTTGGTTTGTTTTGTTCGATTGGATTAATCTTACTAAGATATTTAAACATTGATGTTAGAGGTATGTTTAAAAAATAGCCATACTCAACAATTTTGTTAGGTTGATCTCTAAGCTTGACAGAATTTTTAGTCCGTCGTTACTAGAAACCTGGTAACGCCATGATTGGTGGCCCCACGTCATCCCGCCAAGAATGCTGAGTGTTATCAGGGATCAAGGCCCCTGCGACCTGTGGGGATGTCCTCTAGCGCGGGACTGGCGACTCCTTACGACCGGGAGCGAGGGCATCTCATGATCTGACCTCCTGAGCACTTCCGAAGAAGTGGGCGGGTGGAGGTTGCACTGGCTGACGAGACCAGTGCCGCGAGATCCTGAGTCGGGTGAAGGCAGTAATGCGATGACCGGGGCATGCCTGACTGTCAGTCAGGTGCAGTCCATTCCGTAGGCTGCGGCACCATCATCTACATCGCTGTTGCTGGTGACTTCGGTGTTTGTCACGCCGATTGTCACGAGGGGGAATGCCGCAAAGCCTTGTACGAGGTGGCCTGCAGCAGTGGTAGGAGCGCCCGTCTCTTTCCGGGAGAAAGAGGCGGGCGCAGGTTGGCGCAGTGAAATGGCCAAGCGAATAGGTTGCTGCAGAGCAGCTATGAAAGGGGATGAGTTGCCGCAGTGGGCACACTGGTAAAAGTAGGCATCCATCACATCGCTGTGACCGTGCGAGCCGCCGGACGCTAATCGCACTTTGGGAGAACCAACACGGTGTGGCGTAGCCTTAAAGGTTCTGGCTACCTGGGTTGCTGTCAACGACAGCGCTTTGCCCGATCTTTTCTACGCCTGTGGATAATTCGGGTCAAGGCTCGGGTTTTCGGGAATTCTGCGGCTGTGGATGAAATTATCCACTGGTGGAAATCTGTGGTTTTCCACAGACAGTTTGCGTGGGCTTTAGATTTTTTAAGTGAGGTCCATCCAAGCGGGGCGGCTTTGCAGCCCCGCTTGGATGGACCCGTGTGGCCTAGCTGATAACCGCGAATTTGACGGCTGCGTTATTGCATATCGGTCGATTGAATCAACACCTGATAGAGCGCATTAGTCGGCTTCTTGTGCCCAAACAGCGTGTCCTTTCGTTTTTTTGTTCGTTTCTCCGCCGTCTTACGAATGCGTTTGAAAAGCTCACTCCCAAATCTCTGCATCATTGGTGTATCAAGATCAGTATCAAACCAATGTAATGCACGAACGTCGGCAATTCCTGACATCAGCACCCCGTATCTCCAGAAGTCTATAGGTTCGGTAGTGCCGATTGCTTGGGCGTACCAAAATTTTGACCATATGTTACGGTTGTAAGCAAAGCGGGCTCGTTCGGCAACATGCCCCAGAAATCCGCTCCCCCAACTGCGAGCAAGAAGCGATGATGGTTCATCATCATTACGCATTCCCTCAACGATTAGCGCTCGAGCGATACGTCCCGGAATCCCCGACTCAATTTCATGCTGTATCCAGCTATAAAGCCAAGGCGTATGCCCAGCAGAATTTGCTGCAAAGACCAATGTCTCAAGATCGGCATCGGTCGGCGCATTATCGAGGGCTCTTCCCCGTAGGTCTGATAAAATCTCAATGTTGGGGCCAGCAAACAAAGTTACGATCTGTTGTGGAATACGAGCATCTCCTAATACGATTTCGACAGGACTCCGAAGATTGCTTACATGAGTTAGCAACGCAGCGGTAGAATTGTGATTTGTATGAGCCAATGCCTCCGAAAGAACCAATGCAATATTTCGCACATTTGACAGGCGCACTGGATCGGTCTCTCCGAGAATACGCTCTACCCAAACAGAGATCTTTTCTGGAGCTATCGCCACCACTCTCTTCAGAGCAATGAGATCCGGCTCACGTGCTAAGACCTGAGCTTTTTCGCTACTTAGCCTGAAAAGATATGTATCCGACTCATCTCTAAGGGCTTTTTGTCGATCAAGGAATTGATCAATACCCAGTCTGGATCCTTCTGTTTGTGTCGCCAAGGCTTTCAGCGAATCGGTATCCTTTTCGTCACTCTCATCTGCTCGATCCTGCACAGAACGACAAGTTTCTTGACCGCTACGACCCACTTCAAGACGCAATCGCCCAAGCTCTGGCTCTGGGGTTTGAATAGGAAGGAGGAGTCGTTCAATTACTAGATCCATTTCCAAAATCAATCGCTCATCCAGATCACCCCCTAGCTGTTCCGCTAAGTAGCCAAGAAGGTTGGGAGTGATCAATGCTGCATCTTCGTGACGCCGAAGCGAAACGACGGCAGCAGCTACTGCCCTTGCGCGCCAAAACGCCTCGTCGTCCAAGTCAGCTAGAGGACCACGGTTTTGTGCCGCAGAGATGACCCGCTTGTCGAGCTCGGAGTCATGCGCGACATACGCAACCTCTGACGCGCAAGTTACAACGTCTCGGTCATCGTGTTTCAGCGCTAGATCTAGAGCTTTTCGGCTTGGATCAGTTAAAGCGACTCGATGAGCTGAAGCGAAGAACAGGACCCGACGAAGACGACGCGAATTGGACTCCGCATCTACTAAGGCCGCCTCGAACTCAATAGAACTCAAAGGTTGGAACACATCGCGAAATGCATACCAGTCTGCAACCTCCTGCGGAAGGTCAAGATAAAGTTGAAGCTGCTCTATCGCTGAAAAATGTGGGAGAAGGCTGAGGAGAACAGAACCTGGCACATGGGTTTTATCAGAGTCAGCCAAAAGCTCTGGTTGCTGCACCAACCGCTTGTAACCGTTGAGCACCGACTCAAGCGTCTCCGCGTCAAATAGAGGACTAATACACTGCAATTGCCAGCTGAGCTGTCTTAGAGAAAGTTGGCTTCTGATCTGCGCCTGGCTAGCGATCGCACGCAGCAATGGAGTAATCGAATTAGCGTCGAATCTAGCCAATCCTGGAGTAATAGACTCCAACTCATGATCATCTCCCCCTCCAGTGTAAAAACACCACAAGTTGGAGGGATCCATTTCGCTGACTACCTGAATTCCATTACCAAGGTTCTCAGGATGTAATGACGCAGGGTCAAAGGGGTCAGTAGCACAGAGGCTCTCGACCCTACTCCAACGTTCACCTGTCCTACCAGGATTCAGTTGTTCAGCGTCATCTGAGGATGCCACGGTTCCAAGCATACGGAGAGCTATCGCTGCTGCCTTTCGGCTTGAGTCCGAATGAGGTGAACTGAAAAGGACCTCAATTGCAGCTCGCAAATTGTGCTCAAAAGTGGAAAAGTCTTTTGTGTTTAGTCGAATTACCCAAGCTAACTCAGCATCAGCGCGTTGGTGGTCACCTGTGATCGACCAGGCGAAAGCCCAGGCCAAGAAGCTCTCGGCATACGATGCTTGTGGTCGCGCAGCCATCAAGAATGCCGCTACCAAATCCAGATGCGTGGACTCAGGGGACGCAACTTCATTACTAAGTCTCGCAAGAAAGTTCTGCTCTTCTAACGTTAAACCATCGAGCCTTTCTGAGATCCTCGCAGCTTGTTCAGCAAGACGAGCTGCCTCTCCATCGTCACGTCCCCCCATTCGTCGAGGAGTTCGAGACCAGCGCGCGAGCCATCTTCCAATACGTTGTTCAATGGCAAACTCTACGCGCGGCCGATCTATAGTGCTAAGTAACGTCCCAAGTAACCATTGGCGGCGGCGGGCGTTGGTGTACTCATCGAACGCGGATTCAGTGGCATCCAAAACCGCTTCAGGGTTTGCGTTGGTGTAAGCCACTAGGCATTCATATGCAGAGTCAGGAATGTTTTGAAGCTCCAGCCACGCTGAGATCAGCGCGGCGCGCGCTTTGGGCGGGTAGTTCTCTTCAAAGCAGGCAATTCCAGCAGCTGAACGAAGCGCCTCACCTACGAGGTCAAACCCTTGAACTTCCTCAATGATGCCATCGATCACCTCGGCCGGACTGCGACCAGACTTTCGGAGTTCGTCTTGCAATTCGCGAGCGACCAGTAGTCCTAGAGCAAATGGAACAGTTTCTGGCTTGAACTCGTAAAAGCCTTCCTCATGTTCAACAATCCTCAGAAACGCACCTTCTTCAATGTCTGTCAGGTCATGCTCGACCGAACGTCCATCGCTACGTTTAGCGGCTCCTGAATGTTCACGCCAATCATCTCGGTCAAATTGAATTCTTGGGTTTTTGCGCAGAGCGTCAGCGTGAGACCTGAGCAGCTTCTCGAAATCTCGAATGTTATGAGCTGTCAGATCGCCACGTTCTTCAAGACGCCGTCTCCAATACTCTAGTAGCAATCGCTCTACAGTGAGCTCATCTACTTTTGCTGATAGACGGTCCAGCAAATCCAGTGCGACTGAGCAAATTCTCGGATTACGTATGAAATCGCGTACCTGCGCCGGAACACTATCAATGGAAATACCGCGCCGTAAGAGGAGCTTATCTAGCTCTTCAGGCTCATAATCTCCGACACTGACTTTGGACACCTTGATTCCAGCCAAACGTGGCGCAATTTCGCGGTCCCAGAACCGCTCACGACAGGTCAGTATCAATCGCCCACCAAGCTTGCCTACCTCGGTCACTAGTCTCACGATGGTGTCAGCCCATGGCATGCCACTCCGCTCGTTGAGCCCATCAATAACAACCAAAAATCTTAGCTCGTCACTTGTTTGGAGAGCTGCGCGCTCCTGCCAGCGGCGCAGACGTCGCAACCATCTCTCAGAAGCCTCCTCAAAATCCGCCTCCCTCTGCGCGGAGATTAGCCTTGCCAGAGTCCTCAATGGATCCTTGGGCTCGATTAAGTCAGCAACCTGAGAGCCGCCGAAAATTAAGATGGGTTTACATTTTGATGTAAACCACCATTGCGCGGCCAACCAAGACTTTCCGGCGCCTTCTGGACCAAGAATAGCGACACATCCCAAAGCTTGTTGCGGGGAAGAAATTGCGGTGTCTAGTAAAGACTCAATAGAGGGGCGAGCAATAGCGGGAAAAACACGATCTTGCACCGTCAGATATTGACCAAATGCATGCTGTGAAGAGAGGCGCTCCGAAAATACTCGACCGCACCAGATACGGTTAGCCTCAGCAAGTGTTGCGAGACCTGAATGACCAGCACTAGCATCCTGCTTTAGCTGACTACGAGCCGACAAGAAGGCTTGATCATCTTCCACGTCCGCAAGCGCAGCATCTATCTTTAATGCAACTCCATTAGACGCATACTGCTCGTACCATTGCCTGACCTTTCTTCGAGCGCTTGCTAGAAGAACGGCCAATCGCGGGAGCGGGGCTTCGGTCCAGTCCAGCATCAGAAGACTGATACCGCGCTCTTCCAACATATCTTCCAGCTTTGCGAGATTTCCATCCCCCATTTCGGACGTTGCGCACAGCACCCACACATCAATGTCGGAGGCAAGCTCATGCCCCGCAATCCAAATTTTCCCCGCTATATCCTCAAGCCGGAGTGAGTCCCTGTAGCGTTTAGCCTCCATAGCAATCGCGAAGTGATCACGAGGGGTGCTAGCGTCGCGCCCGAACTGAGAGCCACTCTTCGCTAGCCTAAAGGTTAGCCCAGTCAAATCAGCTAGGGCGGTAGCGATAAGCCCCTCAAACCCCTCTGCGCCTGCTGGTTGCAGGTCTAGGAGTTGAGCTCGTAAATAAACCAAAGACTTCTGGAGAACCTTGCCGTTGGTTAGAACCTGTTTCACAAATCGTCCCGTCCTTGAGGCTGGAAATCCAATCATTATGGAAGGTCGATAAGCGAGTTGCCATCATAGACTGCGTAGATGCCTTGGCCGTAGAGCAATAGTTCTGGGGGCTCTTGAGCCGTCACGCCGGCATTGGACTCAAGTAAGTGCGGCAAACCACATAAATATGCGGCATCCTTCGGGAGTTCTGCAGCTGTGGATGAAATTATCCACCGGTGGAAATCTATGGTTTTCCACAGACAGTTGCGTGGGCTTTAGTTTTTTTAAGTGAGGTCCATCCAAGCAGGGCGGCTTTGCAGCCCTACTTGGATGGACCCGCGTGGACAAGCGGATCACTGAGATATGAAGATCGAGCGCTTACTCGGATGCGCCACGTTTTGCTTTTAGGCGAGTGACGTTCGCTCCTGTCTGGTTCGCGAATTCGTGTGGAGTGACATGCTCCTGCCGGTTGACCTCCAGGTACCGGCTCCACCAGTTCATGATCAGCCTGCGCTCCTCGATGAACTCGGCCTTGTGGATGTAAGCGGCGCGGACGTTGTTGCGTTCCTTGTGGCTCATCTGCCTTTCAATGGCGGTCTCGGACCACAGTCCTGACTCAATCAGTGCGCTACATGCCATCGAGCGGAATCCATGGCCACAGATTTCGGTTTTGGTGTCGTAACCCATATTTCTAAGCGCGCTGTTCACCGTGTTTTCAGACATCGGTTTCGACGAGTTGGCATCGCCTGCAAATACCAGGTCGAATTCGCCGGTGAGGGTGCGGATCTGTTCAAGCAGGGTTACGGCTTGCGGCGATAAGGGTACAAGGTGGATGTCCCCGGCCATCTTCGTACCTCTTGTTGAAAAGGGTACTCCGTCCAGCGCGGGTCGAGTGTCCGGTATCTCCCAGGTGCCGCGCTTGAGGTCGAACTCGCTCCAGCGGGCGAAGCGCAGTTCGCTGGAGCGGACAAACACATGTAGCGAGAGTATGACTGTCAGCCGAGTCAGCGTTCGTCCTTTGTAGGTGTCGATACGCTACTGCAATTCAGGCAGATGCGATAAGGGTAAAGCAGGGCGGTGAATCACCCTCGGGGCTTTGATCAAACCTTCAAGGTCGGAGGCAGGGTTTGCTGCGATCTGTCGAGCATGTTTCGCCTCGCGCATGATGCTTTGTAGGTAGTTTTGTACCCTTAAAGCGACGTCGTGCCGCGTTTCTGGATCGCTTCCAGAGGTTGCATCAGGTCATGGGTGTCCAGATCGACAATAGAGCGAGCGCCGATCAGCGGGAAGAGATGGGTTTTGAGGCGGCTCAGGACGGTCTTGGCATGACCCGGAGCCCATTTGGCAGACATCGATTTGTGCCAGTCCAGTGCGGCGCTTTCAAAGGTTCGGCCTTTGATTGCGGCCTTCGTCTTGATTTGGTGTTTGTTCTCTATGGGGTCGATGCCTTCCGCCAACATCCGCTTGACCGCCAGACGCTTGTTGCGCGCATCGGCGAGGCCAACCACGGGGTAGCTGCCGAACGAGGTCAGTCCTTCGCGGCCATCAGGTTTGACATACCTGAGACGCCAGCCTTTACGGCCATTGGGTTGGACTAGAAGGTAGAGGCCGTCGCCGTCGAAAAGCTTGTAGGCGCGGTCGGTGGGCTTGGCTGAGCGGCAAGCCGAATCGGAGAGTGGAGCAGTGGTGCGCGACATAAGGGTACTCCCCCTTTATCGAATTACCTTACCCATAACACTACCCCTAAAACGGTTGGAATCCACCAGTTTCTGACGGAAACCTATGGAACGTAACAACGAAAAAACCCGCAATAAGGCGGGTTTTTCGGTGGTTTCAAAGACTGTGTTAGCTGTCTAGGGAACCTTGTATGGTGCCGGCACCAAGAGTCGAACTCGGGACCTACTGATTACAAGTCAGTTGCTCTACCAACTGAGCTATACCGGCGTTATGGGCGACGAGTATACCCGGTTGTTTGAGCTTGTAAACCCCTGA
>Ga0256410_1002827_pt1 | contig 11159 bp, 12 predicted proteins | sample PhyWR1_FD_185983 | JGI IMG/M metagenome (GOLD analysis project Ga0256410, IMG submission 185983) | Leaf surface microbial communities from wheat plants in UC Gill Tract Community Farm, Albany, California, United States - DLSL W.R1 | ecosystem: Host-associated > Plants > Phyllosphere >... | reverse complement strand
ATCTCCCGGCGTAACGCCGCCATATGCGTAATGGCCGGTATTATCCGCTTCTCCTAGAAAAGCGGTCAACTATTGTTACGGTATAGCAAATCGGCCATGCGCCTATAAAGACACAAAAGGCCCGATTAACGGGCCTTTGCACCTTTGCAGGAAATGCCTTAAGGCAACATGCCCGCGTGGGAAAGCCCCAGCTTCTCATCCAGGTCAAACAGAATGTTCATATTCTGCACCGCTTGGCCCGATGCGCCCTTGACCAGATTATCGATCACAGACAGCACTACCACCAGGTCGCCATCCTGCGGACGATGTACCGCAATCCGGCACACATTGGCGCCGCGCACACTGCGGGTTTCCGGATGACTGCCGGCCGGCATCACATCGACAAACGGCTCATTGGCATAGCGCTTTTCGAACAGCGTCTGCAGATCGACCGAACGATCGACCACTGTTGCGTACAGCGTGGAGTGAATACCGCGAATCATCGGCGCAAGGTGCGGCACGAAGGTCAGGCCCACGTCCTTACCCGCTGCCCGGCAAAGGCCCTGGCGAATCTCCGGCAAATGACGATGCCCTTTAACGGCATAAGCCTTCATGCTTTCGGCAGTCTCGGCGTACAACGAACCTACCACCGCACCACGACCGGCGCCGCTCACTCCCGACTTGCAGTCTGCGATCAAACGTGAAGCGTCCGCCAGCCCGGCTTCCAGCAAAGGCAGAAAGCCCAGCTGGGTTGCGGTCGGGTAACAACCTGGCACCGCAATCAAGCGGGCTTGCCTGATCTGCTCACGATTGACTTCCGGCAGGCCATACACCGCCTCCTCCAGCAACTGCGGCGCGCCGTGCGGCTGGCCGTACCACTTGGCCCACTCATCGGCGTCCTGCAGGCGGAAGTCGGCAGACAGGTCGATGACCTTGGTGCCGGCAGCCAGCAGTTCGCCGGCCAACGCATGGGCTACCCCGTGAGGAGTGGCAAAGAACACCACATCACAGGCGCCCAGCGTCTTGACGTCGGGCACGCTGAACGCCAGGCCGTCGTAATGGCCGCGCAGGTTCGGGTACATGTCCGCAACAGCCAGGCCGGCCTCGGATCGAGAGGTGATGACCACCACTTCAGCCTGTGGATGCTGGGCCAACAGACGCAGCAATTCGACACCGGTGTAACCCGTGCCGCCGACAATACCGACCTTGACCATAACCCTGCCCTCAACGAACCACTGGAAAGCCGTCGATAATAGGGGTCGTATCGCCCTGCGACAACCGTCAACGTGACGTATGGGCGCATCAGCCACTACTATCCTCACTACCGTGAACCTGGGAATAACTAGAAATGCTATATCTATGGATCAAAGCCTTCCACATCATCAGCATCGTCTGCTGGTTTGCCGGGCTGTTCTACCTGCCCCGCCTGTTCGTCTACCACGCTCAAAGCGAGGACACCGTCAGCAAGGAACGCTTCAGCGTCATGGAGCGCAAGCTGTACCGCGGCATCATGGGGCCGGCGATGATCGCCTCACTGGTGTTCGGCATCTGGCTGATCGTCCTCAACCCGGGCATCTTCCAATCCGGCGGCTGGATCCACGCCAAGCTGACGCTGGTGGTATTGCTCATCGGCTATCACCATATGTGCGGCGCTCAGGTAAAACGTTTCGCCCGTGGCGAGAACACCCGCAGCCACGTGTTTTATCGCTGGTTCAATGAAGTGCCTGTTCTGATGTTGCTGGCTATCGTCATTCTGGTGGTGGTCAAACCGTTCTAAATGCAATGAGGCCAGGGTGTCGGCGAGACCAACGACCTGCCCGGCGTAGAACTCGTTGCGCGCCTGGATGCCGAATACCGCACGGCGCGCGAGCAGACTGCACAGTTGCGCTGATCACGCTGATACACTCGCCGGGCCCGCCGATAAAGCAGGCCGGCCCACCTTCCCTTACGACTGACAAGGATGCCCGCATGAGCGACAACCGTTTCAAGATTGTGTTTGACGGAGCCCTGCTCCCGGGTGTCGAAAGCACCACCGCCAAATTGAATCTGGCCGAACTGTTCAAGAGCGATGTGGCCGCGATCGAGAAACTCTTCACCGGCCGCCCGGTCGCGCTCAAGCGCGATCTGTCGCGGGCCGATGCCGAGACCTACCTCACCGCGCTGAAGAATGCCGGGGTCGATGCCCGTATCGAGGCCGAGCAACCCGTTGCTTTCAGCCTGGCTGAAGCTCACGAAACCGGCTCTACCGACTTCTCCCGCCCTGCCGCTTCTCCCTATGCGCCACCACGCGCCGCCGTCGGTGATGAACTGCCGGAATTCGCCGACTTGAAGGTGTTCACTATCAATGGGCGCATCGGGCGCCTGCGCTACCTGGCCTGGACGCTGGTGCTGACCATCGCCATGCTGGTGGCGGGTGGCATCATCAGTACCGCCAGTTTCGCCGTGGCGACCGCCTCGCCGACAGCGGCCATCATTCTCGGCGGCGTGCTGGGTTTCGCCCTGTTTATCGCACTGATCGTGGTCAGCGTGCAGATCGGCGTGCAGCGTCTGCACGACCTGGGCTGGTCCGGCTGGCTGTACCTGTTGAACCTGGTGCCGCTGGTCAACAGCGTATTCCCGCTGCTGATGCTGGTACTGCCAGGTAACGCAGGCGCCAACCAATATGGCGCTCCGCCTCCGCGCAACTCCACTGCGGTCAAAGTGCTCGCGACGCTGTGGCTGGCGTTCATCCCAGTGATGCTGGCAATCGTGGTGACATTGGGCATGAACGGCTACCTGGACCAGCTCGAAGCCAACATGGACAGCAATTATGAAAGCAGTTCGGTCATCACCGATGAGGCCGGCGACCAAACCGTCATCATGGAGGATGAAGACGCGCAAAGTGCTGACGACGCAGGCGAACCTGTAGACTCTCCGGAACAGTAAAGAAACGCCCGCCGCCTGTGACGCCTCTGTCACAGGCAAGGCGGCGTTGCGATGGAGAAAGGCATGACCCGTTACGCTCTGATCACCGGTGCCTCAAGCGGCATCGGCTTGGCCCTGGCCGAAGCCCTGGCTCGGCGTGGCCGCAGCTTGATTCTGGTGGCCCGCCAGCGTGATCAGTTGGAAAGCATTGCACTCGAATTGACTCAACGCTTTGGCGTGGAGGTGCTGTTTCGAGCCTGCGATCTGGGCGAACCATTGCGCTTGTCCGGCTTTTTGCTGGAGCTGGAAGAAGGCGAGCGGCAGATCGACCTGCTGGTCAACTGCGCCGGCATCGGCACCAGCGGGCCGTTCCTGGCCCAGGACTGGATGACCGAGCAGGACCTGATTGAAGTCAACATCCTCGCCCTCACCCGCCTGTGTCACTCACTGGGCAACGCCATGGCGCTGCAGGGCGGCGGGCAGATTCTGAATGTGGCCTCCGTTGCGGCGTTCCAACCCGGCCCGTGGATGAGCAGCTATTACGCCAGCAAGGCTTATGTGTTGCACTTCTCCGAAGGCTTGCGCGAAGAGCTCAAAACCTGTGGCATCAAAGTATCCGTGTTGTGCCCCGGCCCCACGCGCACTGCATTCTTCGGCACTGCACAAATGGACACCGCCAGGCTCGACCGCAGCCAGCAACTGATGAGTCCCGAAGAAGTCGCGCTGTACGCCGTGCGTGCCCTGGAAAAGAACAAAGCCATCATCATTCCCGGTCGACGCAATCGCTGGCTGACATTCAGCTCCCGTCTCAGCCCGCGCTGGCTAACACGCAAGATCGCCGGCGCCATCAACAAGGCCTATTGCCTGCGCTGACCGCCTGGGTACACTCACTCGCATATCAATAAAGGGAGAAACCGCTGTGGATACTCTGTTCACCAAGATCATCAACAGAGAAATACCTGCCAACATCATCTACGAAGATGAACAGGTTCTGGCCTTCCACGATATTGCACCGCAGGCACCGGTACATTTTCTGGTGATTCCAAAAAAACCCGTCCGCACACTGAACGACCTGACCGAGGACGATAAGGCGCTGGCTGGCCACATCCTGTTCACAGCTCAGCGCCTGGCGCTGGAACTGGGCTGTGAAGCAGGGTTTCGGGTGGTCATGAACTGCCACGAGATGGGCGGCCAGACCGTTTATCACATCCATATGCATGTACTGGGTCAGCGCCAGATGAACTGGCCACCGGGCTGAAACAGCCTATTGCGTAAGGTCGTGGCCGCTGGCCGTGACCTCGTGCCCCCTGACTGCGCGCAAACGCTTCGCCCTCTCTTGCGGTAGACTGGCCGCTGAGATTTTTCCCGGAGGTCTGCATGACTACCCAACGTCACTACTCGCCGATTGACCGCCTGCTGCTGCAAGCCGACACCGCCATGCGCACGCTGCTGCCCTTCAGCGGCCAGCCTCACCGGCCCTCGCCGGCCATCGTGCAACCCGACGCCCAAATGAGCACCACCGAGACGCGCCATGTCGCCGGCCTGATGCGCATCAACCATACCGGCGAAGTCTGTGCCCAGGCGCTGTATCAGGGTCAGGCCCTGACCGCCAAGCTGCCGCAGGTGCGCGCAGCGATGGAGCACTCGGCCGAAGAAGAAGTTGACCATCTTGCCTGGTGTGAGCAACGCATCCGCCAACTGGGCAGTCATCCCAGCGTACTCAATCCGCTGTTCTATGGTTTGTCGTTTGGCATCGGCGCTGCCGCCGGCCTGATCAGCGACAAGGTGAGCCTGGGGTTTGTCGCCGCCACCGAACATCAGGTATGCAAACATCTGGATGAACACCTTGAACAATTGCCGGCCGAAGACGAAAAGTCCCGGGCAATCCTCGAACAGATGCGCATTGATGAAGCCCACCACGCAGACAGCGCGCTGGACGCCGGCGGCTTCCGCTTCCCGGCGCTGGTGCGGTTCGGCATGGGCCTGCTGGCCAAGGTGATGACCAAAAGCACCTACCGCATCTAACAGGAGCGAGCATGCTCGCTCCTGTCGCTCAACCCAGTTCGATAATCTCGTAATCATGGGTGATGGCCACACCGGCCGCACCCAGCATGATCGACGCCGAGCAATACTTCTCTGCCGACAGCTCGATAGCCCGCTTGACCTGGGCCTCCTTCAGCGCCCGCCCCTTCACCACAAAATGCATGTGAATCCGGGTAAACACCTTGGGATCTTCGGTGGCGCGCTCGGCCTCCAGAAACGCTTCGCAGCTCTCCACGGCCTGACGGGACTTTTTCAGGATACTGACCACGTCGAAATTGCTGCAGCCACCCACGCCCAGCAGGAGCATTTCCATCGGCCGCACGCCGAGGTTGCGGCCACCCGCTTCCGGCGGACCGTCCATCACGACCACATGGCCGCTGCCCGATTCACCGAGGAACATGGCTTCGCCCGCCCATTGGATGCGTGCCTTCATCGCCCAGACTCCACTGCTAAAAAAGGGTCGCCAGCTTAGCACAGGGCCCGGTAGCCACAGTGTTTGGCACCACCCCGATCAATAAAAGCGTTTACCCGATAAATTGTCTAATCGAGTCAGAATGTGTCTGTTAAGCTGGCGCCAATTCGATGGCGTATTGCCACCCTTCGGAGACCATAATTCCAATTCCTTCGCGTCTCCTTTCGGGAAACAACCATGGTTGCCCTTACTCCCACACCCAAGATCAAGAATCTCGACAAGCTGTTGATGCATTGCCAGCGCCGACGCTACCCGGCCAAGCACAACATCATCTGCGCCGGCGAACGCTCCGAAACACTGTTCTTCATCATCAAGGGCTCGGTCACCATCCTGATCGAGGACGATGACGGCCGCGAGATGATCATTGCCTACCTCAACACCGGCGATTTCTTCGGCGAGCTGGGCCTGTTCGAACAAGCCGGCAAAGAACAGGAACGCAGCGCCTGGGTACGCGCCAAGGTCGAATGCGAAGTGGCCGAGATCAGCTATACCAAGTTTCGCGAACTGTCCCAGCAGGACCCCGACATTCTGTATGCCCTGAGTGCTCAGATCGCCCAGCGTCTGCGCGACACCACGCGCAAGGTCGGCGATCTGGCGTTTTTCGATGTCACCGGCCGCGTGGCCCGTTGCCTGTTGGAATTGTGCAAACAACCCGATGCCATGACCCACCCGGATGGCATGCAGATCAAAGTCACGCGGCAAGAGATAGGACGCATTGTCGGCTGCTCACGGGAAATGGTCGGCCGCGTGCTCAAGGACCTGGAAGAGCGCAACCTCGTGCACGTCAAAGGCAAGACAATGGTGGTGTTCGGCACGCGTTAAGCGGGCATGAAACCGGCGAGCATCTGACGGTACAACGTGTCGAGCCTGGGGATGGCATCCGGCGCGGCATAAGCCTCATGCAAAGCGATATGGCTGTCGGCGCGCACCCGCTGCTCCAGGCCACAGGCTTGATTGAACCGATTGACCGCCGCAATCAATGCCTCGCGATCGTCATCCAGCAATAACGCGCCGTGCACCAGTCCCACCGGGCGACCGCCGCTTTGCCGCCAGCGCTGGGCGGTGCCTACCATCTTGCGGCCGTTGAGATTGACGTTGTAACGCCCGTCGCAGAAGGCGCCCTCGACTTCACCCACACTGGCATCGCCGCCCAGCTCAATCAGCAAGTCACAGATCGGCTGGCACAAACGCTGATAACCGGTTTCGATCCGCCCCTGGTCACCTTCGCTGCGGGGTGGCGCATAGACCAGCGCGATATTCACCGTGGCGCCCGACTGCGGCACCGGCTCACCGCCGGTTTCGCGCAGCAGCACCGGCCAACCCGCCTGCGCGGATACCTGGCTTGCCGCCTCGAACGCCGGCAACCGGCTCAAGCGACGCGGCATCACCAGGGCCTGGTCAGTGGGCCGCCAGAACAGCAACCCGAATGCCTGCTCGCCTGCGCAAACGGCGGCCAGCAAATCCTGCTCGGCGGCAAGGCCAGCTTCAACAGTCATTGCCATCGGTTGAATCATCCGCTGCCTCCCTGAATATCCTCAAACCCAATGTGAGAAGGGGCTTGCTTCCGATAGCGGAGGCTCAGTCGAAATACCCATCAACTGAACGACTGCCATCGGGAGCAAGCCCCCCCACCGGTTGACCGTGTTTCAATCAGTCCAGTGTCGATCCGCCAACCGGCACGCCACGCTCCGGGAAGAACAGCCGTTGCAGCTCCGCTCCAGGATGCTCGGCGCGCATGAACGTCTCGCCTACCAGGAATGAATACACCCCATTGATTTCCATCAGCTCCACATCGGCACGGTTGGCGATGCCACTCTCGGTGATCACCAGGCGGTCACGCGGAATGCGTGGCAGCAGGTCGAGGGTGGTTTCCAGGCTGACTTCGAAGGTGTGCAGGTTGCGGTTGTTTACCCCAACCAACCGCGTGTCGACGGTGTTCAATGCGCGCTCCAGCTCATCGCCATCGTGCACTTCAACCAACACGTCGAGACCGACGCTCTTGGCCACCGCCGCCAGCTCGGCCAGCTTCACGTCATCCAGCGCGGAGACGATCAGCAGTACGCAGTCGGCGCCCAGGGCACGGGCTTCGATGATCTGATACGGGTCAACCATGAAATCCTTGCGGATCACCGGCAGCTTGCACGCCGCCCGCGCCTGCTGCAGGAACAGGTCGGAGCCCTGGAAGTAGTCGATGTCGGTCAGCACCGAGAGGCAGGTCGCCCCGCCCTTCTCGTAACTGGCGGCAATTTCGGAGGGAACGAAGTGTTCACGAATTACGCCTTTGCTCGGCGAGGCCTTTTTCACCTCGGCGATCACCGCAGGCTGCTTGAGCTTTGCCTGGGCGATCAAGGCATTGGCAAAACCGCGCGGGGCATCGGCAACTTTCGCCTGCGCTTCCAGCTCGGCCAGGCTCACGCGCGCGCGGCGCTCGGCGACTTCTTCTGCCTTGCGGGCCAAAATCTTTTGTAGAACGGTTGGCACACTCATCCTTCATTCTCCATCTTGAATACCGCAGTGAATGCTCCCAGCTCCTCGAGTTTTTCGCGAGCCAGACCGGTGTGAAGTGCATCGTGAGCCAAGGCGACACCCTCTTTAAGACTATAGGCATGGTCGGCGGCGTAAAGTGCCGCGCCGGCATTCAGAACAATCATCTCAGCTGCTTTTTGACCGTTCTCGGTCTTGCGACGCCCCAGGGCATCGCGGATCAACTCCAGGGACGCGGCGGGGCTTTCCACTGCCAGGCCGTGCAGGCTCTGGCTCTTCATGCCGAGGTCTTCAGGTTCGACCCAATACTCGGTGATCTGGTCGTTTTTAAGCTCCGCCACAAACGTCGGCGCCGCCAGGCTGAATTCGTCCAGGCCATCCTTGGAATGCACCACCAGCACATGCTTGCTGCCCATGCGTTGCAACACTTCGGCCAGCGGCCGGCACAGGGCCTCGCTGAACACGCCCACCACCTGATGCTTCACACCGGCCGGATTCGTAAGCGGGCCAAGCATGTTGAACAGGGTGCGCAGGCCAAGGTCCTTGCGTGGACCGGCGGCGTGCTTCATCGCGCCGTGATGGGACTGGGCAAACATGAAGCCGATGCCGACGCTGTCGATGCAGCGCGCCACTTGCACCGGCGTCAGGTTCAGGTAGATGCCTGCCGCTTCCAGCAGATCGGCACTGCCGCTCTTGCCGGACACCGCACGGTTACCGTGTTTGGCCACCGTGCAGCCCGCCGCCGCAACCACAAACGAAGACGCCGTGGACACGTTGAAGATATTCGCGCCATCGCCGCCGGTACCGACCACGTCAACCACGCCGTCGAGGGTTTTGAGTTCAACCTTGTCCGCCAGCTCGCGCATTACCGACACAGCGCCGACGATCTCGTCGATGCTCTCGCTCTTCATGCGCATGGCCATCATGAACGCGCCGATCTGTGCGTCGGTGCATTGACCGGTCATGATCTCGCGCATCACATCGCTCATTTCCGCGGTGCTCAGGTCCAGGTGGCCAACGATACGGCCCAGGGCAGTCTTGATATCCATGAAAAGTCCTTAGCGCGTGCCGCCGCTCTGTCAGGATCGACTCAGGGTGAAATTGCACCCCTTCGATATTCAGCGTCTTGTGGCGCAGGCCCATGATTTCGTCGACCGAGCCGTCTTCCAGCTGGGTCCAGGCGGTCGGTTCCAGGCACTCGGGCAGGGTTTCACGCTTGACCACCAGGGAATGGTAACGGGTCACTGTTACGGGATTGTTCAATGCCTGAAAGACGCCAAGGTCCCTGTGGAACACCGGGCTGGTCTTGCCGTGCATCACCTGGCGCGCGCGCACCACATCACCACCAAAGGCCTGGCCGATGGACTGATGGCCCAGGCACACGCCCAGGATCGGCAGCTTGCCGGCGAAATACTGAATGGCTTCGAGGGAGATGCCCGCCTCGGTCGGGGTGCAGGGACCAGGCGAAACCACGATGCGCTCGGGGTTCAGCGCCGCGATCTGCGCCACGCTCAGTTCGTCGTTGCGCACCACCTTGACCTCGGCACCGAGTTCGCCCAGGTACTGCACAACGTTGTAGGTAAAGGAATCGTAGTTATCAATCATCAGCAACATGTGGGTTCAAACCTCTTGAATTCACTGATTTCGAATGTCCGCCTTCCAGGGCGTGACCCGCTGCCGAACGCACGTTCCAGTTGCCGGCCGAGCCGACACGGGGCGTCAAACAAAGGGTGAAGAAGGCAAATCGGTACAGGTCCGGCGAGGCCGGCAGGGAACAGTCAGGCGCGCCAACGCCAACGGGCGTGAGCCTTGATGACGCGCATCAAGAGTTTGCTGATGATCAACACGGGGAGGGTCTCGTTCATACGTTGGGGCACAGTAGCCTAGCCTCGCGAGCGGTGCAATATCGCCGCGCAAATACCCGAGCAGGGCTGCATTGGTTTATAGGAAAAAGCTGTTTTCACTTGAAGAACATTCTCAATGTCTGGTTAATGTTTCGCTTCCGATACAACAAAACCAAATGGAATTTGTCATGCAAAGACCCGCCCTTCTCGCTCCGCTCGCCGGCTGCCTGTTGTCCCTGGCCTGTGCCCAGGCGTTTGCAGCCTCCTCGCCCTATTCAACCATGGTGGTGTTCGGCGACAGCCTGGCCGACGCTGGCCAGTTCCCGGACGGTAATGCCGGGTCGACGCTGCGCTTTACCAACCGCACCGGGCCGAACTTTCAGGGTGACTTCGGTTTGGTCTCATCGACCTTGCTCGGCACCCGGCTGGGCGTTGCACCCAACGACCTGAACGCCTCCACCTCACCAGTGCGCGCCGCCCAAGGCCTGCCCGACGGCAACAACTGGGCGGTTGGCGGCTACCGTACCGACAACATCCTGGACTCGATCAACTCGATCTCCAACGCGACGATCCCGCCCAACAACCCGGGCGGTGGCACGGTGCTGCGCAGCCGCCAGGGCTACCTGCCGGCCAACGGCGGGCGGGCGGATCCAAACGCGCTGTATTTTCTCTCCGGCGGCGGTAACGACTTCATTCAAGGCCGCGTCCTCAGCGCGGGCCAGGCCGTCGCCGCTGGCAGTCGCCTGGCCGACAGCGCCCAGGCCCTGCAGCAGGCCGGCGCCCGCTACATCATGGTGTGGATGCTGCCCGACCTGGGGCTCACGCCGGCCATCAACGGCACACTGCTGCAGGCGCCGAGCTCGGCCCTCAGCAGCCTGTTCAACCAGTCGCTGGTGCAACGGCTGTCGCAGATCGACGCCCAGATCATCCCGCTGAACATTCCGCTGCTGCTCAATGAAACCTTCGCCAACCCCGGCCGCTTCGGCCTGGCCACCGGGCAGAACCTCACTGGCACCTGCTTCAGCGGCAACGGCTGCACCGCCAACCCGACCTACGGCATTGGCGGCACCACCCCGGACCCGACCAAGCTGATCTACAACGACGCCGTGCACCCCACCATCGCCGGGCAACGCCTGATTGCCGACTACGCCTACTCATTGCTGTCGGCGCCCTGGGAGCTGACCCTGCTGCCCGAAATGGCCCAAGGCACCTTGCGCGCCCACCAGGACGAACTGCGCAATCAGTGGCAAGCCGATAACGGCAACTGGCAGGCGGTAGGCCAATGGCGCGCGATAGTCGCGGCCGGTGGCCAGCATGTGGACTTCAATCATCAGGACAGCGCCGCAAGCGGCGACGGCACCGGCTACAACCTGAACGTCGGCGGCAGCTACCGGCTCAACGAGGACTGGCGTGTTGGTGTGGCAGCCGGTCTG
>Ga0256410_1002817_pt1 | contig 11189 bp, 8 predicted proteins | sample PhyWR1_FD_185983 | JGI IMG/M metagenome (GOLD analysis project Ga0256410, IMG submission 185983) | Leaf surface microbial communities from wheat plants in UC Gill Tract Community Farm, Albany, California, United States - DLSL W.R1 | ecosystem: Host-associated > Plants > Phyllosphere >... | reverse complement strand
CCAGGCGCGCCACGCCCACGCCCACGCGCGCGAAGAAGCTGGAGAATGCCGTTGCGTCCGCGCTGCCGCAAAGCCTCAAGCCTGAGCTGGCCACGTTGGTGGATTCTGCGCCGGAGGGTGAATGGCGCTATGAAATCAAGTTCGACGGCTACCGTATCCTGGCTCGGGTGGAGGACGGCAAGGTGCAATTGTTTACGCGAAACGGCAACGACTGGACGCATAAGCTGCCGCGCCAGGCCGAGGCGATTGCCAGCCTTGGCCTCACCTCCGCCTGGCTCGATGGCGAAGTGGTGGTAGCCAACGAACACGGCGTGCCGGATTTCCAGGCCTTGCAGAATGCGTTCGAGCAGGCGCGTAGTGGCAACATCGTTTACTACCTGTTCGACCTGCCCTTTCTCAACGGCATGGACCTGCGTGACGTGCCGGTGGAGCAACGCCGGGGCGCCCTGGCCAAGGTGCTCGAGCGCAGCGACAGCGAAGTACTCAAGTACTCGGCAGACTTCGCCGAAACGCCCGAGGCACTGCTCAACAGCGCCTGCGACATGCACATGGAAGGTCTGATCGGCAAGCGTGTGGGCAGTGCGTACCAGTCACGGCGCAGCGGCGACTGGATCAAACTCAAATGCAAGCGGCGTCAGGAATTCGTCATCATCGGCTATACCGAACCCAAGGGCTCGCGCAGCAAGTTCGGTGCGCTGTTGCTGGGGTTGCATGATGACGACAGCGGTGAGCTGCGCTACGCGGGCAAGGTGGGTACCGGCTTCACCCTGGCGACACTGGCGACGATCTTTGCGCAATTGACCCCGCTTGAAGTCAAAAAACCTGCGGTGGTCAACCCGCCAACGGGGTTCGAGGCCAAGGGCGTGCATTGGCTCAAACCCGCACTGCTGGCAGAAGTCGCATTCGCCGAAATCACCCAAGACGGCGCCGTCAGGCAGGCGGTGTTTCACGGGCTGCGTAACGATAAACCCGCCGAATCGATTACCGAGGAGCGCCCTGCCCCTGCCGTCAAACCCAAAACCGCCAGGAAGACCAAGGCGATGACCCAGACTGAACCCGACAAAAAGGGCTCGACCACGCTCAGGCTCACCCATCCCCAGCGCGTGATCGACCCCGCCAGCGGCGCGACCAAGCGTGACCTGGCGAACTATTACATCAGCATCAGCGAATGGATCCTGCCGCAGTTGCTCAATCGACCTGTCGCCTTGGTGCGTGCGCCGGATGGCATTGGCGGCGAGCTGTTGTTTCAGAAAAACGCAGAACACCTGGCGATTCCCGGCATTGAGATCATTGGCAAGGAAGAGACTGGCCACCCAGTGATGCTGATCAACAACATCGAGGCGCTGGTGGGCGCGGTGCAGATGAACAGCATCGAGCTGCACACCTGGAATGCGCTGTCCAAAAACCTGAAAAAGCCCGATCGCTTCATTCTCGACCTGGACCCGGACCCGGCGCTGCCCTGGAAAAGCATGATCGAGGCTACCCAGCTGACCTTGACGGTACTGGACGAACTGGGGCTCAAATCCTTTCTCAAAACCAGCGGCGGCAAGGGTATTCACATCGTCGTGCCGCTGACGCCGAAGGCCGACTGGGATGCGGTCAAAAGCTTCAGCCATGCCGTGGTCAAGCACATCGCCAACCTGCTGCCGGATCGGTTTTCGGCGGTTTCCGGGCCGAAAAACCGGGTGGGGAAAATTTTCATCGACTACCTGCGCAATGGCATGGGCGCCACCACCATCTGCGCCTACGCAGCACGCAGCCGCGAGGGGCTGCCGGTGTCAGTGCCGATCTTCAAGGAGGAGTTGAAAGACCTCAAGGGCGCCAACCAATGGACTGTGCGCAATCTGCATGAACGCCTGGGCGAACTGGACGCCGACCCGTGGGCCGATCTGCCTGGGACCCGGCAAACCATCACGGCGCAGATGCGTAAGCGCATCGGTTTGACGTGAGTGCGTATCCCGGCACACCGGACGGTCGCTACTTCGTGGTCAAGGGCACGTTGTGGCGGTGCAGTAACCCGTCCTTGCCTGACGACGTCAGGCAGGCGCTGGTCAACCAATTGATGGTGGCGCGCCGCGACGTGAAGGCCGCCAAGGCCTCGGGTGATTCGGGTGAGTTGAAGGCTGCGAGGGCAAACGTGCAGAAGGCCAAGGTCGCGTTGGGCGAACGCGGCCCGGTGTGGTGGGACGATGGTGCGCCGGACTTCAACCGGCACAAGGTCGACAACACGCCCTATGCACAGTGGCATGCATCGCTGACTGCCTGAGGTGCCACTGGCACCCCAGGCCACTTCATCACAGCATCGGGGTGCTGCTCACCACCCGCAGCGCCAGCCCTTCATAGGCATCCAGCGTGATGGTGAACTCACCCTCGGCCGTCAAGTCGCCCTCGACCCGCTCATTGATGATGTCCACCACCGGCCCCGGCGCGATATTGGGCAAGTGCAGGGTTTCAGTGATCGGCGTGGCGCCGAAGTTCAGCGCGGTGATCTGCGTGCCCTTGCCGGCTGGCAGCTCGTGGACCATCACCAGCAAGCCTGGATGCTCGACGTCCGGCACCAGGATCTGGCGGCTCGCGGCAATGTCATAGGCGCGGCGCACGGCGAGAATTTTTTGCAGTTGGCAGGCGAACGACTCCGGGTCCTGCAACTGGCTGTTCAAACTGCCATACAGGGATTTGGAGCGTGGCATCTGCCCTGCCGACAGCTCAGCCTCGGGATTCAGGTCCACCAGGTCGTACGCACCGCGATGGATCCAGCGGGTGTCGCCATCCTGCATCAGGTGAGCGACCTCATCGGCCGCCAGCGGCAAAGCGCCCACCAGGTCCCAGCCAGACAACGCAAACACCCCAGGCTGCATGGCGTTGTACATCACCAGCAGCAAGTGGATCTGACGAATCTGCTGGACATCGGCCGGCGTGATCGCGTCCAGGTCACGAATGCCCAGCGCCGCCGTGATGATGCTGGCGGTGGTGCACGACACCCCATTGGTGACGAACTTGAGGTTGTAGGGCGCATGCTCGCCGGTCAGGCGCTCGTACATCTGCTCGCGGATGTGCTCGCGCAGGATATTGCCGGGAAACGTCTGGCCCTGGTACAGGTAGCTGTCGTGGGCGTGCAGCGTCCAGAAGTGCACCAGCTCCAGGGTCAGTTCGTCGTGGTTCTGCAGCGCGTGAATCAGCGAGCCGGGGTCGATGCCCAGGCTGTGCATCTGGCGCAGCATCAGGCGCAGGAACTCCGCATCGCCCATCAGCAAGGCGTGCTGGTAGGCCGGTCGCGTGATGAAGTCGTAGGACAGGTCCGCACCGCCGTGGGACATCGACGCGATGTCGTCCACCGTGAGGTTCAATTCCTGAAAGCTGAAGCCGCCGGCCTTGCGAATCGCGCCGCCGATCAACTGGTTACCGGTGATGGACAGCGGATGGCTTTCCGACCAGGCAGTGCCGTCCAGCTTGCGCTCGACACCGAGGAAGCCGTTGGCATCCAGGCGCAGGATCTTCGCCCCCATCACATCGATGGCATGCAGGGCGTCGCCGATGATCATCTGCTGCGCGGCGAATGACGGGTCAAGCCAGTTGAGCGATGGCTGGCCTTCCTTGAAGTAATGCAGGTACACCCAGCGCCGTGGTTTGCCGTCGACGCCCAGCACTACCGGCGTGGCGCTCCAGTCGGTTTCCTTTACGCCGGGCTCGAAGAAGATCACCCGTTGCAGTTGGCCAACGATGTAGTGCTTGTCGCGCAGGGCATCCACCTGCAGCGGGCTGAGGTTCTGCGCATCACGCCCTTCGGCGACGTCGGGCAGCAAGGACCAGTCTTCCTCGCGGATTTCCACCATGTGGTAGAGCCCTGGGTAGTCCTCATACCCCATCTCGGCCAGGCGGAAATCCGCGCCCTTGCCGGTGTGCGACGGGATCACGTCGTCGATGATCACCGCATTATGCGCGGCGGCCATGCGGGTCAGCGCCTGCAACTGCGCTTCGGTGCCCAGTTGAGGGTCGATTTCGAAGCTGATGCGGTCGAAGTTGCCGTCGATGGTGGGCGTATGGCGGGTGCCGGACAGACCACCGGATTTTTTCAGCGGACCGTTGTGAATGCCTTGAATGCCGATTTTCGACAGCGCATGCCACAGCGCTTCATCGCCCAAAGCCTCCAGCACGGTGCCGTCTTCACGGGTCACGATCGAGGCCGGGTACGCGGTGAACCACACCGACGACAAGGCGGAAGCATCACGCGGCCGCGTCTGGGCGTATGGCTGCTGCCACAACCGGCCCTGCCCCGAATACAGCCGGGCGCGCTGGCGCGCCGCGTTCAGCATCGATTGTTGTACCAGCCAGTTCACATGATCCTTGTCTGCCGCCGTCATAAGCCCACTACCTGTCTCGTGAAAGGTTATTCGTAGACATAGGAGGGGCAACGGCGCCGATTCGTTGCATCGCGATACCCAACAGCCGGGATTCTGCGTAAATGCGCGCAAAAAAAATCCCGGCGGCACCGCGAAGGTGCGACCGGGCAACTCAAGCGACCCTTTTAAAAACGCGGTTTCACGCTTGTCCACTCAGGCTGGTAGCGCTGCATCTGTTTCACGTCGTCGCGTTGGCGAATACCGCAACTCAAGTATTGGTCATGGAGCTTGCCCAGTTGATCGTGGTCCAGCTCAAGCCCCAGTCCCGGGGCGCGGGTAATTGTCACGCAGCCGTCGACAATGGGCAGCTTGCCGCCCTTGATCACTTCCTCGTCCGGTTCCTGCCACGGGTAGTGGGTGTCGCAGGCGTAATCGAGATTGGGCACCGCGGCGGCCACATGGGCCATGGCCATCAGGCTGATGCCCAGGTGTGAGTTGGAATGCATCGACACGCCCAGGCCAAAGGTGTCGCACATTTTGGCCAGCACCTGGGTGTCGCGCAGTCCACCCCAGTAATGATGATCGGCCAGTACGATCTGCACGCTTTTGAGCGCCACGCTGCGGCGAAATTCATCGAAGTCGGTGACCACCATATTGGTGGCCAGGGGCAGCCCGGTGTGCGCGTGCAGCTCGGCCATGCCGTCCAGGCCTGGGGTGGGGTCTTCGTAATATTGCAGGTCATCGCCGAGCAGTTGCGCCATGCGCACCGAGGTTGCCAGGGACCAGTTGCCATTCGGGTCAATGCGCAAAGGAACCCCGGGAAAAGCCTCTTTCAGGGCCTTGATGCAGGCCACTTCGTGTTCGGGGTCCAGGGCGCCAGCTTTGAGCTTGATGCTTTTGAAGCCATGGCTTTCGATCATCCGCCGCGCCTGGGCGACGATTTGTTGCGCGCTCAGCGCCTCGCCCCAGCTGTCGGGCTTGTAGGGCGCGTCGATGTGCTGGGCGTACTTGAAAAACAGGTAGGCGCTGAAGGGAATGCGGTCGCGGATCGCCCCGCCCAGCAAATCAACCAACGGCACGTTCAGCGCGTGGGCCTGCAAGTCGAGAAAGGCCACCTCAAAGGCAGAATAGGCATTACTCACCGCCTTGCTGGCATGGGAACCCGGCGCCAGCTCGGCGCCGGGCAGGCTGATGGTCTTTTGCGCGGCCACGGTGGCCTGCACGATAGAGCGCAGTTGGTTGAGGTGCAGCGGATCAAGGCCGATCAACTGTGGCGCGACCTGCTGCTGAATCGCCAGCGCTGGCGCATCGCCATAGCTTTCACCCAGCCCGATATAGCCGGTGTCGCTCTCGATCTCGATGATCGAGCGTAAAGCGAAGGGTTCATGAATGCCGCTGGCGTTGAGCAATGGCGGGTCGCGGAAGGCAATCGGGGTGACGCTGACGCGGATGATTTTCAAGAGAGGGCTCCCTGTTGGCCTGAACGCAAGGTGTGGTGAGCGTCGCGAGGTTGGCTGATGGGCGGTTCGACGGGCGCGGTGCTGGCGGGGACGCCGCCGCGTGGCGCGGTGCGGGCAAAAAACACCACCACTGCCGCCACCAGCGAGGTGGCCGCCAGGCCATAAAGCCCGCCCTGGATGGAGCCGGTGGTCTGCTCCAGAAAGCCAAAAGTGGTTGGCGCGACGAATCCACCCAGATTGCCGACCGAGTTGATCAAGGCAATCACCGCCGCAGCGATACGCGCATCCAGGTAACCCTGGGGAATCGGCCAGAACAGCGCCGAGGCCGCCTTGAAACCTATCGCAGCAAAACAGATGGCGACAAACGCAAACACCGGGCCACCCGTGGTGGACATGAACATGCCGAAGGCGGCAATCACCAGCATCAGCGACACCCAGACCTGCTGGTGTTTCCACTTGCTGGCCAGAGCGGCAAAGCCGTACATGGCGACAATGGAAATCAGCCAGGGGATCGAGTTGAACAGGCCGACCTGAAAGTCGCCGAGACTGCCCATCTGCTTGATCATGCTTGGCAGCCAGAAGGTCGCGCCGTAAATGGTCAGGGCAATGGAAAAGTAGATAAAGCAGAACAATGCGATCTGTTTGTCGGCCAGCAATTTGAACATCGACGGCCGGCTCGCCTGCGCGGCCTCACGTGCCAGCTGTTCGAGCGCAATGGCACCGACCAGTGCCTGTTTTTCTTCGTCGCTGAGCCAACTGGCCTGACGGGGATGGGACTGCAACCAGAACCACACAAACCCGCAGAGCACGATCGAGGCGAAACCTTCAATGAGGAACATCCACTGCCAGCCATGCAGGCTCAGGCCACTCACACTCAACAGCGCGCCTGAAACCGGACCGGAAATCACCGAGGCGATGGCCGAACCGCTGAGGAAAATCGCCATGGCCTTGCCGCGCTCACTGGCCGGCAGCCACTGGGTGAAGTAGTAGATGATGCCGGGGAAGAACCCGGCTTCGGCGGCGCCGAGAATAAAGCGCAGCACATAGAAACTGGTTTCGCCCTGCACAAAGGCCATGGCGGCCGCGCCCCAGGTGAACATGATGCGGGTCAACCAGGCGCGGGCGCCGTAGCGCTGCAACAGCAGATTGGACGGCACTTCGAACAGCGCGTAGCCGATAAAGAACAAACCCGCGCCCAGGCCGTAGGCGGCGGCACCAATGCCCAGGTCGGTTTCCAGGTGGCTGCGCACAAAACCGATGTTGACCCGGTCGATGTAGTTGACGATGAACATCACCACAAACAGCGGCAGGACGTGACGCTTGACCTTGGCCGCCGCGCGGGCAAGCACGGTTGGGTCGGGCGAACTCTGAACGGTATTCAAGGGCGACTCCCGTTGATTATTTTTATAGGGACGCAGGGATGATGGACGCCCGATATTGATCCCGTCTAATCTAACTTGGCATTCGATTGATACCTGGATTAGATCAATGTTCGAGCTGACTCAATTACGTTGCTTCACCACCGTGGCCACCGAACTCAACTTTCGCCGTGCCGCGGAGCGCTTGAACATGACCCAGCCGCCCTTGAGCCGGCAGATCCAGTTGCTGGAGCATCACCTTGGGGTGGAGCTGTTCACCCGCACTACCCGCAGCGTCACGCTCACCGCCGCAGGCCGGGCTTTTTTCGTCGAAGCGCAGAACCTGCTCGAACGCGCCCAACAAGCCGCCGTGACCGCCCGGCGCTTCGCCGAAGGGGATATCGGCACAGTGAACATCAGCTTCGTGGGCAGCGCGGTGTATGAATTCCTGCCCAAGGTCATCGCCGAAGCGCGGCTCAAGCAGCCCCATGTGCGCATTGACCTGGCCGAGATGAATACCTATCAGCAGCATGAAGCCCTGCGCGCGCGCCGCATTGACCTGGGTATCGTGCGCGCGCCCCTGCTGGAGCCCGGCTACGCCACCGAATGCCTGGTGCGCGAACCCTTCGTGTTGGCCGTGCACTGCCGGCATCCATTGGCCCAGGCCGAGCACGTCTCGGTGCAGGACCTGGATGCCCAGCCCTTCCTGATGTATGCCCACTCGGCCTATCCGCCGTTCAACGAACTGCTCACGGGCATGCTGCGCTCAGCCCGCGTGGCGCCGGAGTACGTGCAATGGCTGGGTTCCTCCCTGACCATTCTGGCGCTGGTCAACGCCGGCATGGGCCTGGCGCTGGTGCCGCGTTGCGCCAGCAGTGTGGTGTTCAAGAATGTGGTCTTTCGCGAGATCGATCTTGGGGAAGGTGTGCAGAGCGAACTGCACCTGATCTGGCGCGAACACAATGACAATCCGGCGTTTGCCATGCTGCTGGAGGCTATTCGCAAGGCAGTGCATGGCGGATGGGAAAGTGGCCACTGAGCTTGAGCTTGATCAGGCGGGCGGTTGCGCACTGGTGTGGTCCGCCGCGTAAATGACGGTTTGCGCAAGGTCGGCCGACAGTGGCCGTCGGGTGAAATAGATGTCGCCGTCGTCGGTATGGATTTCGTAATCCACTTTGCGCGCAGAAGGCACTGCAGTGTCGGCATGCTTGATGATCTTGTGCACGCGCTGGAATTTCACCCCCAGGGTGCCGTTCTGGACGGGGCCGGTGAGTACATTGACACTTTGAAACCAGCCGTCGTCGCGTTTGTTGGCCAACAATGCGCTGGCCATTGCCTCAAAGCGTTCCAGGCGGGTAAACCCCCACAGTGTCGGCGCCTCGATGGTTTTGCCTTGACCGGCGGCACCGGTGAACACGAATAGATTGATCGTCGGATTGTCTTCGCAAAAAAAGTCATAGGGCACCAGCCCATCGATCATTTTTTTGCCAGAAACAAATCCTTTTTTATGTACCTGGAACATCGCTGCCTCTACTCAACCAATGGCGTTGCCGAGCGCAGAGTCTAATGAGGTGGCAAGTACAGAGCCGTCAAGCGAGTGTAATTTCGCGTAAAGATCGTGCCCTGGGCAGGCAGATTTCCACGGTCAAGCCACCCCTCTGCTCATTGCGCGCGACGATGCTGCCCTGGTGCATTTCCAGGGCGCTGTAGGCAATCGCCAAACCCAGGCCAAAGCCGACGCTGGTGTCGTCGCTGCCGCGTTCGAACGGCTCAAAGATGCTCTGCAGTCGGCTCTCGTCCACGCCCGGCCCCTGATCGGTGATGCGCACGCACAGTTGCTGCGCATCGGCACTGAGCCGGGTGGATACCTGCACCGTGGTCTCCGGCCGGGTGTAGCGCACGGCGTTGCGTATCACGTTCTCGAAGCAGCGGTACATCAGCTCGCCATTGACGCAGGCAACAAACGGCGGGCCTCCCTGTAGCTCAACGCTACAACCTTTGATGTCGGCCTCGAATTGCGCATCTTCAACGATCATCGCCAGCAACTCACTGATGTCGAAAGGTTCGCGATGGATGCTCTCGGGCCGCCCTTGCAGGCGCGCCAGGGTCAGTAGCGCTTCGATCAGGGCATCCATGCGCTCGGACTCTCGCTCGATACGCTCAAGCATGGCCACGCGCTCGCTGTCCTGGCGCAGCAGCCCGATGGCCGCGCGCATGCGCGTCAGTGGTGAACGCAGCTCGTGGGAAATATCGTGAAGCAGGCGTTGCTGGGCTTGCACCAGCAGCTTGAGCTGGTTGGCCATGCGGTCGCAGTCGCCGGCCAGGTCGACAATTTCGTCACGACGATTGCCCATCATCGGTTTGACCCGAACATCGAAACGGCCCTGGGCCACCTCACCCATCGCGCGACGCAAACTGGCCAGGGGCCATGCCAGGTAGTAGGCCAGAAACCCGCTGAACAATGCGCTCATCAAGGTGCCGATGATCAGCGGCACCTGCAGGCCGAGGCCGCTGTGTTCATAGCTGATCGGGTGGGTGGAGCGCAGCGACAGGATGAGACCTTCCTTGCTGATCACCGTCTGCTCATAGGCGGGCGACAGCACAGCCGCGCCGGCCAACAGTTGCCCGGCATTGTCATACACGCCAATGGCCTGATCGGGCGGACGTCGCCAGGTCGACAGCAGCTCGGCCCCCGATTCGACGCCGAATTGGCGCAGCAGCGCGGCCTCGCTGGCCATGATGACCTTCAAGTGAGGGTCGTCCGGCTCGAAGGTTTCCACCTCATGCACCCCGACCCCGGCAAAAAAGGTCAGGCTCGTTGCCAGCCAGAACGCCAGGAACAGTTTCCAGAACAGCCGGCTGGGCTTCATCATTCGACAATCAACTGATAGCCGAGACCGCGCACGCTCTGGATCCAGGCCTTGCCGTCGCTGCGCGGCCCCAGCTTTTGGCGAATGCTGCTGATGTGCACGTCGATACGTCGGTCATAGCGCTTCAGCGGGCATCCCAGGGCATTGAGCGACAGGTCGGTCTTGCTCACGACCTGACCCGCGCATCGGGCCAGTTCCTCCAGCAGGCTGAACTCGGTGCTGGTAACACCCAGCTCAGCGCCTTGCCACCGGGCTTCGCGCCTGGCCGGCCACAACACCAGTTCACCGCTGCGAATGACGTCCACCGTCGGGCTTTCCGCCGGCTGCACTCGCCGCATGATGGCGCGCAGACGCGCCACCAGCTCTCCGGGGGAACTGGGTTTGGGTACATAGTCGTCCGCGCCAAGCTCCAGGCCGGCAATGCGGTCGATATTGTCGCCACGGGCCGTGAGCAGCACGATCGGTACCTGGCTGACGGCGCGAATGCGCCGCAGTACCTCTATCCCGGACAACTGCGGCAACATCACGTCCAGTACCACAATGCTGTAACGGCCCGACAGCGCCTGCTCCTCACCCTCCTCGCCGGTATGCACGGCGGTCGCGTCAAAGCCTTCACGCGCCAGGTACTGCCTGAGCATTGCGGTGAGGTCTTCATCGTCATCAACCAACAGTACTGAAATCATCGCCAGCTCCCGGGTCAGGGTGCGCACATTATCGGTTTTCGCTGACCAGCGTCATGACCTCAATGCAACCTTTACCTAACTTGACATTGGGTTAACCGCACCATACCCACGGCGCTCTTATGCTGCGCCGTCGATGTGTTCTGGAAAGATTTTGATGATTTCTTCGCGCTTGCTCTGCACGGTTGCGCTATTGCTTGATATTTCATTGCTACAGGCCCAAACCCTGACGATTTCGGATATCCGTATCAACGGCCTGCAACGGGTCTCGGCAGGCAGCGTTTTCGGCGCACTGCCACTAAACATAGGTGAGGAGGCGGACGCCCGCCAGCTGGCGCAGGCCACGCGCGCGCTGTTCAAGACCGGATTGTTTCAGGACATCCAGCTGGCACGGGAAAACGACGTGCTGATCATCAATGTCGTTGAACGACCAACGGTTTCCAGCATCACGATTGAAGGCAACAAGGCAATCGCCACCGAT
>Ga0256410_1002812_pt1 | contig 11211 bp, 8 predicted proteins | sample PhyWR1_FD_185983 | JGI IMG/M metagenome (GOLD analysis project Ga0256410, IMG submission 185983) | Leaf surface microbial communities from wheat plants in UC Gill Tract Community Farm, Albany, California, United States - DLSL W.R1 | ecosystem: Host-associated > Plants > Phyllosphere >... | reverse complement strand
CAGCGCCAACAGTACCGGCAGGTTTTGCTCGGCAGGCGTCTGGGCAAAGTGTTTGTCCATCTCATGCGCACCGCTCAGCAACTGCTCGAAGTTTTCAAAGCCCAGAGACAACGCGATAGACAGGCCGATTGCCGACCACAGAGAGTAACGGCCACCCACCCAGTCCCAGAATTCGAACATATTGTCGGTATCGATACCAAACTCGGCCACCGCTTTACCATTGGTAGACAGCGCGGCGAAGTGTTTCGCGACGTGCTGCTGATCGCCAGCGGTGCTCAGGAACCAGTCGCGCGCGCTGAGGGCGTTGGTCATGGTTTCCTGAGTCGTGAAGGTTTTAGACGCCACCAGGAACAGCGTAGTCGCCGGATCCAACGGTTTTAGCGTTTCAGCGATATGGGTGCCGTCCACGTTGGAAACAAAGTGCATGTTCAGGTGGTTTTTATATGGGCGCAGCGCTTCGGTTGCCATATAAGGGCCAAGGTCTGAGCCGCCGATGCCGATGTTAACCACGTCGGTAATCGGTTTACCGGTGTAACCTTTCCAGTCACCGCCGATGACGCGGTCACAGAACTGTTTCATCTTCGCCAGCACCGCATTGACTTCTGGCATCACGTCCTTGCCATCAACAATGATTGGCGTGTTACTGCGGTTACGCAGGGCAACATGCAGCACGGCACGATCTTCCGTACGGTTGATTTTCTCACCGGAGAACATCGATTTGATCGCGCTTTGCAGGTCGGTTTCTTTCGCCAGTGCCTGCAGCTTCTCCAGGGTTTCTGCGGTAATGCGGTTTTTGGAATAATCCACCAGCATCTGATCGTTGAAAGTGGCAGAGAACTTGGAGAAACGCTCACTATCCTGAGCAAACAGGTCACGGATCTGGACGTCTTTGATTTGGTCGAAATGTTGCTGCAGGGCTTGCCAAGCAGCGGTTTGACTAGGATTGATATTTTTCATAGCGCGCTCTTATGCTTGAGAATGAATAGGAGGTGATGGACCGATTGTAGCCTGTTCGACTGTGATTATGATCTCTTTTCTTGCGATAGGCGTTAACTCTCAGACCGCCACACCCCATTTTTACCTTTCCACAACAATCTTCTGATATTTCACCTAACAGCCTGTTATCACTACGCTGAAACGTCCCTCTCACCACGCTTTTCTCTTAATGCGCAGTCCGCAATATTCGGTCGCTCTACTCCCTGCTGAGCGCAGATGAAAATCCCTCAGCGTCTTCCCGTTGACAGTAGCCAATAAACCCGTTATTCCTAATCACCTACTTGCACATCCACTGTGCAAGCCAGAAGAGGCGCGTCGCCCAGGTAGAGTGTCAGAGGAGCCATTATCCGATGACGGCACAGGAGGGGGAGCGACGCCGAGGCGAGATGCTTACGGCAATCATCACGTCGGCTACAGGGGCTGAATCCCCTGAGTTGTCACCATGGGCTGCTCTGAATGTGCAGTCAGCAAGGTGGGGCGCTTCTGGGTGTATCGTAGCCTCAACCTCTACGCCTGCTCCCTGTTTACCGCTCTTCCCTTGTGCCAAGGCTTATGGAAATTAAATGCCAATTTGAATGGCGTCCCTGACACGAGGTTTTACATGACTCAAGCAGCACCCCAAAACGCAACCGTAGTAGCCAAATTCGGCGGCACCAGCGTGGCCGATTTCGAGGCGATGAACCGCAGCGCCGACGTGGTACTTTCTAATCCCGATGTCCGCTTGGTGGTTCTGTCCGCCTCTGCCGGTATCACCAATCTGTTGGTGGCACTGGCCGAAGGTTGCGACGCCGACAAGCGCAACGAACAACTGGCCGAAATCCGCCGCATTCAATACGCCATTCTCGATCGCCTCGAGAACCCGATGGTGATCCGCGAAGAAATCGACCGCATGCTGGAAAATATCACCACGCTGTCGGAAGCCGCTGCGCTGGCCACCTCTGCCGCCCTGACCGATGAACTGGTCAGCCATGGCGAGCTGATGTCTACCCTGCTGTTTGTGGAAATTCTGCGCGATCGTGAGGTACAGGCAGAATGGTTCGATGTGCGTAAAGTGATGCGTACCGACGACCATTTCGGCCGCGCCGTACCGGATAGCGCCGCACTGACCGAGTTGGCTCAAACCCTGTTGAAGCCGCGCCTGCAACAGGCGTTGGTGATCACCCAGGGTTTTATCGGCTGCGAACCCAAAGGCCGCACCACTACGCTGGGCCGTGGTGGCAGTGACTTTACTGCAGCCCTGCTGGGTGAAGCATTAAACGTCAGCCGCGTGGATATCTGGACTGATGTCCCGGGCATTTATACCACCGACCCACGCGTGGTACCTGCCGCCAAACGTATCGATAAAATTGCCTTTGAAGAAGCGGCGGAAATGGCCACCTTCGGTGCCAAAGTGCTGCATCCGGCCACTCTGCTGCCTGCCGTGCGCAGCAACATCCCGGTCTTCGTCGGCTCAAGCAAAGATCCTGCCGCGGGTGGCACGCTGGTGTGCAATACCACGGAAAACCCGCCGCTGTTCCGCGCGCTGGCCTTACGCCGCAAGCAAACCCTGCTGACGCTGCACAGCCTGAACATGTTGCATGCACGCGGCTTCCTGGCCGAAGTGTTCAACATTCTGGCCCGGCATAATATCTCGGTCGATCTAATCACCACTTCCGAAGTCAGCGTGGCATTGACCATGGATACCACCGGTTCCACCACCACCGGCGGCAGCCTGTTAACGACCTCCCTGCTCACCGAACTGTCCTCGCTGTGCCGGGTGGAAGTGGAAGAGAATCTGGCGCTGGTCGCCCTGATCGGCAACAAACTTTCACAGGCCTGCGGCGTCGGTAAAGAGGTATTCGGCGTGCTGGATCCGTTCAATATCCGCATGATCTGCTACGGAGCCAGCAGCTATAACCTGTGCTTCCTGGTACCGGGCGATGATGCGGAGCGCGTGGTACAAACGCTGCATCACAATCTGTTTGAGTAAGCCCTAACCCTCCCACAGGGAGAGGGGACTGAACGTGCTACAGGTTAATATCTGCACCTACCTGTAGCTCCGGGCTCGCCCCCTCTCCCCACCACAGTACAACAGGCATCCCTGGACGCCATATCGGGAGAGGGCTGGGGTGAGGGGAGATTGATTGGCCTTAACTGAATCTATAGAGGCTCAGCATACTGGGCCCACCACAACACACACCACACCCGTTCAATATTGGCAAAGGATAACCCCTCTCATGCTGGCAAAAATCACACGTTTATTCCCGTTATGGGCCGTGCTGCTGTCCATTGCGGCCTATTACACCCCGTCGACCTTTACCGGTATCAGCCCTTATGTCAGTACGCTGCTGATGCTGATCATGTTTGCCATGGGCGTCACCCTGCGCCTGGATGACTTCAAACGCGTGCTGTCGCGCCCCGGCCCGGTAGCGGCGGGGATCTTCCTGCATTATCTGATTATGCCGCTGGCCGCCTGGCTGCTGGCAATGCTGTTCCGCATGCCGCCGGATCTCTCCGCCGGTATGGTACTCGTTGGCAGCGTAGCCAGCGGCACCGCCTCCAACGTGATGATCTATCTGGCTAAAGGTGATGTCGCCCTGTCAGTGACCATTTCAGCCGTCTCTACGCTGGTTGGCGTTTTTGCCACCCCACTGCTGACACGCCTGTATGTCGATGCCGAAATCAGCGTGGATATCATGGGGATGTTATTCAGCATTCTGCAGATCGTGGTGATCCCGATAGGGCTGGGCCTGATCGTCCACCACAGCTTCACCAAAACCGTCAAACGGGTTGAACCCTATCTGCCAGCCCTGTCGATGGTATGTATTGTGGCGATCATCAGTGCGGTGGTTGCAGGTAGCCAGAGCCATATTGCCTCGGTAGGCTTTGTAGTGATCATCGCGGTGATCCTGCATAACGGCATCGGACTGCTCGGGGGCTACTGGGGAGGAAAAATGCTCGGCTTCGACGAATCTACCTGCCGTACGCTGGCTATTGAAGTCGGTATGCAAAACTCCGGGCTGGCGGCAACGCTGGGCAAGATTTACTTCTCACCGCTGGCCGCGCTGCCGGGTGCGCTGTTCTCAGTATGGCACAACCTGTCCGGTTCTCTGCTGGCAGGCTACTGGTCTGGCCGCCCGATCAAGAAAGTGGATTAATAGCAAACAGGCTCACAAGTGGCACAGCATGCGGCGCCCCTACGGTGGAACATGTGCGACGCCAACCCATTCATCATCAATCTGAGGGCCGCCAGCGGCCCTTCATTCATTACGGAGTTCTAGGACTTTCCTCCCAATCACGGTCGTCGTCTTTCTCATCTTGATCCAGCGCGTTATAGGCCACCGCGCAGAACAACGAGTTAAGCCGCTTCATATCCCCCAATAGCGCCAGATGCAGCGAGCTGGTTTCGATACTCTGTACGTTTTGCTGATGCAGGCGATCGACGTGCGCATGGGCATAACGACGATCAAGAATACGGAAACGGTGCTTGGAACGGCGTAACCGCTTGGCGCTGGTGATATCCCCGGAGAGGAATACCGACAGGCTAAGGCGCAGATTGTCAGTCAACTTTTCATGCAATTGGTCCAGCTCGGCCAGGCCTTCGGCGGAGAACGAACTGCGCGCGCCATGTGATTGATCCGCCACGTCACTAGCCATACGTTCGATAATATCGCCAGCCTGCTCCAGGTTGAGGGCCATTTCGATGATCTCCGCCCAACGGCGCGAATCCGCCTCTCCCAGGTCTTCCTTCTGGATCTGCGCCAGGTAGAGTTTGATGGCGGTATACAACACATGGACGTCATCGTCCAGACGGCGAATTTCTTTGGCCTGGATGCGCTTACCATGTAACACCTCATGGTGCAGGATCATCATATGTTCTATTACGTCCCCCATCCGCAGGGTTTCGCGCGCCGCATTGGCCAGTGCCAAACTTGGCGTATCCAGAGCACTCACGTCGAGGTGACGTGGTCGCAAACGGGGATCTTCTGTAGGAGCATCGACGATCCACGTTTCGCACAGGCGGGCCATCGGCCCTGACAACGGCACCTGTAGCAGACAACGCACCAGGTTGTAGAACATGTGGAAATAGATCACCAACTCTTCTGCATTACCAGGCAGCCGCTCAATACCGTGCGCAATCAGGGAAACAAACGGCAGCACCAGCGCACTGCCCAACAGCTTGAACAGCAGGCTACCCAACGCCACGCGACGGCCTGCGGCATTCTGGCCGCTGGTGTTCAACATCACCAACAGGCCGCTACCCAGGTTGGCACCTATCACCAGGCACAGCGCCACCTGTAGAGAAATCACGCCCGAGGCGGTCAACGTCGCGGTCAACAGCACAGCAGCCAGGCTGGAGTAGCTGATAATAGCAAACAGGGCACCGATCAGCGCATCGAGCATCACATCGCCAGTCAGCGACGAGAAGATCACTTTAACGCCATAGCCCTGAGTGATCGGCGTCGCGGCGGCCACAATCAGTTCCAGCGCCAATACAATCAGGCCAAGACCAATGGCGACGCGCCCCATCTGGCCTACGCGCGTTTGCTTGCGGCTGAGGAATAAAATTACACCGACAAAAATCAGCAGTGGCGAAAGCCAGGAGAGATTGAACGTCAGCACCCGCGCCATGATCGCCGTGCCAACATCGGCCCCCAGCATAATCACCAGCGCAGGCCCAAGGCCCACCAGCCCTTGCGCCACAAAAGAAGAAACCAGTAACGCCGTCGCATTACTGCTTTGTACCAACGCGGTTACGCCGATGCCAGCCACAAAGGCCAGCGGCTTTTTCTCTATGCTGCTGCTCAGAACCTGGCGCAGATTGGCACCGTAGACCCGCATGATGCCGGTCCGGACGATATGGGTTCCCCACACCAGCATGGCAATGGCGGAAAGCAGATTAAGAAGGGTCAACACGGAAGGCTCGCTCCATTGACGCCCGGCAGGCACCACAGGCTATCCCACCTGCCAGACGCCAGTTAAGCAGGACAGCGGCAAATCGCTTATTGCTATCAAGAAGGAATACTCTAGAGGGAGAGCGCACCATGCATTATCAATCAATGCGACAGCGAAATCATGCAACTACCCGGAATATAACAGTTTCCAATTGTAGCCTAATTTGGCTTCCCTCGGGCGAAAATCGGCCACGGACGCGCAAAAACTGTGCGATATCAATGAACTCTGGCACACGGGTGTTATTCTAATCGTCACACTTCAACCCTTGGTAAACAGAGCTGATGGAACACCCTGGTTTTGCAGCCATTATCGTTGGCGGCGGCGTTGCGGGCTGCACCGCGGCGCTGTTGTTGGCACGCGCAGGCATCAATACTTTGTTACTGGAACGGGGTACTCAGGCGGGCAGTAAAAACGTTAGCGGTGGCAGGTTATACACCCATGTCTTGGCCAATCTGCTGCCGAATTTTGCCGCTACCGCCCCTCTGGAACGCCATATCACCCAGGAAAGACTCTCAATGGTGAGCGGCAATAGCGCGGTGACGCTGGATTATCACCATACCTTGCCCTGTTCCTACAGCCTGCTGCGCGCTCGTTTCGATCCCTGGCTGATGGCGCAGGCGGAGGCCGCCGGTGCACAATGCCTGACTGGTGCCCTGGTCGATGAGCTAATAGTACAGCAAGGCCGGGTGGTCGGCGTTATGACGGCAGGTGAAGCGTTATACGCCAATACGGTGATCCTCGCAGAAGGGGCCAATACGCTGCTTGGCGAGCATGCCGGATTGCAGCCAATGCCATCAGCAGCAACGATGGCAATCGGCGTGAAAGAGGTGTTGGCACTGCCGCGCGAACGATTGGAAGATCGTTTCGCATTGGAGGATAACCAAGGTTGCGCCTGGCTGTTCGCTGGCCAGCCCACGCAGGGGAAAATCGGCGGGGGTTTCCTGTATACCAACCGCGATAGCCTGTCGCTCGGCGTAGTATGTAATCTTTCCAGCCTTACCGAGAGTAAAATCGCCCTGCCGCAGATGCTGCAACAGTTCAAACAACACCCTGCCGTGCGGCCATTGATGAAAAATACCGAGTTACGGGAGTACAGCGCCCATCTGATCCCCGAAGGGGGAGCGGAAAGCATGCCACCGCTGTTTGGCCCTGGCTATCTGCTGGTCGGCGATGCCGCGCGGTTATGTATTAATACCGGGCATACCGTGCGGGGTATGGATCTGGCGATGCTATCGGCGCAGGCTGCAGCGGAAACCTTGATTGCCGGGCAAGAGTTGCAACATTATCCCCTGCGGTTACAGCAAAGTTCACTCTGGGCGCTGATCCAGCAGTATCGCCGCCTGCCGGAGATGATGTTGCAATCGCCCCATTGGTTTACCCGTTACCCGCAGTTGGCAGCCGACGTGCTGCAAGAGATGTTTGAGGTCAATGGAAATGCCCCCACACCGTTGCGCAAGCTACTATGGCGCCACGCGCGCCGCATCGGCCTGAAGCAATTACTGAAAGATACCGTCAATGGAATGCGCAGCCTATGAACCAGCCCGATCTCAGCCACAACTATTATCAGGGGGATCACGCCAATCCACACATCATCTTGGCCGATGCACAGGATCGGACGATGCTGCTGCGTTTGGTGATCGCCTGCCCCGCCGGGCTGTACCAGTTCCAGCCGGACGGCAGTCTGCGTTTCGACGTACAGGGTTGCCTGGAATGCGGCACCTGCCGCCTGTTGTGTGGGGAAGAAACCATTACCCGTTGGCGCTATCCGCAGGCAGGCAACGGGATTGAGTTCCGCTTCGGTTAAAGGGCGTGGGCCAGAGCCTCTAGCACCTCGTGCATGTCATCCACAATCCCTACGTCGGCTTGGGCAAAAATAGCCGCCTGCGGATCCTGGTTGATAGCCACAATCAGCTTGCTATGGCGAATACCGATAGCAAACGCCGGAGCACCAGAAACCCCAGCGGCGATACACACCTCAGGGGCAATGATGGCACCGGACATGCCCAGCAAGCGATCCATCCCGCACCAGGCGTTCATCACTACCGGCCTACTGGCGGCCAACTCTGCGCCCATGTTGGTAGCTAACTGTTGCATCTGGACAACCTGCTGGGCACTGCCAACCCCTTCCCCGATGACCAGCACGTAACGCGCCTGGCTCAGCGGTGACGCTACGGGTTGCGGTGAACACGTCGAAGCCAGTATCCACTCGGCATCAGGTATATTGACTGGTTCAAAGCGCTCGGCTGCCACCGGGCCTGGCAGTATTTCCATGCTTACCGCTCCGCTGCAGGCCACCCCCAGGCACCAAGGCTCCCGCATCATCGCCAGCTCGGCAGTGAGATGGTTGCCATAGACGGCTTTGGTTACCCGGCATTCGCTGCCGTTAATTTGTGCCTGTTCCACAGCACAACAGGCAGCCCCCCCCATTCGGCAGGCCAGGCGCGTGGCCAACTCGCCACCGTCATCACCAGCAAACAGCAGTAATCGCGGGGTGAAAGCTTGCCACATCTGCTCCAATACCGCTAATCGCGTCTCTGCCAGCCGGGGAGCGTTAACCCAACGTATTTGTGCCACCTCACCGTCCAGGCATGGCAGGCTCTGTGGCACCTCATCGCTGAATAGCCAGAGCTCCAGGCTCTCTGCAGTAAGCTCGCTCAGCCGCAAGAACTGATTAATCTGGCTGGCCTGCGTAGGAAAGTTGGGGGCATCCGCATCCAATATCAGTGCAATATTCATCATGGCCACCGTTCACGGAGATAATCCTGGCACAACCGCTGCACTTTCTGCTCCACGCTGTCCCCCTCAATCACTACCCCGGCGCGACGATGCTCCACATAGCTTAAGCCACACAATTGCACATCACTGGCAGGTTGCTCGGTTATTGCCAGGTCGGTGGGTGACAAACGTTGGACCAGCCGTTTACCCGCCGCCAGCTTCTGCTTTAACGTGGGAACGCGTAACGCACTCGCCTGTTGCGAGTTCCCCACCACCAGCACTAAAGGAGGCATCACCGTCATCACCTCCTGCCCGTAAGCCGTTTGCCGAGTAACCCGTAAGGCCCTCACTTCTTCTGCCGCAGCTAATTGGCAAACTCCGGTGATACAGGGCCAGCCGAGGCGTTCTGCCAACAGCAAGGGCGTTTGGCTATTTTGCCCCTCCAGGCTTTGTGCCCCCATGACAATCACCTGCTGGAAACCCACACGCTGCTGATAGGCCGCTAGCAGGGCGGCAACCGTTGCAGGGTTAAAACGCAGATCCCACTCAGCAGGCGGTTCAATGCGTACCGCCTGCTGATATTCCAGCGCCATCAGTTGCTTCAGTGCCGGTTCAGCCATAGCATCGGCCACCGTCACGACGCCCAGGTTAAGTTCCCTCTCATCACGCAGCATCAACACCATTTCCGCCGCGCTTTCGTCATAGCCGCTTAACAGACGTCGGGCAAAGCGGGTATCAATCTGCAACCGCTCATCGGGTTGCCAATCGCTTTGTGCCAACATGCCCAGATCCGGTGCGACCTTAATCGCCAACAGCAGGTTCATCCAATTCTCCTGTCAGTGGGCGATTAACGGCTTTACCGAGGAGGCACCCACCAACGTCATATCCTTGGTTTCCGGTGCCCACATGATCGAGACCACCGCCCCCAGCACCAATACGCCAGTCAGGATCAGCATGGTGCCTTGCAGACCCAGAGAAAGCATCGACAGCGGTAGTAAAGCCGTGCCAATGGCCGAACCGAGCCGGCTCATCGAGGTGGCAAAACCGACCCCAAGTGAACGAATATCGGTCGGGAAGCTTTCCGCCGGGAATACTCCGACCAGGTTACTGACCGCCGAAATCGTCAGCGTAAACAAAGCAAATAGCATTAACATGGCTCCCTGCCCCGGTGGCACAAAGGCCAATACCCCCAGGCTGGCAGCCAGGATCCAGAACGAGCCAATCAGGAAGCGACGGCGCGGTAGCCATTGGGTCAGGGCAATTCCCATCACCGCCCCCACCATCAGCAAGCCATTAAGCAGCAGATCGGTGGCGAAGCTTTGGCTCTGCCCCAGGGTGGTCAGGATCGAGGGCAGGAAGGTATAGATGGCGAAATAAGGGATCACCAGGCAGACAAAAAACAGGCTGTTGAACGCAGTGCGTCGCCAGTAACGCGGCGAAAACAAGGTGTGCATATGGCGTGCGGTTTCTACCGGAATTTCGTCATTGAGGATCACCTGCGGACCAAAACAGCGCAGCACTACCAGATGAGCCTCGGCGATGCGCCCTTTGCGCATCAGCCAACGTGGCGACTCTGGCGTTCCAATGCGTAATAACATAATCAATAACGCAGGCACGGCGCTTGAAGCCAACAGCCAGCGCCAGGACTCCGGCCCCAAATCGGCAAGGAAATGGCCAGCAAATCCGGCGGCGACGTAGCCTAACGTCCAGATCACGCTAAAGGATCCCAACAGGATGCCGCGATGCTTACGCGGAGCAAACTCGGCCAGCATGGTATGGCCTACGGCGTAATCTCCCCCTAGCCCGATCCCGACCAATACCCGTAGCCAGAACAGCTGTTCCGGCGTAGTGGCGAAAAATTGCATCACGGAAGCCAACGTGATGATGACAAAACTGAAGCTGAAAATTTTCTGACGGCCAATATGGTCGGAAACCCAACCCAATACCAGGCTGCCAAGGAACAGGCCAATCAGTGCCGAGCTACCGATCATTCCTTCCCAAAACGGCGTTAGCCCCATCTGCGGCTTGAGCTGGGCCAGCGCAAAGCCTATCACTCCCAGTACATAGCCATCGGTAAGATGTGCGCCAAAGGTCAGCCCCGCCATTTTGCAGTGAAAGGCGTTAAGCGGAATATCATCCATGCGCACTTGCCGAGGCAGCCGTGTTGTCATCGTTACCCCCCAATTACTGTGCGAAAGGCCCGGTAAACCGGGCCAGACAGGATTGTTATTTTTCAATCGGATAAATGGTGCCGGTATTCATGATGCCATTCGGGTCGTACACCTCTTTCAGCGCCTTGAGGATGTAGTAGGCACTGCCGTGTTCATCCTTGGTCCAGTGCACACGGTGTTTACCGATGCCGTGGTGATGCGCCATCGAACCGCCCTGCTTGATGGTCTCCTCCACTATGATTTTATTCAGTGGATTGTGATACTTGTCGATCTCTTCTTCCGGCTTGCAGTCCACCACGTTGTAGTCGTACACAAAGTACATGTTGGTGCCGTTGATGTAGCTGTGTGACGAGTGGCCGCCCAGCATAGTGATATCACCGGCATGTGGGAACTC
>Ga0256410_1002810_pt1 | contig 11217 bp, 9 predicted proteins | sample PhyWR1_FD_185983 | JGI IMG/M metagenome (GOLD analysis project Ga0256410, IMG submission 185983) | Leaf surface microbial communities from wheat plants in UC Gill Tract Community Farm, Albany, California, United States - DLSL W.R1 | ecosystem: Host-associated > Plants > Phyllosphere >... | reverse complement strand
CCAGCCTGATCAAGGGCCTGTTCGACCGCTGGAGCCAGGCATGAGCGCGCAGGTGCAGGAAGTGCGCCTCAGCCTGGGCCATATCGAACTGGCGGCTCACCTGTTCGGCCCCGAGGACGGGCTGCCGGTAATTGCCCTGCATGGCTGGCTGGATAACGCCAACAGTTACGCCCGCCTGGCGCCGCAACTGAAGGGCCTGCGCATCGTCGCCCTGGACCTGGCCGGGCACGGTTACTCGGAACACCGTCCGCCTGGTGCCGGCTATGCCCTGGCCGACTACGCCCACGACGTGCTGCGGGTTGCCGAGCAGCTGGGTTGGCAGCGTTTCGCCCTGTTGGGCCACTCGCTGGGCGCAATCATTTCGGTACAACTGGCCGGCGCCTTGCCCGACCGGGTCAGCCACCTGGCGTTGATCGACGGCGTCATCCCGCCGACCGGTGCCCAGCAGGACGCAGGCGAGCGCTTGGGGATGGCGCTGCAAGCCCAGTTGCGGCTGGATGGCAAACGCAAGTCGGTGTACGCAACGCTGGAAGAAGGCGTGCATGCGCGGATGAAAGGCATGGTCGCGGTCAGCCGCGAGGCTGCAGAATTGCTGGCGCAACGTGGCCTGATGCCGGTACCCGGTGGCTACAGCTGGCGCAGTGACAGCCGCCTCACCCTGCCATCGCCGGTGCGCCTGAGTGAAGCCCAGGCCATGGCCCATGTGCGCCGGGTGAGTTGCCCGGCGCTGTTGGTGGTGGCCGCCGACGGCATGCTGGCGCGCCACGCCGCGTTGCTGGAGCAGCTACCCTTTGAGCAGGTAACGCTGCCCGGTGGCCATCACCTACACCTGAATGATGAGCAGGGCGCGGCCCTTGTCGCAGACTGTATCAATAGCTTCTTTGGCTTTGCTTGACTTGCACCGGACAAGTGTCGAGGCTTGGCGGGTTGAACAGGGAGACAACCATGCAACTGCCAGACATCCTGGAGCTTCACTTCGGCGCCGCGCGCCGCCTGGTTCGCCAATGAGCGCGCCTGTTGCCATCCGTACTGCTGTCGCCGCCTGCCTGGCGCTGGCCAGCCCTGTGTTGTGGGCCGGCAGCCTGCCGGTGCCGGTGGACGGCAAGGTCGTTGACCAGCGCCCGGCCGTGGAGCAGGAGCGCGTCTACCCCATGGGCCCGCTGCGCAAGATCAGCGGCCGCCTGCGGGTCGAAAACAAGGTCGAGAGCCGCGGCCAGGTCAGCTCGGTAACCTACGAACTGCCAGTCGAACGGACTGCCCGTGAAGCCTTCACCAGTGCCCGCGAAGAGCTGCAGCGTGACGGCGGTTACCCGTTGTTCTGGTGCCAGGGCCGCGATTGCGGCGAGGCCAGCCTGTGGGCCAACGATGTGTTCGCCAATGCCCGCCTCAACGGTGGCGACGAGCAGCAGGCGTTCATCTTGCTGCGCCGCTCGGCAGAAGAGGCCGACACCTTGGTCGCGCTCTACAGCGTCACACGTGGCAACCGCCGCGCCTACCTGCATGTGGAGGAGTTCGTCGCCGGCAGCCCGCTGGGCGGGCTGCTGCCAACCGCCGCCACGGTGCTGCGCGAAATGCGTGATACCGGCAAGCTCGACTACCCTGACCTTGCTGCACCGCAAGACACCTGGGTGAACCTGCTGGCCCGCAGCCTGAACCTCGACAGCACCTTGCGCGCCAGCCTCAGTGGCGCCCAGGCCGAAGCCTGGCGCGAGGCGCTGGTCAAGGCCGGTGTGCGCAATGGCCGCCTTGAGGTCGGCAGTGCGCCCACAGACGGCCTGCACCTTGAACTGATCCGTTGAACGAGCGCCACCATGGTTAACAATGATCGCCTGCTGGTCCAGATTCTGCTGCTGGCGTTACTGGGCGCCGGCCTGTGGGTGATGGCACCGTTCATTTCGGCATTGCTGTGGGGGGCCATCCTGGCCTTTGCCAGTTGGCCGTTGATGCGCTTGCTGACCCGTGTGCTGGGCGGGCGTGAAACCCTCGCGGCAAGCCTGCTGACCACGGCCTGGATCCTGATCGTGGCACTGCCGCTGGTGTGGCTGGGGTTCAACCTGGCCGATCACATTCGCGATGCCACGGCGTTTGTACGTGACGTGCAGGTCGATGGCCTTCCGGATGCGCCGGCCTGGCTGGGTGGCATTCCATTCGTGGGCGAGCGCCTGGTCAACGGGTGGCAATCGCTGGACCAGCAAGGCGCGGCCTTGCTGGCCTCGGCCAAGCCCTACTTCGGGCAGGTGGGCAACTGGTTGCTGGCGCGCAGTGCGCAGATCGGCAGCGGTGTGCTGGAACTGACCCTGAGCCTGGTGTTCGTGTTCTTCTTCTACCGCGACGGGCCGCGTCTGGCAGCCTTCGTGTTGCGCTTGCTGCACCGGCTGATGGGCGAGCGCGCCGAGTATTACCTGGAGCTGGTAGCCGGTACCGTGCAGCGGGTGGTCAACGGGGTGATCGGCACGGCGGCGGCGCAGGCGCTGCTGGCGCTGATCGGCTTCCTGATTGCCGGGGTGCCCGGGGCGATCGTGCTGGGCCTGGTGACCTTCATGCTCAGCCTGATCCCCATGGGCCCGCCACTGGCCTGGATCCCGGCCACTGCCTGGCTGGTGTGGAAGGGCGAATACGGCATGGCGGTGTTCCTGGGTATCTGGGGCACCTTCGTCATCAGTGGCGTGGACAACGTGCTCAAGCCGTACCTGATCAGCCGTGGCGGCAACCTGCCGCTGGTGATCGTGCTGCTGGGTGTATTCGGTGGCTTGCTTGCCTTTGGCTTCATCGGCCTGTTCATAGGGCCGACCTTGCTGGCGGTCGGTTACAGCCTGCTGCTGGACTGGAGCCGTAACGCCGCACAGCAGCCGCCACAGCAATAAGCCTGTAACGGGCTCTTCGCGGGCACGCCCGCTCCCACAGGTACTGCACAGTCTTCATACGGTGGATTCACCCGCGAAGAGGCCAGTACAGGCAGCCCAACAAGCTGATCTTTACGCATTCTTTATACCTCCCCCCATCCCCAGATCTCGCCCCTTTACGCCCCTCCCTAAGACAATTTCCCCAAAGCGGCCCAAGCCGTAACACGGGGAGAACCACTCATGAACATGCTCGACGGGCTGTCACTGCTGCTGGCAGTGGCCTTGGCGTTTTATCTGCTGGTGGCGCTGCTGCGCGCCGATCGCAGCTAGGGAGCGACCATGCAAAGTTACGATTTCGCCTTGCTCCTGGCGTTCTTTGCCATCGTGCTGGTACCGGCACCCTGGCTCGGGCGGTTCTACTTCAAGGTCATGGAAGGCCAGCGCACCTGGCTGTCGCCACTACTCGGCCCGGTCGAGCAAGCTTGCTACCGGCTGGCGGGGGTGAACGACAGCCAGGAGCAGAACTGGCGGCAGTACACCCTGGCCCTGCTGGCCTTCAACCTGGTCGGGTTCCTGCTGCTGTTCGCCGTGCTGCTATTGCAGGGCTACCTGCCGCTCAACCCGCAGCACCTGCCAGGCCAGGAGTGGTCGCTGGCGTTCAATACCGCCGTCAGTTTCGTGACCAACACCAACTGGCAGGCCTACAGCGGTGAGGCCTCGGTCAGCTATTTGAGCCAGATGCTCGGCCTGACCGTGCAGAACTTTGTCAGTGCTGCCACCGGCCTGGCCGTGCTGGTTGCGCTGTGCCGTGGCATTGCCCGGCGCAGCACCTCGACGCTGGGCAACTTCTGGGTCGACATGACCCGTGCCACCCTCTACTGCTTGCTGCCGCTGTGCTTGCTGTTGGCGCTGTTGCTGGTATGGCAGGGCGTGCCGCAGACCTTTGCCGACTATGCCCATGCGCTGACCTTGCAAGGTGCTGACCAGACCATTCCACTGGGGCCGGCTGCCAGCCAGATCGCTATCAAGCAATTGGGTACCAATGGTGGCGGCTTCTTCGGCGTCAACTCGGCGCACCCGTTCGAAAACCCCACGGCCTGGAGCAACCTGTTCGAGGTGGCTTCGATCATCCTCATTCCGGTGGCCTTGGTGTTCACCTTCGGCCACTACGTGAAGGACCTGCGCCAGAGCCGCGCCATCCTCGCCTGCATGCTTGCCCTGTTCCTGATCGGTGGCAGCACGGCGTTGTGGTCCGAGCATCAACCCAACCCGGCCCTGCAGAGCCCACAGGTGCAGCAGACCGGCCCCCTGGAGGGCAAGGAAAGCCGCTTCGGCACCACCGGTTCGGTGCTGTGGACGGTCACTACCACCGCGGCCTCGAACGGCTCGGTCAACGCCATGCACGACAGCCTGAACCCGCTGACCGGCATGGTGGCGATGGTCAACATGATGGTCGGCGAGGTGATCTTCGGCGGCGTCGGGGCGGGCCTCTACGGCATGCTGTTGTTCGTCCTGATCGCGGTGTTCCTGGCCGGGCTGATGATTGGCCGCACCCCGGAATACCTGGGCAAGAAACTCCAGGCCCGTGAGGTGCAGTTGCTGGTGGCGACCCTGCTGGTGATGCCGGTGGGCGTGCTGGTGCTTGGCGCCATTGCTGCCAGCCTGCCAGGCCCGGCGGGGGCGGTCACCAACCCTGGGGCGCATGGTTTCAGCCAGCTGCTGTACGCCTATACCTCGGGCACGGCCAACAACGGCTCGGCGTTCGCCGGTTTTGGCGCCAACACGGTGTACCACAACCTGATGATCGGCCTGGCCATGCTCATCGGCCGCTTTGGCTACATCCTGCCGATCCTGGCCTTGGCCGGCAGCCTGGCGGCGAAGAAAAGCGCGCCACAGGGGCAGAACAGCTTCCCCACCCACGGCCCGCTGTTCACCGGCCTGCTGCTGGTGACCATTTTGCTGGTCGGTGGCCTGACCTTCCTGCCGACCCTGGCCCTTGGGCCAATCGCCGAACACCTGAGCCTGGGTTTTTGAGGACCGATCATGAACATGCCCATTCCTGAAGTGAATACCCGGCACACTGCCAAGGACCAGACCCGCTTCGCCGCGCTGTGGCGCCCGGCGCTGGTGCAGGCGTTCGTCAAGCTTGACCCGCGTCAGCTCAAACGCTCGCCGGTGATGCTGGTGGTGGCCCTGACCGCAGTGCTCACCACCGTGCTGTGCTTCGCCCCCGGTAATGGCGTGAGCACGGGTGTTGCCGTGCAAATCGCCCTGTGGCTGTGGTTTACCGTGCTGTTCGCCAACTTCGCCGAAGCCCTCGCCGAAGGCCGTGGCAAGGCCCGCGCCGACAGCCTCAAGGCCGGTAGCCAAGGCCTGACCGCTCAGCGTCGCCAGCGTGATGGCAGTTACGAGACGGTTGCTGCCAGCGCGCTGCGCAAGGATGACGTGGTACGCGTGGTAGCCGGCGAGATGATCCCCGGTGACGGCGAGGTGCTTGAAGGTATCGCGGCGGTCAACGAGGCCGCCATTACCGGCGAGTCTGCACCCGTGATCCGCGAGTCCGGCGGCGACCGCTCGGCGGTCACCGGCAACACCCGGTTGGTCTCCGACTGGCTGCTGATCCGTATTACCAGCAATCCGGGCGAGTCGACCCTGGACCGCATGATTGCCTTGGTCGAAGGTGCCAAGAGACAGAAGACTCCCAACGAGATCGCCCTCGACATCCTGCTGATCGGCCTGACCCTGATCTTCCTGATCGTGGTGGTGACCTTGCAGCCGTTCGCCCAATTTGTGGGGGGCAGCCTGCCGCTGATCTTCCTGGCTGCGCTGCTGGTGACGCTGATACCCACCACCATCGGCGGGCTGCTGTCAGCCATCGGCATCGCCGGCATGGACCGGCTGGTGCGGCTGAACGTCATTGCCCGCTCGGGCCGTGCAGTGGAAGCCGCCGGTGACGTGCATACGCTGATGCTCGACAAGACCGGTACGATCACCTTCGGCAACCGCCGCTGCAGCGCGCTGCATGCAGCACCGGGCATCGCTGCCAAGGAACTGGGGGAGGGCGCCTTGCTGGCCTCGCTGGCTGACGATACCGCCGAGGGCAAGTCGATTGTCGAGTACCTGCGCCAGTTGCACGACTTCGTCGAGCCTCCCGCCGGTCAGTTCGAAGCCGTGGCCTTCAGCGCCGAAACGCGCCTGTCGGGCATCGACTACCAGCAGCACCGCTACCGCAAGGGCGCGGTAGATGCCGTGCTGGCGTTCGTCGGCATGCAACGCCTGGAAATGCCCCCGGCGCTGGCCCGCGAAGTGGAACGTATTGCCCAGAGTGGCGGCACACCACTGCTGGTGTGTATCGACAAGCGCCTGCTTGGCGTGATCCACCTCAAGGACGTGGTCAAACCCGGCATCCGCGAGCGCTTCGCCGAACTGCGCAAGCTGGGCATCCGCACGGTCATGGTGACCGGCGACAACCCGTTGACTGCCGCTGCCATCGCCGCCGAAGCGGGCGTGGATGACGTACTGGCCGAGGCCACCCCCGAGAAGAAGCTGGCGCGCATTCGCCAGGAGCAGAACGACGGTCGCCTGGTGGCCATGTGCGGCGACGGCGCCAACGACGCCCCGGCACTGGCCCAGGCCGATGTGGGCATGGCCATGAACGACGGCACTCAGGCCGCGCGCGAGGCGGCCAACATGGTCGACCTGGACAGCGATCCGACCAAGCTGCTGGATGTAGTACAGGTCGGCAAGGAGTTGCTGGTGACCCGCGGTGCGTTGACCACGTTCTCTATTGCCAACGACGTGGCCAAGTACTTCGCCATCCTGCCAGCGCTGTTTGCGGCCATCTACCCGCAGCTGGGCGTACTCAACCTGATGCACCTGGCCAGCCCACAGAGCGCGATCCTGTCGGCCATCGTGTTCAACGCGCTGATCATCATCGTGCTGATCCCGCTGGCGTTGCGTGGCGTGCGGGTGCAGGCGGCCAGTGCGGCGCACCTGTTGCGGCGCAACCTGCTGATCTACGGCCTGGGCGGCATTCTGGTGCCGTTTGCCGGGATCAAGCTGATCGACCTGCTGCTCAATGCCCTGAACCTGGTCTGAGGAGGCCGCCATGAATGCTTATGTACGCCCGGCGTTGAGCCTGGCCCTGTTGATGACGCTGGTGACCGGCGCACTGTATCCGCTGGCAGTGACCGGCATCGCCCAGGTTGTTTTTCCGGACCAGGCCAATGGCAGCCTGGTGCGGGATGACCAGGGCCAGGTGCGCGGTTCGGCACTGATCGCCCAGGAATTCAAGGGTGATGGCTGGTTCCATGCACGGCCGTCGGCAGGCGCTTACGCCACGGTGGCCAGCGGGGCCAGCAACCTTTCGCCAAGCAACCCGGCGCTGGCCGAGCGGGTCAAGGGGGAGGCGGCTGCGCTGTATCAGGTGCAGCAGGGGCCGGTGCCGCAGGCGTTGCTGACCACCTCGGGCAGCGGCCTCGACCCACACCTGCCACCGGAGGCGGTTACCTATCAGATCCCACGTGTGGCGGCGGCGCGGAAACTGCCGGTGGAGCGCTTGCAAGCCTTGCAGGAAGAGGCCACCCTCCACCCATTGATCGGCCCACCGGTGGTCAATGTACTGGCGTTGAACAAGGCCTTGGAAAAGCTCGCAATTACCAAATGAAATTGAAGCGGTAGCAGGGACCCTGTGGGAGCGGGTTCACCCGCGAATGCGATAGTGCTGCCGGCAACGCATTCGCGGGTGAACCCGCTCCCACAGTTACGGTGCTTGCCCCTGAAAAAGCAAAGGATGAAACATGAGTGATTCCGCCCGCGCAGATGCGCTGTTGGCTAACCTACCGCGCACCGGCCGGGGTCGGCTGAAGGTGTTCCTCGGCGCCGCCCCCGGCGTCGGCAAGACCTTCGCCATGCTGCAGGCCGCCCACGGCCAGCAACGTCAGGGTGTGCAGGTGCTGGCCGGGGTGGTGGAAACCCACGGCCGTGCTGAAACCGAAGCGCTGCTCGCCGGCCTTCAGCAGCAGCCGGTGCTGCGCAGCCAGTACCGTGGCGTCACCCTTGAGGAAATGGACCTCGACGGCCTGCTCAAGGCTGCGCCGGCCTTGACTCTGGTCGACGAACTGGCCCACACCAACGCCCCCGGCAGCCGCCACGCCAAGCGCTGGCAGGACGTGCAGGAGCTGCTGGCCGCCGGCATCGACGTGTACACCACGGTCAACGTCCAGCACCTGGAAAGCCTCAACGACAAGGTGCGCGACATCACGGGCGTACAAGTGCGTGAAACCCTGCCGGACTGGGTGCTGCAGGAAGCCTTCGAACTGGTGCTGATCGACCTGCCACCCCGTGAACTGCTCGAACGCCTGCGTGAAGGCAAGGTTTACGTGCCCGAGCAGGCGCGGGCGGCCATCGATGCTTACTTCTCGCAAACCAACCTCACCGCCTTGCGCGAACTGGCCATGCAAACTGCCGCCGCGCAGGTCGATGCCGACCTCGCCGACGGCTATCGCCAACGTGGCCAAGAGGCCCCGGCCTTGCGCGGGCGGCTCCTGGTAGGCGTGGACGGCGACGACCAGGCCGAACGCCTGGTGCGCCATGCCAGCCGCGTGGCGCAACGCCGCCACCTGCCCTGGAGCCTCGTGCATGTGGACAACGGCCGCCTGCGCGACGAAACCGCGCGTCACCGCTTGCAGGCCGCGCAGCAGCTGGCCGAGCGCCTGGGCGGTGAGGTGGTGCTGCTAAGGGCTGGCGAAGTGGCGCGCACGTTGATCCAGCATGCCGCCGAACGGCGGGCCAGCCTGGTGCTGGTGGGGCAGTCCCGTGACCGCCTGCGTCGTCGCCTGTTCGGTGCCGGTGTGGCTGCGCGGCTGCTGCGCGAAAGCCATGGGCTGGAAATCAACGTGCTGGACCGCGACATGCAGCCGCACGCACCGCGGTCGGCGGTGCGGCGGGTGTGGGTATGGCGCCACTACCTGCTGGCGCTGCTGGCCACGGTCATGGCGGCGGGGCTGGCCTGGGCGGTGTCGAGTGTGCTGGCGCTGCCCAACATCTCGCTGGTGTTTCTGGCTGCGGTGTTGCTGGTGGCGGTGCGCAGCAGCCTGGGGCCTGCGCTGGCGTGCGCCGCGTTATCGTTCCTGACTTACGATTTTCTGTTCATTCCACCCAATTTCTCGTTCAGCATCCAGCGCGAAGAAGACGTGCTGACCTTGGTGTTCTTCCTGCTGATGGCCGCGCTTACCGGCAACCTGGCCGCGCGCCAGCGCCGCCAGTTGCAGGCGCTGCGCGAAACCCAGGCGCAGACCAGCCAGTTGCTTGACCTGTCGCGCCGACTGACCGTGGCCACCGACCGCCAGGCCGTGTTCAATGCCGCCGGCCAGCATCTGGACGGCTGGCAAGACATGCAGGTGTGCCTGCTGGAGCGCAACGCTGAAGGCCAGCTGCAGGTGGCCAGCGGCGAAGCCCACGCCTTCAGCGACACCGAACGGGCTGCCGCCGATTGGGCCTGGCAGCACGGCAAGGCCGCTGGCCATGGCAGCGACACCTTGCCCAATGGCCGCTGGTGGTGGTGGCCGCTGGCGGTGGACGAACAGCCTTTGGCACTGCTGGGTGTGCGCCCGCGCAACGGGCAGCCGCTCAACGACCCACGCCGGCGTCTGCTGACGGCCTTGGGCCAGCCACTGGCTCAGGCCCTGGCCCGCGCCCGTCTGGCCGAGCAGTTGGAGGCTGCGCGCCTGCATGGCGAAACCGAGCAGCTGCGCAGCGCCTTGCTGGCGTCCGTCTCCCACGACCTGCGCACGCCGTTGACCGCCATGCGCGGCAGTATCGACAGCCTGCTGGCGTTGGGCGAAGCGATCCCGCCTGAAGACCGCCGCGAGCTGTTGGAGGGTACCCGCAACGAGGCCGAACGCCTCGACCGCTATATCCAGAACCTGCTGGACATGACCCGCCTGGGCCATGGTGGCCTCAAGCTTGCCCGCGACTGGGTAGCCCCGGGCGACATCGTTGGCAGTGCACTGAACCGCCTGCGCGTCGTGCTGGCGCCGCTGCGGGTGCACACCGACGTACCGGCCGAGCTGCCGTTGCTGTTCGTGCATGCGGCGCTGATCGAACAGGCGCTGGTCAACGTGCTGGAAAACGCCGCACGCTTCTCCCCGGCCAATGGTCGGCTGGAGCTGCAAGTGGCCGTGCATGAAGACCAGTTGCGCTTTACCGTCAGCGACCAGGGGCCGGGTATTCCAGTCGCCGACCGCGAGAAGATTTTCGACATGTTCTATACCGCTGCCCGTGGTGACCGCGGCGGGCAGGGCACAGGCCTGGGCCTGGCAATCTGCCAGGGCATGATCGGCGCCCATGGCGGGCAGATTCTGGTGGGCGAAGGCATCGATGGCCAGGGCACCGGCATCACTTTATGCTTGCCGCTACCCCCTCAACCTGAAGCCGAAAGCGAAACCCCATGAGCCAGTCCGCTACCCTGTTGGTCATCGACGATGAACCGCAGATCCGCAAGTTCCTGCGCATCAGCCTGGCCTCGCAGGGCTACAAGGTGCTCGAAGCCGCTACCGGCCAGGAAGGGCTGGCCCAGGCTGCACTGGGCAAGCCGGACCTGGTGGTGCTCGACCTGGGCCTGCCGGACATGGACGGCCAGCAGGTGCTGCGTGAACTGCGCGAATGGAGCGCGGTGCCGGTGATGGTGCTGTCGGTGCGCGCCAGTGAAGTGCAGAAGGTGGATGCGCTGGACGGCGGGGCCAACGACTACGTGACCAAGCCGTTTGGCATCCAGGAATTTCTGGCGCGGGTGCGGGCGTTGCTACGCCAGGTGCCACAGGCCGGGGGCTCGGAAGTGGCAGCCAGCTTTGGGCCGCTGACCGTGGATTTTGCCTTTCGCCGGGTGACCCTGGACGGTGTGGAGGTGGCGTTGACGCGCAAGGAGTATGCCTTGCTGGCGCTATTGGCCGGGCACCCAGGACGGGTGATTACCCAGCAGCAACTGCTCAAGGATGTCTGGGGGCCTACCCATGTAGAGAATACCCACTACCTTCGGATCGTGGTCGGGCATCTGCGGCAGAAGCTGGGCGATGACCCCACGGCGCCACGGTTCATCATCACCGAGGCAGGGGTGGGGTACAGATTGGTGGCGCCGATAGCCTGACCCGCTGCCACAGCAACGAGCTCATTGCCCCTGTTCTATACGTGACAGCGCAGCCTAAAGGCCTGGGCAATCTCCAAAAGGGCAGCGACGCCTGCAAGGGGCTTCACGCCCTGGGTGGCTCCTTCTCGAACAGCTGGCGCATTACCTCCAGGTAGCGTCGAGCGCCCAGGCCCAACGGGCGCGATTTGATCCAGATGATGTCCACCCACAGGCGCAGGCGGCTGGCCA
>Ga0256410_1002805_pt1 | contig 11237 bp, 15 predicted proteins | sample PhyWR1_FD_185983 | JGI IMG/M metagenome (GOLD analysis project Ga0256410, IMG submission 185983) | Leaf surface microbial communities from wheat plants in UC Gill Tract Community Farm, Albany, California, United States - DLSL W.R1 | ecosystem: Host-associated > Plants > Phyllosphere >... | reverse complement strand
GCACGCCTGGCCGACATGGGCCTGGAACGCCAGGTGCTCGACCCCGGCGACCCGGCCGCTTTCCCGCCGGTGCCGCCGATTCTGGAAAGCGACGACGACGCCCGCCTGCGTTACTACCTGGCCCCACACGCACCGGCTGCAGGCTCGCGCATGCACTATCGTCGCGAAGTGTTCACCCTCGGCGAGCGGCCGTCGGTCAAGGTGCAAAGCGCCACGCCGGGTGTGGTGACGGTGAGCTACACCTTTGACCCGGACGGCTACGCGGCCCGGGTCAAGGACGGTAATGGTCGACGCACGGCCCCCGGCGAGGTGATGGTCACTGTGCTCTCAAGGGACGGTGATGGCACGGCTTCTGCCGATTTACTTGACGGTGTAAGGCGACATTTCGCACGGCCAGATGTAAAGCCGGAGACTGATTTGGTCACCGTCCAAGGGGCGCAGATTCAGCACTACAAAATGCGCGTGGTGGCCAAGATCAACGCCGGCCCGGATTCAGGGTTGACCCAAGTCGCGGCGCAAAAACTGCTGCAAACCTACGCCGACTCCTGCCACCGCCTTGAGGGCCGGGTCGACCCCAGCTGGATCGACTACGCCATCCACAGCGCCGGCGCCGCGCAACTGCAAATCCTCGAACCGCTGGCGCCGATTGTCAGCACGGCGTTCCAGGCCCCGTATTGCACCGATGTGGAAGTGGAGGTTCGCACGCTATGAGTGAACCCAAAGCGAGCCTGTTGCCTGCCAACAGCTCACCGTTGGAGAAGGCGCTGGACCTGGGCTTCGGCCACTTGCTGGAACGGGTTAAGCCACCATTCCCACAGTTGATGGACCCGGATCACACGCCGGTGGCGTTCTTGCCCTACCTGGCGGCGGACCGCGCGGTGAACGAATGGAGTGCCACGGCGCCCGAGGCCGAGAAACGCCTGACGGTCAAACTCGCCTGGCCCACCGCCCGCCAGGCTGGCACCCGCCAAGCCCTGGAAAACGCCGCCAAGGGCCTGCAACTCAGCCCCGAAGTGCGCGCCTGGTACGAGCAACAACCACCCGGCGTGCCCTACAGCTTTGCCGTACGGGCCTGGACCGAGTTGCCCTACAGCGAATCGATCGATGCCCGACTCGACCGCCGCCTGGCCGACGCCAAAAGCGAGCGCGACATTCTGTCGATCTCCGTAGGCCTGAGCGCTTCGGGCCGCCACAGCATTGGCGCGGCCACCCTGTGCGGCGAACTCACCACGATCTACCCCAACGTGCTGGCAGGCGTCGAGGCCTCCGGGCGCGCCTTTTTGGCAGCCGGCCTCTACACCGTCGAAACCACCACCCTTTATCCACAGGAGCACTAAATGGCTGACTATTACACCCTGCTCACCGATGCGGGGATCGCCTACGAAACCGCCTGCAAGGCGGCCGGCATACCGATCAAACTGGCGCAAATCTCCGTCGGCGACGGTAACGGCGCCGTCTATAACCCTGATGCCAGCGCAAAAGCGCTGAAACGCGAAGTCTGGCGTGGGCCGTTGAACGCCTTGTTTCAAGATGAGAAAAACGCCAACTGGTTGATGGCCGAAGTCACGATTCCTTCGGATGTGGGCGGCTGGTACGTACGAGAGGCCGGGCTGTGGACGGACACCGGGATCCTGTATGCCATCGTCAAGTATCCGGAGTCGTATAAGCCGGTGTTAGCGACGTCGGGGTCCGGGAAAGAGTTCTATATTCGCTCGATTTTCGAGACGAGCAATGCCTCGATTGTGACGTTGTTGATTGATGACACGGTGGTGAAGGCGACTCGGGCGTGGGTGATGGATTATCTGTCGAAGGGGACGTATTCCAAGGCTGAGATTGAGGCGATGGTTGCCAAGGCTTCGGCGTTGCCCGTTGGGTGCATGGTTGCTTTTCCGGTCGATAAAATCGCCCCGGGTTTTTTAGAAGTTGACGGCAGTGTCAAGAGCGTTGCGGCATACCCTGATTTGGCAAAGCTTCTTGCAGGGGCCTTCAATAAGGGCGACGAGGGTGCCGGCAATTTTCGACTACCTGAGTCGCGGGGAGAGTTTCTCCGAGGTTGGGATCATGGCCGAGGGGCTGATCCCTCACGCGCTCTTGGAAGTAATCAGCGGGGAACTTTAGTAGTCGCCGATCTTCCCTCCGCTGGGCAAGGTGTCACTTCGCATGCGCCAACATCGGCGCAAGGTGTCAGTGATTACGGGCTGGATCCATCTAATATGGGCGCTTGGCCTGGGGTGAAGGCTGTATTGACGGGCGATACACCTACAGCGGTTCCGGGTGACGCTACTTGGATGGTAGGTACTTCAAGGCCTCGAAATCTGGCAGTTATCTGGTGTATCAAAGCCTGGAACGGTCCTATCAATCAGGGAAGCATTGATATTGCCGCTCTCGTTTCACTCGCTTCCCAAGCAACTGAAATCGCACAAGGCACTGCCAAAGTCGCTACTCAAATTCAGGTTGATGCCGGAGCGGATGACGCTACTTTTGTCACACCCAAAAAACTCAGGATGGGCGTGACATTTCTGGCCGCAGCCAATGGCTACTTGGCTCTACCCACTTGGTTAGGCGGCTTAATTTTCCAATGGGGAGTTGCTGCTCGACCCGCGTCCGCGGGTGACGTGGCATCGACTGTCAGTTTCCCTCTCGCTTTCCCGCGAGAGCTCTATCACATAAGTGGAAGTATTCGTGGATCCAGTGGTTGGGGAGGCGATCCCAATCTCTTTTTCAATACTGCATTCACTCAGTCACTCACATCTTTTGTTTGTTGGTTTGATGTGATTTCGAGCTCATTCGACTCGCTTTCCACTGCGCGCTGGTTCGCGATAGGCAGGTAAATCATGAAGGTTTTTTACAGTACTGACACCAAAGGCTTTTATAACAGTGTTGTGCACGCTGAGATCCCCAAGGACTCGGTCGAAGTTTCGCAAGCTGAATATGAGGAGCTGCTTGGTGGGCTATCGCTAGGAAAACTAATCACTCTTGGTTCAGATGGGAAGCTGCAGTTGTCTGATCAGCCAGTGAAAGAGCGGGATTGGCCGTCTGAAATTGCCTTGGCCCGTTACAGTCACGAAGTCTCTGGAATCACTGCGCAAGGATTGGAGATCCTGACTGATCGGGATACTCAGGGGAAACTCACGGCGTCTGCTCTAAGAGCTCAACGAAATAATGATTACTCAGTTGATTGGAAGCAGGCTGACGGTACGTTCGTTAATCTTGCCGCCAGTGAAATACTTAGCGTCGCGGAGGCTGTGGATGACTATGTTCAGGCCTGTTATTCGCGTGAAAAGGCGTTGCTGTCTATCTTGGCCAAAGGCGACTTTGACGCGGACATGCTCCTTGATGGGTGGCCAGAAACGACACAAATGAACCCGACCAATACTCAAACACACAACCCATAAACGCCCCGCACATCGGGGCGTTTTTTATGGCTTCTACCCCACCCAACACCGCCATGCGCGGTTTTTTTTCGCCTGGAGATTCTCTCTCATGCCCACTCGCCAAACCTACACCGTCCTCATCCCATTCCCCACCGGCGCCGGCCATTGGTCTGTCGCCGGCCAGGAGCTGGACCTACTGGACGTCGAAGCATCCGCCCTGCGCACCGCTGGCCGCCTGGAACTGACCAGCGTCCTTAACCCCACCCCCAAGAAGGCTGACTAATCATGGCTGAGGTTCTGAACTTCGAGCACAACGGCATCACCGTGAATGCCACTGAATCCCCCGAGGCCATGGGTGGCCTTGGCGACAACGTCATCGGCCTGGTCGGCACTGCGCCGAATGCCCATGCGTCGATCCCGAAAAACGCGCCGTTGCGCATTAACAGCTTCACCACCCAGGCGCTGCTGGACCCTACTGGTGCGGAGACTGGCACCCTGTTTCATGCCGTCTACCAGATACTGAAAGTGGTCAAGGTGCCGGTCTACGTGGTGATCGTGGAGGAGGGCGCCACTCCGGCTGACACGATCAACAACGTGATCGGCGGCGATGAGCCGGTCACTGGCCGCAAGTTGGGCCTGGCCGCGCTGGCCAGCGTGCCGGAAGACCTGACCATCATTGGCGCTCCTGGCTTTACCGGCACCAAGGCCGTGGCCGGTGAGTTCGCCTCCTTCGGCAAGCGCATCAAGGCCCGTGTGGTACTGGATGGCAAAGACGCAACCGTCGCCGATCAAGTGACCTACAGCGGCGAACTGGGCGGTGCCGACCTGGGCTTCGACCGTTGCCTGCTGGTGCACAACATGCCGTCGGTGTACTCCAAGGCGGCGAAGAAAAACGTGTTCCTGGCGCCATCGTCCCTGGCCATCGCCGCCTTGGCCAAGGTCAAGCAATGGGAGAGCCCGGGTAATCAGGTGACGTTCGCCGAGGACGTTTCCCGCGTGGTCGAGTACAACATCCTCGACACCTCCACCGAAGGCGACCTGCTCAACCGCTACGGCGTGAGCTACTACGCCCGCACCATTCTCGGCGGCTTCTCGCTGCTGGGTAACCGCTCTATCACCGGCAAGTTCATCAGCTATGTCGGCCTTGAAGATGCGATCAGCCGCAAGCTGGTCAAGGCCGGCCAGAAAGCCATGGCCAAGAACCTCACCAAGTCCTTCATGGACCAGGAGGTCAAGCGCATCAACGACTGGTTGCAAACCCTGGTCGCCGACGAAACCATTCCCGGTGGCAGCGTGTACTTGCACCCGGAACTGAACAGTGTCGAGAAGTACAAGAGCGGCACCTGGTACATCGTCATCGACTACGGCCGCTACGCGCCGAACGAACACATGATTTATCAACTCAGTGCCCGCGATGAAATCATCGAGCAGTTCCTGGAGGACGTTCTCTAATGTTTACCAACCGTGTAAGACAGGCCATTGCGGCCACCCTCCAAGGCCTGCCGTTGTCCGCGACGGTGGAAGAGTTCACCCCGCCGACGATCGATTTCGACATGGAGCCCATGTCCGGTGGGCGCTTTATCGCCGAAGAAATGGCCAAGAGCGGCAAGGTGCTCAACGCGACCCTGGTGCTGCAAGGCGCCGGGCCTGAAATCATGCTGGCGCTGGGTGTAAGGCTTGGCGAGGACATCCTGCTCAACGTGCGTGAAGCCGGCCAGGATCAGGACGGCAAGACTTACTTCACCTACCACACGGTCGGCGGCAAGCTGAAGACCCTGACCGAGGCCAAGTTGAAGATGGGCGATAAGGCTACGACCACCTTGGTCCTGTCGTGCCGCACCTACAACCGCCTGGAAAACGGTATTTCGGTGATCGACATCGACGTGCGTACCCAGAAGTTCGTACTCAACGGGGTCGACATTCTTGGCGATGCCCGCCGCGCCGTGCTGATGCCTTAAGCGAGACCGTGATCTGACGTGGGCACGGTCCAAGTGGGCGTCGGCCTTGCCCGCGATGCAGGCGACTCGATTTGTCAGTTGCACCGACCTGATGCCATCGCAGGCAAGCCAGCTCTCACATTGATCGTGCACGCTCTGAGATGTGGCGTTTTTTCAACAACGTTTGACCAAGGAGTTACCCCATGGCCTGGATGCCACCGCTGCATGTCCTGCTGTCTCCGATCACCGCCGATACCGGCGCGTCGATCCAGCAGGTGCAACTCAAGCCGCTGTACTACGCCGCGCAGAAAGACGCGCTGGCCCGGGCCGGTGATGATGAGGACGACCAGTTCTTCGAACTGGCGAAACTCGCCACCGGCCTGTCGGAAAAAGAGCTCGACCAACTCAAACGCCCGGACTACGTGACCATCGCCCAATACGTACACGAGACGTCGACACGTCCCGCGTCGTTTTTCCTCGGTGAGACGGCGGAATCGACCTACGAAGAGCCCGTCCAACTGCTGCTGCCCCTCGACGCGGCGGGCCGTACCTTCACCGAATTGTCCCTGGAAATGCCCGCCCTGCGCGCCACCAAGGCGATGAAAAAACTTGCCACCAACAAAGAGCGCGCCGAGTTCATCACGGCTCACTGCACCGGTTTGATGATTCCCGATCTCGCTGGCCTGACTGTGCCCGACTGGACCGAATTGCAGGAGCGCATCGACGATTTTTTAAATCAACCGGCGGCCTTCTTTCGCAACGCGACATCGAAGTGATCCTCGATGTAGTGCCGCTGGTCTACTCGGTAAATGAAGCGGAGATCCTCGATTGGGATGCCGCCAAAGCTTTGCGCCGCTACGACATCGCGATGACTCGCCTTGGCGTTAAACAGGAGTAAGCGGGATGCAAGACAAGTATTCGCTCGCGTATGCCATGGCCAAGGATGGCCGTGACATTTTCGGTGGCGTAGACGGCGAAAGGGATGCCGATTTCGCCCACCCGGGTGCCCTCGGGCCGAACGCCTCCGTCGATGCAGCAGCGCTGATGCCGCTTTCCGGTACGACTCTGGCACTGGCCACCGCGGGCTTCAAACTTAACGAACTCTCACAAGCGCTGGGCGTATTGCGCGAGAACGTGGATTCCCTTGTAACGTCTTTATCTTTGCTGAAGGCGGCTGATGCGCGTCCAGTGAAAACACAGGAACGTGCCGAAACGACGAAGGTCGCGGAATTTCGATCGACCTATTCTGAAGATCGGCGCCTTACGCGGGAGGCCATGACAGTCGGCGCCGGGCAATCTCTGGACCCGCTTGCAGCGCTGCGATATTCGAATGCCAATCTTTCGTTTGAGACAAAAGATACTTCGCAGAAGTCGATTACGGTGTTGCGGGAGGAGTCCACAGAGAGTGAAAAGCGGCTCTCTAAGACACTTGAGCCTGTGCCGATACTGCTGGAAGAAACGTGGCTGAAAACCAAGGCCGGGGTGATGGACACGGCCAACGATTTCGTCAGCGACTCGCCGACCGTCGCCAAAGCTGCCAAGACCGCTGAAGCTGTTATCTCACCCCTTGTATCCGGGCTTATGTCGGGGTTGGGGGAGACGATCAAGACCCGGGTTGCAGGCAACGTGGTCGATGTGACGCTTGGAAAGTTGCCTTACGTTGGCAAGTTGTTCCAAGACGGTGGCTACGGTAAGGAAAAAGCCACGGGCAAGGAGTGCTGCTGCCCAGGTGCACTGTCTCTCGGTGCCGGTACCGGCGCAGTGCTTGATGCGTCGATGGCAAAGCTGCCAGACACCATTGGCGACACGGTGCGGGACAATGACAAGGCACGCCCTGGGCGTCGACCCAAGCAGCAGCGGGGCAAGTCTCGCTCGCCTGGCAAAGCCGATTCACGTGCAGCCAAGGCGAGCGTCCCCGGCAAGTCGGTTGCGCTCAAATCGCAACCTGCTGCCCCACGGCTTAATGCGATGGGCCAACCGCTGGTACCGTTCGATGCAAAAAAGGCGAGCCAGGCTTCAGTCAAACTCCCAGGCAGTTCGTTTTCCTCCTACACGGCGGCACCTTCAGCAAGCCAGCGCCTGGCTCGACGTTCGGGCAAAGGCCTCGCGGCGAGCGTGTCGGGAGCGCTTGCCAAACTGGAGTCGGTCGGTGGCCGTCGCCTTGGCCCGATGAAATATGTCGACACCGCCATGGTCGTTGCCCAGGGCGTCAGCAATGGCGATGCAAAAGCCATCGGCAGCGGCCTGAGTACAGCCGGTGGCGCTTGGGCAGGAGCCTCTGCCGGCGCGGCGATCGGGACAATGATTTTCCCCGGCGTCGGCACCGCTGTTGGTGGCGCGATTGGTGGCCTGCTTGGCAGTGAAGCCGGCACCTGGCTCGGTGACAAATTGTTCGGCCCAGGCGACCGCCTGCCGCCACCAAGCACAGTGAGCAAGGAACTCAACGCGGCGCGCACGGACAACGTGCAAGTCACCCTCGCGCCGAGCATCCAGATCACTGGCGTGAACCCCGCTGATGCCCAACAGGTGGTCAATCAGGTCATCCAGGCCCTGCAATTCCAATGCATGCCAATGGTTACCGACACCTTGGGCGTTCGGCGCAATGCGGCACTGACCGATTCAGCAGGAGGTGACTGATGCGACAGCAAATGGTACTCGGCGACTTCATTTTTGGTTTGTCCCGAGGGTTTGCCTATGCCTCGCTGGTGCGTACCAGCGATGGCGGCTGGAGTGACCTGTCGATTATTGCCAGCAAATCCCAGTCGCGACAAAGCGGGCAAAAGCTGGAAAAACTCACGTTCAGCGGCACCGCCATGTATGCCATCGGCATGCAGCGCCTGGACGAACTGCGTGCGCTGCAAAATACCCGGGCGCCGTTGACGCTGGTCGATGGCATCGGTCGCAACTGGGGCCTGTGGCGCATCAATACGATCACGGAAACCCAAAGTCATGTGATCGACGATGGCACCGCTATCGTCATGGCCTGGACCCTGGAGCTGGAGGAGTTCGTCAATGCGTAAAGTACGAAGTATTGCCGGTGACTCGGTCAACCTGTTGCTCTATCGCGAGCTGGGACGTTGCGATGACGCGGCCGAAGAAACCCTCTGGCGTGCGAACCCGGACCTGGCCGAATACGGCCCGGTACTGCCGGCCGGCGTATCGGTGGCCGTGCCAGAAATGGCCTCGCGGCCAGCGCCACTGCGGCCTGTTTCGGCCTGGGATTAAGGAGGCGATATGGCACAGGGATTTACCCCGATCGTGGAGTTCTACGGCGCCAACGCGGCGCTGCTCAATCAACGCCTGATGCACTGGAGCCACACCGACGCCGCAGGGATCGAGGCTGACCGGCTCGAACTGACACTGAGTATCGAAGGGCTCGAAGGGCTGCCCAGCCTGAGTGGAAAGATCGGCCTGCGGGTTGGTTATCAAGAGTCGGGACTGGTGGAAAAGGGCGAATTTGTCGTCACCCAGCGAACCCCGGTGCTGTTCCCCATGCGGCTGATGATCGTAGCAACCGCCGCACCCTTCAGCGCTACGGATGCCAGTGGCTATCGCCAGCGTCGATCCGCCAGCTACGGGCCGACCACCCTCGGCGCGTTGTTTCGCCAATTGGTCAGCCGGCACGGCTTTTCACCGCGTGTGGCGCCGGCGCTGGAAGGTATTGCGATTCCTCACATCGACCAGTCCAACGAGAGCGATATGGCATTCATCACCCGCCTGGCTACGCGTTACAGCGCAGTGACCAAACCGATCAACGAGCTGTATGTGTTGGCCGAAGCCGGGCGGGCCAAGTCGCTTTCGGGCCAATTGCTACCGGAAGTGAGATTGTCCGTGACCGCCGACAACCGGCCCGGCGAACAAGCGTTCATCACCGCCAGGCTCGACGAAAAAAACCGCGCCAAATACCAGGGTTGCCGTGTCACTTGGTGGGATGCCGCCGCCGGCAAGCGGCGTGTGGTTCAAGTCGGCAACGCTCCTTTCAAAACCCCGCGCCAACCCTGCCAGAACGAAGATGAGGCCCGTGCCGTGGCCGAAGGCGAACTTCGAAGGGTAGGGCGCGAAGGTTTGAAGTTGCAGATCGATTGCCCGGGCAACCCGCTGCTTGCGGCTGAAGGGTTGCTGTTGCTGGATGAAACCTGGCCTTCGTATATGCAGGGGCAATGGTCGATAAAACAGGTGGTGCATGTCGGCGATCCGGCAACGGGTTATCGCAGTTCGATCACGGCATGTGGGCTGTCGGTGTAGTGACTTTCAAAGGTAAACCCATGGTGATTTCTCTCCCTCAACTGCTTCAAGTGATGCCAGGAGCCCGCTTGAGGGCCGACATGTTCATAACGGCTCTAAATGCAGCGTTGAATCAATATTCAATCAACAGCTTAAAGCGCACCGCTGCCTTCCTCGCCCAAATCGGCCATGAGTCCGGCCAATTTCGCTACGTTCGCGAACTGGGCAGCGATCAATACCTGAGCAAATACGACACTGGCACCCTGGCTGCGCGCTTGGGCAATACCCCCGAAGCCGACGGTGACGGCCAGAGGTATCGAGGGCGTGGGCTTATCCAGATCACGGGGCGCCGCAACTACCTGGCCTGCAGCCAGGCACTGTTCGGGGACGATCGCCTGTTGCGACAACCCGAATTATTGGAGCAACCGCAGTGGGCGTGTGAGTCGGCCGCCTGGTTCTGGCAAAGCAATGGCCTGAACGAATTGGCCGACAACGACCAGTTCACCACCATCACGCGGCGTATCAACGGCGGGCTCAATGGGCTGGAGGACCGTTTGCGCCTGTGGGCGCGTGCCAAGGCGGTGTTATGCGTGTCTTAGGCACGTGCCGCCTGATCGGCATATGCCTGCTGGTGGCTGTTGTCTGGCAGGTGCAGGCGTGGCGATATGGGGCGCGCATTGAACGCTTGTCGGCAACACAGGCGCGGGCTGCCCTGCATCAACAACAGGCCGAACAGGCCAAACGGCAGGCCCTGGAGCAACAGCTCAATGCCAGTGATCAACAACATGCTCGGGAGTTGAGCGATGCGCAACGTAATCAAGCGGCTTTGCGTGACCGCCTGGCCACTGCTGATGTGCGGCTGTCAGTCCTTCTCGACGCTACCGACGCCGCCAGTGGCTGTTCACTGCCAACCCCCGCCCCCGCCGGCAGCGTGGTTCATGCAGCCCCGCGAGCCCGACTTGACCCGGCGCATGCTCAGCGAATTATCGGCATCACCGACGACGGTGATAACGCCCTGATTGCCTTGCGCGCCTGCCAGGCCTACGTGCGCGCGGTCGCCCGCTAATCTCTTGTTCCAGTCTGTCGCTTGCATGCGCGATTTGCTCCTGTAGGGTAGGCAAACACCCCCCCCACTTCTGGAGACGACCGTGAAGGAAATCACTCAACTGGCTGCTGAACTGGGTCGCCGCCTGCAGGTGCTCAACGCCCATGTCACCACGGCCGAGTCCTGCACCGGTGGCGGTATCGCGGAAGCCATCACGCGGATCCCGGGAAGCTCGGCCTGGTTCGAGGCGGGTTACGTTACCTATTCCAATCGCCAGAAGACCCGGCAGTTGAATGTGCCGGAAGCGTTGTTTCCAAGAGTGGGGGCGGTCAGCCAGGAAGTGGTGGAGGCGATGGTCCGTGGCGCACAGGAAAAAAGCCTGGCGAGATTTGCCGTGGCGGTCAGTGGCGTGGCGGGGCCGGATGGGGGCTCGCCAGACAAACCGGTGGGCACCGTGTGGCTCGCCTTTGGCGTTGGCGAGGAGCTGACCGCCGAGCTGCAACACTTCCCTGGCAGCCGCGATGAGGTTCGCCGACAAACGGTAAAGGCCGCGTTAGAGGGGTTGTTGCGACGAGCTGCAGCAGAAATAGACAATCAGGGGTAGGCGATCTCCGATCTTTGTGGAACAATACTGTCTACTTATACAGGTGTTGGCCG
>Ga0256410_1002797_pt1 | contig 11260 bp, 10 predicted proteins | sample PhyWR1_FD_185983 | JGI IMG/M metagenome (GOLD analysis project Ga0256410, IMG submission 185983) | Leaf surface microbial communities from wheat plants in UC Gill Tract Community Farm, Albany, California, United States - DLSL W.R1 | ecosystem: Host-associated > Plants > Phyllosphere >... | reverse complement strand
AATTCACCGCGCCGGCCACTTCTTCCGGCGTACCCATGCGCTGCGCCGGGATCATCTTCATCAGTTCTTCCACCGGCACGTTCTCATCCAGCATGGCGGTGTCGATCAGGCCGGGGGCGACGCAGTTGACGGTGATTTTGCGCTTGCCCAGCTCGATGGCCAGCGCCTTGGCCGCACCGATCAGACCGGCCTTGGATGCGCTGTAATTGACCTGGCCCCGGTTGCCGATCAGTCCTGAAACAGAGGTGATGCACACGATGCGCCCGGGCGCGCGGCGCCGAATCATCGGCATCATCACCGGGTGCAGCACGTTGTAGAAACCGTCGAGGTTGGTGCGCAGCACCACGTCCCAATCGTCTTCCGACAAGGCCGGAAAAGCGCCGTCACGGGTCAGGCCGGCGTTGAGTACCACGCCGTAATAGGCGCCGTGTTGTTCCACGTCGGCTTCGAGCATTTCGCGGCACGCGGTGCGGTCGGCAACATCGAATTGCAGCACGCGGGCGTTGCGTCCCAACGCCTGGATCTCGACCTGCACCGCATCGGCTTCGGCGCGCCCGCTGCGGCAGTGCAGCACGATGTCATGCCCGGCCTGGGCCAGGCGCAAGGCGATAGCGCGGCCGATGCCGCGGCTGGAGCCAGTGACCAGTACGGAGTGAGTCATGACGTTGCGTCCTTCGATTCAGCTAAATAGTTGGCCGCCAGGGGCGGTCGAAATACGTTCAAGCGTGCGCTGGCCTGGATGCCGTCGCCGGTGAGGTGGCATTCGAACACCCCCATGCCGTTGTCGTCTTCCAGCGAGCGCAGGCCGTGAATGGTCAGCTCGGCGCCCGCCGGAAAACCATCCACGTTGCATTCGAACTTGCGTGTACCGAGCAGGAAGCCAAGCTCCACTGCTTCGCCGTTCTTGCGTGCGCGACAACCGGCATAGGCGGCGACGCTTTGCGCCATCAGTTCGATGCCCACCCACGCCGGCAGGCTGCCGTCCGCGCGGTTGAACAGGCCGCCGGGCTTTACGGTGAGACGGGTATGTATCTGCTCTTCATCGAACGACAACACCTGGTCGATCAGGATCATGTCGCCCGCGTGGGGCAGCAGTTCGGCGAGTGGCCAATCGATCATGGGGCCTCTCCGATAATCAGGCTGACATTGTTGCCGCCGAAGGCAAACGAGTTGCTCATCAGGCGCGGTTGTTTCAGGGCGTCACCGCAGCGGGCCCACTGCAACGCGGGCAGCGCCGGGTCGGCCTGGCCGTCCCACACGTGCGGCGGCATCCCACCGTGGGTGAGGCTCAGCCAGCAGAACGCCGCTTCCAACGCTCCGGCTGCACCGAGGGTGTGGCCGCTCATGGGTTTGGTCGACGAGCACGCCACGCCATGTGGGAACAGGTGGGCGACGGCCAGGCTTTCCATGGCGTCGTTATGCTGGGTGGCGGTGCCGTGCAGGTTCAGGTAGCCGATGTGTTCAGGGTTGAGCCCGGCGCTGCTCAACGCCTTGCTCATGGCCTGCAGCGCGCCTTTGCCCGTAGGCTCAGGCGCGGAAATATGGTGTGCGTCGCTGCTCGCGCCGCTGCCCAGCAACGCAATGGGGGCCGGCTCGCGCGTCATCAGAAACAACACCGCCGCTTCGCCGATATTGATGCCGTTGCGGTTCACCGAAAACGGATTGCAGCGCTCGGCGGACACCGCTTCCAGCGAGGTAAAACCATTGAGGGTCAGCTTGCACAGGCTGTCGACGCCACCACAGATCACCGCATCGCACACCCCCAGGTCCAGCAGGCGCCGGGCGCTCATCAGGGCACGGGCGCTGGAGGTGCACGCGGTGGAAATCACATAGGCCGGGCCGCTCAGTTGCAGCCAGTCGGCGAGAAAATTGGCCGGCGCGCTGAGTTCCTGTTGCTGGTAGTCGTAAGTATTGGGGAACTGCCGGTCACGCAGGTACTGGGCAATGCCACGACTGGCTTCGTCGATGCCCGAGGTGCTGGTGCCCAGCACAATACCCACCCGCGATTCGCCATAGGTATGGATCGCCTGGCGCATCTCGCCCTCGATCTGCAGCGCAGCCTCCAGCAGCAGCTGATTGTTACGGCTGCTTTGCTGGCCCAGTTGTAGCGGGATCGGCGCCAGATCACCGTGCACAGCGCCCACCGGCAGCACTCGGTCCGGCACCCAGCCGCTCTCGGCGCGCATGCCGGCGCAGTCACCGGCAAACAGGCTGCGCGCAACCTCGGCTTGCCCTCGGCCGAGGGCACAGATCACCCCCAGAGCATTGAGATAGGCGGTCATCGCTCAACCCCAAGCGGGGTGATGCGATAGCTCAACGGCTGACCCGTCATGTTCACGCTGAACACCTCGGAGGACTGATAAACGATTTGCCAATGGCCTGGCAGGGTGCGGGTCAGGTCCCTGGCCTGTGCCCCCGGGTACAGGGCGCGCAGGTCGTCCGCCGAGGCCAGCGCAAACAGCAGGGCGGCGAACAGCTCGCGTGCCTGCGGATTGGGCGGCAGCAAGCCGTCGGCCTGCCACGCGCCGTCAAGCAACTTCTGCCGCGCCAGGGGAATGCCCAGCGGATCCATCATCGACCAGCGAAGGGCGGCGCCTTCCCGCTGGATCACCAGCAGCCAATCCTGGCGCTGGTTGCCTTCGCTACGCTGCACATGCAATTGCAGCGGTAAATTCAGGGCCGGGATTTTTTCCGGCAACGGCGCCTGGCTGGCGCACGCGCTCAGCAGCAACAGGCAACCCATCAGCAACAGACGCATCATGGTGCACTGCTCGCCAGCGGCTTGCGCGCCACGCAGTTGACCAGGGTTTCTTCGCGCTGGCCCACCGGCGGTGCCTTGCGCAGGCCCAGGCGCTCCAGCAGGCCGAAATCCGTGGCGCGGCTCCACCACAGATACGGGTAGGAAACGTTCTGCGGGCCAAATTCAAAGCCCTGCTCGCGGATCATCGCGAGGTACGCCTCGGCGCTTTTCTGCACCTGCATGGGATGGCGGAACAGCCAGCGAATCACCCAGGTGTCGATATAGGCTTCGGTGGACTCGGCAAACAGCAGGTAGCCGCCGGGCTTGAGCACGCGATAGAACTCTGCAAGGGCGCGATGCTGCTCCACCAGATGGTGGAACGTCTGGTGGCAGAACAGAATGTCCACGCTCGCGTCCGGCACTTGCAGGGTGGCGCAGTCGCTGCCGATCAGCTCGATGGCGAGGCCCTGGCGCGCCGCTTCGGCCTTGCTCTGGTCGAGGCTGTGGGGGTCGGCATCCAGGCCGATCAGGCGTTCGGGGGCGAACACCTGTTGCAGGTACGCAAAGGATTTACCCTGGCCGCAGCCGGCGTCCAGCAGCACCGGGGCCTGCGGCACAGGCTCGGTGAACAGGCTGCGCAGGTCGTCGATGGCCACGCGCAACACATAATGTTGCCAGGTGCGGCTGCGCAGAAACCAAAGACCGAAGCGGGTTTCTTCGACGTAGTGTTTACTCAGGTAGTGGCTGCTCATACCGCGTCACTCGCACAAATTTCCGACAACATCCGCAGGCGTCGCTTGGGCTCGCTGACAAACGGGTTGCGCTCGTCCCAGGCATAACCGGCGAGGATCGCGCTGATCATGCGGCGAATCTCCGGCGAGCTGCCGGGATGGAAGATTACATCCTGGAACGTCCCGGCGTACCAGCCTTCGACATAGCAGCGAAAGGTGTCGACGCCGCGTTTGAGCGGCTCGGCGAATTCGGTTTGCCAGTCGACGGTTTCGCCCGTGAGCTGACGATGCAGCACCCCAGCCGCCATGCTTGCCGAACGCATGGCAATGGTCACACCGGACGAAAACACCGGATCGAGAAATTCCGCCGCATTGCCCAGCAAGGCAAAACCAGGGCCGTGCAGGGTTTTGACGTTGGCCGCGTAGCCGCCGATGCTGCGCGCCGGGGTATCCCACACGGCATTTTGCAGCACGCCGGACAGGCTTGGGGTTTCATCGATAAAACCGCGCAGGCACGCATCGAGGTCGCTGTCGCGCCCGTCGAAATGCGTCTGCGCCGCCACCACGCCCACCGAACAGCGGCCGTTGCTGAACGGGATGGTCCAGAACCAGATATCGCGCTTCACAGGATGGGTGGTGATAAGGATTTTGCTGCGGTCAAAGCCTGGGTGTTCGATGCGGTCTTCAACATGGGTGAACACCGCCCGGCGCAGCGGGAAATTCGACGGTGCCTCGAGGTCCAGCAGGCGCGACAGCACGCGGCCGTAACCGCTGGCGTCGAGCACGAATTTGGCCTTCAGGTGATACTTGCTGCCGTTTTGTCGAAGCACTTGCAGGTAGCGGCAGTCGCCGCTGAAATCCGCGCCGACGATGGTTTGGCCATAGCGAATGTCGACGCCCTGCAGCGCCGCCTGATCGGCCAGCAGCTTGTCGAACTCGCCGCGCTGCACCTGATAGGTAGTCGGCTTGCCGTTGCTGAACGTGTCGCCAAAATCGAACGCGCTGTAGCGCTCGCCCCAGGCGAACGCAGCGCCGGTTTTCACCTGGAACCCGGCTGCCTGCACGGCCTCGAGCATGCCCGCTTCTTCGATAAAGTCGATGCAGTGCGACAGCAGGCTTTCGCCGATCGAGAACCGCGGAAAATGCTCGCGCTCGATGATCACGACGTCATGGCCCTTGCGCTTGAGCAGCGCGGCGGCGATGGCGCCGGACGGGCCGGCACCGATCACCACCACCTGGCGACGTTCCATTTCAACTGTGGGCACTGAGGCTCCTTGCCGCATGGGCGATAATCACATTCATAAGGCGGGTTTGCGCGGCCCGGCCCAGGGCGCCAGCATAAAGCTGAATGCCAGGCCGAGGCTCACCGACAGGCCGAAATTACTCACCGCCGGCGTACTCGATACCGCCAGCAGACCGAACGACAACCAGGTCGTCAACGCCGCCAGTAACGTGCCCAGCAGGCTGACCGCCGGACCGCCGATCTGCTCGCGCATCAGGATCGCATAGTCGACGCTGATGGCCGTAACCAGCAACAGGCCGAACAGGCTGAACAGGGTCAGCGGCTGGCCCAGCCAGCCCAGGCTGGCCAGGCTGCACAGCGCAGCCAGCAACGGCAACGCGACGATGCGCACGGCACCGCCGAAGCCGAACGGCACCATCAGTAGCAACACGATCAGCCCACACGACAGTAATTTGAGCTCGGCGGCGCTGATTTGCGTGGCAGCGAACACGCGGTTCAAGTCGCCCAGGCGATCCACCAACTGCACACCGGGCAAATCCACGGCCTGTACCCGCAGCAGCGCGGGGTTGTTCAGACCCTGCAGGCTGACCATCGCCGCCACGCCGCCGTTCACCGGCCCCAGCCACAGCGTACGCCAGGGTTCGGCCAGCGGACCTGTGAGGGCGGCGTCGATATCTTCGGTGGGCAGTGCCTGCAACTGCGCCACTTCGGCTTGCAGGGCGCTGGCTGGCACGCCGAGGTCCACCAGCGGCTGCCAGTGTTGCGCCAGATTGCTCAGCGCATCGCGCAGTCGCTGCTGCTCGGCCGGCAGGTTGACCAGTTGGTTGAGCACCAGGTAACCCTGAAGCTTGTCCATATTCACCAGTTGCTCCAGACGCTGGCCCAGCGCGGCCTGACGCTCCAGCAACTGCTGTTGGTTGTCTGCGCGCACCAGAAAGAACTGGCTGGTGGGCTGAAAGCCGGTGATCCGTGCCACGGCCTGGGCTTCCTGCAGCAAGTGAGGCGGCGCGCCGATCCACTGGCGAATGTCGTTTTTGCTGTTCAGGTGCCACACACCGCCGGCGCAGAACAGCAGTACCAGCGCCAGCAACAGCGGGCTCGGCACGCGCTGGAGCAGCGACTCGCGCAGCCGCCACAGGCCCTCGGCAACCCGCAGCGGCCACTGCGCCGGGCGTAATTCGACGCCCTTGAGCAGCGCTGGCAGCAGGCACACGGCGCACAGGTAGGCGCCCACCAGCCCTGCGGCGGAAAACACTGCAATCTGCGTCAGCGCCGGAAACGGTGTCCAGGCCAGCGCCAGATAACCGATGCAACTGGTCGCCAGGCTCAGGCTCAGCCCTGGCAAGGTCAGGCGCAACGCCGGCCAGCTCTGCCATGGCTTCAAACTCCAGCTTTTGGACAGGTAATGCAGCGGGTAATCCACCGCCACGCCGATCAGGCTGGAGCCCAGCACCAGGGTCATCACATGCACATGGCCGAACAGCGCCACACAGGCCACCGCCCCAAACAGCATGCCGACGATGACCGGCACGAAGGCCAGCAATACGCGCCAGCGGCGGAACGCCAATAGCAGCAACAGCAGAATGCCGACGGTCGCGCCGCCGCCGACCCAGGTGATTTCCCGCGTGGCTTGCTGCTGCCCATTGGCCGCATAGAGCAGGCCGCTGGCCGCGAGCAATTGCGCACCGTGCACGGCGGCCTCGGCGCGGCTGGCCTGGAGCAGGTCCGCCACTTGCAGCGGCAGGTGCATATCGAAGGCATTGCCGGTGGTGCGCGCACGCAGCAGCACCCAGCTTTTGCCGTCGGCATCGGCGATCAGCGCGCCGCTGCCGATGTCCAGCTGCACCGAACCCTGCTGCGGCTGGCTATTCTGGATGCGCCCGGTGAGGCCCAGCCAGTCATCCTGGCTCGGCACCAGGCTGAAGCCGGTGAAGGGGTCGAACAGTGATTGCACGCGCTGTTGGATAAACGCCTCGGGATGCTCGATGAGCTGCTCGCGGTCCTTGGCCGCGAGCATCGCCAGTCGGCCGCGCAGCAGTTGCTCGCGCAGTGCCGGCAGGTCGGCTTGCAGGTTCCATTGCACTTTTTCAAACAGCCCGCTGGCCTGCCAGCGCTCGCCCAGCTGTTGCGCCACGGCCACCGCCTGCTGGCGGTCGGCATGCCCCACCAGCACCAGCATCTCGCGGTTAAGCGGCTCTTGCATGCGTTGTTCGGCTTGCTGTTCCAGCGCATCCGGCGCACTGCCCGGCACCAGTTCCATCAGATTGGCCGAAAGCGGCGCGCCCTGGCGCCACTGCCAGCCGGCCAGTGCCAGCACGGCCACCAGCAGAATCAGGAACAGGCGCGGCAGCAGGCGCTCACTGGGCAAAGTCATGTTGCTCCGCGTCGGTCAGGGGCAGGCCCGCGGTGCTGTCCCGCAGGCGCAGCACGGTGCTGTCGCCCTGGGTCTCCTGCAGTTCGATGGTGTGCACCAGCGCGCCGCCCTCAATGTTGATTTGGTTGAACACCTGCTTGAGCAGCAGCGAGCGTGGAATCAAGGTCAGCGCCCACTGCGTGGACTCACCTTGCAGCTGCAGCTCGAAGTCACGCTGCAAGCCGCTGCTGTCGCCCTGCAGCACGGCGAGAAACAAACGGTTCTGCTCAGCCCCGGCGCTCTTGTTCGGCAGCCATTGCCAGCCGTTGCCTTCACGCCGGGCGATGCCCTGGGCGCTGATGCGGTAGTCCTGTTGCAGCGGGGTTTTCAGCAGCCAGAGCAGGCCGTGGTCCTTGGCGAGCACGAAGGTGCCCTTGCTGACCAGGGGTTGGGGCAGGGCGCGCAGGTGTTTTTCTTGGGTGAAGCTGCCGTGGATCACGGAGGGCTTGGCCAGTTGATCGCTGAGTTGTTGCAGGTCGAAAGCGTGGGCGCTGAAGCTCAGCAACAACCCGATCAGCGTGGCAGCGGGCTTGCCCGCGAAGAACCTGAGGACGCTGCGCAGTGCCAGGCGGATCGCATTCTCGTTGACGATTTTCGCGGGCAGGCCCGCTGCCAAAGGAGATCTCATTTCAAGGCCCTCTCGACGGCGTCGGTGAAGACTGTGGGGGAGGCCAGTTGCATTTCGCGGCTGGCGATTTCCACCGCTACCTGCACGGTGCTGGCGCGGGTCATACGTTCGCCGCTGGCGAGGTCGGTGATCAGGTAGTTGATCTTCAAGCGGTTCTCCCACTCCACCAGGCTGGCGCGCACGTTGATGGTCTGGCCGAACACCGCGCCGCGCACGTAGCGCAGTTGCATGTCGATCACCGGCCAGGCGTAGCCGGCTTCGCGCATGGCGTTGTAGTTGTGGCCAATTTTGTCGAGCAAGGCGCAGCGCGCGACTTCCAGGTATTTGACGTAATGGCCGTGCCATACCACGTGCAAAGTGTCGACGTCGAAAAACGGCACGAGGATTTCAGTGTCGCAGTGCAACACGCCGGGGCTACGCATGCAGCCCCCAGTGTTGCGCGGCGATGCGTTGCAGGCACAGGCGCAACTCGCCTTCCAGGGCACGGTCTTCGATCACGGGCGGGAAGTCTTTGGCCAGCTCGACGTGCATGGCGGCCAGGGCCGGCGGCAGTGGGCGCGCATCCTCGGCCCGAGCACGAAGCCACACCCCCTGGTTGGCGGCCAGCAGGGCGGCGGCGGCCACTTGCTCGGTCAGTTCCAGCACGCGGATCGCGTCGCGGGCGGCGATGGTGCCCATGCTCACCTTGTCCTGGTTATGGCACTCGGTGGAACGTGAGAACACGCTCGCCGGCATGGTGTTTTTCAGCGCTTCGGCGGTCCAGGCGCTGGTGCCGATCTGCACGGCCTTGAAGCCATGGTTGATCATCGCGCGGTCGGCCGGCGCGCCGGACAGGTTGCTCGGCAGCCCGTGGTTGTAACGCACGTCCACCAGCAACGCGAGCTGCCGGTCGAGCAGGTCGGCGACGTTGGCCACCAGGGTCTTGAGGCTGTCCATGGCAAAGGCAATATGCCCGCCGTAGAAGTGCCCGCCGTGCAGCACGCGTTCCTGCTCGGCGTCGATGATCGGGTTGTCATTGGCGCTGTTCAGCTCGATCTCGATGAATGAGCGCAGCCAGTTCAGGCTGTCGGCCAATACGCCGAGCACATGGGGCGCGCAGCGCAGCGAGTAGCGGTCCTGCAGGCGATGCAATGGCGCGGTCGGCGCGTCGATGGCCAAATCCTTGCGCAGCCAGGCGGCGACCTGCATCTGCCCCGGGTGCGGCTTGGCGGCGAACAGGCGTTCGTCGAAGTGTTCCGGGTTGCCTTGCAGGGCCACCACGTTGAGAGCGGTGATACGCGTGGCCAGTTGCAGCAGGTAGTCGGCGCGGGCGAAGGCCAGGCAGGCGAGGCCGGTCATCACGGCGGTGCCGTTCATCAAGGCCAGGGCTTCCTTGGGGCGTAGCACCAGTGGCGTCCAACCCAGCTCGCGGTGCACGTCGGCGGCCGGGCGCCGTTCGCCCTGGAACAACACCTCGCGCTCACCGGACAAGGTAGCCGCCACATAGGACAGCGGCGTCAGGTCACCGCTGGCGCCCACCGAGCCTTCCTCGGGGATTAGCGGCAGCACATCGTGTTCAAGGAAGGCATGCAGACGCTCCAGCAGCTCCACGCGCACGCCGGACACGCCGTGGCACAGCGACTGCAAACGCGCTGCCAGCACCGCGCGCGTAGCCTGGGCGTCGAGCAGTTTGCCCAGCCCGCAGCCGTGGAAGGTGTACAGGTGACGCGGCAGCGCCTCGACGTGCTGCAACGGCACCGCCACCACGCAGGAGTCGCCGTAGCCGGTGGTCACGCCGTAGATCACGCCTTCCTTGTCCAGCAGCGAATCGAGGAACTGCGCGCCCTTGGCAATGCGCTGGCGATAGGCTGCATCGTCCTGCAACCGCGTGGGTGCCTGACGGTTGGCCAGGGCCAGCACGTCTTCGATGCGCAGGGGGCGTTCGCCAAAGGTGACCGGCTCAGGATGCGGGATCATGGGTCTTCCAGAAGGGGTAAAAGTTGAACCATTGTTGGGGCGCCTGCAGGCAGAACTCGCCCAGGCGTGCGGCGTAACGCGCGGTCCACAGGGCGATCACCTGTTCGCGGGTGCTGCGCTTCCATTCGATCCGTTGCGCGAAGGGCTCGATGGTCAGGCGATAGCGGCCCTGGTGCTTGAGGCACATCAGCAGGTTGACCCGGCATTGGAGCAGGCCGGCCAGCAACCACGGGCCTTGGGGGAACGCGGCGGCATGCCCGAGAAAGTCCACGCGCACTGTGCGCCCGCCATGCAGCGGCACGCGGTCGCCGGCAATCGCCAGCCATTCGCCGTCGTCCAGGCGCTGGCTCAGCAGCAGCATGGTGGCCGGGTCCAGCTCGCTGACCTGGATCAGGCGCAAGTGGGTCGCGCCAGCCTCGCCCAGCAGGCGATTGAAGTGTTCGGCGTGCTTGGTGTGCACCAGCACGTTCATGGTCACCTGTTCGCCGATCTCCGCCAGCGCGCGGCATACCTCGAGATTGCCCAGGTGCGCGCCCACCAGCATCTGCCCGCGTTCGCCGCGCAATTGCCCGCGCAGTTGCGCCGGGTCATTGATTTCGATCTGTTCCAGACGCAGCTTGCCGTTCCACACGTCGAGCTTGTCGAGCAGGGAGTCGGCGAAGGCCATGAACTGGCCGAAAACCTTGCGCCGGGTGGGGCGCAACTCATCGCGTCCGCTCCACTGCGCCAGGCGCTGCTGGTATTGCCATGCGCTCTGGCGTGCAGTGCGGCCGAACAGGAAAAAGTAGAACACAATGCTGTACAGCAACGGGCTAAGCAGGCGCCGGCCGAGCACCCTGGCAGCGACGGCGGTGAATTTCATCAGCCAGAAGCTGCCGCGTTCTTCGCGGTCGGCCCAGTGTTTGGTGTTGTCGGTCATGCCTGCCACCGTCGCCACAGGATCATCGGCGCGCGTACCAGCATGCCGAAGAACAGCCGGGTGTGCATGGCGCTGATGCGCAGGTTGTCGTGGAACAGGCGAAAGTGCGACAAGCCGTCGGCGGGGTAATGCACCTGGGTCGGCAGCCAGCGCATCGGCTGGTTGCGCCAGGCCAGGCGTACAAGGATGTCCGAATCGAAATCCATGCGCGTGCCGATGTAGGCAGAGTCCATCAGCGCCAGCACCGGTGCCAGCGGGTACACGCGAAAACCGCACATCGAGTCGCGGATCTGCAGCGACAGGGTGTTGATCCACACCCAGACGTGGGTGAGGTAGCGCGCGTAGAGGCGGCCCTTGGGCACGCTGTCGTCGTATTCGGGGTAGCCGCAGATGAGTGCGTCGGGGTGCCGGCGCGAGGTGTCGATAAAGGTTTCGACCTCACGCAGATCATGCTGGCCGTCGGCGTCGACTTGCAGCGCATGGCTGTAGCCCAGGCGCGCGGCCTCGCGGAAACCGGCCATGACCGCGCCGCCCTTGCCGAGGTTGTGGGGCAGGCTGATCAGGGTGACGTGTTCCAGGGTTGCCAGTTGCACCAGCACCGTCGCGCAGGCCGGGCTGCTGCCGTCGTCC
>Ga0256410_1002791_pt1 | contig 11277 bp, 10 predicted proteins | sample PhyWR1_FD_185983 | JGI IMG/M metagenome (GOLD analysis project Ga0256410, IMG submission 185983) | Leaf surface microbial communities from wheat plants in UC Gill Tract Community Farm, Albany, California, United States - DLSL W.R1 | ecosystem: Host-associated > Plants > Phyllosphere >... | reverse complement strand
AGAATCGTCAATGCCACAGGGGTCTAGCCTCTTTTAGTCTGCATGCAGGCGCATCGCGCCTGAAAAAAGTGTGCCTCCCGCCTGGGCAGGAAACAGCTAAAGGGCGGGATTATAGCTTAAAAGCAGTGGGGAGCTGTTAGCGGCAAGCGGCAAGGCAAAAGCGGGCAGTGTGGAGCCCATCACTGGTCTACCTGAGTTCGAGGCTGCCGTCGGTGTTTTGCCGGTAGACCGTGTAGGGCAGCACGAGGGTGTCCAACACGCCGGAGGCCACCACATCAATGACAATCAGCGGCACGAAATTCACCCACACACCCGCTGTAGCCGAAGGAGGGGCGTGCAGTTGACACAGGTCATAAGCGACCCCGCTGTAGACGCGGGTGATGGACTGGCAATAGGTTTTCTGTTTCTTGAGCGCCTGCACGGCGACGTGGTCTTCGCGCATGACTGTGTTAACGGTGCCGCAGCCGACCAGGCTCAGGCATAACGCAGCCAACAGGATTTTGAGTGCAATGTTCATTGAGTGACCTCCGGTAAGGTCACGAACGCTAGCATTACGGCCCTGCCCTCCATAGAAGGAATAAGGACATACCGGCGTGGGAGTTTTCCGATTGCCGATGCACTGTGGGCATTCAGGCCAGCTCCACCAGGCGCCGACTGGCAAAACTGAACGTCAACACCCCAAAAATCAACACCCCCGTTGCCACTTGCTGCCAATAAAAATTCCAGCCGATCAACAACAACCCGTTGGCAATCACGTTGATAAACAGCACCCCCAGCAACGTCCCAAAAACGTTCGCCCGGCCCTGCCGACTCAGTGTCGTGCCAATAAACACCGCGCCAATCGCATTCAGCAAAAACGCATTCCCGGACAACGGTACATAAGCGCTCACCGTGGCCCCGAGCAACACCCCGGCGACCCCACACGCCAAGGCTGTGGCCAGTGCCACGACGGTCACGATCCGCCGCACCGACAACCCTGAGTAATACGCCAGCAGCGGCTGCGTGCCCTGTGCCAGCAATTCCCGCCCCAATCGCCCTCGCGCAAGTAAAACGCCATAAAACAGCGCCAGCCCCAGCACGACCAGCAAAGGCGTGAGGCCCGCAACGCCCAGTTTCAATCCCTGGGCAATGTAGATCGGCTGCCCGCCGTCCGAGAGCAATTGCTGGGCACTGGTGCCGATAAACAGCGTGCCAAGGGTGGCCAGGAACGGGCTGATACGCAGCCCGCCAATCAGCACAGCATTCACCAGCCCCACCAGCAATGCCGCCGCCAACGCACCCGCCGCCGCCACGGCCCAGCCATGCCCGCTGTTGAGCAGTACCACAAAGCTGAAACTGGCAAAATCCAGCGCCGTCCCCACCGACAGGTCGATGCCGCCCGCCGCCACCGCGTAGGTCATGCCGATGGACACAATCGCCAGCAGCACAAAATTGTTCAGCACCAGGCTTTTGAGGTTGCCGGCGCTAAGGAACCCCGGCGCCTGCACGGCAAACACTACGACAATCACCCCAAAGACCAGCGGCAAGGTCAATGGCAACAAGGCACGCAGCTTCATGGGTGGCCCCCTCGACTCAATGCGCTGGACGCAGCCACCACCAGCAGGATCAACACGCCCTGCACGCCGTTGACCCAGAAACTCGATACGTTGAGCAATTGAAAACCATTGATCAGAAAGCCGATCAACAACGCCGCGAACAACGTGCCGGGGATACTCGCCACCAGCCGCCGCGAAAACACCACGCCCAGAAATGCAATCGCCACCACCGACAGCAGCATGTCGCCGGAGCCGGTGGTGCTGCCGCTGAAAAACGCCGCCGAACACAACGCAGCCACGGCAGCGCACAGCCCTGACAACAGATAACTCGACAACACATAGCGCGCATTGCGCAGCCCCGCCGCCTCGGCCGCCTGCGGGTATTCGCCCACTGCATGCAAACGCAGCCCGTAGGGTGAATGCTGGATCAGCAAGGTCAGCAGCCCCGCCGTCACCAGCAGTACCCAGGCCAACGCCGGCACCCCCAGCCAGGCGCCGCCGCTGAGCAGGTCCAGCAGCGGCGAGTCGGTGGACACCACGGTATTTTCGGTCAGCACCAGCTCAAGCCCAGCCAGCACATTCATGCTCGCCAGGGTCGCCAGCAGTGGCGGCAGGCGCAATAGCACCACCGCCAGGCCATTGACCAGGCCGACCGCCACGCCGCACGCCAGGGTCAGCGACACCGTCAGCCAAAGCGCCAGCCCAACATTGTTGAGGCGGCTGAACACCGCCGCACAGAGCCCCAGGTTGGCTGCCAACGACAGGTCCAGCCCACCGGCGACCACATTCGAGCCACCGCCGATAATCACGCAGGTCAGCCCGAACGCCAGCACGCCGAGAATCGCCGACTGGCTGAACACATTGGCCAGATTGCCCACCGAGAGAAAATTCGGCGCGGCCACGGCAAACCCGACCAGGATCGCCAGGAATACGCCGACCGAACCGCGTCGCAGCAGCGCCTCAAGCATGCTCGACCTCCCGCGCCCGCACCGCTGCGGCGGGCACTGCCCCGGTGGCACACGCCAGCAACTGGTCGCTGTCGGCCTCGCCAGCGTGAAACTCGCCGGCGATTTCACCGCGATGCAGCACCAGAATACGGTCGCTGATCCCCAGCAGCTCGGGCAAATCCGACGACAGCACCAGCACCGCCGCGCCCTCCTGCACCAGACGCCCGATCAAGCGATAGATCTCGACCTTGGCGCCCACATCCACCCCCACGCACGGCTCATCGAGCAAGTACACGGCCGAACGGCGGCTCAGCCATTTGCCCAGCGCCACCTTCTGCTGGTTGCCACCACTGAGCTGGCTGACCGCCGCGTGAGGTCCCGGCGCCTTGATTGCCAGTTCATCGATTAGCCGCGCGGTTTCCACCTGCTCCGTGGCACGGCTCAACAGCCCCCAGCGGCTGAACCTGCCCAGCCCGGCCAGCGTCAGGTTTTCCAGCACCGACAGCACCGGCGCGATGCCCTGGCTGCGTCGTTCTTCCGGCACCAGCGCGATCCCGGCGGCAATCGCCTGGCCCGGTGAACGCAGGCGCAGCAGGCGACCTTGCAGGTGGACACTGCCGCTGTCGGCCTGCTCGATCCCAAACAGCGTCTTGATCAATTCCTTGGCTCCCGACCCGACCAGCCCGGTGAGGCCGACGATTTCCCCACGCCGCACCTGCAGGTCGATGTGCCGATAACGCCGCGCCAGGCTCAGCGACTTCACCTGCAGCAACGGCTCGCCCAACGCCACCCTGGCCTTGGGGTACATCTCCTGGACTTCCCGATTGACCATCAGCCGCGCGATCTCGGCGCTCGACGTATGACGAGGTTCGACCACCGCCACATCGCGCCCATTGCGCAGCACCGTGACCTCATCACACACGCTGTCGATCTCCTGCAGGTAATGGGAGATGTACAGAATCGACAGCCCCTGGTCGCGCAAGCGCCTGACGATGCGCAGCAACTGGTCGACCTCGCGTTTGACCAACGCCACGCTGGGCTCATCGAACACCAGAATCTTCGGCTGGCGAATCAGCGCGCGGGTGATCTGCAGCACCTGGCGCTCGGCACTGTTCAGCTCGCTCACCAAGGCACCGGCCGGAAATTGCAGGTCGAAATAGTCCGCCAGCAAACGCTGCGCTTCGCGTTGCTGACGACGCCGATCCACAAACGGCCCACGGCGCAGCTCATGCCCGAAAAACAGCGCTTCGCCCACAGTGAAACTGGCCGGCAACAGCCGCTCCTGATGGATGAACTGCACGCCCAGTGCGTCCACCTGGCGCGGCGACAGCCTGTCGTACGACTGCCCGTCGATACTCACCTGCCCCGCGTCGGCGGTGTGGATACCGGCCAGGATCTTGATCAGGGTCGACTTGCCCGCGCCATTCTCGCCCACCAACCCGTGGACCGTGCCGCGCTCGACCTTGAGGCTCGCACCGTCCAGCGCCAGGGTGGCGCCGAAGCGTTTGTGCACATGCTGCAGGTGTAGAGCCGGCATCAGTCACCTCGCAATTGTTGGACCTGCGGCAGGTTTGCGGCGGTGGTCAGCAGCGTCGCCACATGGCTTTCACGGGGCAAGTCATGCTGCCCGGCGAGGTAACGCGCCACATTCTGCACGGCGGTCTTGCCGATCAGCGCCGGCTGCTGCGCCACCACCGCGCCCACCGGCGAATGGTCCTGTCCCAGCAGCGCCAGCACTTGCGGCGTGCCATCGACACCGTAGGTCTTGATCTCGGTGCGCCCGGCGTCGATCAACGCCTTGCTCGCGCCCAACTGCGGAATATCCCACGCCGACCATATCGCCGAGATGCTGCCTTTGGGGTATTTGTTGAGCAGTGCAGACACCTGGGAATAGGCGTCCTGCACGGTGTTGGGAATCACATCGCGCAGTTCGGGCTGGATGATTTCCAGCTGTGGATACGCCTTGAGCGCCAGCTTCAACTGGTCATAACGAATCGCACACACCGGCACGCCATAGAAGCCGTTGAACACCAGGATTTTGCCCTTGCCGCCGGCGTCCTTGATCAACTGCTCGGCCAGGGCCTTGCCGGTGGCGACGTTATCGGAAGTGGTGTTGTTGAGGCTGTACTGCGACGGCGCATCAATGGTGAACAGCGGGATGCCGGCCTTGCTGATGCGCTTGAGCCAGGGGTCGATCACGCTGAGAGTGCCCAGGGTCTGAATCACCGCATCGGGCCTCTGGGTGACCACGGTTTGCAGCTGGGTCACCAGGTTCTTGTCATTGCGCCCGGCGTCCAGGGTGATCGGCGTACCGCCCAGGCGCTTGATCTCATCGACCTGTGCCTGGAACGCCTTGATATCGAAATAGTGACTGGTGCCGGTCATGCTCACGACGATGCGCTTGCCGGCAAGCGACGGCACCGCATCATCGGCGTAAGCCGTGCACACCTGGCCCAGCAACAGCGCGGCGCCAAGGCAAATCAAACGGTAAAACGAGAAAAGGCTGGTGGGCATACAGGGCTCCGCTGAAGCGACCGGTGAATGGGTTCACCGATTGTCATTGCAGAGTGTGTGCCAGGATTTTTATCTATTTAAATCAATGAAATAAAGAAAAAAAGCAAACGCGGACTGTTCTTGCGCAACAACAACTGCCCCATTGCTGTTGCCCAGGCGACATATACCTGGATCCATCTGACGTGAATCATTCCAGTCAAGGAGCCTCCGACAAATCTTCGACTTGGTGCTGCCGCACAGCAAACCGTAGCCTCTGTGGCGAGCGGGCTTGCCTGAAATTTCAGGCTTTAAATTACAAGTTGTCTTTGTACTTAATAAAAAGGGGCCTCGCTCCCGATAGCGGCGGGCAGTCAACTCAGGTACCGACTGACACACCCTCATCGGGAGCAAGCCACCTCCCCCTCTGGATCTTATGCGCTCGTGCGAGTGGGCAGGCGCTGATCAATCAGCTGATACAACGCGCTGCTTTCAGGCCAGTTGCGCATGAACCGCGCGCGGTCTCTGGCAAACGCCTGCGCAAAGCTGGCATCGGAGGTGTGTTGGCACATCGCATCCAGGTCGATCAGCGACCACCGATCCCCGGCCCAGAACAGGTTGTGGCCTTTGAAATCGCCATGACTGATGCGCTCGCGGATCAGTTCGGCGAACAGTTGGTCGAGCGCCTGCAACTCGGCTTCGGGGGCGTGGCCGTTTTCCACGTAAGGCGCAAAGCGCTCAATGATGTCCGGTCCCGGCAGGTATTCCGTCACCAGATAGGCCCGGCTGCGCAGCCAGAAAAAGCGTTTTTCCAGCACCGCCAACGGCTTGGGCGTGGCGATGCCAAGGAACGCCAGGCGGTTGCCCTCGCGCCAGGAATGCCAGGCGCGGCTTGGGCGCCAGAAGCGCTTGAGCCAATGGGCGAAGCCCTTGATGTTATAGCGCTTGATCACCAGCGGCCGGCCGGCCACTTCGACCCTGGCCACGCTGGCTGCTCCGCCGGTCTTGTACAGGTGACCCTGATCCAGCAATGCGTCGGCCTGCTCCAGCACGGGCAACATCGCCGCTTCTTCTTCGCGACGAATCGCGCGCAAGCCAAAGGCGCCGCGCTGCACGCTGAACAGCGTGCACTCGCGGCCCACTTTGCCGAGGAAGTCCTTCAGGCGCCAGGCGCTGACCTTGCGCACCTGTTTTTCCAGCGCCTGCAGCGGCAATGCGTGCTCGCCGTTGCTCAGCAGGTAATACACCAGCAATTCTTCGGTAAACGGCTCGAGGTTCCTGGGCAACTGCGCAAAGAACACGCCGAGGTTTTCCAGCACGCGGTTGCGCGACAGCGGCTTGCCCGCCTCTTCAACCCGCACACCGGCACCGTCGATCAGGTACAGCGTGTCGCCCTGGCGCAGCAGATTGTCCAGGTGCAAGTCTTGCTGCCACACGCCCTTGGCATGCATCTGCGCAATCGCGCCCAGGGCCTCGGCCAGCACCGCCGTCTGCTCATCGGCCAACGGCGGCAAGTCTTCGACCGCGCGCCAGGCGTCGGCCAAGCTTTGGGCGCCCTCGATAAATTCGAACAACAGCCAGCCGCCCTCGCCTTCCTGCAAGCCATCGGCGAGCAGCAGCGGCGTGGTCAGCCCTTGCTCGACCAGCAGGCGCACACCGCTCAATTCACGCTGAAAGTGCCGCGTCGCCTTGCTGCCCACCAGCAACTTGGCCAGTACCGGGCGCCCCCGCCAGACCGCCGCGCCCACGTAGCGCTCGCCCGGCAACACGCGCAACAGGCTCAGCAGTTGCAATTGGCCAGTGCCAGCCGCATCCGCCAACTCGATGGTCAGCGGCAGGCTCGGACGGCGTCCGGCCTGTTTGAGTTCGGACAAACGCATCAGCGGTTCTCCTTGTGACTGCGCCGCGCAGTGAGGCGCTGGTACCAGGTATCGACCAGCGCGCTGTCCTGCGGTTGCTCAAGATACGCCGCCAGCAGTTGCCGCACCTGGGCCTGAGACCACTGCGGCGCGCGGCGCAACAGCGGTTCCAGGTCCTTGACCCGGTCACGCCAGCCGAACAGCAACGGGCGGGTTTTCTCCAGATCGATCAGTTGCGCGGCGTAACCGTCACCAGTCGCCTGCAAAAAAATATGCTTGGGGTAAAAACAGCCGTGCACCTGGCCCACGCTGTGCAACTGACGCGCCAGCCGACCGCAGGCCAGCAGGATCGCGTGGTGCTGGGCGTCGCTCAGTGACGACCATTGCTCCAGCAACGAGTCCAGGTCGTTCCAGCCATCCAGCGCACGCGTCAGCAGCATCGCACGGCGTTCGCCCGCGACCTTGCGCTCGCCAAAAAACGCCGCCTGCAGTGCCGGGATGCCCAGCGCCCGATACCGGCTGATATTGCGAAACTCGCGGGCGAAGCTCGGCTCGCCCAACGGGCTGTGCAAGGTGCGTGTCAGATAATTGCTCTGGCGCTTGAGGTAGTAACCGTGGCCGTCGAGCTCCAGGCGAAACACGCTGCTCCAGCCGCCACGGCTGGTGTTCGGCTCGTCCACCGCGTCCAGTTGCTTGGCCCACAGGGCGTCGAAAGTGGCCAGGCCGTGGCGCTCGAGCAGAGCGCGGTCCTCGGCCGCCAGGAAGTCACTCATTCGCGTCCCTCGAAAAACTTCACCACGTGGCGAATCCGCAGTTTGTCCGACACCGTCAGGTGCGTGCGTTGGCGATATTGCATGTAAAAGCGCAGGCGCTGGGTGGCCGACAGGTGATATTTGGCCACTTTGTCCAGGCACGCCAGGTCCTTGGTGATGCGGTACTTGAGCCAGAAGCCGCGCCAGAAATCGCCATTGGGGCAGTCGATCAGGTACAGCGTGGCCTGGTCATCCACCAGCAGGTTGCGCCACTTCAAATCGTTATGGGTAAACCGGTGTTCGTGCATGGTGCGCGTGTATTCGGCGAGCTGGCGGCTGACCGCATTGACCCAGCGGGGATCCTTGAGGCGCGCGTCCTTGTGCTCGGCCAGCGCCGACAGATCTTCGGTCCTGGGCAGCTCACGGGTGATCATCGCCCCACGGTCGTAGGCCAGGCCGTTGCGCTCCAGGCCCCAGGCAACCACGTCGGCAGTGGGAATGCCCCACTTGGCGAAGCGCTTGAGGTTCTGCCACTCGGACTTCACCCGGGGCTTGCCCAGGTAGCGGCGCAAGCCCTTACCGGCACCGACGTAGCGCTTGACGTAGTAATTGACCCCGCCGCGTTCCACGCGGATCACTTCCGACAGCGGGTCGCGGGTCAGCCGTTCGCCCTGCAAGGCAAACACCGCCGCCAGGCTGCCGAAGTCATCCGCGAGGTTGGCGTACGCAGGCTCCAGGTTCCAACCCGCCATCAGAGCGCATCCCCGTAACGCTGCTTGCGGGCATACAGCTTGTCGGCCTTGCCTTGCAGCCACTGCAGCAGGGCACTTTCTTCGGCCAGGATGCGGCGCAACGGCTGCTGGAAATAGCCCTTGAGGAAGCGCAATTTGTCGCGGCGGGTAAGGCCGATGTCCAGCGCCGAGAAGTACAGCGCGGCCAGGTCCTTGTTGCGCCAGCGATGGCTGATTCTGGCGCGGGTCTGCGCGCGGTGCAGGTCGATCACCGACAGCTTGAAATGCTCGGCGGTCACCGGCGTGTCGGTGTGCAGCAGGAAGTGACAGATATAGCAATCGCGATGGTTGACGCCGCCGCGATGCATCATGCCGGTCATGCGCGCCACTTCGGCGATCAGCGCGCGCTTCAAGCGCGGCTCGGGCGGCTGCTTGACCCAGTCGATGCTGAAATCTTCAAGACTGATGGTAGGCGCCAGCTCTTCGGTGATGATGAACGAGTGCTGATCGGCCGGGTTGCTGCCGCGCTCGCCATAGGCGACAGCGGTCATGGTCGGCACGCCGACTTCCTGCAGACGCTGGATCGCCAGCCACTCCTGGCCCGCGCCGAGTACCGGCAACTTGGCGGTGACGAGGTTCTTGACGATCTCGCCCCAACCGATACCCCGGTGGATCTTCACAAAATAACCACGCCCCTCGACCTCGGTGCGCAGCGTGCGACGGGCTTCGAGTTCGCGGTACACCTCGCCCTCCAGACGCTCCACTTCGGCGAACGCATCGCGTCCGGCCCAGAGGCTCTTGAACGGTTCGGCAAGCATCAACTTCATGGTTTTGGCTCCGCCAGAATCACATCCGCCGCGTGCTGCGGCATGCTGTAGAGGTCGGCTGTCTCGGCATAGGCCAGCCCATTGCGGCCCCAGGCCGCGCGCTGTGCAGAATCGGTCAACATGCGGGCCAGGTACGCGTTGAGCTGGTTCTGTTCAAACGGCTCATCGAGCACCAGGCCACTGTCGGCTTCGGCGATGTAATGGGCGTAGCCACACACCGCCGACACCAGCACCGGCAGACCGGCCACCAGTGCTTCGAGCAACACGGTGCCGGTGTTTTCGTTGTACGCCGGGTGGATCAACAGGTCGGCGCCCAGCAGGAAGCGAGGGATATCGCTGCGTCCCTTGAGAAACTGCACATTGTCGCCCAGGCCCAGCGTGGCGCTCTGCAATTGGAATACTTTGGGGTCGTCCTGGCCGATTACAAACAGGCGCGTGCGTTTTTTCAGCTCGGCGGGCAATGCGGCCACGGCCTTGAGGCTGCGATCGACGCCCTTGGTCTTGAAGCCCGAGCCGATCTGCACCAGCAACAGGTCGTCATCGCCCAGGTTGAATTCCTGGCGAAAGCCTTCGCGAATCTCGGCCGTGTTCGGCGGCGCCCGGCGGTCCTGGGCAATGCCCGGCGGCAGCAGGTGAAAGCGCTCAAGCGGGGTGTCGTAGTGCTTGATAAAGAGCGGCTGCTGAACTTCGGAGATCATCAGCACTTCGGTCTTGGCATCTTTGGCGAACACGGCGCGCTCGTAGTCGGCAAAGTGCTTGTAGCGACCGAAATAGCGGTACAGCGAGTGACGCAGGTTTTGCGCCTTGTCTTCAAAGCAGCCATCAGCGGCGTAGTAAACGTCCAGGCCGGGCATCTTGTTGAAGCCGATCAGGCGGTCGACCGGGCGTTTGGCCAGGTCTGCCTCCATCCAGGCGCTGAGTTTTTCATTGCGCCGATGGTTGAAAAACGCCTTGACCGGCGCCACCAGCACCTCGAAGCCCGGCGGGATATCGCCCTCCCAGATCAGCGTATAGACACGAATGGTGTGGCCGCGCTGCTGGCACTCCAGGGCGATGCGCATGAAGTCGCGCTGCAGGCCACCGAAGGGGAAGTATTTGTACAGAACAAATGCCAGTTGCATCAGTGCAGCTCCTCAGCCAGTAACAACGTGCTCAGTCGGCTTGCCACACGCTCAGGGTTCAGGCGCGTGAAGCACAGGGGCGACTCGCGCTGGATGTCGAACCGACGCACGTCGTCGGCCGTCGGTTGATAGGTACAGTGTTTTTGCAGGCAGGGTGCACACGGCCAGTCGCTGGCCAGGTGAATCTGGCCCTTGCCGTAGGCGCCGGTCAGGCCCGGATTGGTGGGGCCGAACAGGGAAATGGTCGGCACGTCCAGCGCAGCGGCGAGGTGACCGAGGCCGGTGTCGACCGCCACGCAGGCGCGGGCGCCGGCCAATACGCGGGCGACGCCGGCCAGGTTGAGTTTGGGCAGCACCTGGGCGTTGCTCAAGCCTTGGGCCAGGCGTTCGGCGCGGGCTTTTTCGTCGGCATTGCCCCAGGGCAGTTTCACGTCCACACCCAGGCGGCCCATGCGCTCGGCCAGCTCGCGCCAATAGGCTTCGGGCCAGTGCTTGGTGTCCCAGGTGGTGCCGTGCAGCAGCAGGACAAAGGGTTTTTCCGGCGGCAGGCCGAGCAGCTTTTCCACACTCAGGCCGTAGTCGCCCAGGCCTTTGGGCAGGTCGTAGCCCAGGGCCACGGCGAACAGCTGGCGCAGCCGCTCCACCGCATGTTGCCCACGGGCCACGGCCAGGCGCCGCGAATAGAAACGCGCCGCCATGGGCTCACGGGCCGAGTTTTTATCGAACCCGGCAACGGGCGCACGCACGTAGCGGGTCAGCCAGGCGCTTTTAAGCAGGCCCTGGGCGTCGATGACCAGATCGTATTTGGTCGACTGAAGGCTCTGTTTGAAGCGTCGCCACTCGCCGCTTTTGAGGGTTTGCCAGATATTCTTGCGCCAGCGGCGAATCGCCACCGGAATCACCTTGTCGACCGCCGGGTGCCAGGTGGGGATTTCGGCAAAGCCTTCTTCCACCACCCAGTCGAACCGGATGCCGGGGATCGCCCGCGCCGCATCGGTGAGTGCCGGCAACGCAT
>Ga0256410_1002780_pt1 | contig 11287 bp, 9 predicted proteins | sample PhyWR1_FD_185983 | JGI IMG/M metagenome (GOLD analysis project Ga0256410, IMG submission 185983) | Leaf surface microbial communities from wheat plants in UC Gill Tract Community Farm, Albany, California, United States - DLSL W.R1 | ecosystem: Host-associated > Plants > Phyllosphere >... | reverse complement strand
TTGCATTCACGCCACCCGGCGGGATCATCTGCGCCACGGTAAAGATATTGGCAAAGCCAAAGGAGTAAACGTGCGTATCGCTAAAGCCTACAATCGCGCCCCCCACCGCGCCCGCCACGCAACCGAAGATAAACGGGCGTCGCAGCGGCAGGTTAACGCCATACACAGCCGGTTCGGTGATGCCGAAAATCCCTGCGGTAACGGAGGAACCCGCTATCATCTTCTGGCGCGCGTCCCGGGTACGCAGGAATATACCCAGTGCGGCCCCCACCTGCCCCATCACCGCAGGCAGCAGCATTGGCAGCATTGAGTCGTGGCCAAGTACAGCCAGGTTATTGATCATCAATGGCACCAGCCCCCAGTGCAGCCCAAAGATCACGCAGACCTGCCACAGTGCCCCCATTGCCGCCCCAGCCAGCCACGGTGCCAGAACATAAATCCACTGATAGCCGTTCGCCAGTAGCTGGCTCAGCCAGGTAGCGACGGGACCAATAATCAAGAACGTCAGCGGTACGGTCACGACTAAACAGATGAGCGGCGCGAAGAAGTTTTTCATCGACGACGGTAATAATTTGCTGCTCTGCTTTTCCAGCCAGCAACTCACCCACGCAGCAAGAATGATTGGAATGACTGAGGAGCTGTAGTTAAACCAGGTCACGGGAATACCCATGAACGCCTCTGACACCGCCCCCACCTGTTGGCTGGCTTCAAACGCCTGAATCATCATCGGATGCGTGAGCGCCCCGCCGATGACCATGGTGATAAACGGATTGCCGCCGAACTTTTTACCGGCGGTGTAGCCCAGCACCAGCGGGAAGAAGAAGAACAGCGCATCGCTTGCCGCGAACCAAATTTTGTACGTTCCGCTGTCGGTCGAGAGCCAACCGCAGACTACCGCCAGTGCCAGCAGCCCTTTCAGAATACCGGAGGCCGCCAGTATGCCGATAAATGGGGTGAAAATGCCTGACACGATGTCAATCAGGCGTCCCAGCAGATTGCCTTTATCACCCTGTTCATCAGCCGCCACGGGGGTTTCGTCCGTCAAGCCTGCTTCTGCCCGCACCGCCTGCCAGGCGTCGTGAACGTGATTTCCGATGACCACCTGAAACTGTCCGCCGCTTTCGACAACCATAATTACGCCCGGATTTTTCTTGAGCCCTTGCGCATCTGCTTTTTGATTCTCTTTTAATTTGAAACGAAGCCGGGTGGCGCAATGAACCAGACTGACGATATTCTCTTTCCCCCCAACATGGGCAAGAATATCCTTCGCCAAAGCTTGGTATTCCATTTCGATTTCCTTACATCTGATGCCCGCAGGCACCGGTTGACTGAGTATAAAAATAAAAAAACCCGAGAACGTCTTCCTTTCAGAAGCCGCGCTCAGGTTTTGCCTGCGGTATGCAGTAACAATCCAGTTTTGGGGCTTAACGCCCTTCTTTTCTCACCCGTTCAATATGAATGGCGAGGAACATAATTTCTTCGGTCGTCAGCTCTCGCTGATAGCTATTCTGCAAATGCTGTCCAATCTTTTCCGCACACTTCCACGCTTTAGCGTAGTTATCCTTCACCGCTGTATGCAGCGACACATCGTCGTCCTGCACCACGGTACGGGTCAGCATTCGTTGGGCAAAGAACTTCAAATGCGTCACAAAACGTTGATAGCTTAGTGACTCTTCGTCGTACTCCAGCTGCAGCTGATATTTCACCAGCTGCAAGATTTCCTGCATCACGCGGGTCACGTGCATCACTTCTGGCATTTCGCTGTTGAGTTGTGCAGTCACCAGATGCAGGGCGATAAAACCGGCTTCATCTTCGGCAAGCTCAACCCCCAACCGTTTGGCAATAATTGCGCGAGCCTCCTGGCCCAGAGCGAATTCCTTCGGATACAGACGTCGAATTTCCCATAACAATACGTTCTTGATAGCGACCCCTTTCTTTTGCCGCTCGATGGCAAAGTTACAGTGGTCCGTTAACGTGATGTAGACGCTGTCCTGCAATTTTCCGAGTCTCTGCGCCGCCAGCCCAATAATGCGATCGCAGGTGGTCATCACTTCAAGGGGAATTTGACTGAGTAATTCCCCAAGCCGTCCGACCAGTTCATCGCTTTGCAGCGCGAACACTTTCTCTATTTTATCTGTGTCCAGATCTTCACCGATGCGTTTCTGAAAGGCCAGCCCACGGCCCATCACGACCTGCTCACGCCCGTGCTCATCCAGAACAACCACCACATTATTATTAAGAATTTTGGCGATTTTCATTGGAACCCCAGAAACAAAAAAACCTGACCTCCGACAAATGCCAGAAAATCAGGTTTTGCCTGCCGTAGCAGTAACAATCCAGTTTTGTCACTCTATCACTTTCATTCATGGCCTCAATGCGTCACGAGTAAAAATGTGATTTAGATCGTGATTAGTATCGCCGGAAAGACGGGGTTATCCGTTTTATTTGGACTGGATGACGCGAGCAATATCCGCTGACGTTTGCAGCGTGCGGATTTCATGAAATAACCCCAGTGCCTCATCGTATTCTTTGCGTAAATAACTCAACCACTGTTTGATACGAGCAACGTGATATAACCCGGTGTCGCCCTGCTTTTCGAGTCGAGTATATTTTTGCAACAGCGTCACCACATCAGGCCAGGCCATGCGCGGTTCGTTATATTTAATCACCCGGCTCAGATTTGGAATATTGAGGGCACCGCGACCGATCATCACCGAGTCACAGCCCGTTTCCTGTAGACAGGCTTGCGCACTTGCGTAATCCCATATTTCACCGTTGGCGATAACAGGAATATTCAGCCGTTGGCGAATGTCGCGAATCGCCTGCCAGTTAATGCGCTCCGCTTTGTAGCCGTCTTCTTTGGTACGCCCGTGAACGACCAGTTCGCTCGCGCCGGCCTGCTGAACAGCATCCGCAATCTCAAACTGGCGATCGCCACTGTCCCAGCCCAAACGCACTTTTACCGTGACGGGCAGATGAGAAGGCACGGCTTCACGCATCGCTTTCGCGCCGCGATAAATCAGCTCAGGATCTTTGAGCAGCGTTGCGCCGCCCCCGCTCCCGTTAACCATTTTCGACGGGCAACCGCAGTTGAGATCAACGCCATAAGAGCCCAGTTCCACGGCCCGCGCAGCGTTTTCTGCTAGCCACTCGGGGTATTGGCCCAGAAGCTGAATGCGAACCAGCGTGCCTGACGTCGTCCGACTCTGACGATGCAATTCCGGACAGAGTCGATAAAACGACTTTGCAGGCAATAGCATATCCACCACACGCAAAAACTCGGTGACGCAGAGATCGTAATCATTTACCTCGGTCAGCAGCTCGCGCACCAGTGAGTCGAGCACACCTTCCATCGGCGCCAGTAATACACGCATTCTCAATACCTGTGAAAAAAGACGCGCTATGGTAGCCGCTCTCCTGGCGCGTGGAAAGGGCTGTTTAACGCGCGTCCCGAGGCGATATCACGTCAACACAAAACCGATGACCACCATGATGACAAGCGCCAGCGAAATGATCGCCGGTCCCGTCATAAACGCGTGCACGGTCAGTTGTTCTTCTTTCTTAATGGAAGCAAATCGCGCAAGGGCGCTTTTCTCATCTGAAGCAATGATTTCTTCGAACTGCTTTTCGTAGCCCTGCTCTTTGAGCGCAGACGCGGCGTCGATATCTGCAGCTGGCCGTGCGTGAACCGCACTGCCTTTTTTGAAAATGAAATATTCTGGCATGAGGATCTCCTGCCTGTGTGGGAGATTTATCATATCATTACCGCCGAAAAACGGCCCGGTACTACACTGTTTTATATCACCTTTACCCTTAATTCTGGGGAAATGCCCGACGTTCCAAATAGGAATGTCTGGTATGCTCAAATTTCATGATGTGATCCGTAGCACGTTTCCAGGTTTAATTGTATGATGAATGCGTTTCATCAAGGACTTTCACCATGATCAAATTTCTCAATGCTGTCTGGCAATATCTGCGCGCGTTTATCCTTATTTACGCTTGCCTCTATGCAGGCATTTTCGTCGCGTCTCTACTGCCTATCACCATTCCGGGCAGCATAATCGGCATGCTGATTATGTTTTTGCTACTGGCGCTACAAATTTTGCCGCCAAAGTGGGTCAACCCTGGATGCTTCGTGCTGATTCGTTATATGGCGCTGCTGTTCGTGCCGATCGGCGTGGGGGTGATGCAATATTACGATGTGCTGAAAGCCCAGTTTGGTCCGATTGTTGTCTCATGCGCCATCAGCACGCTGGTGGTGTTCCTTGTGGTGAGCTGGAGTTCGCATCTGGTGCATGGCGAACGTAAAGTGGTAGGGCAAAAAGGAAACCAAAAATGATGGCCAATATCTGGTGGTCACTGCCGTTAACGCTGGTGGTTTTCTTCGCTGCACGGAAACTGGCTGCCCGTTTTAAAATGCCGCTGCTCAATCCGCTGCTGGTAGCCATGGTGGTGATTATTCCCTTCCTACTGATCGCCCACATTCCTTACGAGCGCTACTTTGCGGGCAGCAAAATTTTGAACGATCTGTTGCAGCCTGCGGTCGTTGCGCTGGCGTTTCCACTCTACGAGCAGCTTCACCAGATCCGGGCTCGCTGGAAATCCATCATCACGATCTGCCTGATTGGCAGCGTCGTCGCGATGGTGACAGGGACATCTGTTGCCCTGCTGATGGGCGCTTCGCCGCAAATCGCCGCCTCAATATTACCGAAATCCGTGACCACGCCGATTGCGATGGCCGTGGGTGGCAGCATTGGTGGCATTCCCGCGATTAGCGCGATGTGTGTGATTTTTGTCGGTATTTTGGGTGCCGTATTCGGTCACTCGCTGCTGAATGTGATGCGCATTCGAACCAAAGCGGCACGTGGGCTGGCAATGGGAACCGCATCGCATGCGCTCGGCACTGCGCGTTGCGCGGAACTGGATTATCAGGAAGGCGCGTTTAGCTCGTTGGCCCTGGTGATCTGTGGGATCATGACGTCGCTCATTGCGCCGTTCTTATTCCCGATCATTCTGGCTGTGGTGGGCTAAAATTTGCGATGCGTCGCGCAATTTTCATTTTGATTTCATAAGTTGCATACATAATGAGAACTGGATCACATATAAAGCGGTAGTGGCTCCGTAAACTACCGATCCATTAACCTTTATGAGGCATTGCCATGCACCCACGTTTTCAATCTGCTTTCGCCCAGCTCGCCGAGAATTTGCAATCAGCCCTGGCTCCGGTTCTGGCGGATGAGCACTTCCCCGCCCTGCTGACGGCTGAGCAGGTCACGATGCTTAAACAGGCTACGGGACTCGACGAAGACGCGCTGGCTTTCGCACTGCTTCCGCTGGCCGCTGCCTGCGCAAGAGCCGACCTTTCCCACTTCAACGTCGGTGCCATCGCGCGCGGCGTGAGTGGCACATGGTATTTCGGCGGGAACATGGAGTTCCTGGGTGCGACGATGCAACAAACTGTCCACGCAGAGCAGAGCGCGATCAGTCACGCCTGGCTGCGCGGGGAACATGCCCTGAAAGCCATTACCGTCAACTACACCCCTTGCGGTCACTGTCGCCAGTTTATGAATGAGCTGAACAGCGGTCTGGAACTGCGCATCAATCTGCCGGGTCGTGAGCCACATACGCTCGGAGATTACCTGCCGGATGCCTTTGGTCCGAAAGACCTCGACATCAAAACGCTGCTGATGGATGAACAGAACCACGGCTATGCGTTAACGGGCGATGACCTGGCGCAGTCTGCCATTGCCGCCGCCAACAAAAGTCACGCGCCGTACAGCCAGTCACCGAGTGGTGTTGCGCTGGAGTGCCGTGATGGTCGTATTTTCTCTGGCAGTTATGCCGAGAACGCCGCATTCAACCCAACCCTGCCACCGCTGCAAGGTGCCCTGAATTTGCTGAGCCTGAACGGCTATGATTACCCGGATATACAGCGCGCGATCCTCGCCGAAAAAGCCGACGCGCCGCTGATTCAGTGGGATGCCACCGCGGCCACCCTGAAAGCACTGGGCTGTTCTCATATCGACCGCACGCTCTTGGCGTAATCTTTCTTTGCGGGCAGAAATGCCCGCAAAACTGATGAAATTCCCCTCAATCAAATCGCAGTTTCTTGCGCTTCCCAGGCGGGTAAAGTAGCCTGAGTGAAATTTCACCCACGGACGAGTCATCTTCATGTTAAAGCGTGTGTTTTACAGCCTGTCTGTCCTGGTCGGCATACTGCTGTTGGCTGCGCTCGGCCTTGACCGCTGGATGAGCTGGAAAACCGCCCCCTATATTTTTGACGATTTACAGGATCTGCCTTATCGACAGGTTGGCGTGGTGCTGGGGACGGCAAAATATTATCGTACGGGCGTTATCAATCAATATTACCGCTACCGCATTCAGGGCGCGTTAAATGCCTACAACAGCGGCAAAGTGAATTACCTGCTGTTAAGCGGCGATAATGCGCAGCAAAGCTATAACGAGCCGATGACCATGCGCAAAGATTTGATTGCCGCAGGCGTCGACCCCGCGGATATCGTTCTGGATTACGCCGGTTTCCGTACGCTGGATTCTATTGTGCGTACCCGCAAAGTATTTGATACCAACGATTTCATTATCATCACGCAGCGTTTCCACTGCGAGCGCGCGCTCTTTATTGCGCTCCATATGGGCATTCAGGCCCAGTGCTACGCCGTACCGTCGCCAAAAGATATGCTCAGCGTCCGCGTTCGTGAGTTTGGCGCTCGCTTTGGTGCGCTCGCCGACCTGTATCTCTTCAAACGTGAACCACGCTTTTTAGGTCCGCTGGTTCCTATTCCGGAGCTGCACGAAGTGCCCGAAGGTGCGCAGGATTATCCGGCAGTCACACCCGAGCAACTTCTGGATCTACAGATAAAAGACAAAAAATAAGAAAACAAAAAAGCCCGCTATCTCAGCGGGCTTTTTTTGACTACGACTATTACTTTTTACGTGCGTATTTCAGTGAATCCAGAGCGACGGCGAAGATGATGATCGCGCCCTTGATGATGTACTGCCAGTAAGGGTTCACGCCGATATACGTCAGGCCGTAGTTGATTACGGTGAAGATGATAACACCGGTGACCACGCCCACTACCGTACCCACACCGCCGCTGAACGATACGCCACCTACGACGCAGGCTGCGATGGCATCCAGCTCGTACATGAAGCCGAGGTTGTTCGTTGCAGAGCCGATACGGCCCGCTTCAAGCAAACCACCGAATGCGTAGAACACACCGGACAATGCGTAAATCATCAGCAGGTTCAGCGCAACGTTAACGCCAGACACTTTCGCGGCTTCAGGGTTACCGCCGATAGCGAAAATGTTTTTACCGAAGCGCGTTTTGTTCCACAGCACCCAGACGAACGCGACTGCAATCAGCGCATAGAAGGTGATGTACGACAGACGGAAACTGCCCAGCGCCACAAAGCCTTGAGCGAAGGTGGAGAAGCCACTGTCGAAACCGGAAATCGGTGATGCGCCCACGAAGTCGTAATACAGGGAGTTGATCCCGTAAACGATAATCATCGTGCCCAACGTTGTAATAAACGGCGTTACGTTCAGATACGCGATGATGATACCGTTAATCAGACCGATAATGGCACCGATAACGCACACGATCAGCACCACCAGAATGATAGGCATGGTAGCCATTTCCGGGAACACTTTGTTTGCATTATCAATGGACTGCAATAATGTTGCCGCGATAACAGCCGCTAAGCCTACCTGACGTCCTGCTGACAGGTCGGTACCCTGAGTGACAATAAGACCCGCCACACCCAATGCGATAATAATACGCACTGAGGACTGGGTCAGAATGTTACTCAAGTTTAGTAAACTTAAGAACGTAGGGTCCTGGAAAATAATAATGGCCAGTAATACTAAAAGTACGACGTAAATTCCGCCTTCTTTCAGATAAGTGAGAAAACTTTTTTTATTTAACGCACTCATGAGGAGCCCCTGATCTTAAAGGTGCAAAGACGCAAGACGGAGAATTTCGTTTTGCGTTGTCGTTTTGGTGTCAACAATTCCGGCAACGAGACCATTGCTCATAACCAGAATACGATCTGTGATCCCTAACAATTCCGGCATTTCGGAAGATATAATAATGATCCCTTTATTCTTTTTGGCCAACTCAGCAATCAGCTGATAAATTTCAAATTTGGCCCCTACGTCAATACCGCGCGTCGGTTCATCCAGCATTAAAATTTCTGGTTGGGTTAATAACCAGCGACCGATAATGACTTTCTGTTGGTTACCGCCGGAAAGCGAACCAATTTGCGTCTGATGTCCTGGGGTCTTCACACGCATTGAATCGATAACCCATTGGGTATCGCTTTTCATGCGGGAAGTATCCAGCAGGCCGACTTTATTCTTATAGTTACGAATATTCGAAATTAACGAGTTAAAGTTAATATCGAGATACGCGTAAATACCCGTCGAGCGACGCTCTTCAGTCACCAGTGCAAAACCATGATTAATGGCTTCGTTGGCATTATGGTTATTAATTTTTTTACCGTGCAGCGTGATGGTGCCATCGGCTTTCTCACGGATACCAAACAGGGTTTCCACAATATCAGTACGCTTTGCACCGACCAGCCCGGCAATACCCAGAATTTCGCCTTTGTGCAGATCGAAAGAGACATCCCGGATGGAAGGCTGACGCAGCGACGTGAGGTTGCGCACCTCAAGAATCACTTCGCCTGGCGTGTTCTGTTTGTCCGGGAAGCGCTGGTTCAAAGAGCGCCCAACCATCATGGCGATGATTTTGTCCATGTCCAGCCCTTCGAGAGGCTGGGTGGCGATCCACTGACCATCACGCAGAATAGTGATTTCATCGCACAGCTGGAAAATCTCTTCCATTTTATGCGAGATGTACACAATACCGCAGCCGCGATCTTTCAATTTACGGATAATAGTGAAAAGGTGATTCACCTCTTTTTCCGTTAATGAAGATGTTGGCTCATCCATGATGACAATTTTCGCATCATAGGAGAAAGCTTTTGCAATTTCGATCATCTGCATCTGCGAAACGGATAATGTCCCTACGCGTGCGCGCGGGTCAATCTCAATATCCAATTCATCGAAAATAGCTTTTGTATCACGGTACATTTTGTCCTGATCGACAAATACGCCTTTGGTCGGATAACGACCCAACCACATATTGTCCATAACAGAACGTTGAAGCACCAGATTTAACTCCTGGTGAACCATCGAAATACCATTTTCCAGCGCTTCTTTGGCTGAATGGAAATCGATCTCTTTCCCCTGAAAAAGGATGCTACCAGAATCTTTTTGATAGATTCCAAAAAGGCATTTTAATAATGTTGATTTACCTGCACCGTTCTCTCCCATCAACGCGTGAATAGAGTGAGGACGCACTTTTAAATTAACATTATCGAGAGCCTTAACGCCCGGGAATGACTTGTTAATACCGCTCATTTCTAACAAGAATTCGCGTGACGACTGAGTAGTTGTGCTGACCATAATTATACCTTGACGGCCTCGCATATCGCGTTATAAAAGGGCGCAACGAATTGCGCCCTGTGAGAACATGCAATCAAATAACTTATTTACCGACAAACTCAGCCAGGTTCGACTGATCTACGCCCACGTATGGGATACGTACAATTTTGTTCTCGATTTTCCAGGTGGTGCCATCTGCAGCACCTTTGCCCGCGGCCAGGTTTTTCGCCAGGTCGAAGGTGGCTTTCGCCTGGTTATTAGCATCGTTCAGAACGGTACCGGCCATTGCGCCCGATTTCACCAGCGCCAGCGCTTCTGGCAATGCATCCACACCGAAGACTGGAATAGATGATTTGTTGTGTGCTTTCAGCGCTTCAACCGCACCCATTGCCATCGCATCGTTGTTCGCGATAACCACTTCGATTTTGTTAGCATTCGGACCAGACAGCCATGCGTCCATCTTGTCTTTTGCCATCGCGGTATCCCACATCGCGGTATCAAGCGCCAGCTGCTGCGTTTTCAGCCCTTTGTCGTTCAGCTCTTTGATAACGTAAGTGGTACGCGCTTCAGCATCCGGGTGACCCGGCTCGCCTTTCAGCAGAACAAACTGAATCTGACCATCTTTATTCAGATCCCAGTTCGGGTTTGCTGCCCAATGTTTAGCGATCAGATCGCCCTGAATAATACCGGACTCTTTGGAGTCAGTACCCACGTAGAAGGCTTTGTCGTAGCTGTCCAGCGCTTTGCGGGAAGGTTCTTTGTTAAAGAAGACGATTGGCACATTCTGCCCGCGCGCTTTCTCGATAACCGTACCTGCCGCAGCCGGGTCAACCAGGTTGATTGCCAGGGCTTTAACGCCTTTTGCCAGCAGAACGTCGATCTGGTCGTTCTGTTTGGACTGGTCGTTCTGGGAGTCGTTCATCAGCAGCTGGACGTCTGGCGCTGCTTTAGCATCTTTTTCAATTGCTTTACGCACAACAGACATGAAGTTGTCGTCGTATTTATAGATTGTCACGCCAATACGGGTATCCGCAGCGTGCGCTGCTGCGCCAAAAAGCATGCTTGCCATAACGGCAGACAGAGTCAAAACCTTCTTATTCATGGTATCTCCGGTTTTTTTTATGCAGGGTAATTCTTCTTGTGAATAACGATCGGCAGGCGGGTGTTAAAAAAACGTTACTGACCGCCGAAGTTCACTTATAAAATTTCTCTCTTCCGTGTTCGGTAACGCTCCAGAAATGCGCTTTATGGTTGTTTGCGGCACTTTGGCTATAGTAAAAGTGATTAATCACCGTTACATAGCGTTTCAGTTCCTAAAACGCTGACATCATAGTCAGCGCCTTGTTAAGATACTGTGAATTTACTCACAGATTGAAAACGGTTACATCACTCATCGTTATCAGTTAGTGATCGGAGCCACAATTTGCCGAATAGCAACAGAATGACGACGCACTAAAGTTGGCATGAAACAGTGTGTTGCGCTCGAATCAAGCTGCCCTGCGGCGCCCTGTAACGCCAACTCAGTGGCAAGACGCGCCATCGACGCAATAGGGTAACGCACCGTGGTTAGCTGAGGGTCTGTGTACCGCGCAATGGGGATATCATCGAAACCAATCAATGACAAATGCTGTGGCACCGCAATTCCGTTGTCTTTTAGCGCGGTAAGCGCCCCGGCGGCCATGCTGTCGTTGTAGGCAAATACCGCCGTGAGCTGCAAATTGCGTCCTAGCAATTCGACCATGGCGGCCTCCCCACCCTGCATATCCGGTGCACCGGTACCTATCCAGCTCTCGACAGGTATAATCCCCGCTTCTTTCATCG
>Ga0256410_1002776_pt1 | contig 11301 bp, 5 predicted proteins | sample PhyWR1_FD_185983 | JGI IMG/M metagenome (GOLD analysis project Ga0256410, IMG submission 185983) | Leaf surface microbial communities from wheat plants in UC Gill Tract Community Farm, Albany, California, United States - DLSL W.R1 | ecosystem: Host-associated > Plants > Phyllosphere >... | reverse complement strand
TTCACCAACCCATCGCCTGAGGCACGGCCATGATTCGTGATGCAACCCAAAACGATTTGCCGGCGATCCGCGATATCTACAACGATGCGGTGCGCAACACCACGGCGATCTGGAACGAACAACCGGTGGACCTCGGCAACCGCCAGGCCTGGTTCAGTGCCCGGCATGCCCAGGGGTATCCGATCCTGGTCAGCGTAGAAAACGATGAAGTCACCGGCTACGCCTCGTTCGGCGACTGGCGCCCGTTCGAGGGCTTTCGCTACAGCGTCGAACACTCGGTGTATGTACGCAACGACCAGCGCGGCAAAGGCCTCGGCCCACCCCTGATGGAAGCCCTGATCGAACGCGCTCGCACCTGCGGCAAATACGTGATGGTCGCCGCCATCGAAAGCGGCAACCAGGCCTCGATCCGCCTGCATGCACGCCTGGGTTTCGTCACCACCGGGCAGATGCCGCAAGTGGGTATCAAGTTCGGCCGCTGGCTGGACCTGACCTTTATGCAACTGGCCTTGAACCCGGGCGCCGAGCCGCCCAAGGAGTAAGACCGATGAGCGCTGCGCAATTGCGTCGAGTCAATGCCGAGAGTTTTGCCCATTACCGCCAGGGTTTGATTGAGCTGTTGCTGGACGCGGTCAAGCATGGCGCGTCGGTCGGCTTCATGGCCGACTTCGATGAAGCCCAGGCCCGCGATTACCTGGGCGGCGTGCACGCCGGTATCGAGGACGCCAGCCTGTTGCTGTGGGTGGTGGTGCGCGATGAACAGGTGCAGGCCAGCGTGCAATTGGCGCTGTGCCAGAAAGCCAACGGCCTGAACCGCGCCGAGGTGCAAAAGCTGCTGGTGCACAGCAGCGCGCGGCGCCACGGCCTCGGCCAGCAACTGATGAACACCCTGGAACTCGCCGCGCGCCAACACAAGCGCGGCCTGTTGTACCTGGACACCGAAGCCGGCTCCCCGGCCGAAGCCTTCTACCAGTCGCTGCGCTACACCAAGATCGGTGAGTTGCCCGACTACTGCCAAAGCCCGGACGGGCGCTACAGCCCGACCGCCATCTACTTCAAGACCCTGGGGCAACCTGCATGATTCCTGGTGAATATCAGATCCAGCCTGGCGACATCGAACTCAACGTGGGCCGGCGCACCATCAACCTCAGCGTGGCCAACAGTGGCGACCGGCCGATCCAGGTGGGCTCGCATTACCATTTTTTCGAGACCAATGACGCGCTGACGTTTGACCGCGCGGCCAGCCGTGGCATGCGCCTGAATATTCCGGCGGGGACGGCGGTGCGGTTTGAGCCGGGGCAGAGTCGGGAAATCGAGTTGGTGGATTTGGGTGGTGGCAGGCGGGTGTTTGGGTTTGCCGGGCGGATCATGGGTGATCTTTAGGGCCTCATCGGGGGCAAGCCCCCGCCCACAGGGTATACGCATTCCAACTGTGGGAGGGGGCTTGCCCCCGATAGCGGACTCACATTCAACATAAATTTTTCAGGGCAACCACACATGAAAATCAGCCGCCAAGCCTACGCCGACATGTACGGCCCCACCGTAGGCGACAAGGTTCGCCTGGCCGACACCGAGCTGTTCGTCGAAGTGGAACAGGACTTCACCGTCTACGGCGAAGAAGTGAAATTCGGCGGCGGCAAGGTGATCCGCGACGGCCAGGGCCAGAGCCAACTGCTGGCCCATGAAGTGGTCGACACGCTGATAACCAACGCGCTCATCATCGACCACTGGGGCATCGTCAAGGCCGACGTCGGCCTGAAAAACGGCCGCATCCACGCGATCGGCAAGGCCGGCAACCCGGATATCCAACCAGGCGTGACCATGGCCATCGGCGCCAGCACCGAAGTGATCGCCGGCGAAGGCATGATCCTCACCGCCGGCGGCATCGACTCCCACGTGCACTTCATCTGCCCGCAGCAGATCGAGGAGGCGCTGACCAGCGGCGTCACCACCATGATCGGCGGCGGCACCGGGCCGGCCACCGGCACCAACGCCACCACCTGCACCTCGGGGCCGTGGCACCTGGCGCGCATGCTGCAGGCCAGCGATTCGTTCCCGATGAACATCGGTTTTACCGGCAAGGGCAACGCCAGTTTGCCGGAGCCGTTGATCGAACAGGTCAAGGCCGGCGCCATCGGCCTCAAGCTCCATGAAGACTGGGGCACCACGCCCGCCAGCATCGACAACTGCCTGAGCGTTGCCGACGAATACGACGTGCAGGTGGCGATCCACAGCGACACCTTGAACGAGTCCGGCTTCGTCGAAACCACCCTCGCCGCGCTCAAGGGCCGCACCATCCACACCTACCACACCGAAGGGGCCGGTGGCGGCCACGCGCCGGACATCATCAAGGCCTGTGGTTTCCCCAACGTGCTGCCCAGCTCCACCAACCCGACGCGGCCGTTCACGCGCAATACCATCGACGAGCACCTGGACATGCTGATGGTCTGCCATCACCTGGACCCAAGCATTGCCGAAGACGTGGCCTTCGCCGAAAGCCGCATCCGCCGTGAAACGATTGCCGCCGAAGACATCCTGCACGACCTCGGCGCGTTCTCGATGATCAGCTCCGACAGCCAGGCCATGGGCCGCGTCGGCGAGGTGATCACGCGCACCTGGCAGACCGCCGACAAGATGAAAAAACAGCGCGGCGCACTGCCGGGCGATGGCCCGGGCAACGACAACTTCCGCGCCAAGCGCTACATCGCCAAGTACACCATCAACCCGGCGATCACCCATGGCATCAGCCACATCGTAGGTTCCATCGAAGTCGGCAAGTGGGCCGACCTGGTGCTGTGGCGCCCGGCGTTTTTCGGGATCAAGCCGACCCTGATCCTCAAGGGCGGCGCGATTGCCTCAAGCCTCATGGGCGACGCCAACGCCTCGATTCCCACGCCGCAACCGGTGCATTACCGCCCGATGTTCGCCAGCTTCGGCAGCTCGCTGCACGCCACCAGCCTGACGTTTATCAGCCAGGCGGCATTGGCGGCGGGCTTGCCCGAGCAGTTGGGATTGAAGAAGCAGATTGCGGTGGTCAAGGGGTGCCGCGACGTGCAGAAAACCGACCTGATCCACAACGATTACCTGCCGGATATCGAAGTGGACCCGCAGACCTACCAGGTCAAGGCCGATGGGGTGTTGCTGTGGTGTGAGCCGGCGGAGGTGCTGCCGATGGCGCAGCGGTATTTCCTGTTCTAGCGAAGGCCGCTGGCAAGGGCGCTGGCGCCCTTGCCACGAGGTCTTTAAAGCGGGTTATCCGCCAACAGCTGTCGGCTCAATGTCTTGATCGACTCCGCCTCCGCAATCTGCAACTCCCCCGCCAGGGCATCGGAACTCTGTGTATAGCTCTCGTCCGAAATCTCCCCCGCCGAATGGCGCTCGTGCAGTGCAGCCTGGCGCGCCTGGAACGGTTCACGCTGCGCCTCAAACTGCGCGCGATAGGTGTTGGTCACGTAGTCCATCCAGAAGTCCCGCGCCAGCAGTGCCTGAAACTCTGCCGGTGAGTTGTCCATGGAAACGATGCTCGTATACACGTTGTCCAGCATCTGCGGCGTGACATCGGCCAGCTGGATAAACCTGGCCTGGGTGGGCTGGGCCGGCAGCTCCAACCGGTCTTTGAGGCCGTAGCGGTAAGCCAGCCGGATCTCGACCTCTTCCAGATGTGCGATACGGATGGCTCTTTCATCCGCCGTCAGCTCCGTCATCTGATCGATCAGTTCTGTCCGGTGCGCAATATCCTCCAGGGCGAACCGCTCAACATGATCGAGGCGGAACAGCCCACGGGCCAATTTCAACAGCGCCGGCGCTCGCTGCCCTGATTCAGCCTGGGTTTCGGCCCGGTAGACCAGCGACATGATCTCCAGGTTACTGAACGACAACGCCGCCCGGTCACCGCAGGCGGCCCTGCCCGCCCACTCGAACATTTGCTTGCGCAACGCCCGGGACTCGGCACTGTTGCGGGTGATGGTTTCGATCACCGCCCACACGCGTTGCTGCAGATTGGCATAACCGGCCCCCGAGGCATCCAGATCTCGCAGCACTTCAAAGAATCCCTCCGCCTCTTGATGCCTGACCAGCTGAAACCATTGCGCCTCCCGCACTCCCTGCTGTTCCAGCGGCAGGTCCCGGGTCCAGCGTTGCAGTTGGACACGGGCCAGCCTCGTCCCCGCCGACTCCACCACAGATAACGCCGGCGCCTGATACCTGAAAGCCGATTGATACCGGGTGCGAACCAACTCTGGCCGTTCACGTTCAAGACGGGCCCAGTAATTGCTCAACCGCTGCTGGGTAGCCTCGGACAGAGGGTTGCCATAGATCTGCGTCGCGCCATTGAGCCGCGACATTTGCTCCAGATGTTCGGCAGACGGCGCCACCACGTTGTCCGGGATAGTGGTGATGCGGTTCTGACTCAGATCAATCATGTCGATCAACGGTTGTTCTGACAGGCCGACAGGCCAGGTTTCGAGTTCAGTATTGCTCAAAAAGAGCGAGCGCATGTCCGTGATCTGCGTAAAGTCCGGTGCCATACCCAACGGATTATCTTGCAGCCTCAGCCCCCTGAGGGTGGTTCGCTCAGACAGCACCCGAGCCGACTCGACGTCCAGGCGAATCTGGTTTCGATCCAGGTACAGACGCGTCAAACCGTGCATGTCACCCAGCGCCTGCGGCAACCGGGTCAATTGGTTGTTAGACATATCCAGCCAACGCACGCCCCGGTAGCGGTTGAGGAAGCCATCCGGCGAACTGCTCAGGTTCATGTCACTCAATCTCAGTGACCCCACATGGCTGAAGTCGGCGTCCAGGTCCGGCAGGCTTTCCAGGGTCAGTCCACTCAGGTTCAGTTCCAGACCGATCGGCGTGCCGTCAATCGCCAGTTTCTGCGCCGTCTCCCAGCGCCAGCATTTGAGGATACGTTCCACTGCCTCGTAGCGATCACCACGGGTGCTTGCCGCTTGCGCCACGCGATTTAACCGCACGTAGCGTTGCGCCTCACCGCCGCCCGAAAACGACCAGGACGAGAGTTGGCGACGCAATGTCTCAAGCTCTTGCTCCAGGGCCCGCAGCCTGGCCTCGACCGTCTCCAGCGGTTGCAAAAACGCCTCGACCTGCGCCGGTTTCAAGCCGGGGCGTAGCTCAAGCAAGCGAGTGGCTACGGGATCCGCCACGATGAATGCGTTCTCCAGCCCGGCCGCCAACAACTCTGGCCGGGTAGCGGCCAGCCGCTCCCGATAGGCCTTGAGCTGTCGATAGACGTCGTGAGTAAACCAGTTGCCCTGCAGCAACGTCACCCGATTGGCCCTGGTTTGGGCCTCCAGATGCTCGGGCGCGGGATCAAGAATGGCCGCAGGCACTTCGCGCAATTGGTTGTCACGCAAATCTATCAGTTGCAAGTCGGCCTGATCACGCAACCCGGACGGCCATTGGCGGGTGACGGTGCCTTTGAGGTTGAGCCGTTGCAAGGCGGGCATGCGGCTGAAATCCGGTAAGCGTCGCGACATATTCTGGTCTTGCAGGTTCAGGTCTTGCAGTTGGGTCAGCCCTTCCAGAAGCGCGGCGTCTGTCTCGGTTGCCTCGATCATGCAGCCACTGAGGTCCAGGTGAGTCAGGTCCTGCATCCGCGCGATTGACTGCGGGATCGCGCCCAGCCGCTGGTCCTTGATGCGCAGGCGCTTGAGCCTCGGAAACCCATTGAGGAAGGCGTCGGCATTGACACTGAAGGATGACTCGTCCAGCACCAGTTCCTCGATGTAGGGGAGCGGTACCTTTAGCGAAGGTAATTCGGTTGCCTTTTTCAGGTTCAATGTGGTGTCGCCCTGGCGCTGCCAGCAGCGCATGAGGCGCTGGGACAGCTGCTCTTTTTGCGCGGCAACCCCTCGATCAGTCCCGAGACGCGAAGCTGATTTGCGCGCCCAGTCAGTCAACCCACGCTTCAAGACAGCGAACTCGGCCTCAAGGCGGGTCAACTCGGTGTCGGCCGTGTCGCCCAGGGTTTGCAGGAACGCGTCGGCTTCCATCTCGGTGAAGCCGGGGTACAGCTTTCGTACCCGGCCACGTGACGTACGGAACCAGCCCGCCATTTGCTGAAACACAGGCATGCCACCCGCCAGGCGAGAGCCCGGCTCCAGGCTGGGCTTGAGCACGCGCTGCTCGTGCAACACCGCCCGGAAAGCGTCCCTGGGCATGGGCGCCCGTTGCACGGCCTGTTTGAGCCGCTCGGCGTCGCCCAGGGTGAAGCCCAGCGCCTGCCGTTCCTGCGCCAACAGGTCGCTCAATACCGAGGCATACAGGCTGCCGCTTCCGTCCTGGGCAAAGCCTGAGCCCTCGTTGACCACCAGCACGCCGCGCAGCGCTGACGATGGCACCCCAAGCGTGTCCAGCAAGCGCCCGCGGGCACCGCCTTCACGCAACTCGAAACGCACATTGGCCGGCCAGCCGGGCAAGGTTTCCAGGCTATGCAGCGCCAGCCGTTCGCTGTCGACGCTGGCGCTGATATCCAGATGCAGCCCCTCATAAGCCCGGTTGACTCGCAGCTCCTGATGGCACCACTGCGCCAGGCTATCGAGACGCGGCGGCAAGGCGCCGGGGTTGGCGAGCGCTTCCCGCTCCGCCGGGGTAGCCTGTTCCAGCAGTTGCCGGGCCACCGCGTCCGGCAGGTGCGGGTAGTTTGCCCGGATACGCCCGACCAGCGGGTCGGCGCCGCTATTCTGTTGTGTGTAGAGAGACTCAAAAAGCATCAACCGATTGCTCTGCGCATCGGCCGCAATCTCCTTGCGCAATGCGCCGGCACGCTCGGCCATCGTCATTTCCGAGGTCCCGGGTACGACGCTCAGGTCCACGCCCTGGGCGCTGTACATCTTTAGCAGGGACTCAAGGAGCGAGCCATTGGTACGGGTTGGCTCGTCCACCACAATGACCTGCCGGCGCACGGTCCCATCCGCAGGGGCGGGGTCCTCCCAGACGTCATCGAACCGGCTGAGCATCACGCGCAGCAGGGGTTTGGTCGGCAACAAACCCTGCTCGCGCATGATCTTGAATTGCAGACGCAAGTCGGCCTTGGCGAAGTCTTGAGGCTGATCACTGGCGATCTGCCGCGCGAACACCTCCAGGTCATGCTCAATGCGAAAACGGCTGAGCGTATCGCTGAGCAAGGCCGAAGGTTGATCCTGTTCAACATACATGCGCCGCAGGTCGTCGACCTCGACGCCGCTGGCCACACGCACGCGCTCAAGCTGTGCGTTGTCCAGGCCCTGGGCGCGATAGCCCAGGCGTTTCATCAGCGTCGGGCCGTCCCAGGCCAGGGGTTCGTCGACGCTATGGGTCCAGATGCCGGCGCCGTTGTGCTCCAGCGGGACCGCGTAACCGTCGGCCCGGGTCGGATGGGGGATCTGGTACTCACCACTGGCCGGGTCTTGCGTAACCGCGTAGTGGCCGTCGTCGAGCGGCAGCATTTGCTGGCGGTTGTAGCGATACAAACCCAGCTCATTGGGCGCCGATTCGGCGGGCAGGCTCACGTCACTGCGGTAGGGTGCAAGGTCTGCCTTCCAAAGACGCTGTTCGCCTGTGGGCAACCTGATGGGCTTGAGTTCATCGATCAACGCCGGTGTCTCGACCTTGGGCAACCTCGCCAGGCCCTTGCCGGCGCCCGCCATCAGCGCCAGCATGGCCAGGTTCTGCGCCACATCCAGCAAGTGCTGGCGGGCGGCCTCGCGGTCGCCCTGGCTCCAGTCCATCACGCCCTCGAACGTTTCGGCCAACAGCTGCTCGACCATCACCGCCATCATCACTTCGCCCAGCACCGGCACGAACATCGACACCAGCCCGAGCACCACGAAACCGCCCTCCAGCAGGTGCGCGATTTTCTGCGCGCGCACCTTGGCATCCACGTCGGCAGTGGGCACGGCCTGGTGGCGGGCGTCGTTGATGATCTTGTCGCGATTGCCCTCGTAGAGGTCGGCCCACAAATCGACATTCGGCGACCACAGGCCGTAACGGGCAACCACCGTCGGTTTGACGTCAGGGGCCTGGGCCGTATGCCGCGTGGCCGGTTTTTCCGGCGGTTGTTCCTGGGGTTTGAGCGCTATCGATGAGAGCGGACTGACGAAATCCCAAAGGCCCTGGAACAGTGGCGAGCGGGTAACCGCCCTCAGGTTTGCCCCCGCATCCGAGACGGCCTCGGTAAAGCGGCTGAAATAATAAGGGCGTTTTTCACCGTCGACAAACTGGCTGAAAAAGCGCTGATAACCCGTGGGTTGCGGCCCGGCTGCGGCGCTGGCCGGCGTGGCATCCAGCGCCAGCAATTGCCGCGTGATTTCTTCCTTGAGCGCTTCAGACGTGTTGTAGCGTTTGAACGGATGCTCCGGGTCGTGCGGCACATAGACAATCGACGCATCGCCATAGCGGTACTTCTGCACCGGCTCGAACACCACACAGCCTTTGAGTTTTAGCCCCATGACACTCAGGCAACAGAACCACACCGGCTTGCCGCCCAATGTCGGGTTGCGCTCACCGTCGATGACCTTGAGCACCATGGCGTAGTCGTCGGGTTCAATGTCGTGCTTGACCAGGGCCAGGTAAGCCGCCGCCCGCATCGCATCCTTGTTGCGGGTGGTGACCACCTGGCGCAAGGAGGAGTCGAGCACTGCGTCCTGTGGTTTCAGAAAGCCCTTGATATAGGCCTGGTACTGCGCGCCGATGTCCAGGCTGCGACACAGGTTGATGAACTGTTCCACGGTCAGGGGGGTGCTGACAGGTGAGCCGTCCTTGGTGGTGAACCCTGAGGTTTCACCAAAGAAGCCCGGCTGACCTTCGTCTTCTTCAAAGTTGTGCAGGGCTGCATGCAGCAGCGAGACATTCAATACGTTGAACTCTCCGGCCTTGATGCCCAGCAGTCCCAACCTGAGGTTTTTCTCCAGCTTGATAAAGGTGTTGTCGACGTCGAGTTCAACCTTGAACCGGTCCTTGAGCGCCTGGGACAAATGCACCTTGGCAAACGCTTCGACCGACTGCAGGTTGGCCATACGCTCACTTACCACCTGCTGGGATTGCAGGCTGGTTCGGGTGCAGTGCTTCAGGTTCTGTTGCTGCTCGCACGAAAGGCCCTGGAACCAGGGCTGCTGAGTGAAATCGCCCAGGGTGATCTCTACACGACGTTGCGCGCTAGCCTTGATCAGCCAAGCGGGCAGTGCTTGTTTGACATAGTCCGCGTTGGACAGGGAAAGATCGGGTACCGCGCGGGCGCCTGGAACATCGGGCACTGGCGAGCCCGGACCGGGCGTTTGGGGAGTGGACATAGGCACCTGCCTTGGAAGAGTAGAAAGGTGATTAACTTAATCAGCTCACTTCCAAGGCCGGGCCTATCTATGTAGCGGTGCAGCGGAGTATCAGGTGTTCCACGACTCGCGTGGATCAAACGCGGCTTTTTTCGCCAGTTCCTGCCACAGCGCCTTAACCTCGTCGTCGGTGTTTTTCGGCATCACCGCCTTGAGTTGCACGAACAGGTAACCGCGCTCCCCGGCCTTGTTCGACAAACCATGGCCCTTGGCGCGCATGCGTTGGCCGTTCTGGCTGCCGGCCGGCACCTTGAGGTTGATCTTGCCGGTGAGGGTCGGCACGGCCACTTCCGCGCCCAGCGCCAATTCCCACGGCGCCAGCGGCAGGTTGATGACCAGGTTATCGCCATCCACTTCAAACCGTGGGTGCGGCGCAAACTTGATAATCAGGTACAGGTCGCCATTCGCCCCACCGCCAATGCCCGGCGCGCCCTGGCCCTTGAGGCGGATGCGCTCGCCGTCGGCCACGCCGGCGGGGATCTTCACGTTCAGGCTCTTGGTGGTGTTGCTGACATGCCGGCCCGAGGCGTCGTATTGCGGCACCTGGAAGCTGATCTGCTTGGACTCGGTAGACAGCGTCTCTTCGAGGAACACCGACAGCTGCATCTCCACGTCCTGGCCTTTGCGCCCGGTCGGCCGGCGCTGGCCGCCGCCAAAGGCGTCGCCGCGCGAACCGAAGATGGAGCTGAAGAAGTCCGAGAAATCGCCCTGGTCCTGGCCGCCGCCGCCAAAGCCGCCACGGCTCTGCCACCCTGGTGGCCCCTGGAACGGCTGGCCATGCTGGCCGTATTTGCGCAACTCGTCGTATTCGGCGCGCTTGTCGGCGCTTTTAAGCGCTTCATACGCTTCGGACGCGTCCTTGAACTTGGCTTCGGCGTCTTTTTCCTTGCTTACATCCGGGTGATATTTGCGTGCGAGTTTGCGATAGGCGGCCTTGATTTCCTTGTCATCGGCGCTCGGCTCGACACCCAATATCTTGTAGTAATCTTTGAAATCCATCGGCGATTCACCATCCTTAATCGAGATCGCACAGCCCGGGGCACAACGTGCGCTGCTTTGCACCTGTTGAGAGATGTGGCCTGGGGGTGCGTCAAAGTTTTATCGGCACTTGCCGTATGCAGCAGATGTGGGGGCGAATCCCACACTTTCAAGGCGTATTTACAGATAGCCGGCCTACGCATCCGCGCTCGACTGGCATACACTGCGCGGCCGTTTTTCAACCGGAACCCGATAGACATGAAAAACCCATCCCCAGCCCGTGCCTGCGGCATCGACTTTGGCACGTCCAACTCCACCGTCGGCTGGATCCGCCCCGGCGAGGAGACGCTTATCGCGCTGGAGGACGACAAGATCACCTTGCCGTCAGTGGTGTTCTTCAACTTCGAGGAGCGTCGCCCGGTGTACGGCCGCCTGGCCCTGCACGAATACCTGGAAAACTACGAAGGCCGCTTGATGCGTTCGCTCAAGAGCCTGCTGGGCTCCAAGCTGATCAAGCACGACACCAGCGTGTTGGGCACGGCGATGCCGTTCACCGACCTGTTGGCGCTGTTTATCGGCCAGCTCAAGAGCCGCGCCGAGGCTACCGCCGGTCGTGAGTTCGAAGAAGTGGTGCTGGGCCGCCCGGTGTTCTTCGTCGATGACGACCCGATGGCCGACCAGGAAGCCGAAAACACCCTGGTGGACGTGGCGCGCAAAATCGGCTTCAAGGACATCTCGTTCCAGTACGAACCGATTGCGGCGGCGTTTGACTACGAGTCCACCATCGCCAAGGAAGAGCTGGTGCTGATTGTCGACATCGGCGGTGGTACGTCCGACTTCTCGCTGGTGCGCCTGTCGCCGGACCGTCGCCACAACGACAACCGCCAGGACGACATCCTCGCAACCGGCGGCGTGCACATCGGCGGTACCGACTTCGACAAACAGCTCAGCCTGCAAGGCATGATGCCGCTGTTCGGCTACGGCAGCCGCATGA
>Ga0256410_1002772_pt1 | contig 11312 bp, 10 predicted proteins | sample PhyWR1_FD_185983 | JGI IMG/M metagenome (GOLD analysis project Ga0256410, IMG submission 185983) | Leaf surface microbial communities from wheat plants in UC Gill Tract Community Farm, Albany, California, United States - DLSL W.R1 | ecosystem: Host-associated > Plants > Phyllosphere >... | reverse complement strand
ACTCTTGGTTCCAGGGCATGATCAGTTACCTCCTGATCATGCGTATTAACCTGTAAACCATGTCCCCGGTTAGAAATGTAAACGATGTCCCCGGTTTGTACCGGGGCAAGCCCCCTCCCACATTTTGCCTGCATACATTCAGATAGAACTTCTGCGCTCGGCCCCTCCTCATAAGTACAAGCCCACCTCCCCGGTCACCCCATGGACCTCGTCATCGCCCGGCCCGAAGGCCTCTACTGCCCCGCCGGGGATTTCTACATCGACCCCTGGCGCCCGGTGGAACGTTCGGTCATCACCCATGCCCACGGCGATCACGCCCGCACCGGCAACCAGCATTACCTGGCCGCCGCCCCCGGCGAAGGCATCCTGCGCTCGCGCCTGGGCCAGGACATCAACCTGCAAACCCTGGCCTATGGCGAAAAGCTCGTCCACCACGGCGTGACCCTGAGTTTCCACCCCGCCGGGCATGTGCTCGGTTCGGCTCAGGTGCGCCTGGAATATCAAGGCGAAGTCTGGGTCGCCTCCGGGGACTACAAGGTCGAGCCGGACGGCACCTGCGCGCCCTTCGAACCGGTGCGCTGCCACACCTTCATTACCGAATCCACCTTCGGCCTGCCGATCTATCGCTGGCAGCCCCAGGCGCAAATCTTCGCCGGGATCAACGACTGGTGGCAGGCAAATATCGCCGCCGGCAAAGCCAGCGTGTTGTTCTGTTATTCGTTCGGCAAGGCCCAACGCATCCTGCATGGCATTGACGCCAGCATCGGCCCGATCCTCAGCCACGGCGCGGTCGAGCCGCTGAACCGGGTGTACCGCGAGGCCGGCATCTACATCCCCGAGACCCTCTACGCCGGCGACTTCAACAAGACCGACCCGCTGCTGCGCCAGGCCCTGATCATCGCCCCGCCGTCCGCCGGCGGCAGCAGCTGGATCAAACGTTTCGGCGACTACAGCGATGCCTTCGCCAGCGGCTGGATGCGCCTGCGCGGCACCCGCCGGCGGCGCGGGGTGGACCGGGGGTTTGTGCTGTCGGACCACGCTGACTGGCCCGGGCTGCTGTGGGCCATCGAACAGACCGGCGCTGAGCGGGTGATGGTCACCCACGGGTCTGTCGGCGTATTGGTGCGCCACTTGCGGGAAAAAGGCCTGGATGCCCAAGGCTTCACCACCGAATACGGCGATGACGAAGAAGAGGCCACGGCATGAAAGCCTTCGCCGAGCTGTACGCCAACCTCGACGCCACCACCTCCAGCAATGCCAAGCTGGCGGCCCTGCAAGCCTACTTCCAACAAGCCCCGGCCGACGATGCGGCGTGGGCGGTGTACTTTCTGTCCGGCGGCAGGCCTCGGCAACTGGTACCGACGCGTCTGCTACGGGACATGGCCACCGAGGCCTCGGGTATCGAGCCGTGGCTGTTCGAGGAAAGCTACCAGTCGGTGGGTGATCTGGCCGAAACCATTTCCCTGCTGTTACCCGAATCGTCCTACACCTCCGAAGACGGCCTGGCGGTGTGGCTGGAGGACAAACTCTTGCCGCTGCGTGGCCTGCCGCCTCTGGAGCTGGCCCAACGCCTGCCTGCGTTATGGGCGCAACTCGATCAACCGAGCCTGATGGTGTGCATCAAGCTGATCACCGGCAGCTTTCGCGTCGGCGTGTCCAAATTGCTGGTCACCCGCGCATTGGCCGCGATGGCAGATCTGGACAGCAAACGCGTGGCGCAACGGCTGGTGGGCTACACCGACCTGTCCAACCGGCCGACAGCCGAAGGCTACCGCAAGCTGATCGCCGCCGAATCATCCGACGAGCATGCGCAACGCGGCGGGCAGCCCTATCCGTTTTTTCTCGCCCACGGCTTGTCGCAACCCGTGGAGCAATTCGACGCGCTGCTCGGCTCCCCTGCCGACTGGCAGGTGGAATGGAAGTGGGATGGCATTCGCGCGCAACTGGTCAAGCGTGATGGCCGGTTGTGGATCTGGTCGCGTGGCGAGGAACTGGTGACCGAGCGTTTCCCTGAACTCCACAGCCTGGCCAGCGGCCTGCCCGACGGCACGGTGATCGACGGCGAAATCGTGGTGTGGAAAGACGCGGTGCAACCTTTCGCCCTGCTGCAACAGCGCATTGGTCGCAAAACCCTCGGCAAGAAAATCCTCGAGGATGCGCCCGTCGCCGTGCTGGCCTACGACCTGCTGGAATACCAGGGCGACGACTGGCGCAACCACCCCCAAGCCGAACGTCGCGCCCGGCTCGAACAAGTGATTGCCCAGTGCAATCAACCCGTGCTGCTGCCCTCGCCGGTGCTGACCGGCGCCACCTGGCAGGAACTGGCGCAGCAACGCGAAGCCTCTCGCAGCCTCGGCGTGGAAGGCATGATGCTGAAAAATCGCCAAGGCCTTTACGGCGTCGGCCGCACCAAAGACATGGGCCTGTGGTGGAAGTGGAAAGTCGACCCGTTCAGCGTCGACGCGGTGTTGATCTACGCCCAGCGCGGCCATGGTCGCCGCGCGAGCCTTTACAGCGACTACACCTTCGCCGTGTGGGACGGCCCGCCCGGCACGCAACGCACTCTGGTGCCATTCGCCAAGGCCTATTCAGGCCTGACCGACGCGGAGATGCGCAAGGTCGACGCCATCGTGCGCAAGACCACCGTGGAAAAATTCGGCCCAGTCAGCAGTGTGACGCCGAGCCTGGTGTTTGAGTTGGGGTTTGAAGGCATTGCCCTGTCCAAGCGCCACAAAAGCGGGATTGCGGTGCGGTTTCCGAGGATGTTGCGTTGGCGGCAGGATAAGGCAGTGGATGAAGCCGACAACCTGGCCACCCTGCAAGACCTCCTGACCTGACATAAATCTACTGTGGGAGGGGCGGTGCGACGATTCGACTTGCCCCCGATGGCGGTGGGTCAGCAGACACATGTTTCACTGAAACACTGTCATCGAGGGCAAGCCCCCTCCCACATTTGAATCTCGGATGATCTGAAATGGTGCGCTGTTTTTTCAGCGCCCAATTTCGGGCATCTCCTACACTCAGATTTCCCTCGTCTCACCTTTTAAAACGCTCATTCGGAACTATGGTGCAGAAATTGCTACTTGTGATCCGTCTGACACCGTTCAGTAACAGTCCTAAATGCGCCACAAGCGCTTATCTTGCTTTCCAGGGATTAAATAATGAAAAAAGCATTGCTGACCCTTTCTGCACTGGCTCTGTGCATGGCCGCTGGTGTCGCCACGGCCAAGGAATACAAGGAATTGCGTTTTGGTGTCGATCCGTCCTACGCGCCGTTTGAATCCAAAGCGGCCGACGGCAGCCTGGTAGGCTTCGATATCGACCTGGGCAATGCGATCTGCGCCGAGCTGAAAGTGAAGTGCAAGTGGGTCGAAAGCGACTTTGACGGCATGATTCCGGGCCTCAAGGCCAACAAGTTCGACGGCGTGATTTCGTCGATGACCGTTACCGACGCGCGCATGAAGGCCATCGACTTCTCCAACGAGCTGTTCTCCGGCCCAACCTCGCTGGTGTTCAAAAAAGGCGCCGGGTTCTCCACGCCTGAGTCCCTCAAGGGCAAATCCGTGGGCTACGAGCAAGGCACCATCCAGGAAGCCTACGCCAAGGCCGTGCTGGACAAGGCCGGTGTAACCACCAAGGCCTACGCCAACCAGGACCAGGTTTACGCCGACCTGACCTCGGGCCGCCTCGACGCGTCCGTGCAAGACATGCTGCAAGCCGAACTGGGCTTCCTGAAGTCGCCAGCCGGTGCCGGTTACGAAGTCAGCGCTGCCATCGACGACCCTTTGCTGCCGTCGAAAACGGCGGTCGGTATCAAAAAAGGTAACACTGAACTGAAGGCCCTTTTGGATAAAGGTATCAAAGCGTTACACGATGATGGCACCTACGCCACCATCCAGAAGAAACACTTTGGCGATCTGAACCTGTACAGCGGCAAGTAATGCCCGAAGCGCCCTTCTTTTGAAGGGCGCTTTTCCATCGCCATAGGTCTCGATTTATGTTCGAAGAATTGTTGCAAACCCTCGGGTTGAGCGCGCTCAGCTTGAAGGGTTTCGGCCCGCTGTTGCTGCAAGGCACCTGGATGACCATCAAGTTGTCGGTGCTGTCCCTGGCCGTCAGCGTGTTGCTGGGCCTGCTCGGCGCCAGCGCCAAACTCTCCAGCCTGCCCTTCCTGCGTATCCCCGCCCAGCTCTACACCACGTTGATTCGTGGGGTACCCGACCTGGTGCTGATGCTGCTGATTTTCTACAGTCTGCAAACCTGGCTCACCGGCCTTACCGACTTTATGGAATGGGAATACATCGAGATCGACCCATTCAGCGCCGGGGTGATCACCCTGGGCTTTATCTACGGTGCGTATTTCACCGAGACGTTTCGCGGCGCGATCCTCGCCGTGCCTCGTGGCCAGCTGGAAGCCGCCACCGCCTATGGGCTCAAGCGCGGCCAGCGGTTTCGCTACGTGACCTTCCCGCAGATGATGCGCTTTGCCCTGCCGGGCATTGGCAACAACTGGATGGTGATGCTCAAGGCCACCGCGCTGGTGTCGATCATCGGCCTGGCGGATCTGGTCAAGGCCGCCCAGGACGCTGGCAAGAGCACCTACCAACTGTTCTATTTCCTCGTACTCGCCGCGCTTATCTACCTGTTGATCACCAGCGCGTCCAACTTTGTCCTGCGCCGTCTTGAACGTCGCTACTCCGCAGGCTCCCGGGAGGCAGTGCGATGATCGAACTCTTGCAGGAATACTGGCGCCCCTTCCTTTATAGCGACGGCCAGCACATCACCGGCCTGGCCATGACCATGTGGCTGCTCAGCGCCTCGTTGGTCATCGGCTTTCTGGTGTCGATCCCGCTGTCAATCGCACGAGTGTCGCGTAACCGCCTGGTGCGTTGGCCGGTGCAGTTCTACACCTATCTGTTTCGCGGCACGCCGCTCTATATCCAGCTGCTGATCTGCTACACCGGCATCTACAGCATCGCCGCCGTGCGCGAGCAACCGCTGCTGGACGCGTTCTTTCGCGACGCGATGAACTGCACCATCCTCGCCTTCGCCCTCAACACCTGCGCCTACACCACGGAGATTTTCGCCGGCTCGATCCGCAGCATGGCCCACGGCGAAGTCGAGGCGGCCAAGGCTTACGGCCTCAGCGGCTGGAAGCTCTACGCCTATGTGATCATGCCGTCGGCGTTGCGCCGCTCGCTGCCGTACTACAGCAACGAAGTGATCCTGATGCTGCACTCGACCACCGTGGCGTTTACCGCGACGATCCCGGACATCCTCAAAGTCGCGCGGGATGCCAACTCGGCCACCTTCATGACCTTTCAATCATTCGGCATTGCCGCGCTGATCTACCTGACCGTGACCTTTGCCCTGGTCGGTCTGTTTCGGCTGGCAGAGCGCCGCTGGCTGGCCTTTCTCGGGCCGAGCCATTAAGGAGCCTTCATGCGTCATCAGGTAGATGAACTGATCGCGCCCGTGCCAGGAACGGCGCGGCAGATCCACAGTTTCCACTTCGGCCCGCAGCAGGCCGCAGGCAAGGTCTACATTCAGTCGTCGCTGCACGCCGATGAGCTGCCGGGCATGCTGGTGGCCTGGCACTTGAAGGTGCGCCTGGCCGAGTTGGCCGCCGCCGGGCGGCTGTTGAGCGAGGTTGTGCTGGTTCCCATCGCCAACCCGGTGGGCCTGGAACAGGTGTTGATGGATATCCCGCTGGGCCGTTACGAGCTGGAAAGCGGGCAGAACTTCAATCGCCTGTTTGTCGACCTGAGTGAAGCCGTCGGCAACCAGGTCGAGGAATTGCTCGGCGACGATCCACGGCAAAACGTCGAGTTGATACGTGCCGCGCTGTCCGCTGCCCTCGCTGGGCAACGCGCCGAGACCCAACTGCAATCCCAGCGTCTGGTGCTGCAACGCCTGGCCTGCGACGCCGACATGGTGCTGGACCTGCATTGCGACTTCGAAGCCGTAGCGCACCTGTACACCACGCCTGAGGCCTGGCCGCAGGTGGAACCGTTGGCGCGCTATATCGGTTCGGAAGCCAACTTGCTGGCCACCGACTCCGGCGGGCAGTCCTTCGATGAGTGTTTCACCCTGGTGTGGTGGCAATTGCAACAGCGTTTTGCCGGGCGGTTTCCGATCCCCATGGGCAGCTTCTCGGTGACCGTCGAGTTGCGCGGCCAGGGCGACGTCAATCATGGCCTCGCCGCCCTCGATTGCCAGGCGATCATCGACTATTTGATTCACTTCGGCGCCATCAGCGGCGAAGCGCCGCCCCTGCCCGACCTGCCCTACCCGGCCACCCCGCTGGCGGGCGTGGAACCGGTGGCGACGCCGGTCGGCGGCCTGCTGGTGTTCACAGCGCTGCCCGGTGAATACCTGGAAGCCGGCCAGCTGATCGCCGAAATCATCGACCCCATTACCGACCGCGTAACGCCTGTGCACTGCCGGAACGCCGGCCTGCTTTACGCCCGTTCGCTACGCCGCATGGCCACTGCCGGGATGGTCATCGGCCATGTCGCAGGCCTTGATGCCTACCGTAGCGGCTACCTACTTTCGCCTTGAGGATGCACGCCCCATGTACAAATTGACCGTTGAAGGCCTGCATAAAAGCTATGGCGACAACCAGGTGCTCAAAGGTGTTTCGCTCAAGGCCAAGACCGGTGACGTGATCAGCCTGATCGGCGCCAGTGGCTCGGGCAAGAGCACCTTTTTGCGCTGCATCAACTTTCTCGAAACCCCCAACGACGGCGCGATGACCCTCGACGGCCAGCCGATCCGCATGGTCAGCGACCGCAATGGCATGCGCGTGGCCGACGATGCCGAACTGCAACGCCTGCGCACCCGGCTGGCGATGGTGTTCCAGCACTTCAACCTGTGGAGCCACATGAGCGTGCTGGAAAACATCACCATGGCCCCGCGCCGGGTGCTGGGCTGCAGCAAGAAGGACGCCGAAGACCGCGCCCGTCGCTACCTCGACAAAGTCGGCCTGCCGGCGCGCGTGGCCGATCAATACCCGGCGTTCCTGTCCGGCGGCCAGCAGCAACGGGTGGCCATCGCCCGCGCCCTGGCGATGGAGCCGGAGGTGATGCTGTTCGACGAACCCACCTCGGCCCTCGACCCGGAGCTGGTCGGCGAAGTGCTGAAGGTGATCCAGGGCCTGGCCGAAGAAGGCCGCACCATGATCATGGTGACCCACGAGATGAGCTTTGCGCGCAAGGTCTCGAGCCAGGTGCTGTTTCTGCACCAGGGCCTGGTGGAGGAGCAAGGCGCACCGGAGGATGTGTTGGGCAATCCGAAGAGCGAGCGCTTGCAGCAATTTTTGAGCGGCAATTTGAAGTAAACCTTTGCGCCGCCTGGAGGGTCTGTGGAATAGGCCCTCCAGAGCGTTCGCAGCCGCATGGCAAAACCCCTCGACTTCGCCAAAACGTGGTTTGCCGCCAAGGGCTGGAAGCCGTTCGCGTTCCAGAAAGAGGTGTGGGCGGCGGTGCGCGAGGGCCGGTCGGGCCTGCTGCATGCCAGCACCGGCGCGGGTAAAACCTATGCCTTGTGGTTTGCCGCGCTCAATCGGTTCGCTATCACTCGCCCGCCGGCCACCGGCAAACGCAAACCGCCCGCCGAGCCGCTGACCGTATTGTGGATCACGCCCATGCGCGCGCTGGCCGCCGACACCGCCCGCGCCCTCGAAGCCCCGCTGCAAGCCCTGCAGACTCCCTGGAGCGTCGGTTTGCGCACCGGCGACACCAGTAGCAGCGAACGCGCGCGCCAGACCCGTCGCCAGCCCACCGCGCTGGTCACCACCCCGGAAAGCCTGACCCTGATGCTCGCCCGCGCGGACAGCCAAGTCAGCCTCGCGCACCTGCGCATGGTGGTGGTGGATGAATGGCATGAATTGATCGGCAACAAACGCGGCGTGCAGCTGCAATTGGCGTTGGCGCGGCTGCGTCGTTGGCATCCGCAGCTGATGGTGTGGGGCATTTCGGCGACCTTGGGTAACCAGTCCCACGCATTGGACGTTTTGGTCCCACAAGGCGGCGGGATCAACGTGCAGGGGCAGACGGCCAAACAACTGCTGGTCGACACCTTGCTGCCGCCGGTCGCCGAGCGCTTTCCCTGGGCCGGGCATATTGGCTTGAAGATGCTGCCGCAAGTGGTGGCCGAGGTGGAGTCCAGCCGCAGTTGCCTGGTGTTTACCAACACGCGCGCGCAGTCGGAGATCTGGTACCAGGCGCTGCTGGAGGCGCGTCCGGATTGGGCCGGGCTGATTGCCCTGCACCATGGCTCGCTGTCGCGGGAAACCCGCGATTGGGTCGAACGCGCCTTGAAAGACGGCCAGCTCAAGGCCGTGGTGTGTACCTCCAGCCTGGACCTGGGGGTGGATTTCCTGCCGGTGGAGCGCGTGTTGCAGATCGGTTCGGCCAAGGGCGTCGCGCGTCTGATGCAACGCGCCGGGCGCTCGGGGCATGCGCCGGGGCGGCCCTCGCGGGTGACCTTGGTGCCGACTCACAGCCTGGAGCTGGTGGAGGCGGCCGCAGCACAGGACGCCATAGCCCAGCGGCGCATCGAAGCGCGGCAATCGCCGCACAAGCCGTTGGATGTACTCGTACAGCATTTGGTCAGCATGGCCCTGGGCGGGGGTTTCACCCCCGAGGCGTTGCTGGCGGAAGTCCGTGGCGCCTGGGCCTATCGCGACCTTACCGACGCCGATTGGGCCTGGGCCCTGGGGTTTGTACGGCATGGCGGCCTGTCGCTCACCGCCTACCCGGATTACCGCCGCGTGGAGCCCGACGAACACGGCATCTGGCGCGTCCCCGACCCCCGCCTGGCGCGGCGCCATCGCATGAGCGTGGGCACCATCGTCAGCGACGCCAGCATCCAGTTGAAATTCTGGAGCAAAGGCGGTGGCGGCAAAAACCTGGGCAGTGTCGAAGAAGGTTTTATCGCGCGGCTCAAACCGGGTGACGGCTTTTTGTTTGCCGGGCGCTTGCTGGAACTGGTGCGGGTGGAAAACATGACCGCCTATGTGCGCCGCAGCAGCGCCAAAAAAGCCGCCGTACCGCGCTGGAATGGCGGGCGCATGCCGCTTTCCAACGAGCTGGCCCAAGCGGTGGTCGAGCGCTTGGATGCGGCCGCGCACGGTCATTTCGACGGCCCGGAGATGCAGGCGGTGCAACCCCTGTTGCAGACGCAGTTACGCTGGTCGGGCTTGCCGACGCGCGAGCATTTGCTGGCCGAAGCGTTGAAATCCCGCGAAGGGTGGCACCTGTTTCTCTACCCGTTTGCCGGGCGCCAGGTGCACCTGGGGCTGGCGAGCTTATTGGCGTGGCGAGTGAGCCGGGGTCAGCCGGTGACCTTCTCGATTGCCGTCAATGACTACGGGCTGGAGTTGCTGAGTGCTACGCCCGTGGACTGGCCGCAGCTGTTGAGCGAAGCGCTGCTGAGCCCTGAGCAATTGCTGGCGGACGTAGTGGCCAGCCTGAACGCCGGGGAACTCGCCCTGCGGCGCTTTCGCGAGATTGCGCGGATCGCCGGGCTGGTGTTTGCCGGCTACCCCGGCGCGCCCAAAAGCACGCGCCAGGTGCAGGCGTCCAGCGGGTTGTTCTTTGAGGTGTTCAAGCAATATGACCCGCAGAACCTGCTGCTGGCCCAGGCCGGGGAAGAAGTCCTGCGTGATGAGTTGGATATTCGCCGGCTGGAGGAGACGTTGCGTCACCTGTCGGCGCTGAAACTGGACCTGCACAGGATCGAACGGCCTACACCGCTGGCGTTCCCATTGCTGGTGGAGCGCATGCGCGAAAGCATGAGTTCGGAAAAACTCTCGGAGCGCATTGCGCGGATGGTCAAGGATTTGGAAAAAGTCGCGGACAACGGGAAGCGCTGATGCATTGCACACTGACGCTGGAGGGTGAAGAGCTGTGGTTGCTGGCGGACAAGGCCGTGTATTGGCCTGCGCGTCGGTGCCTGTTGATCGCCGATGCGCACTTTGGCAAGGCTTCGGCGTATCGCAGCCTGGGGCAGCCGGTGCCGCAGGGCACCACCAGCGCCAACCTGCTGCGCCTTGAGCGGCTGATAACGGCGCTGCCGTGCGAACAGGTGATCTTTCTCGGGGACTTCCTGCACGGCCCCGGCTCCCATGCCAGCGGCACGCTGAGCGCCTTGCGAGCGTGGCGTGAGCGGTATTCGGGGATTGGCATGACGCTGATTCGTGGCAATCACGACAAACGCGCCGGCGACCCGCCTAAAGACCTGCGAATCGATGTGGTCGCGGAGCCGCTGCTGATGGGGCCTTTTGCCCTGCAACACGAACCGGATGCACACCCCAGCCACCACGTACTGGCGGGGCATGTGCACCCGGTGTATCACTTGCGCGGCAAAGGCCGGCAGCGGTTGCGCCTGCCCTGCTTCCAAATCGGTGCGCGCATCAGCCTGCTGCCGGCGTTCGGAGCATTTACCGGCGGTTATGCAGTGGAGCAGAACGCAAACTGCCGGATCTTCGTGGTCGGCGATCACGAGGTGTGGCCAGTACGTTGACTGGCCCGTCAGGCATCAGGCAACAGGCGCCGGTGGTGGCTCGTCCGGAAGGGTCGGCTCACCGGGCTCGGTAGGCTGGGGGTAATCCGGCTCGGGTTGGCCGGGGATGCCGCCCGCGTAGGCGGGGTCGGCCATCAGGGACCAGGCCAGAACGCCAATCTGGTTGGGTTCAAGCCGGGCAAGTTCAGCGCTGATTCGCGGGTCGATCTTCATAAAGTACTCCTCAAGCGTGGCCCGGCGCGTTTTGCACGCACCGGGGCAGTACACCCAATAGAGTCACTTTCCGCAGACTAATTCCCTCAGCGTGTAGGACCTTTCGATCAAGCGCGTGGGAGAGTGACGCCGCGCTGGCCCTGGTACTTGCCGGCGCGGTCTTTGTAGGACACTTCACAGGCTTCGTCGGACTGCAGGAACAGCATCTGTGCCACACCTTCGTTGGCGTAGATTTTCGCCGGCAAGGTGGTGGTGTTGGAGAACTCCAGGGTCACGTGGCCTTCCCACTCCGGCTCAAGCGGCGTTACGTTGACGATAATGCCGCAGCGCGCGTAGGTGCTTTTACCCAGGCAGATGGTCAGCACGTCGCGGGGAATGCGGAAGAACTCCACGGTGCGCGCCAGAGCAAAGGAGTTTGGCGGAATGATGCACACATCACTTTTAACGTCGACGAAGCTTTTTTCGTCAAAGTTCTTCGGATCGACGATCGCCGAATTGATGTTGGTGAACACCTTGAATTCATCGGCGCAGCGCACGTCGTAGCCGTAGCTGGAAACCCCGTACGAAATCAC